>Ga0247727_10000842_pt1 | contig 74723 bp, 73 predicted proteins | sample WisWelCaveWW1625_FD_202498 | JGI IMG/M metagenome (GOLD analysis project Ga0247727, IMG submission 202498) | Biofilm microbial communities from Wishing Well Cave, Virginia, United States - WW16-25 | ecosystem: Environmental > Aquatic > Deep subsurface > Groundwater > Cave microbial mat | place...
GCCGTGCTTTGCACCCATTACGCGCCGTTGGAGGTGCTGGCGCAGGTGCGCAAGCGGGAGGGCGTCGCGTCGCCGTTTGTGGGGAGCGTGGTGACGGACTTCGAGGCGCACGCGCTCTGGATGGATGCGGGCGTGGACCTCTATTGCGTCGCGGCGGAGGAAACCAAGGCCCGCCTCGTGGCGCGCGGCGCGCCGGCCGAAAACGTCTTCGTCTCGGGCATTCCCATCGCGGCGAAGTTTGCCATGGCCCCCGATGCCCGAACGGTCCGCAAGACGCTCGGCCTGCGCGACGACCTGCCGGTGTTGCTGGTGCTGAGCGGCGGATTCGGCATGGGGCCCGTCGGCAAGATCCTGGCCGAGCTCGACAAGGTCTCGCGCGCGTTCCAGACCTTGGTGGTCTGCGGATGCAACGAGGAGCTTCGCCGCGACCTTGCGGCGCAAGACCGCCGGCATCCCACCCGCGTCCTCGGCTTCGCTTCGAACATGCACGAACTGATGGCCGTGGCCGACCTCATCATCAGCAAAACCGGCGGGCTGACGACCTCCGAGGCGCTGGCAGCCGGCAGGCCGCTGTTGATCCTTGATCCGATTCCCGGCCAGGAGGCGGCGAACAGCGATTTTCTGCTCGAACACGGCGCGGCGGCGAAAGTGAACCGCGTGGAGGATTTGCCCTTTCGCGTGGATCAATTGCTCGGCTCGAAAAAGCTCGCCGCTTTGGCACGCGCTGCGAAAGCGCTGGGCAAGCCCGATGCCGCGCGCGACATCTGCCGTGCGTGCAGCCAGCGGCTCGCGGCCAGAGCCGGCTGATGTTTCGGCGAGGTGCGGCATGGAGTCGAGAAAATGAAACGACCTGGCGGCATCTACAAGTGTTCCCGCTGGCTGATCAGCCTGGCGCTTGGGTTTTACTTCCGGCGAATCGAGCGGTTCCACCCCGAGCGCGTGCCGGTTGCCGGGCCCGTCTTGTTCGCGTCGAACCATCCCAACTCACTCACTGATCCATTCGTCATTGGCGTGTCGGTGCCACGCAAAGTGAATTTCGTCGCGACGGTGCAACTCTTTCGCTTCAGACCGGTCAAGTGGCTGCTGACCCACTGCGGCGTCATCCCAATCAACCGCATCAAAGATGATCCGAAGGCGATGCGGAGTGTGATGGACACGTTCGAGGCCTGCTTTCGCGTCCTTGAGCGCGGCGAGGCCGTGGCCATTTTTCCGGAGGGCATCACACACGACGATCCGCAACTCAAAGAGATCAAAACCGGCGCGGCGCGCATGGCTCTGGAACTGGAACATCGCCACGATGGGCGGCTCGGACTGCAAATCGTGCCGGTCGGACTGACTTTTTCCGCGAAGGAGGTTTACCGCAGCGATGCGCTGGTGAACTTTGGCGGGCCGATTCGCGTGGCCGATTTCATGTCCGGCTACGCCGAGCGGCGCAAGGAATGCATCACGCGCCTGACCGCCGAAATCGAGCGACGCATCCAGGCGCTGATGTTGCACCTTCCACAGCTCGAACATGCCCGGGTCATTGACGCGGTGAAGCGGCTCTATTTCGAGCGGTTGCAAGTCGGCCAGGACATCGTCCAAGAGCCGGTCACGCCGCGGGCGGAGGAGCTTTTGCTCGCGCGCCGCATCGTTGAGGGTGTCGAGCACATCTATCGCACGCAACCGGAGCGCGCGGCGGCCTTCGCGGTCCGGCTGGATCGCTACGAACGCCGGCTGGCGCGGCTGCGGATTTCCGATGAGGCACTCGCCCGCGCGCCAGCGGGAGGATTCCTGACCGGCAGGACCTACGGCCTGGCCCTGCTTGCGTTTCTCGGATTTCCCGTGGCGGTGTACGGCTGGGCACACCGGCTGATTCCCGGGCTGCTGGTCGAATGGTCCGTGGCGCGTTTCGGCGAAACCAAGACGCGACGGGCGGCGATCTCCACGGCGAGAATCATTGCCGGCATCCTGGCATTCGGATTCTGCTACGGACTTTTCATCGTCGGGTGCCACGCCTGGTTTGGGTTGCCGGTGAGTTTTTGGTACGCGCTGTCGCTCCCGGTGGCGAGCTTGGCGGCGTTTTACTATTGGCGGGCGGCACAACAGCTTGCCGCCGGTGTCCGCCACGCGCTCATCTTGTTCCGCGCCCCATTCGTGGTCGGGCGGCTGGCTTCGATGCGCGACGCATTGGTGGCGGAGATCGAATCGGCGCGAGCCGATGTCCGGCGCGAACTGCCGCTCCCTCGGTGAGCGTGACACATGAAGGCTTTCTGGTTGATTCCGCTGTTCGCCGTCGGTTGTGCTGCGTGGGCTGCCGAGACCACGCGGTTGAAAGCGGATGAGCGCGTCGTTTTCTACCCATCGCTCGGTCAGCGCGTGAACGGTGGCCGGGAGTGGCGGATCGAAGTTCGGGGCTGCGTCTTCGAACCGGCAAAGCGCGGCCTGTTCGTTGGCACGTTGCGTGAGGCGCTCGAACTGAAAAACGTCGAGCTTTCGGCTGACGAGGAGGGGGTTTTCAACGAGCGTGCCCGGCTCTTTCTCGTGGATAACGAACGCGGCAAGCGCATCTTCATCCGAGCCGGCGGACAGGTCTTTGCGGTGGGCCGATCAAAGGCCGACGGCACGTTCGCTGGGGAGTTCAGGCTTCCCGGGGACGAAGTCCGCCGATTGCGGGGTGCTCCCGCGAACGACGGGTTTCTTCGTTTCTCGGTTGAGTTGCCACCGGGGGATTCGCGCCGATTTGCCGGAGAGGCCCTGTTGTTAGACAAGACCGGTTTGAGTGTGATTTCTGACATAGACGACACGATCAAGATCACCGAGGTGCGCGACCGCCGTGCGACCTTGAGAAACACCTTTCTGCGTGAGTTCCGGCCGGTCCCGGACATGGCGGCGTTTTATCAGGCCATGGCCCGCTCGAACGACGCGGCGTTTCACTACGTCTCGGCCAGTCCATGGCCGCTCTATGAACCGCTGGCGGCGTTTGTCCACTCGAACGGGTTTCCCGCCGGCACATTTGTGCTGAAGGACTTTCGCTGGAAAAACCGCAGCGCATTGAACCTCCTGACCGATCCGGAGAAATACAAGCCCGCCGTGATCGAGCCGTTGCTCAAGCGATTTCCCAACCGGCGATTCATCCTGGTGGGCGATTCCGGCGAGCGCGATCCGGAGATTTACGCGGCGCTGGCGCGAAAGTTTCCGCGGCAAATCGAGCGCATTTACATCCGCGATGTGACGGGCGAATCGGCAGGCGCACCCCGGTATGCCAGCACGTTTGCCAGCCTGCCTCCAGCGCGGTGGAAAATCTTCCACGACCCGGCGGAGTTGCGATAGTCTGACCGGGTGGCCAAACCCGGATTCATCGAATTGCCCGGTGCCGAGCCAATCCCGATTCTTTACGAGAACCGTTCGGTGCTGGCCGTTGACAAGCCGCGCGGCTGGATGCTCGTGCCGTTTTCTTGGCAGACGACAAACCGCAGTCTCCAGGCGGCCATCGTCTCGTCCATCGCGGCGGGCGATTTCTGGGCGCGGTCGCGCGGACTTAAGTTTCTGCGGTTCGTCCATCGGCTGGACGCGGATACCACCGGCATTTTGCTGTTCGCCAAGAGCCAGGGCGCGGTGGAGGCGTTGGGCGACTTGTTTGAAAGCCGCCGCATGGAGAAAACGTACCTGGCGGTCACGGCCACTGTGCCGAAACAAACCGAATGGATCTGCCGGCTCAAATTGTCTCCATCACCGGGCCGGATCGGTCGAATGAAGGCGGATGCGCAGCACGGCAAGGAGGCCGAAACCCGGTTCCGGATGTTGCAGCGACTGGATGCAAGGGCGCTGATCGCGGCTGTGCCCCTCACGGGTCGCACGCATCAGATTCGTGTCCACCTGGCCGAGTCGGGTTGTCCCGTGATCGGCGATGAACTTTACGGGCGCAGGGATCCACGGCTTGGTTTCGGGTTGCGCGCGGTGCGGCTGGGCTACACCGACCCATTCACGCGGCGCAAGGTGGAGATCCGTGCGCCGGTTGAAGAATTTTGCCAGGAATACGGTTTCGAGATACCCTCGACCTCTATCTTGTGATCGAACGGGACTTGGTGTGGGTCACCTTTTCACCCATCCACGGGTTGGGTGCTTTCGCGCGGCGCAACATCGCTGCCCGGGTCCCCATCCTTGGTTACATCGGCGAACCGATTTCCAAGGAGGAATCGGTCAAACGCTGCAAGGCGGGCAACCCCTGCATTTTTTGTCTCAACCTGACGCAGGACCTTGACGGCAACGTGCCGTTGAATCCCTCGCGCTTTCTCAATCACAGTTGCGCGCCGGATTGCGAAGCGGTTTGCGAGGAGGGACAAATCTGGATCGTGACGCTGCGTGACGTCGCCACCGGCGAGGAGTTGACCTTCAACTACAACTATGACCTGGAAGATTACCGCAAGCACCCGTGTCGCTGCGGTGCGCCGGAGTGCGTCGGTTTCATGGTGGGTGAGGCGTTCTTCGAGCACGTGCGGCGGCAGAAGTCGCTCGCTCAAGAATAGAGCGGGCGCCGGCTCGTCCGTCCGCGCCAGCTTGGCGCCATTGACCAGGTCCTGCCGCGCTACGGGAGAAACTTCACGAAACGCGGCGATGTTACGAACCGGCGATGCGGGCAAAGCTCATGGCTTGGACGCGGCTTCCTGCCCGCGGAGGTGCTTCACAAAAAACCGCACCATGTCCGCCGGTGGATTGCCACCGGAGTCGCGATACTCGGCCTGCTGTTTCATCACACATTCGAGCTTCAGCGCGTCCATCTTTTCCTTGAGTCGCTTGCCGAAGTTCGGGTGATGGATGCCGGCACCGACTGGCGCGTCCGGCGGCAGCGGCCGGTCGGCCTCGTTGTAGAAGAGAAACACCGGCGGATCATCGGCCGTCAGGTAATTGACCGGCGACGCGTCTTCGTAAAGCTTGTGGGCTTTGGGTGAATCGAGTTCGTCGTCTTTCAAACCATAGAATCCTTGCAGCGCGGGATGTTTGGCGGCTGCTTCACCCACCCATTCCTTGATCAGGCGTGGATCGTAGGTGCTCTGTGCGCCCATCACCGCCATGCAACTGAGGCGTGTGGACTCGCGCAGCGCTGGGTCGGCGTTCTTCGCATCGGCGAGGTCATTGTGGAAGCCGAGCCAGAGCAATGTGCCCGCGCCCGCCGAACCTCCCGTGGCGCCAATGCGTTTGGGATCAATGCTCCATTCCTTCGCCTTGTAACGCGCGAATTGGATGGCCCGCGCGCAATCGAAGTAATGCGCGGGGAAATGCACTTCAGGCGAGAGCCGGTAGTTGATGGCCATCACGGAAATGCCGTGCTTCAATAAACCGTCGAGCAACGCCGGCGACAACGCATCCTTGCTGCCGCCGCGAAAGCCGCCGCCATGAATGAACACGACCAGCGGTGCCGGCTTGTCGGATCTGGCTTTCCATAAGTCCAGGACGTTTCGCTGATGCGGGCCGTAAGCAACGTCCGCCAGGTCCGGCTTCGGCTTTTCTTCCTGCGCGCGGCGGCGTTGCTGGGCTTGGGCGATGATCGAGCCGTCTGCCAGCACGAGCGCGAACGCACAGACGAAGGTGAATCGGAGGATTCGGCGGTTCATTTTGTTTTTCCCCCTTTCTGCTCAGGTTCGGACTTTGGCTTGGTCTGCGGGAGCAGCTTTTTCAGCCCGGCGACCTGGCGCGCTTGTTTCGGGTCGGACGCGAGATTGTTCCACTCATGCGGGTCCGCGTCGTGATCGTAAAGTTCCGTGCCGGCTTTCCCGCCGTCCCATTCGGTGTAGCGCCAGCGTTCGGTGCGGACGCTGTAGCCCATGAACTGGCGGTCGCCGCTCGCGCGCGCTTGTTGGGTGATGGCAGGCCTGGACCATCGTGCGTTGGGATTCTTCAACAACGGCTTCAGGCTCCGGCCTTCGACCGTTTCCGGCGGGTCAAGGCCGCAGAGGTCGGCGAGTGTCGGATAGATGTCCAGCAATTCCACTGTGCGGGGGCATGTGCCTTTTGCTTTCGCGTTCGGCAGCGCAATGATGAAGGGCACGCGGGCGGATTCTTCAAAGAGCAGCGTCTTCTGCCATTGACCATGCTCACCCAGACACCAGCCGTGGTCGCCCCAAAGCACCACAACCGTTTTGCCCGCCAGACCGAGACGATCCAGCGCATCCAGGACCTTGCCGATTTGCGCGTCCACGAAACTGATGCTGGCGAAATAGGCGCGCTTGAAGAGCCGGAGCTTCTCCTCATCCAGGCCGTAGTTTGCCGGCTTGGCGGTCAACGCGACGGGCGGAATGTTCGCGACGTGACCCGGAGGCTCGACGGGCAGTAGGATTCGCTCCAAAGGATAAAGCTCGAAATACTTCTTTGTCGCGATGTCCGGCACGTGGGGCCGGTAAAAGCCCGCGGCGATGAAAAACGGTTTGGTTTTGTGCGCCTCCAGGAGCCGGATGGTTTCCTCCGCCACCTTGCCATCCGTTTGCTCTTCATCCGTTCCTTTGGCTTCCATCCACGCCAGCGCAGCTCCCAGGCCGCGCTGCGGAGTGAAATTGATCACGTCGGCTTCGTCGTCCTTGTCGCGACCACGCGGGTTGACGACTTCGTTCCAGGACGGCGCATCGTCCAGCCCGCTGGTGCCGATCTGGCCGGGCACGCCGTAGTGATAAAGTTTGCCGACCCGCGCCGAGTAATAGCCATGGTTCTTGAACAACTGCGGCAGGGTGACGATGTCGGGGAAGACCTGCCGGATGGGAGTCTGATTGTTGTAGATGCCGCTGGTATCGGGCCGCACGCCGCCGAGCAGCGAGGAGCGGCTCGGGTTGCACAGCGGATACTGGCAGTAGGCGCGGTCAAACCGAACGCCGCGCGCGGCCAGGCGGTCCATGTTCGGCGATTGGACGAGCGGGTGACCGTAGCAACCGAGCGAGACGTTCAGGTCGTCCACGGCGATCATCAGGACGTTGAGTTTCGCAGGGTCGGCGCCGGATGAAGAAAGCGTCAGCCACGAGAAGGCATAACAGGCGCAAAGAAGAATCTTCAGCAATTTTTCGAAAGCGAAGGTCCTGCCTCGACTCGTGAAGTGCGTGTTTCTAATTCTGTGCCTCTTGTGACTTTTGGTGGCCATCATTTCCCGCCCTTCCTCTCGGCGGTCGCCTGGGTCACCTGTTGATTCATTTCGTCGTAGAGCGCCTGCAACCGTTTCACCACCCCGGGATGTTGAACCGCCACGTCGTGCTGCTCGGCGCGGTCCGCTTCCAGATCGAAGAGCGATCCCGCCTTGGTTTCGTCGCCGGTAAGCACTCCCGGGAACTGGCTCGGGCCCGTCTGTTCATAAGGCGCGAGAATCGTTACCCCGTCGGGCGCGCGTTTATCCACCCACGGTTCGCCGGATTTCAACACTCGCGGATTGCCCGGTGGACGACCGTGCAACTTCCACTTGCCACTGCGCACGGTGCGCAATTGATCGCCGCCAAGGCTGAAAAGGGCATTGTGTGGTGATTTCGCATTCGAGGTCAGCAGCGGCATGATGTCGCGTCCGTCAATCACCCGATCCTTCGGCGGCGCGATGCCGGCGGTCGTAAGCGCCGTCGCGAACACATCCATCATGATCGCTGGCTCGTGGGAGACATGGCCTGCGGGGATTTTCCCCGGCCAGCGCGCAACAAACGGTACGCGCAGTCCGCCGTCCCACGTCAGCCCCTTCATCCCGCGCAACCCGCCGGTGCTGCCGCCATACCACGGTCCGTTGTCGCTGGTGAAGAGGACGAGCGTTTTGTCATCCAACCCCAGTTCCTTGAGTGTCGCGAACACCTGGCCCACGCTCCAATCCAACTCCGCCATGGCGTCGCCGTAGAGGCCGGCGCCGCTTTTCTTGTAAAACGCTTCTGACGCAGCCAATGGCTTGTGCGGCATGGCGTGAGCGAGATAGAGGAAAAACGGCCTGGCTCTGTTTGCCTCGATAAACTTCACCGCGCGTTCGGTGTAACGCTTCGTCAACGTGGCTTGCACAAGCGGATATTCCGCGACGGTGTCGCCGTCCATCAACCGCACGGGCCGCATGTCGTTGCTGTAAAGGATGCCAAGGTATTCGTCGAAACCGTGGCGCGTCGGGTAGAATTCCGGTTTGTGGCCGAGATGCCATTTGCCGATCATGCCCGTGCGATAACCTGCCGCCTTGAACGCCTCGGCCAGCGTGACTTCGCTGGCGGGCAGGCCGAAATCGCTCTGGCCCGGCTCATCCGGCGCGGGGTTGCGCGTCATGCCGCTGCGGAACGGATACCGCCCGGTCATCAGCGACGCGCGAGTCGGGGCGCAGTACGGCACCGGCGTGTAAAACTGCGTGAGCCGCGCGCCTTCGCTGGCCATGCGGTCGAGATTGGGCGTCTTGAATGTGGGATGCCCGTAACAACCCAGGTCGCCGTAGCCCAGATCGTCGGCGAGGATCACGATGACATTGGGGTTGGAGGATTCACTTGACGAGGCAGCAAGGTGATCCGTGGCGAAAACCAGAGAGTACAACAAGGCCAAACCAGAGGGGAACCAAGGCATCGCTTTCATGAATCTCTTGCGGCCAGTTATCGGGCAATTGTCGTGGGCACGCAATCGCAGAATTCGCCGGATGATCCGGGCTGCCGGTGAACTGGCCGCCCGTCATTTGGTTGACTTGAAATCGGTGATGCGACTAAATGCCAACAATGCTCGCCGCTGACCTGAGTTTGCTCAATGCGATCCTGATCATCATCGCTTGCGGCGTGGGTTTCTTTGGCGGGATGCTGATTTACGGGTTCTTTTTTTCGAGTGGCGAAGACGCTGACAACTCATTCAGGGAGGCAGCAGAATATCCGTGTGGCCAGTATTCTTGGGGATGGCTCAAGATCATGACTTGGCTCGGCGTATCTGTGGTCATTGGTGTGCTGGCGTACAAAGGCCTTAGCGCCGTGGTCCGGCATTTTTCGGCGCACAACTGATTCCCCGCATTGTTGCGCATGCTGATCTGGGACGTTCACACCCACCTTTCCGGCGTTCCCGGTGACACGCCGGAAGCGCGGCTCGCGCGGCTCGTGGAATTTGCCGATCGCTTGGGCATCGAGCGGCTCTGCGTCTCGATGGGCATGAACTGGTCCTACGACCCGTCGCCCGACGATCTGCGACGGCAGAACGACGAGGTGCTCCGGGCGGTGAGGTGCTATCCTAAGCGCGCGTTTGGCTTCGTTTATCTTAGTCCGAATCACATCGAGACGAGCCTGGCGGAACTGGATCGCTGCGTTCGTGACGGGCCGATGGTGGGCGTCAAACTCTGGGTCGCGCGGCGCTGCAATGCACCTGAGCTTGATCCCATCGTCCGTCGCGCGACAGCACTCAAGGCGGTGATTCTCCAGCACACCTATATCAAGGCCACCGGCAATCTCCCGGGCGAATCCACGCCGATGGACCTGGCGGAACTTGCGCGACGGCATCCGGACGCCACGTTCATCTGCGGCCATACCGGCGCGGATTGGGAGATCGGCATTCCCGCCATCCGCGATTGCAAAAACGTTTATGCGGATCTCTGCGGCTCGGACCCGACCGCGGGCTACACCGAGATGGCCGTGCGTGAACTCGGCGCGGAGCGCGTGCTCTACGGCAGCGACGCGGGAGGCCGCAGCTTTGCGTCCCAACTGGCGAAGGTATTTGGCGCGGAGATTCCAGAGTCTGCGAAAAGGCTGATTCTCGGAGAAAACTTGAGGCGGCTGCTCACGCCCATGTTGAAAGCGAAAGCAATCAAAGTGTGAGCGCTCACTCTCCCCTTGTTTCACTCCCTGCCGCGTTGGAGAGCTGCGCGCATCCCTTTCAGGCGCCGCCTGGTTCTGTTGGAGCCTGTTTGAAAACTCCGGTTTGGTGTCCTGCCTTTAGGCTGCCATGGCGCGAAGGCACGCTGAAGCGTGGACACCAAACTTTCGCCCGCCTCTCGTCGGAGGTTGGAAATCGAGTTTTCAAGCAGCCTCTCAGCAGCCGACGTGAGGAAGCTCAAACTGCGTTCACGGAGAGTGGTCGGAGCCTCCTTGCGTCGGCTGCTTCAAGGGGCCGCGGGTCAGGCAGAGCGTCATGGTCGCGTCGCGAGTTTCTTGCAGCGAGTGGATTGGCGGCAGCCGGCGTCAACTTCACCGGCCCATTCCAGATCTTTGCGGGCACGTCGGGAAGTTCCGGTCGAACGGGGCTGATTGACACCAACCTCACCCTCGGGCGCTGGCCGTTTCGCCAGTTGCCGCTGCCTGAAACACCGGCGCTGGTCGCGAAGCTCCGCAAACGGGGCGTCACCCAGGCATGGGCGGGGAGTTTCGACGGAGTCTTTCACAAGGACCTCACGCGGGCGAACGCGCAACTGGCTGAGCGATGTCACCGGCAGGGCCGCGGCCTGCTCGTCCCATTCGGTTCGGTGAATCCGATGCTCCCGGATTGGGAGGAGCAGCTGCGACGTTGCGTTGAACAACATCACATGCCTGGACTTCGGCTGCATCCGAACTACCACGGCTACAAGCTCGACGAACCAGCCCTTGAGAAGTTGCTGGCGCTCGCTGCCCGGCGGAGACTGCTCGTTCAAATCATGGCCGACCTTGAGGACGAGCGGATGCAGTCCCGGCTGGCACGAGTGCCGCACCTCGACGCGAAGCCGCTCGTTGCCTTGATGAAGAACCACTCCTCCCTCCGGGTGGTGTTGCTTAACTGGTATCGCGCCGTGACACCGGATTTGGCCGAACAACTCGCCGCCGCCAGCGTTCATTTCGACATCGCGACTCTCGAAGGCGCCGGCGGCGTGGCGAACCTGATTCAGCAAATCCCGGTCGAACGAATCGTATTTGGCTCGCACACGCCATTTTTCTATTTCGAGTCGGCGTGGTTGAAGTTGAAGGAGTCGGTGTTGAGTCGCGAGCAGATGCTGGCTGTCTCCACCGCCAACGCGCGGAGACTCTTGAGTTGACCACGGAATGAACCCGCGGCGCGCTACCGTTCGACCAGCTCACGCTTGAGCCGCAAGGCGTGGAAGACGGACGGCACGTTGGCGCGCCACCGCGGCAGGAGGGCGGTAATGACCATTTCTTCAACGCAGGAAACCATGACGATGGGCGCGAGCACGCGCAGCGGCCAGCCCGGGCCGCCGGCGAATAACACCAGCACCACCCCTCCGGCAAGGATCGCCAGGCTTTTCGAAAGCCAGGTGTGGTAGCTCGTCAGCCGGTGGAACTTCACGAAACCGAAACTGACGGCCGCCAGATAGAAGAGCATCGCTGCGACCAGAAATGGCGCCTCGGCGCGCAAGACTTCTGGGCGCAACCACCAGGCGCAGAGCGGCAGCGACAGGTAGGTCGTGAAATCCGCCCAACTGTCGAGCTTGCTGCCCAGTTCCGTGATCTGATTGAGCTTGCGCGCCAGCAATCCGTCCAGCGCATCCGTCGCCAGCGACGAAACCAACAACCAAAAAAACGCCTGGGAATGGCCTGCCTTGGCGAGCGCGATCAGGACCGGGATGAGCAGAAGCCGGAGGCAGCTTACGAGGTTGGGTACCGTGGCCACGCCGACATTTTGCGAACGCGCAACCGCGGGTCAATGCGATAGCAGGCGCGCCAATCAGTTCGCGAAGTCGCCAAGAGCCTGTTGAAAACTCCGGTTTGGTGTCCAGCCTTTAGGCTGCCCTGGCGCGAAAGCACGCTAAAGCGTGGACACCAAACTTTCGCCCGCCTCTCGTCGGTTGTTGGTAATCGAGTTCTCAAACAGGCGCCAAGCGTTTGGGATGCGGACGGCTTCGGCGCCGCTTTCTGGAGGCTGTGGCGCAATCCACGAATCTTCCGTGAAGCGCCGGTGACCGCATCCTTTTGGTGCAGCCAGTGAAACGGTGCCCCGTGGGTCAATTGCCGTATTTCACTCCGCAACCGTAGGACTTGGTTTGCGTGACGGCCGGCTTCCCGCCCGCGAGGAGTTTGTTCACGGCTTCGCGGACGTAGTTTCGCGCGGAACGCGGATCGCCACCGGGCTCAGGGCGGTCATCAATGGCGCCTTGATAAGCGAGTGTGCCGTCCTTGGCGATGATGAACATGTGCGGCGTGGTTTTCATGCCGTAGGCTTTGCCGATCGCGCCGGATTTGTCGTCGAGCCAGGCGGTGGCTTTGATCTTCTGGGCGGCCCATTCCTTCCTGGCCTTCTCCGGGCTGCGGTAGGCTGGGTGATTGGCCGCGGTGGAATTGACCAGCAGCCATACGATTCCCTTCGCGGTGAGGTCGCCCTGCAACTCCTGCATCGCGCCACTCTTGAAATGGTTCGCGCAAAACGGGCAATCGAGGTTGTAGGATTCCAGGACGACGATCTTGCCCTTGTAATCGCCCAGCTTGTGGGTCTTGCCGTTGATATCAGTGGCGGTGAAGTCGGGCGCCGGCTTGCCGATCTCGGCGGCGGCGAAGAGCGAAACCGCCGTGGCGAATGTTCCTAGGACTGTCAGTTTTCGTTTCATAGCATTCCTCTGCGTGTTGGTTCAGCGTGACAATGATTAAGAAAGCAGAAGCGGACGCATTGTTCAAACTGTAAAAAACTATTGCGCCGCTTTCTCCAGTGCATCAAGGACCATCTGCGGCCTGAGCACTGGCGGTAGAATGATCGGCTCTGCGCCGGGATTCTTCGGAAACACCACCACCAGCGGCACGGCGTCGCGACCGAAGCGATGCAGTTCCTTGCCGATGGTTTCATCCTTGAGTGTGTAGTCGCCAATCAAGGTCGCAGCTTTCACTTCGGCAAGCTTCGCGCGGACTTTCGTCACATCTATGCTCGTTCGCAGATTGAGCTGGCAGGTCAAACACCAATCCGCCGTGAAATCCACCAGCACCGGCTGGCCTGACGCGCGGGCCTTTTCCACAGCGGCTTGGCTCCAAGGTTGCCATTTGATGCCCTCCGACCGGGTTACGGCATAAGCGCCAGCGGCGGCCAGGAGCGCCAAACTGATCAGCGCCGCCACGCCGCGCCCGCGGCTCGCGCGCTGGACGAACTCGCCCCAAATCCACGCCGCCATCCCGAGCGTGACGAGAAAAATCCCGAACCACAACGACTGGCTTTTGTTGAGATGATTGAGCGAAAGTTTGTAGAGCCAGATGACGGTGGCGAGCATCGGAAATCCCAGTGCGACCTTGAACCGTTGCATCCACGGGCCGGGCTTCGGCAGAAACTTCAGCAGCGCCGGATTCCACGTCAGCAGGACGTACGGCGCGGCCAGCCCGAGCGCGATGAACGAAAACGCGATCAAAATGATCAGCGGCGGCTGCGTCAGGGCGAAGGTGACTGCGCCGGCCAGGACCGGCGCAGTGCAAGGAATCGCCAGCGCGGTCGCGAGCACGCCGTTGAAGAAGGCGCCGGACGCACCAGTCTTTCGGGTGAGTGAATCCGCGGCGCTCATCGCTCCACCGCCGAGCGTTACTTCAAAGAGACCGAAGAGATTGAGTGCTACCAGGGTGACGACGATTGTCATTCCGATAACAAAATTCCGGTTCTGCATTTGCATTCCCCAACTGGCAACTTCGCCTGCGCTTTGCGCCGCGATGAGGAAGCCCGCGAGCACGATGAAGGATGCGAGAATGCCGAGCGCGTAGAGGAGACTCAGCCGGCGCGCACGGCCCGGTGCCTCGCCGCTTTGTTTCACAAAGCTGAAAACCTTCAACGCGATGACGGGAAGCACGCACGGCATGACATTGAGAATCAATCCTCCGAGAAAGGCCAAGCCAAGTCCGCTCAACAACGCTGCCCAGGAGAATGGAGCTGATGCCGCTCTTCCGCCGGCGGAGGCCACGATGGGCAGCTTGACTTCCCACGATCTCAACTGGCCGCCGCCTTCTTTGGCGACCAGGATTCCCTGAATCTGTCTCGGCCAGTCGCCGCTGAGCTTCTTGACGGTTTTGCGGACACTGACTTTTCCTGGGCCGCCGGAAACAACTTGGACTTCCGGCTGCACTTCGAAGCTGTCACTCGCGTCCGGGAAAAAGTCCGGCTCATTTGCTGTGGCAGCGCTCTGCCATTCCAGGATCAGCGCCCGCGATTCTCCGCTGGCTGGCTGCTCCCAGGCCGCGCGCGGCGACAACCCGTCCGGGGTTTGCGGCAGTTTCGCCTGCCAGATCTGAAACTGGGCGGCCTCGGCGGCGGGTTTGGTCTCCTGGCCGATCTGGAGCTTCGCCGAAACCTGGGCGTCGCCGGGAACGCACGCGACTTCGCATTCAAGCCAGGAGACTTTGGCCTTGAGTTCGAGCGAACCGGGTTTCAGATCGGATGCGAGCTTGAGTGGAATGATCAGGACCGCTTCGCCGTGGTAGGTGTAGGTCGCGAGATCGTAGTCGAACTGACCGGCAATCGGCTTGCCGTCGTCGTCGGTTTTCTGCGGCACCAGTTTTTCGGGCGGCGGCCACTGGATGTCGCCGGGTTCGACGCCCTTGGGCAACTCCCACTCGATGGCGGTGGCCATGCCGGAGGCACCAGGGTTTTTCCAATACGTGTGCCAGCCGCGGTCCATCCGCAGTCGCAACGCCGCCATGACGGTGTCGCCGGGTTTCGCGGTGGATACCGCCAGCACCAGCGTGGCGCGAGTGTGCGCGGCTCCGGCTGACGATGCTGACAGCAGGCATATCGCGGTTGTCAAGGCGCTCACAAGTGCTTTCACACGTCAATAGATGCCAAAAACGGCGAGGCGTTTGAAATGATTTTGTAAATCTTTGGTGAAATTGACGGCCTTTGCAAACGGCCCGCGCACCGCCTAAACTCGCCGCGATGCCGCCGCCTCCGGCAACCACATGGAACTGGCTGAGAACCGGCGACGAAATGTTCTCCGCGATGCTCGCGGCGATCGCGGCGGCGCGCGAGTCGGTCTCACTGGAAATCTACATCTTTTCGGCATCCGGTCCGGGCCTGGTGTTCCGTGAGGCATTGGTGAGCGCGCGGCAACGGGGTGTCCGGGTGCGCGTGCTGGTGGACGCGCTTGGATCGTTCGAGTTGCCAGGCGATTTCTGGTCCCCTCTCCACGGAGCCGGTGGCGAGGCGAGGTGCTTCAATCCCCTCGGCCTGAAACGATTTGGCATCCGCAACCATCGCAAGCTGCTGGTGTGCGACGGGCGCGTGGCGTTCGTGGGCGGATTCAACATCGCGCCGGAATACGAGGGCGATGGCGTCACGCGCGGCTGGCGCGATCTTGGTTTGCGCCTCGAAGGACCGGTGGTGCGCGAACTCGAAACTTCGTTCGATGAGATGTTCGCTTTGGCGGACTTTCTGCACAAACGTCCGTTCCGCTTGCGGCGGGCCGAGGTCAAACGCGCGGTCACGGCGCCGGAAGGACAACTGCTCCTGGGCGGGCCGGGCCGCGGGCACAACCCCATCCGCCGGGCACTCCAAGCAGACCTCCGCTCTGCGCGTCGGGCGCAAGTCATGGTGGCGTATTTTCTCCCGACGTGGCGATTCCGCCGGGACGTGGCGCGAATCGCGCGGCGTGGCGGCCAGGTGCAACTGCTGCTCGCCGGCAAGTCGGACGTGGCGTTGTCGCAACACGCGGCGCGCAGCCTTTACCGGCGCTTGCTCCATGCCGGGGTGGAAGTCTGGGAGTATCAACCGCAGGTGCTCCACGCCAAGCTGTTCATCGTGGACGACGCGGTCTATGTCGGCTCGGCGAACCTCGACCCGCGCAGCTTGAGCATCAATTACGAGCTGATGCTCCGGTTTCAGGACGAGCGGATCGCGGGCGAGGCGCGCGAAATCTTCGAGGACGCCTTGCGGCATGGCCGGCGCATCGAACTCGATGAATGGCGGCAGGAGCGCTCACTCTGGGCGCGGCTCAAACAGCGGTGGGCTTACTTTCTCCTGGCCCGGCTCGATCCCTACGTGGCGCGTCGGCAGTGGCGGGCGTTGCCGGATTGAGCGGGACGGAGTGGCCGCCACGGTGCGCCAGTTACCACGATTTGAGAGCGGCCAGGCGGCGCCGCGGGGCGATGGGAACGAGAGATTTGCTGTCGCTCCGCCTTCAACCAGTCGGGAAACCCACCATTCACTCTTGCGCGATTGACGGAGTGCGAAGAATGGATTGACGGTTGAACAAGGAGGCGTTAGCAACACGTCATGAAGACGAAAATGACGATACTTCTCGGAGTGTTAACCCTGTCAGCAGTAACTGCGGTGTTTTGGCTCAATCGCTCCATTGGGCAGGAGAACCGGAAAAAAACGTTGGAGGTCAAGTTTTACAAAAGCCAGCAACATCCCGAGTGGCCCCCCATGCCGAAGCTCCCCGATCCCTCCTTGCCAGTCGTCCATTTGGGCGGGAACCTGTACGCGGTGGACGACCGGTTCTGGAAATATCCGCCAGCACTCGAACAGCAGATTAACGACCGGATCCACAGTCGAGCGGAGTTCAAGCTGAACACAAATCTGCTTATCAAGGACCCCAAATTGTTGGAGACACTAATACGGTATGAATCGGCTCCGCAATTCACCAACGCGCCGGACCGGGTCCAGCATGCTCGCCGTCTGGCTGCGTTACAAAAACTGCAACAGGACATCCGGGAGGGAAAGACCAACCAATGAAAATGGCGTTTTTGGGCGGTTGTCTGTTCTTTGTCATTTTTTCATCATTTGGGCAAGGGGACACTAATAATTAGTTTGATCTGAAGATTTCGGGCAAAACCTGTCCAGCGTCCACTTTGCAGAACGGCACGCACAAAGAATTTCTTTTCCCCGAAGGTTGGACCAATAAGAGCCACGGTCCGGTGTACAACAGTGCAATCGCCTCTTGGACCGATCCCGCTGGAATTTCTTTTCCTTGGGAAAATTACATCCTGATTACAAACAGTTATACTCTCGAACCCGACGGGGTGGTTGTAGCAGCCACGTGGCCGGGTGTGTGTGCGCACCATCCGCACGATTGGACCGCTGCCGATCTATTGATGTATGGAAAATATAACGGCCAAAGTTTCTCCGCCTCCACGAACATGGTGGTCCATGGAACCATGGTTCACACAAAATGGCAAATCGTGCCTGAGTTTACGGAAGATGCCCAAGGCAATCTCACATCGGCGCGGATTCGAGTCAGCACGGTGGATGAGAATAGCATTCCGCCAAGTGAAATCTTTGACCCGATCAAACAACGCTCCCCGTTCATGGATATTGTCCCAGGGGGCTGGAAAATCGAATGGTTTGGCGTGCCAGACAAGGACGTGAAGCTCAACAAATTCGCGCCTAGTTCGGGCGGGGAGAATCTAGCTTGGGCCGCCCCCTCCTGGAGTCCGTATGCCTGGGTGACCAACGATGAATATGGTTACGGACAAATCACCGGGGCCTTCACCAATGCAGAATGGGAGTTTTTCATGGTGGAGGGGGCGAATTCCTCCGGCTCGAATTTGTATTCCTCAGAGGTGGTCGGTTACATCAAAAAAACCATCCCGCCTGGAAGTTACATCTACTGTAATCCGCTCTCCGGCCAAACGATTAACAGTAATTCCGCGGATGTGATTTTCCGATACAGCGACGACCACGTTCTTCCGGATGGAACCATTATCTCCAAATGGACAGGAAGCAGCTATGACGTATTTTACTACGAGGTGGGTCTCTATGAGTGGGCTTCCAACAACTGGTATCATTCCGACACGACGACCCCTCGAAGCGCGCCGGTGTTGAATCCCGGAGAGGGCTTCTGGCTCAACCATCCGGTTGCGGCTTGGACCAATATTTTTTACGGGCGGGTCGTCCCGTACTTGGGGGAAACCAACACGCTGACGACTTCGGCGGGTTCTCACCTTTACGGAACGCCGCAGCCACTTTCGGGCCCGGTGACAAATTCAGGCTGGAACATCCCGGATACCGTCCAGTTAACCATTTCAAAATGGACTGGAAGCGGATTTGTGTCTTATATCAAGGAAGAAGGCACATGGTACGACGGTGGCTTTAATCCCATCGCGCCGCCTGCTTTTGTTCCGGGCGAAGGCTTTTGGATGAATCCGGGAGACAACACAAACTGGGTTCAGTGGTTTAGACCGGGCCAACAATAAAAGCTTGATTGGGTTTCTTCGAATCAGCCGTAGTTCATTGGGCCGCACCGGCCAAGCGGGACACTTCGGTCATGTCTGCGCGATCTTGGCCATTCAACAGGTCCTGCCCTTTGATCTCTGTGGGTTTGGCCAGGCTGTCCGGATCGGCACAAAGCGGGAGGGAACGGATATCCGGCGATCCATTCCAGATGCAAGAAGCCCTCGAAACAGTTCCAATCCGCCGCGGCAATGGCGGGCGTTGCTGGATTGAGCGGGCCGGAGTGGCGGCCACGGCGCGCCAGGCACCACGATTTGAGAGCGGCCACGCGGCGCGCCGCGGGGCGATAGGAACGAGAGATTTCCTGTCGCGCTGCCTTCAGCCGTTTTCCGATACTTCCACCCGGACACATTCAGTCGGTCGGGAAACCCACCAATCTATTCTGGCGCGATTGATGGAGGTCTGATCCGGATTGGTAAATGCATTGACACACAATCAAGAAAGCGTTAGCGACACGTCATGAGGACGAAAACGACGATACTTCTCGGAGTGTTAACCCTGTCAGCAGTAACTGCGGTGTTTTGGCTCAATCGCTCCATTGGGCAGGAGAACCGGAAAAAAACGTTGGAGGTCAAGTTTTACCAGAGCCGGCAACATCTCGAGTGGCCTCCGATGACTAAACTTCCCGATTCCTCATTGCCAGTCGTCCACTTGGGCGGGAATTTGTATGCGGTGGAGGATCGGTTTTGGAAATATCCGCCGGCGGTGGAACAGGAAATCAGTGATCAAGCCCATAGCCGAGCGATAATCACCCTCAACACAAATTTCTACGTTCAGAACCCCAAGGAACTGGAGATTGGCATACGCCAATACTCGTGGGCGGCTTCCAATGGAACGGACCGAGTCATTAGCGCTCGATTCAGGGCCGCGTTACAAAAACTGCAAGATGACATTCGTGAAGGAAGAATCAAGGAGTGAGGACGGTTGCAGCCCCGCTCACTTCGCCAACGCTACGAGGTAGTGTTGGAAGCGCTTGGCGTCGTCCGGCATCTCCAGTTGGAGAAAAATCTGGTGCAGGTTGGTACAGAGCCGGTGAAAGAGCCGGCGCGAGGTCACCGGGGAGAGGTATTCGTCGTCCACGTCGTAATTGCCGCGCACGAGGTAATGGATGCAATCGGCCTTTGTCAGCAGCCGGCCATGGTTGAACGCGTCCACGAAAATCTCATCCGAAGTGGATTGATACCGGCAGATGAAGTGGCCGGGTAGGCCGATGCCCGCCATCGGCAGGCGCAGCCGGCGCGCCAGCAGCATGTAGAGCAGGCAGAGCGAGATCGGATTTCCGGTGCGCCGGTCCAGCACGCGGTTCAGGAAGCTGTTGTCCGGGTCGTAGTAATTCTGCTCGTTGCCGGCGAACCCCAGCTCGACGAACAGGTATTCGTTGATCTTGGTGAGAATCTGGTTGGCACGCTTGTAAAGCGACATGCGCTGGCGCAACTCGGCAACGAAACTGTCCAGCAACGCCTGGTAGGCCTCGACGTTGATGTCCGGATACTGCGTCTGCGCCAGCAGCCACGCGCCCTCCTCCAGGTCGAACGCCTCGCCGTGCTGGAGACAAAACGCGAGAAACCGGTTGTCCGCCGCCTGGCGGTCGAAGTGGCGGACGATTTCCTGCGTCCGGCGGCGCACGAGCGGGTCGCTGTCCAGCCCGTGAGGTCGCAACCAGGTCCGCGCGGACGGCCCGAAGGACAGAATCCGCTCCCGCACGGCGGCATAGACCGACAGTTCCTCGTCCGCGAGCAACTTGATCAAAGCGGTCTTCTCCGCCTCGCGCAATTCACGTGTGGTGGCAATCGCTGTGGCCGGCTCCATAAAGGTCCGGACGCAGTGAAGCAGAAACCGCGTGCGAATTCAATCCCGAAATGGACTATGAGAAACGAAATCTCTTCCAACGCCATCAGCGGCCCGCATGACGCGTCTGCCAAACGAGCCGCAATCCTTCAAGCGTCAGGTAGGGCTCCACCGCGGAAACCTCGGGCAGCTTCGAGGCGATCAATTTTGCGTAACCGCCCGTGGCCAGGACCGGAAGCCGCCGGGCCTTGAGTTCCCGTTTCAGTTCGGCGATCAATTCGCGCACCAGTCCTCGGTAACCGTGAACTGCGCCCACGAGCATCGCCTCCTCGGTGCTCTTGCCGATGGCGCGTTTGAACTCCCGAATCCGGATGCGCGGCAGCAACGCTGTCTTCTCATGCAGATAATCCGTCATCGCCGCGAGGCCGGGCGCGATGATGCCGCCGACGTAATCGCCCCGGGCATCCACGACGTCGAAGGTCACCGCTGTGCCGAAATCCACCACCACCACGGGCGCGCCGCAGTGATGCCGGGCCGCCACGGCGTTCGCCAGCCGGTCGGGGCCGATGGTTTCCGGCTCCGGATACCTGATGCCGACGCCGCGCAACGTCCCTGGATTGAGTTCCAGACAAGGCAGATTCCAGAGCCGCCGCACGGCGCGACGCACGCTAGGCGTGGTCCGCGGCACGACGCTGCACAACGCGACTCCCTCAATGCCGGCCTTGCCGCAGAAACGGGCCAGGACCGTTGTCGCGCCGGCAGTTTTCCAGTTCGCGGTGGGAATGTCCGTCTGCCGTTTCACGCGATGGCCATCCGCCAGGCCGACGTGCGTGTTAGTGTTGCCGATGTCAAAGAGCAGAATCATGAGGCAGTTTCCGAAGACCGAGATCCGAAGGAACTTCGAAGCCCGAAGTCCGAACGCCGAGACCACTGCGACGTGCGGAAATGTGAATTCGGATTTCGGCCTTCGGCTTTATTCGGGACTGCGGCTTTCGGATTATGGATTTCATTTATCCAATGACACGTCCCCGCCCAGGATGCGTTCCAGGCGGCCATGCTCGGTGCGCAAGAGCAGCGCCCCGTCATCATCGAGCGACTCGGCGCGCCCGCGCACTTTGCGGTCGCCGACTTGAATGACCACGTTTTTGCCGAGCGTGGTGCAGTGCGCTTCCCATTCGTCCGCAAGCGTTGGGAACCCGCCGTCGCAGAGTCGGGCGTAATCGTGGTCCAGTTCGCGCAGGATGGCGGCCGCCAGTTCAGCCCGGTCCACTGCCTTGCCGGATTCAATGCGCAGCGACGTCGCGAACTTGCGCAGTTCGGCCGGGAACTCGCCTGCCGTCAGATTGACATCCACGCCGATGCCCAGAGTGACGTGCTTGATGCGATCCAATTCTGCGCTGAGTTCGGTAAGGATGCCGGCGAGCTTCCGGCCACCAATCAACAAGTCGTTGGGCCATTTGATTTCGGGTCGCAGGCCGGTCTGTTCGTGAATGGCCCGGCGAAGCGCGGTGGCGCCCGCGACCGTCAATTGCGTGGCCTCCTGGGGGCGCAATGCCGGCCGCAGCAGCACCGAGAACCAGAGGCCCTTCCGCGCCGGCGAAATCCAGGTGCGTCCGAGCCGCCCACGGCCTTTGGTTTGAGACTCGGCGAACACGACCGCGCCTTCTTTCACGCCGTCGCGCGCAAGTTTTTCCACCACGTCATTGGTGGACATGGTCTTCTCGAACACACGAATGTCCCGGCCAATCACCCGCACCCGCGGCAGCCGCGCCAGCAAGTCGTCGGCGTGCAGACGATCTGGGGAACTGACGAGCCGGTAGCCGAGGTGGGGGCTGGCTTCGATGTCGTAACCGAGTTCGCGGAGGTCCTCAATGCGCGTCCGCACCGCGGTACGGCTGACGCCCAGCCGATGCGCCAGTTCCGTTCCCGACACGCCGCTGCTCTCCGCCGCGCGGAGGGACGCAAGAATCTGGACGTCGGGAGTCACGTGCGAATGTTGGTTGCCATCGCCTGCGGGCCGCTCACGGCAGGTCCACTGCGGCCACGGCCATCGCGGCGATGCCTTCTTCGCGGCCGATAAAGCCCAGGCACTCGTTCGTGGTCGCCTTCACACCGACCTGGTTCTCGCGCAAGCCAAGCGCGCTGGCGATACATCGCTTCATCGCGGTGACGTGCGGGTAAAGTCTCGGTTGTTGCGCGATGATGGTAGCGTCCACGTTGATGATGTGCCCGTTGCGTCGCGCGACCCGGCGGGTGGCTTCTTCGAGGAACGCGCGGCTGGGCGCGCCTTTCCAGCGCGGATCGGTGTTCGGGAAAAAATGGCCGATGTCCTCCTCGCCCAGCGCCCCAAGCACCGCGTCGCAAATCGCGTGCATGAGCGCGTCGGCGTCCGAATGACCGTCGAGGCCCTTGGAGTGCGGAATCTCCACGCCGCCGAGGATGAGCTTGCGCCCGGCGACCAGCGCGTGAACGTCGTAGCCGATGCCAACGTGAACCATGCGCGGAGTGTAGAAGCGTGGCGAGGGGTGAGAAAGAAATTTGTACCAGCCGACGCAAGGTGGCCCTGTCTTCAAGTCGAAAGCGAGCAGTAGCATTCGCGTGTGAAGTTTTCCACAGGCGCGAATCCGGAATTGGCAGTGGCGCGCGCCATCTGTTAGTTTGCCGACATTGATGACGAGCCCGGAATCATTCCGCAGCGCATGAAAAGCATAAGACGCATCGGCATCATCACCGCCGGCGGAGACAGCCCTGGATTGAATGCAGCCATCCGCGGCGTGGGCAAGGCGACAATCAGTGACGGCGGTATGGAGATCGTGGGCTTCCGCGACGGCTTTCGCGGGCTGGCGGAAGATTTGCGTCTGAAGTTGGACAAAAGGACGCTCTCCGGGATTCTCACCGTCGGCGGCACGATCCTCGGCACGAGCCGCGACAAGCCGCATCGCATGGAGTTTGACGGCGAGATGCGCGACATGACCGACGTGATCGTGGCGAACTACAAGCGCCACAAGCTCAACGCGCTCGTGTGCATCGGCGGCGGCGGCACGCACAAGAACGCGCTGCGCCTGATCGAAAAGGGTCTCAACATCATCACGCTGCCCAAAACGATTGACAACGACGTGGCGTTGACGGACGCGACCATCGGCTTCGACACCGCGCTCGGCATCGCGACGGCGGCGATTGATCGTCTGCACAGCACGGCGCACAGCCATCATCGGATCGTGATCGCGGAAATCATGGGCCATCGCGCCGGCTGGCTGGCGTTGGGGGCGGGCATTGCCGGCGGGGCGGACGTGATTTTGATTCCCGAAATCCCGTACGAGGTCAGGAAAGTTGCCGACGCGATCCGCAAACGGAGCAAGGACGGAACTAATTTCAGCATTGTGGCGGTCGCCGAGGGCGCGATGGCGCTTGAAGACGCGGCGGCGTTCGCGGTGGCGGAGCGACGGAAGAAAAAAGCGGAGACGCCCGAAGCCAAGAAGCGCGCCAAAGCCGAGTTGGCCGCGCTCGAAACCCGGCACTCGGGCAACACCTGGCGTCTGGCAAAACAGTTGGAGGAACTGACGCACCTCGAAGCGCGCGTCACGATTCTCGGCTACGTGCAGCGCGGCGGCACGCCCTCCGCCGGCGACCGGTTGCTGGCCACGCGGCTGGGCACGAAGTGTGTCGAGCTGATTCAGGAAAGCGTCTTCGGTGTCATGGTGGCCGCGCGCGGCGAAGGCACCAAGCCCGTGCCGATTGCGGAGGTGGCGGGAAACCTCAAGACCGTTCCGCCCGACCATTCGTGGATCGAAAGTGCGCGGCGGGTGGGCACGAGTTTTGGGAATTGAGCAGCGTTCGGCAGTGGGCGCGGTCTCATGCATCTATGCCGATGATCAGAACGGGGATGTCAATCTCGGCAACACCTCGATGCTGCAAATCCCAAACGAACTGCTCGAAGTAAGAAACGCCGGTGGACATCTGGTCGCCAAAACGCTTGATCGGCACAATCTCAATGCCGGCGTTGATGTGGCCGAGTTTGTGAAAGATCGTCATCTTGGCAACGTTTTGATCGCAGTTTCGAAAACGCCGACCTCGTCATAATCTGGGCGCAATTCCCTCCGCAACTTCGATTCGCATTTCTCCGCCGAAAGCCTGTCTGAATAAACCTCGGCAAGCACAGGAATGCCGCTCTCGACCTCTACCACTACCCACACCGGCATGGGTTTCTTGCTTCTCATTCAGTTAGCACCAGATGCGCGATAGCCTTTTGGCGGCTCAAGAAGGCGGAATTCGCAATTCACATGGCCCTTACGCATTGCAACGCCGTTGAGACTGTTCTCTTCGACGTCTTCGTTGCCCCACTGTTTCCAGCCCGGCCGGCCAAACCGGGCGAACAACTCCAAATACGGGCCGGGCGAACACGCTTCAATGATGTCATAAAGCTCATCCGGTTTCCGGGAATGCTCGCGCTTGCCTTTCCCAACGTTTAGCCTAAAACACCGCTCAGATTCTATGACTGAAATAATCATCGAGTGCCGTGGTGGCGTGGTTCAAAGCGTCACAGCGAATCGTGAAGATGTTCGCGTAGCTTTGCTGGATTGGGACGAAATCGAGGGTTCGAGTCGAAATGCAAGCAAGATCAAGTGGATGGCTCCGCAAAGTATGAAACAGCTGGACGTTGAGGCCCGGCAGCTTTGCGAAAGCGCTCGTGACCCATGACGGCGTTCGTCACTACTCCGACTCACGTTTGGCTGGAGAAACAACTGTCTCAGTGTAATGAACAGTTTCTCGTGGCGTGTCCATTTGTCGGAGATTACCTCGCCAAGGCCACAAGACAACTGCCGGCCAAGGTGAACCGACTGCTCGTGACGAGAACAGACCTCCGCGACTTCGCCACTGGCGCGTCGGACATTGACGCAGTCTGTGAAACTGCGCGGCTTGGGGCGAAGGTTCTGAGTCTGCCGCGCTTGCATGCAAAGGTTTATGTCATCGACAGAAATATTGCTCTTGTGACATCTGCCAACGCAACGCACAGCAGTATGCGTCGCAACTGGGAGTGTGGCGTTGTAATCGAGGACGACGAGCAAGTGAAGAATCTCTCGGCCCTGTTGCTTTCCGGGTTTGGCGCTCGTGAGAAACCACAACTCTGGACGCTGCCAGAACTCGAAAGGCTCCGCGAACCTGTACGTGTTTTCCGCGAAGCGTTGCCGCCAGCAAAACCAAAGCTTCGAACCGGATTGTTTGAACACCTTGATATCGCGCTGCCTGTGGAGACCTGGCCGGGTCTGATTGCTGGACTCCCAGGCTGGACGCGATTGACCTTAGAAGGGGTGATTCACCAATCTAGCGATCAGTTCAGCATTCAGGACGTTTACCGCATATGTTTGCCAATGGTCGCCAAGAGATTTCCGGCGAACAGGTTTCCTCGAGAGAAACTACGCCAACAACTGCAGCGACTTCGTGATTTGGGCTTTATCGAATTTCTAGGGGATGGCCGTTACCGAAGAACCGTCAAGACAGGGTAGAAGTTTTGAATCGGCCACGCCGTGTGTTGGCGATTCGTAACTTTCCGCGTCCACTGTGATCTTCGTGTCAAAGTTCTTGGGCTTCCAACCACGCTTGAGAAGCTCGCCGTCGATCCATTCCGACACCTTGGACTTGCGTCCCCCTCCGACCGTGATCCAACTGTTATGTAGGCGGAATCGAGTGAGCACGTCGATAACTTCTTCGTACTCGTTGACGAAGTCCTGGCGCAGGATTGCAAGAGCGTGCCGCCATTCGTGAACCTCGTAGTTCTCAACAACAAATTTAGGTAGCTGCTCGTATTCCATGCCAGTTCGGTTGGCAGAGTGTTACCGGACGGTCATTGACTTTACCAGTGCAAAGCGAGGGGGCATGAAGTCAATGCTGGGCTATTTTCTTTTGCTCCGTTGGAGCATCGGTTTCCGCCTTCGCCCGCTTCGGCTTGCTCGGGGACACGCTAAAGCGTGGACTCCAACGCCCACTCGCGCGGCTCAAGTGAAAAGTCTGTTAAGAGTCTTCCACAGGTTTTTCACAGCGCCGTCGGGATTTCTGAATCCGCCGCGTTGTACGGCAAGAGGCTGTGTTCAAAGGGTTTTGTGCGACTGGCCAGCAGCTCGAAACTCGCCCCAGCGCGCACGCAGGAGTCGCCCGGTGAACAACTCTTGACGCAATTGTAACATTCCCGGACCGCGAGTTTGCTTGCGCGCGCTGAAATCCCGCTGTCATGCTGACCGGACTTTGTGAGCGTCGCCGTATCCAAACCCGAACACTTCCTCAACCGCGAGTTGAGCTGGCTGGAGTTCAACCAGCGCGTGCTCGACGAGGCCACCAATGCGGAGAATCCGTTGCTGGAGCGGCTCAAGTTTTTCTGCATCGTCAGTTCGAACCTCGACGAGTTCTTCGAGGTGCGCGTGGCGGGCATCAAGCAGCAGATCGAGAGCGAGGCGGCCGAGCGCAGCGTGGACGGGCTGACGGCGACCGAGACGTTTCGCGCGATCACCCAGCGCGTGCGCCGCATGGTGGGCGACCAGTACGCCTGCTGGCAAAACGACTTGCGGGCCGCGCTGAAAAAAAACGGCTTCCGCTTCCTTCGTTACGACGAACTGGACGAAGCTGACCGCGAGTGGGTCGAGAGATTTTATCGCACGGAAGTCCAGCCGGTGCTGACGCCGCTGGCGATTGATCCGACGCATCCGTTTCCGCAACTGCTCAACCGCTCGCTCAACGTCGTCGTGAAACTCACGCTCGCGGCGGACGGCAAGGGCGCGTCGCGGCTGGCGGTGGTGCAGGTGCCGCGCGTGCTGCCGCGGCTCGTGCAGTTGCCCCGCAGCGACGGGCGGCGTGATTACATTTTTCTCGGCCAATTGATCGGCCAGCATCTGCGCGACCTTTTTCACGGCGCGACCATCGAGGGCTGGTGGCTCTTCCGCGTCACGCGCAACAGCGAGCTTTACATTGACGAGGAGGAAGTGGCGAACCTGCTCTCCGCCGTGGAGCAGGAATTGCAACGGCGCCGTCGCGGCGACGCGGTGCGGCTGGAAGTCCACCGCGAATGTCCCGAGGAGGTCAGCCATAATCTGCTCGCGCGGCTGCGGCTGACGGACGACGACCTTTACGTCATTGACGGCCCGCCGGACCCGATGCGCCTGACGCTGTTGTGCGAGGGAGATCATTCCCCGGAGTTGCGTTACCCGCCGTTCGTCGCGCCGGTCGCGAAGCCGTTGCGCGAGCACGACGACATTTTCGCCGCGATCCGGTCGCGCGATATTTTGCTGCATCATCCATTCGAGAGTTTTGAGAGCGTCGTCGGTTTTCTCCAGCAGGCCGCCGCTGACCGCAACGTACTGGCCATCAAACAAACGCTTTATCGCACCGGCGGCGACGCGCGCATCATCGGCGCGCTGATGGGCGCGGTGAACAACGGCAAGCAGGTGACGGCGGTGGTGGAATTGCGCGCGCGCTTCGACGAGGCGAACAACATCCAGTGGGCGCGGCAGCTCGAAGAATCCGGCGTGCACGTGGTCTATGGGCTGGTCGGCTACAAAATCCACACGAAGGCGACGCTGGTCGTGCGGCGCGACGCGGATCGCATCCGCCGCTACGTGCATCTGGCGACCGGCAACTACAACCCCGGCACGGCGCGGCTTTACACGGACGCGGGACTGCTCACGTGCCGGCCCGAGTTCGGCGAGGACGTGACCGACCTGTTCAATCTCCTCACGGGCATCGCGCAATTCCGTCCGATGCAGCGGCTGCTCGTCGCGCCATTCGACATGCACGAGCGGTTGGTGAAATTGATCGGGCGCGAGGCGGAAAACGCGCGGCAGGGTTTGCCGGCGCGCATCGTCGCCAAGATCAATTCGCTCGTGGACCGCGAAATCATCGAGGCGCTTTACGGCGCGTCGCAGGCGGGGGTGAAGATTGATTTGATCGTGCGCGGCATCTGCTGCCTGCGGCCCGGACTCAAGGGTCTGAGCCAAAACATTTCCGTGCGCAGCATCGTGGACCGGTTTCTGGAGCACAGCCGGATTTTCTATTTCGAAAACGCCGCGCAGCCGGAAGTGTTCGTGAGCAGCGCGGACTGGATGCCGCGCAATTTTTACCGGCGCATCGAAACGGCGTTCCCGATTCTGGACGGCAACGTGCGCGAGCGGATCGTGTCCGAGTTGCTGGCGGTGGCGCTGGCGGACAACACGCGCGCGCGAATCCTGTTGCCGACGGGCGAGTATCGTCCGGTCGCGCGGGCGCGGGCGGAGAAGGCGCGACGCAGTCAGTTCGAGTTCATCGAGCTGTCCGCCAACGGCAAGGCGCGCAACGCGAAATCACGCGCCGCCGGCAGAAGATTTCCCGAAGTCAAACTCGCCAAACGTCCGTTCTAGGGCCGACACATGAGCAAGCCCACGACAGCCGCGCTGGCCGCGCATTTGACCGCGAGCGTGCGGACCATGCGACGCCGCTACCGCAAGCGGCTGGACCGCAGCCAGAAAAAATTTTCAGAAACGTCGGTGCATGAGTTGCGCATCGAAACGCGGCGAATGCTGGCGCTGGTGGATTTGTTGCGCGCGTTGCACGCCGCCGGCCCACTGAAAAAAATCCGCAAGGTCTTCAAGCAACGGCTCGACTCATTCGACGAGTTGCGCGACACCCACGTGCAATTGCAGTTGCTCAAGCCGCTCTGGCGCGAGTTCCCGGAAGCGCGCGGCCTTGCCCTGTGGCTGCGGCGGCGCGAGAAGCGGCTCATCGCCGATTTGCGCCACGCGATCAAGGCCACGAAGCAACTGCGCGTCGAGAAGCGGCTGAAGGACATGGAGAAACTGCTGCGCAAATCCGGCCGCGCGGAAGGCCCGCCGATGGGCAAGGCGCAGGCGGCGGCAGCGTTGCAGGCGGCGTTCGCCGGCGTGGTCGAGTTGCACAAGCGCGTGCGCCGGAGCAACACCGAGACGATTCACCGGATGCGCGTGGCGTTCAAAAGATTTCGCTACATGAGCGAATTGTTGCAGCCGCTGTTCCCGCGCGTGACCGCCAAGCGGCTGCGCCAGATGCAGGCATATCAGGCGTTGATGGGCGACATTCAGGACATTGAGGTGTTGCTCGCCGGACTCGCGCAAGCCGTCGCGAAGCGGCATCTCGCGGCGGTGGACGCGGGCGGGTTGCGAAGCGAGTTGCAGCGGCGACGGCGCGATTTGATTGACACGTTCATGGCGGCGGTGGACAAGTTGTTTGAATTTCATCCGGAAAAATTGACGCGACGCGCACGCAAGAACTGAACTGACGGCAAATGAAACTCTACACCCTCCGACACGGCGAAGCCGCGGACCACAACGACCCGCGGTTCGAGAACGACGCGGACCGTCCGCTGACGATCAAGGGCACGCAGCGCACCAAGCTGCTCGCGCACGCATTGCGCCAGTGGGAAATCAGGTTCGACGTAATTCTCTCCAGCCCGCTGGTGCGCGCGCGGGAAACGGCGGAGATCGTCGCACGCGGCTTGCGGCTGAACGGGCGGCTGGAGTTCACGGACCAACTCGCGCCGTCGGGCGACGTGGAGAAGCTGGTGAGCCAAATCAACGCACTGCGGCCCGCGCCGGAAAGTGTGTTGCTCGTCGGACACGAACCTTTCTTGAGCAATCTGATCTCGCTGCTGTGCGCGGGCGGGCCGAGCCTCTCGCTGACGCTCAAGAAAGGCGGGCTGAGTCGGATGGAGGTGGAGCAGTTGCGGACGGCGCGTTGCGCGCACCTGGAATGGTTGCTCGCGCCGCGGTTGCTCGGGTCGAATCGCGCGGCGAAAGGTTAGCGCCGCGCTCCGTCACGCAGTCCCTCGCCGCGCCAGCACGGCGGCGCCGGTGATGCCCGCGTGGTCGCCGAGTTTGGAGGCTTTGATCTCGATGCCGTTCATCGTGCCGGGCATGACGTGGTCCTTGGCGGTCTTGACAAGGGTGGGCATCATTTCGTTTTCCAGCGCCTCGATGACGCCGCCGCCCACCACCACCACTTCCGGATTCAAAATGTTGATCAGGTTCGCCACGCCGATGCCGGCGAACTCCGCGGCTTCCGCGACGACTTTCTCAACGAACTTGTCGCCTTTGCGGATGGCCTTGCGCAAATCGCCGCTGCGCATGTCGGCCAGGCTGTCGCCCAGCATTTCGGTGAGAATGGTTTTCTGCCCGTCCTTCACCGCAGTTTGAATCTTGCGGAAAATGGCTGTGCGGCTGGCCAGCGCCTCGTAGCAGCCGCGATTGCCGCACCCGCATTTCGGGCCGTTGACTTCGATGACCATGTGGCCGATCTCGCCCGCGGTCAGATTGTGTCCGCAATACAAATCGCCGTTGATGATCAAGCCGCCGCCAATGCCCGTGCCGATGAAAATGCCGAGCAGATGCTTCGGCTTCGCTTTGAATTCCTGGTCGAAGACGCCGAGCGTGCAGACGTTGCAGTCGTTGCCGAGGAAGACTGGCACGTCGAGCAGCTTCTCGAGTTCCTTCTTGAGCGGCACGTCTTTCCAGCCGGGAAGGTTTGGCGCGAAGATGACGCGGCCGGATTCCGTGTCCACCGCGCCGGGCGCGCCGATGCCCACGCCGCGGACTTGTTTCAGATTCAGATCGCACTCGTCGGCCGCATCCTTCACGCAACGGGCGATGCGCTCGATGACGGCCTCGACGCCGCGATCGGCCTTCGTGCTGAGTTTCGCTTCGCCCTTAAATTCCAGCTTCGAGTCGAAAACGCCGGTCAGGATTTTCGTTCCGCCCAGGTCCACGCCCAAAAGATATTCTTTGTTCGCGTCGGGCATGGGTGGCCTCAAGTCACTTGATGGCCGCTGAGGACGGCTTCGATTTTCTTGCGCAACTCGGCGTTGATGGCCTCGACCGGGCGCCGGCCTTCAATGATGTGAAAACCATAGGTGGCTTGCAGGATTTTGAACTGGCGCGCCATGAGCGCCTGGTATTTGAGGAAACTGTCGAACATGTCACGCGCCAGACCCAGGTCCATGCCGCTCTCCCAGAAATCGAGCTTGGCGTATTTGGAAAAGGTCCGCTCGACGAGGTCTTGCGGCGCGACGTTCAGGTAAAACACCGCGTCCGGCACGAGCGCCATGCCGTAAAGATTTTTCAGCCACTTCTCGTTCATGCCGCGCACGAGGTCGCGGGCCATGAGGGTGTAAATGTAGCGGTCCGCCAGCACCATCTGGCCGGCGCGCAACGCGGGCAGGATGATGTTTTCCAACTGGTCCGCGAAGTCCGTCGCGTAAAACAAACTCAGCGTCGTGCGGCTCAAAATGTTTCCTTCCTGCGCGCGGTCGAGTTCCTCGCTCACGAGCGTGGAGCGCTTCAAGCCGACTTGCACGGTCGAGTGGCCGCAGCCTTCGAGCCAGTCCACCAGCATCTGGATTTGCGTCGAGCGCCCCGAGCCGTCCGCGCCCTCGACGACGATGAGCTTGCCGGCGAGCTTGTCCACTTCCACGTCCGGAATTCCGTGGCCGTAGAACCGCCGCGGCGTGCGGTGCGGGACGATGACGCGCGTGGAGTTGCGTCCGCGTTTGGAGGGGTGGTTGGCTGGCATGACGGTCAGTTGTGCGCGGATTCCTGCGAGGCGAACGAACCGAGGTCCAATTTGCCCGCCGTGAGCGAGCGCACGACGTTTTGTTGCGCCTCGATGCTTTGGTTCGCGTCAATGACGTGGAAGTTGAACTCGGAACTCATCGCGAGGTATTGCTCGAGGATGCGACCCTGAAAAATGCGGAAGCTCTCGTAAGGGTCGGTCGCGAGGCGCAAATCCATACCGGCCTCGAAATACTTGAGCTGCGGGCGGCCGTCGAGGATGCGGTTGAGCGACACTTCGAGGTCGGCCTTGAAAAAGAACGTGAGGTCCGGCAGCGCCGCGAAGCTGTAGATGTCGCGCACCCATTGCGGCTGGCAACCCCGCACGGTGTCGCGCCCGAATGCCGTGAAGACGTAGCGGTCGCACAACACGAGATAGCCCGCCCGCAACAGCGGCAGGAGCTGTCGCTCGTAACGGTCCGCGAAGTCTGTGGCGTGAATCAGGCTGAAGGTCGTGGGCGTGAGCAGTTCCTGTTTCTTCGCCTTGCTCGTGGCGCTTTTGACCAGCTCGGAGGAATTCCACTCACTGAAAAAAACCTTGAGCCGCTGTGTTTCGAGCCAGCGCTTGAGCAGGTAAATCTGCGTGGACTTGCCCGAGCCGTCGAGGCCCTCGACGGCGACGAGCCGGCCGGGAAAGCCGAGTTGGGCGAAGGTTTTCATTTCGTTACGCCGCAAGCATAACGGGCACGAGTGCGAAAGCAATGCCGACTCCGCCGTTGGCGCGCCGCGCGGAGACGCCCCGTTCGTCGGTCCTCTTACCGGGGAGCAAACGGGACTGTGAACGCGTCGCAGAATTCGCCAAGTCGTAACCGGGCCGTCATGTGGTTGTTGCCTGGATGAACCACGGTGCGCGGGTGAAAACGCATTTCAGGCGTACCTTGCCATCACCGCATGCATCGTTTTTCGAACTGCTTCAGCACCGCGAAGCACGGCGGTCTGAGAATTCCCGGCCCTTGCGCATTAAAATTCACGCCTGCGGAGATTGGGCATTCCGTCCAGTCATCCGCATCACGGTTGGCGCGGACGCACGTGCGGCACAGCCGGGCGTTTCATTGGCTTGTCATTGAGGTTCGAGCAGTTTGAGTTTGTGTTTCCAGTTTTCGCCGACTGTCGCGGCGGCACGCGGGCTGTTTTTTCGTGGACTTTCTTTCCGCCATTGGCGAGTACTCGCAACGCTATGTTTTCCCTCCAACAACTATTTGGCAAAGGTGACAAGTTCCACGAACTCCTCGAGGCTGCCGCGAAGGAAGTTCACGAGAGCGTGCGGCTCGTCATCGAGTTGATGAAAGCTCCGCGCGACACCAAGAAGTTCGACGAACTCGTTCTGGCGCGCCGGAAGGAAAAGAAGATCTCCGAGCAGATCAGCGAGGAGCTGGTCAAGACCTTCGTCACCGGGCTGGAACGCGAGGACATCGAGGCCCTGGCGCGCGGGTTGTACCGGATTCCCAAGAGCGCGGAGAAACTGGCCGAGCGTTTCATGATGGCGGGGAAGCACGTGGCGGGCATTGATTTCTCCAGGCAGGCCGAAATGATGGAGAAAGCCACTGAGACAGTCCACCAAATGATCAAGCAACTGCACTCGATGGAGGACCTGGAGAGCATCAAGGAGCTGAACGACAAGTTGCAATACGTGGAGGGTGAGGCGGACAGACACATGAACGACCTGCTGCGCGACCTTTACAGCGGCCAGTACGACGCCCTGCGCGCCATCGTTATCCGCGACATCTACGAGCTGATTGAGAAGGTGGTGGACCGCTGCCGCGACGTGGGCAACGTGGTCCTGCACATCGTCCTGAAAAATTCCTGAGCCGGCGCCGCCCGATGACTCTCATCCTGACCGTCATCGTCGTGGCGCTGGTGTTTGAATACATCAACGGCTTCCACGACACGGCCAATTCCATCGCCACGGTGGTTTCCACCAAAGTCCTGAAACCGCGGCAGGCCGTGGTGCTGGCCGCGTTCACCAATTTGCTCGGCGCGCTCTGGGGCACGGCTGTGGCCAAGACCATCGCCTCGGGACTGGTGGATACCAAGATCGTGACCTCCGAGATCATCGTATGCGCGCTGTTGGGAGGGATCCTCTGGAATCTCATCACGTGGCGGTTAGGACTGCCATCCAGTTCGTCGCACGCCCTGGTCGGCGGGCTTTGCGGCGCCTGCCTGGCGGCGGCGGGCAACAATTGGGGTGTCATCATCTGGTCCATCCCTGGCAAGGAACATTGGTGGGAGGGCAGGGGGCTGTTGTGGAAAGTGGTGGTGCCAATGGTCACTTCGCCGGTGCTTGGGCTGACCGTTGGCTTCCTGGTCATGGGCCTGCTGTATTTCCTGTTGCGGAACTGGCGGCCCGTCACCGTCAATCGCGTCTTCGGCAGACTCCAGTTGTTCAGCGCCGCCTACATGGGTTTCAGCCACGGCACGAACGACGCCCAAAAAACCATGGGCATCATTTTCCTGGCCCTGGTGGCCGGGACCACGAGCGGCACCTTCGATTCGGTCGGCAGACCGTGGAATTTTTTGCACGCGCCGGAGAATCTCGGTTCAGTGGCCTCCGCTTACGTCGAACTCGGCCGGCTCGATCAAGCGCGGGGCCGGGACGCGGCCGCGGCGGGGCACTTTGCCAGGGCGGCAGAAGCCGGGAACAACGCCGGCAAATGGCTCTACGCTGAGGCACTCAAGAAGGGTCGGGGAGTCAAGGCTGACCCGGCCAAAGCAGAGCGATTCTTCGCCGAACTTGCCGCCGACGAATTCGGCGCGACTTCTCTCAAACCGGCGCAACCCATCGCCCGCAAATTCAAGGAGGCGCCGGAAGCACCCGAGGCGGCAGCCGCGTGGCTGAAGTCCAAGGCCGACGCCGGCAACGACGACGCCATTCTCGCGCTGGGTGTGGTGTATCTGCGGGGCGCCGGCGTGCCCAAGGATGAGTTGCGCGCCCGCCGGTTGTTCGAGCAGGCTGCCGGGCGAAATCATCCCGCGGCTTATTTCAACCTCGGCTACCTGGCACTCAACGGCATCGGCGAGCCGGCGAATGAGGCCAGGGCAGTTCAGCAGTTCAAAGCCTGCATCAAGGAGGAGGCGATACCGGTATGGATCAAAGTCATCTGCGCGTTGACGATGTGCGCGGGGACGGCGGCCGGCGGCTGGCGCATCATCAGGACGCTCGGCCACAAGATGGTGAAGCTCCATCCCGTGCACGGCTTCGCCGCCGAAGCGACCGGCGCTTCGGTGCTGCTGGCGGCGGCGCACCTTGGCATGCCGGTTTCGACGACTCACGCAATCACGACTTCGATCATGGGCGTCGGCTGCGCCAAGGGTTTCAACGCGCTGAAATTGAAAGTGGTCGAGCGCATTCTATGGGCGTGGGGGCTGACGATTCCCGCCGCGGGTCTGGTCGCGTATGGTTTGGTGCGCCTCGCGCGCGCGCTGGGACTGATTGGCTGAATTCGACTTCCTTCCGCGGTTTCGTTAACCTTGCGCCATGCCTGAAACGAAACTCCACGTGCTCGCCATTGCCGGCAGCTTGAACGAGAACTCAGTCACCCGCGTCGTTGTCGCCCACGTCGCAGAGCAACTGCGTGCCGCGGGCTGCGCGGTGGACCTGCTCGATCTGCGCAAGGAAGCGCTCCCACTCTACGATCCCGACGCGGCCCACGCACTGCCCGGTTATCCCGCGCTCGAACAGCGCGTCACGCAGGCGGATGTTTTCATCCTCGGCACGCCCGACTACCACGGCAGCGTGAGCAGCGCGATGAAGAACTTCCTCGACCACTTCTGGACCGAATTCACCGGAAAGCTCTTTTGCCCCGTGGTCGCCTCGCATGAAAAGGGGCTGACGGTCATTGACCAATTGCGCACCGTCGCGCGGCAATGCTACGCGTGGGCCCTGCCCTACGGCGTCTCCTTCATGGAGAAGGCGGACGTGGCCGATGGGAAGATCGTGAGCGACAGCTTGAAAAAACGACTCACCATGCTGGTGCGCGATGCGCGCGTTTATGGCCTGTTGCTCGCTGCACAACGGCGTGCCGATCTGGCTGGCACCGATCCCGGTTTCCTGGCGCGGCTGCGCAAATGAATTGAGCCGCGCCGAGGGTCTCTGTTAGGCTGGGCGCGCACTCTAATCCACCATACCCCATGGCCAACGCGAAGCCTGCCAGCGACCCACCGCAAAGCGGTTTTCAATCCTACATCCCGCCGCACGCGGCGATGCGTGAGTTCACGCCGCGCGCCGTCATCACTGGGACGCTGCTGGGCGTGGTCTTCGGCGCGTCGTCGCTGTATCTGGTGTTGAAGGTCGGGCTGACCGTCAGCGCCTCGATTCCCGTGGCGGTGATTTCCCTCGCGCTGTTCCGCTTCTGGTCAAAGGTGGGCGGACGCGACGCTACCATTTTGGAGAACAACATCGTCCAGACCGCCGGTTCGGCTGGCGAATCCATCGCGTTTGGCATCGGCGTCACGATGCCCGCGATCCTGATTCTCGGGTTCGACCTCGAAATCGCGCGCGTCACGCTCGTCGGTGTGCTCGGCGGCCTGCTGGGTATCTTGATGATGATTCCCTTGCGCCGGGCGCTCATGGTCGCCGAGCACGGCAAGTTGAAATACCCGGAGGGCACGGCGTGCGCGGAGGTCTTGAAGGCGGGGGCCGACCCGGAATCGAGGGCCATCGCTGCTGCCGCGCAACGCCCGGCCCAGGCTGGACTTGTTTCCGGACAAGCGGCTGGTCGCAAGGGGCTGTTTGCCGGGGCGCCGAGCGGCACGGCCATTTTTGCCGGATTCGGCCTCGCGTTGCTTTACAAAACCGCCATGTCCGCCTTCCGCCTCTGGAAGGATGTTCCCGAAAAGATCTTCAACGCTCCGCTCAAGGGCGGCAGCGTATCGGCGGAAATCTCCCCGGAACTGCTCGGCGTGGGTTACATCATCGGCCCGCGCATTTCCTCGATCATGATGGCCGGTGGCGCGCTCGGCTTCCTGGTTTTGATCCCGCTCATCAAATTCTTCGGCGACCACCTCGCCGAGCCTCTGTTTCCCGGGCGCAAATTGATTTCCGAAATGTCGCCGGGCGAAATTCGCAACGCCTATCTGATGTACATCGGCGCGGGGGCGGTGGCTGCCGGAGGCATCATCAGCCTGTTCCGTTCGCTGCCGACCATTCTGCGTGGGATTCGTGGCGGACTGGCGGATTTTCGCATGGCCGGCCCTGGCCGCGGTCCCACGCTGCGGACGGAGCGTGATCTTTCGATGAAGTTCGTCGGAGTCGGTGTGGTGGCGCTGATCGCGGCGATTCTCGCGGCGCGCACGCTGCACATGAACGTGGCCGGCGCGGTGTTGATCGTGATTTTCGGCTTCCTGTTCGTCACGGTTTCCTCCCGCTTGACCGGCGAAATCGGTTCGTCCTCGAATCCGATTTCGGGCATGACGGTCGCCACGTTGCTGGTCACCTGCCTGTTCTTCCTGCTCCAAGGCTGGACCGGGCCCGCGTATTTCGTCACTGCGCTTTCGGTGGGCGCAGTGGTCTGCATTGCCGCGTCGAACGGCGGGACCACTTCACAAGATTTGAAGACCGGCTTTCTGGTCGGCGCGACGCCCAGGTGGCAACAGATTTCGATCCTGATCGGCACGACCATCAGCGCTCTCGTGCTCGGGCCGATACTGCTCCTGCTGAATGACGCCGCGGCGATTTACCTGCCGGCTTCCAGAGTCGCGCCCGGTTTGCACGCGCCGGCGGATTTGAACCTGGCGCGCACGGAATCGCTGCCGCGCTCACACTTCCCGGATGCCACCAACGTCTTCCGCGTCTGGCACAAAACGGACGACGCCGGCGGCCCGTCGGGGAAATATCTCGTGGACGATTCCGGGGCGGCGGCCTGGCTCGTGGACCCCGGCATCAACGGCAGCCACACAAAGCGCGAAGACGGGACGGAAGTCCGCAAGTTCGACGCACCCAAAGCGCGGTTGATGAGCGAACTGATCCGCGGCATCCTGGGCGGGCAGATGCCGTGGGCGTTGGTGCTGCTTGGCGTGCTGATTTCGGTGGTGCTGGAATTGTGCGGCATTCCATCGCTGGCGTTTGCCGTGGGCGTTTACATCCCGCTATCGAGTTCCGCGCCAATTTTCGCCGGCGGCGCGGTGCGCTGGCTTGTGGACCGCAAGCTGCGCCACCAGTTGAAAGACCAGCAACTCGACGAACACGAACTGGTTGCCGAGACGGACAAAAGTCCCGGGGTCCTGCTCGCGAGCGGCTACATCGCCGGCGGTGCGATTGCAGGGATCATCATCGCCTTCATCGCTGGCGCGCTGCCTGCGCTTGATGGCGCAATTTCGCGATGGGCAGCCGACTCCAGGCCGCTTTACTCCGGCGCGAATGCCCACGCACTATCGCTGCTGCCGTTCGCGGTCATTGCCGTGCTGCTTTACGTCGTTGGGCGCGGAAAACTCCTGGCCTCGCGCCCACGAATTTGAGCCGCAAGGCGGAGTCGGAAATGCTCTTCATCTGATGAAAACTCAAAACATCATACAGGCGGCCATCCTCGGTGCATTCTCGCTGGTCAGCGGCCTTCCTCTGGCGCGGGCCGCAGAGCGCACGTCCGCCGAGGCAAAGCATTTTCTCGAAGGCTACAACGCCACATTCCAATCGCTTTACACCGCCAGCTACGACGCCCAGTGGGCTGCCGTGACGGATGTCACCGAGGAGCACACCGGCCAGCGCATCGGCGCGGAAAAGGCGCAGGCGGCGTTCCTCGGCAGCAGGTGGGTGATCGAAAAAGCGCGCGCGTTGCTCCAGCACAAGAATGAGTTGGACCCGCTCACTGTGCGGCAACTGCGCTACGTGCTGCTAAACGCCGCCGCTTCGCCCGGCACGATTCCCGATGTCGTGGGCGAGCGCGTTCAGGCCGAGGCCCGCCAGGCAGCGACATTGGATGGCTTCGAATTCAAATGGATGCCGCCCGGCAGGACGGCACCCGAGAAAATCTCCGTCAACGAGATTGACGACCGGCTGGTTAAATCCACGAACGTCGCCGAGCGGCTGGCGGTTTGGACAGCGTCGAAGGAATCCGGCGTGGCTTTGAAGGAAGGGCTGGCGAAACTGCGCGATCTGCGGAATCGCGTCGCGACCGAGATGGGCTTCAGTTCCTTCTTTGGCCTGCGCGCGGGCTGGTTCGACATGAGCGTGCCGGAGATGAAGCAGTTGACGGACGATTTGTGCCGGCAAACGAGGCCGCTTTACGAGCAGTTGCATTGCTGGGCCAAGCATCGCCTCGCGGAACGCTACGGCGAGCCGGTGCCGAAAGGCCCGCTGCCCGCGCACTGGCTGCCGAATCGCTGGAGCCAGGAATGGCCGAACCTCGTGGCGAGCATTGACCTCGATCCGCTCGTAAAGGACCGGAAGCCAGAATGGCTCGTGCAACGCGCCGTGGCCTATGGCGAATCCCTCGGTCTGCCGAAAGTGCCGGCGGTGTTCTGGGAGAAGTCCGACCTTTACGAACTGCCGCCGGAGGCGAAGCGGAAAAAGAACACTCACGCCTCCGCCTGGCACATGGACCTGGAGCAAAGCGTCCGCTCGCTGATGAGTGTGAAGCCGGATTTCACGTGGTTCACGACGACGCATCACGAACTGGGACACGTTTTCTACGGCCTCGCCTACGCGCGGCCCGGGATTCCGATGGTGTTGCGCGACGGCGCCAGCCCCGCGATGCACGAAGCCATGGCCGAGGCGCTGGCGATGCCGGCGACGCAACTGCCCTACTTGCGCGAGGTCGGCGTCGTGTCGGCGGACATGAAATTCGATGAGGCGCAGTGGCTGTTGAATTCGGCACTGAACGACGTGGTGTTCATCCCCTGGGCCGCCGGCGTGATGGCCTCGTGGGAACGGGAATTCTACGAGGACAAATTGCCGGCAGATCAACTCAACGCCCGTTGGTGGAAGCATGTTCTGGAATATCAGGGCATCGTCCCGCCCGGCCCGCGTGGCGAGAACTTCTGCGACGCCGCCACCAAGACGCACATCAACGACGACCCCGCCGAGTATCACAAATACGCGATTGCCTTCGCCATCAAGTATCAGCTCCACATGCACATTGCGAAGAAGATCCTCAAGCAGGACCCGCGCAATTGCCGCACGTTCGGCAACAAGGAAGTCGGCGCGTTCCTTTACGGCATCATGAAGCATGGCGCCACCCGCGACTGGCGTGAAATCATCCGCGAAGCCACCGGCGAATCGCCCAGCGGCAAGGCGATGCTCGAATACTATGAGCCGCTCGTGAAGTACATGAAGGAGCAAAACAAGGGGCGCGAGGTCGGGTGGTAGGGCTGCTTCCCGCAGCCGAAGTGAGGGGGCCTCGGCCACAACTCATCCGGCGCCTCATCTCGCTGGCTGCGCGTGCAAATTGACGCTTGGTTCATTCGGCGATAACTTTGTCACATGACTGAAGTCCTCGACAGACCAATGCCGGCTGGTGTGGACCGCCTGCCGTTGCGCAAGCCCATGCCGCGCGAACGCTTCGACCCGCTCGCGAAGGAAATCTTCACGCTCAAGAAGCAGTTGAACGCCGTCATCCTCGCGCACAATTACCAGGTCGGCGAAATCCAGGACGTGGCGGATTACGTGGGGGATTCGCTCGGCCTCTCACAGCAGGCAGCGAAGACACTGGCGGACGTGATTGTTTTCTGCGGCGTGCATTTCATGGCCGAGACGGCGAAGATTTTGAACCCGCACAAAATCGTCGTGCTGCCAGACAAGGACGCGGGCTGCTCGCTCGAAGAAAGCTGCCCGGCGGACCAGCTCGCCGCGTTACAGGCGACCAATCCGAATTTCTACACCGTCACCTACATCAATTGCAGCGCCGCGGTGAAGGCGTTGAGCGACGTGATTTGCACCAGCGGCAACGCCGTCAAAATCGTCAACGCCTCGCCCAAGGACAAAGACCTGCTGTTCGTGCCCGACGAAAACCTCGGCGCGTGGGTGATGGAGCAGACGGGCCGGCCGATGACGTTGTGGAAGGGCAATTGTTACGCGCACGTCGAGTTCCGCCGCGACAGCCTGCTGCGGATGCGCGAGCGCTTTCCCGACGCGAAAGTCGTCGTCCACCCCGAGAGCCTGCGCGAAGTGCGCGACCTGGCGGACGCGGTTTGCTCGACGGAGAAGATGATCACCTACTGCCGCGACCACCCGGCGAAGCGGTTCGTGATCGTGACCGAATCGGGCATCATCCACCGGATGCAGAAGGAATGTCCGGGCAAGGAATTTCTCTGCGCGCCGGCGTTCGACGTGATGAAGCTGCCCACGGACAACTGCCGTTGCAGCGAGTGCAAATACATGAAGTTGAACACGCTTGAAAAAGTGCGCGACTGCATGAAGCGCCTCGCCCCGCGCATCGAACTGCCGGAAGAAATTCTCCGCCGCGCGCGGCTGCCGATTGAGCGGATGCTGGAGATTTCGGCGAGATAGGATGGCGATTTGATTGTTGAAACTCACCGCGAAACGGATACGAAGAGACCATGCTAACGAAGGCAAATACAGCAAACGGATTGTCCGGGCGCGAGGCCGGCTATCTTGAAGCGATTGACGAATGTCTCGACGAAATGACGCAGATTCGCAAGCGGATGAAAGCCACGGACGCGCGTATTCGCCGCGCGGATGCGTCCATCCGCCGCAACCTCGACGCTTCTTGGGCCATCCTGCGCCATGTTCAAGCAAGTCGTTAACGCCGGCCGGCAAATGCTCTTCCTGCTCCGCGACACGGAGCAGAACAAGAACGACATTGCCTCGCTCAAAGAACAACTCGCAGAAACGAGCCAATTGGTTTGAGAGCTTGCATTTGAAATCCGGCACGGCGCCGAACACGAACAGCACGAGCGCGAGAAATTCATGTTGAAAGTCGAAAACCTCCTTCTCCGCTACGAGCGATTGCTCCCGCCCGCGAAAGAATCCAGGAAACAAAAGTAGCCCGACCCGGTACGCGTCAGCATGAAATGCCTCGCCACGCGCATCGAACTGCCGGAAGAAATCCTCCGCCGCGCGCGACTGCCGATTGAGCGGATGCTGGAGATTTCAGCGAGGCGATTGGAGAATCCGGGTAGTTCCAAGTTCCCGTGAAGCCGCCTCGATACTCGCCGGTCTTCGCAGTCAGTCTGATGTTTTTGCTTTTGCTGTGTGCGGCAGGCATTGTCGCGTCATTTGCGTCCGACAATGTTCCGCGTTCGCGGCAACTCGCTACATTTGTGGTGGGAATTCTTTTGGGAGCTTTCATTTCATTTCAAGTGTTCATAAAAGGGTCTATCCCAGTTTGGGCGTGGGAGCGTAAAGGTTACGTCGCAAAACTTTTCTGTGTCGCTGGCGTCGTGCTCATAATCATTTCCGCTTACTGCCTCCTCATGACGATTCTGGTTTTGTAAGAAACCAGGTTGGTAAATCAATAAAGGATCCTGTCAGCCTTCGTATTCCACTCTGCAAATGCCTTCAAGGCTTCGTTCCGCAGAAATTGCTTCATCGGAATGTTTCGGCGCGCGATGGGCCGCGCGACTTCGCGGTAGATGAGATCGTCGAAGCTTCACCAAGCCAATGAGCTTGCCCGTTCAAGGTTTTCGGCGCACAGTTGAGTCATGCTTGCGGATGAACAACCGAGTCCGGAACAGATCGCCATTTACCGGCGCATGACGCCGGGGCGGCGGTTGGAAGTGGCCGAGCAGCTCTACTGGTCCGCGTGGCGAATGAAATCGGCGTGGCTCAAGTCACAGCATCCCGACTGGACGGAGGCGCAAGTGGAGGCTGAGGCGACGCGGAGCTTCAGCGATGCCCGAGGTTGAACGGCGGCAACCTTCACTTGGCGGCCACCGGGTTTTTCCACTTCAACCCGTGAAAGCGGGCGAAGTCCGTGTCGGTCGAGTGGAGCACGTAATTGTGTTCGACGGCCAGCGCCGCGAGGTGGGCATCGGAGACCAGGTTGGCCGTGGCGTTTCCGGCGCGGAGCATTTTTTGGAAAATCTCCCAATGCTTTTCGCCCGGCTCGACGAGAACCACGCAGGGTTGGTCCAGCCAGGTTTGCACGCGCGCGATGGCTTCCTTGAGCGTGAGCGGCCGCCGATGGAGGCGGGTATTCGTCCCGATGCGGATGAAGGCCGTGATCACCGGCCAGCACAAACCCACCGGAGACGAGCCGCTGAGTTGTGCGTCCCACCACGTCCGCGCCGTCTCGTGAGGTTCGGACAGGCTGTCCTCCGCGTAGAGCAGGAGGTTCGCGTCCACCAGAATCATTTGCGGTCTTCTCCCTCGGCGCGGGCGAGCAATTCGCCAATGTCGTCGTAGCTGAAGCCCTGGCGGAGACCAAGTGGACGCGGTTGGGTGCGATAGGGTTTGGCGGCGGGCGGTTTCAAAACCGCATCCAAGCCGATTCGCAGGGCGGCATTGATGACTTCTTTGAACGGCTTGCGAAGTTTCGCCGCGCCCCGCCTGGCTTTCGCCGCCACGTCAGGATTGAGCGTCAAAGTGGTTCTCATGCAGGCATCATGATGCCTGCGACGGGAATCGTCAATACGGAATCTTGTCCACTTTCCCGTTCCACTCGGCAAAAGCCTTGAGCGCTTCCGTTCGCAGCAGTTGCTTCATAGGAATTTTCCGCCGCGCGATGGGCCGCGCGACTTCGCGGTAGATGAAGTCGTCGTCGAAATCAATTCTCGCCGCGTCCTTGCGCGTGTTGCCGTAATAGACGCGCTGGAGCCGCGCCCAGTAAACCGCCGCCAGACACATCGGACACGGCTCGCAACTGGCGTAGAGTTCGCAGCCGTCGAGCTGGAAGGTTTTGAGCCGCCGGCACGCGTCGCGGATGGCGCTGACTTCCGCGTGCGCCGTCGGATCGTTCGTCGAAGTCACGCGATTCCAGCCGCGCCCGACGATCTGGCCGCGCCGCACCACCACCGCGCCAAACGGCCCGCCGTGATTGCCCCGCATTTTTTCAAGCGCGATGCGGATGGCTTCGCGCATGAATTCCGGATTCATGGGATGAGCATAACCACAGATGGAGGAGATGGACACAGTTAAGAAAGCCAGCAACGCGCAAGCCTCGAAAGGAGCGGTCGAGGCCGGTGAAGCGACGCCCCAAGAATTCCCGGGTGCTGGCCCAGTCGCGCAAGGAAGTGGCGGTCGAGCGTTGCCGGCAGAGGTCGCAAAGCCCATCGAAGGCTGCCCTTGACCAGGCGACATTCGGGTGACCTCCTTTATGCCCGCTTGCGAGCATCATTGAGTTCTCAGGCGAGCCGGCGGGGAAAAATAATTTGGAATTGTCGTTGTGGTTCGCGAAACCATGTTAAGATGTCCAACCATGAACATACTTGTCGAAAACAACGAAACGCTTGAATACCTGACCGAGAAGGGTCAGTGGACGAAGGATCCGCTTGAGGGCAGGCGTTTCCCTGCGACGACCGTCGCCTTCAAAGCCGCGAAGCACGAGTCCGTCGAACGGTTCAACATTGTCTGCCACATTCCCCAAACCAATCAGTTCATCAACCTGGATCATGGGCGCGGCAAGGGGCTGGAAGTCGTCAGCGGTGAATAGGAGCCGCCCGGCCCGATTGTCTTTCCTTGCGTCGGAGGGGCGGAACGCGCGGTGCCGTCGTCGTGCGTGAGTTCGTATTCAACCCTCAGCCAATGTGGTTGGGAGCAAGATGTCGGCTGAAGTCACCCGGTTGGTTTTCGTGGTGGAATCACGGAGAGAATCACCGCTCCGGGGCTGGGGTGCGACTGCTCGAACTGGGAACCCGCAGCGCGCAGGTTGCCTTCGGCAACTTCCTCGCGGGTCATACCCAGTATCAAGCTCACCTGGGCGGCTTCGGCCCCTCGGTAACCCTGCGCCGCCGCGAGTTGAAACCACTTGTACGCCTCGATCCGTGATTCGCCCGCCTGCGCGGGCACGCGGCCCAAGCTGGCGCGGTAACAACTTTTTCCCATGTTGAATTGGGCCGCGCCATCGCCGTGGCGCGCGGCCTTGTCAAACCAGACTACGGCTTGGGCATCATCGCGGGTCAGACCCTGGCCCTGGGCGTACATCACTCCCAGATTGAATTGCGCCAACGAATGGCCCTGGTCGGCTGCCTTGCGATACCATTCCGCCGCCCGGGGATAATCTTGAAGCGCTCCCTCGCTGGCAAACCGCAACCCCTGGTTGAATTGCGCGGTGGCATCCGCCTCGTCGTCGGCGCCGGCAGTGATGGGTGTGGACGGGTGCGGGAACCATTTGCGATACCAAGGGTCTTTCATGGCTGCCATCATGCGCGGTCTGAGAGGAAACGCAAGTGGTGATTCTCGACCGGGGCAAAGCGGGAACCGTGGCGGACTTTGAGGCGGGGCATCTCCCAGCGGCAAGGGGACTCTTTGCGAACCTGGTAATGAACTTGGCTGGCCTGGGTTCTGCCACCCGAAGAAACGTCCGGTGGTTCGCGACCTTGAAGCCGGGATTCTTGCGCGTCATCCGTGGCGCCTTCCTCGGCGGCACCCGGAAGCGGCTTGATCCAGCCACCCGCAGGTCCGTGCGTCCGCCCGAAAACAAATGACGAAAGTTGTTGCTATTCGGCACAAAACCGTCACCCTGCACGCGTCTGTTAGATAGCTTGTCTCTTTCAAGGCATGGAAAATCTTCAGGTGAACCAAGTTCAGTGATGATTTGAGACCCGATGGTCGGGAACAGTCTGTCGAAAGTAACAGTTTGTCGGACAGCAGACATCACATGAGCAATAAACTGTTTGTCGGAAATCTTTCCTTCAACACCACGGAAAACGACCTGCAAGACGCGTTCGCCGCGTACGGCACGGTGACCGAAGCCAACCTGATGATGGATCGCATGACCAATCGGCCGCGGGGCTTTGGCTTTGTGACCATGAGCAGCGCCGAGGAAGCGCAGAAGGCCATCGCCGCATTGAACGGCAAGGAAATTGATGGTCGCACCCTCACGGTCAACGTCGCCAGGCCGCGCGAGGAGCGTTCGGGGGGTGGCGGTCGCCGCGAATTCGGAGGCGGCAATCGCAATCGCTACTGAGTGGGCTGGTTTTCTTACGGCGGGGTCCGGCTTGGACCTGGCTCCGCCCTTTTCGCCTCGGGCAGTGGTCGTCGCTGTGTCGGTTCGTTGAGTCGGTTCGTTTGCCATGAAAGAACAACACCTTGAAGTGGAAGGTCGCGTGAAGACAGTGCTTCCCGGGACGATGTTCCGGGTCGAGCTGGACAACAACCATCTCGTGCTCGCCACCATTTGCGGGAAAATGCGCAAGCGCTGGGTGCGCCTGACCGTCGGCGACCGCGTAAAAATGGAGATGTCCCCATACGACCTGGACAAGGCGCGCATCACGTGGCGCTTGAAATGAAACCGCCGGGCAGCAATGCACCGGGCGGCCACCCAGAGAGGCATCCCTTTGACACACAATCCCAGAACCAGTCCGCGCGCTGAATATCAGCAGAAGGAAAACCTCCGTGTGGCGGCATCCCCGTCACTGGTGGAACGATTCCCCAAGCTGAAGCTCCTCACGGTGGAACTGTCCTTTTTCGACGCAGGTGGGTCGGTTCGGTCCAGTCAGATCAAATACACCGTCAACCCGGAGCACGCGAAATCCGTCTTCCGCTTTGGCTGTCACAACCCCGAGTGCGTCGGCGGTGATTTCGACCTCAGTGACGCGCTTGTGCGGGCCGTGATGGCGCGTCACACGACCGTCAGCGGCGAATTGCGCTGCCACGGCTGGCGCAGCCGGGCCACCATCGGCAGCGTCGAGTGTCAGAATCTCCTTCGCTACAAGCTCGCCATCGGCTACACGGCGTAACCACAGGTTTGCCTTCCCAGGCCTGGGTGCAGTCGCTTGGGTTTTCAGGACCCGCGGCCGGCTCGCGCGCAGGGTTTGCCGTCTTGGAGGATAGCCGTGCCCAGAATCCTCGCTCTGCCATCGGATGGGAGAGGGCCGGCATGCACTGTCCTTGAGCTGAGGTTTTCACATGATTGATGCACGGCCATGTTGCCCCTCGATGCAGCTGCACATGGACGCGGCGGACCTGATTCAGACGGTGCGGCCGGGCACATTGCCACCGGTCGCAATCAAGCGCAGATGCGCGCGGAGCTTGCCCAGGGCTTTCGAGCGGTGGCTCAACCGATTCTTCTCCTTCTCCGGGAGTTCCGCAAAAGTCTTGTCGAATCCTTCGGGCACGAATAACGGATCGTAACCGAAGCCACCTTCGCCGAGTGGTTCAAAAACCAGCCGGCCTTCGCAGTCGCCTTCGAAAAGCTGAGGAGGTGAGGTCTGGGATGCAGATGGGAGCGCCGCCAGTGCGATGACGCAACGGAATCGGGCCGTCCGCCGGGCGGGCGGCACATTGGCGAGGAGCCGGAGCAGTTTGGCGATGTTGTCCGGGTCGCGCGCGTTGCCGGGCTGCCCGGAGTCCATCGCCGCGAATCGCGCCGAGTGGACCCCGGGCGCCCCGTCCAGTGAGTCCACTTCCAACCCGGAGTCGTCGGCCAGGACAAAGCAGCGTGAAGCGTGAAGCGTGAAGCGTGAATCGTGGAGTGCGAGCCAGCGCGCCAATTCGACGGCTTTTTTCGCCGCGTTTCCCGCGAACGTGCCTGCGTCCTCCACGACTTCGGGCGCTCCGGGAAAATCGTCCAGTGCGAGGCATCGGAAACCCTCGCCGAGGATGGCGCGGATTTCGGCAACCTTGTGCGCGTTGCGCGTGGCGAGCAACAGGGTCGTCATGCGAGGACCAAGGATAGCGGCAGCGGGCCGGCGGATAAAGCGCCGGGTTGCGACGCACGCGAATCCCGCCCGTAGCCGCCGACGCAAGGAGGCGGATGGCATCAGAGCCAGGGCAGTCGGGCTCCTATGAGTTCGGAGTCTGGTTTTCCATCAGCCAATGCTCACTGGCGGCTGGTGTGCGGCGCAGAGCGGCAGGGCGCTCGATTGCTTCGGCGCTTGATTCGGGCAAAGAAGCGTGTTATCCAATCATCCAGACTCCGAGAGCGAATCGTTTATGAATGTGACCCGAAGTTTCAGACTGGCGAGTGCGTTCTTCATGGGCTTGTTGTGTTCTTCAAATCCCCTCCGGGCGGCGATGACGAACGTCAACATATTCAGTTTCGGATTCAACCCCGCCACGGTTGGGATCAAACAGAACGATTCGGTCAAGTGGACCTGGACCGGAAACAATCATTCCACCACGAGTGACACGGCTTTGTGGGACTCGCTGGTGCAAAGTAGCGGGTTCGCCTTCACGAATACTTTCGCGAACGCCGGGACGTTTCCCTACCATTGTGGCGTTCACGGTTCGATGCAGGGCTCGGTCGTGGTGGCGAGCGCCGCGAACCAGCTCCCGAGTGTCACCATCACGAACCCAGCCAACGGTAGCACGTTTGCCGCGCCGTGGAACGGCCTCATCCAGGCCTCCGCATCAGACAACGACGGCTCGGTGACCAACGTGCAATTCTTTCGCGATGCCACGTCGTTGGGGAACGACGCCAGCCCACCATTCGAGGTGGCGGCGGGCAACCTGCCGGCTGGCAGTTATGGGCTGTCGGCGGTGGCCAGGGACAACGCGGGCGGCGCGAACACGTCGGCGGTCGTCAACGTCTCGGTGGTCACACCCGTGCCGATCGCGATCACGAATCCGGAGCGACTCTCGGCGTCACAATTCCGCATGACGTATTCCGCGAACGCGGGCCTGCGCTACGTGGTCGAACGCGCGGCGGCCCTCTCCACGTTTGTCGGCATCAACACCAACATCGCCGCGAGCAGCAGTGTGAATTTCACCGACGTCACGGCCACCGCCAGCCAAAACCTCTACCGCGTCGGCCGCCTTCCGAATCCGTGACCGCTTCGGCCTGGCGAAAGACGCTGCCCGGCCTGGCGGCATTGGCGCTATGCACCGTGGCCTGCCATGAGCGACCTGCCGGGACTCGCAACACTGCTCCTTCGAGGGCGACGGGTCCGCAATCCTTCGAGGTCAGAGGCGTCGTTCGCGAACTCAAACCGGACGGCCAAACCGTCGTTGTCGAACACGAGGCGATTACCGGCTACATGCCGGCGATGACGATGCCGTTCAAAGCGCGACCATCCAGTGCGCTCACCGACCTGCACACGGGCGATGCCATCTCCTTCCGCCTCAAAGTGGACGCCAATGAAAGTTGGATCGAGAACATCGTCCGAACCGGAGAGTCGAAACCCGCTCCAGTTCCAGTGAGCGATCAGCCATCCGGCGAAGCGGCGTCGGGCGTTCAGCGCCATCCACTGCTGGATTACGCATTCACGAATGAACTCGGGCAGGCTGTGAGTTTGGGCCAGTTCCGGGGACAGGCGCTGGCCATCACGTTTTTCTTCACGCGTTGTCCGATACCTGAATACTGCCCCCGGCTCTCGAAGAATTTCCAGGAAGCCGCGCAGAAGCTGGCCGCACGGGCCGGGGCACCGACCAACTGGCATTTCCTCTCCGTCACCTTCGACACAGAGTTCGACTCGCCCGCAGTTCTGAAGTCTTACGGCGAGCGATATGGCTATGATCCGGCCCGCTGGAGTTTCGTGACCGGGCCGCCGCAGAAAATCGCCGAACTGGCGCGGCTCTCCGATGCGACCTTTGAGCGCGACGGCGGTTTCTTCAATCACAACTTCCGGACGTTGATCATTGACGCCACGGGGAAACTGCAAACGGCGTTTCCTGTCAGCGGGGATTTGTCCGACTCCATCGTGAGCGAAATCATCAAGGCGGCGGCGGTGACAAACCGGTGAAACGCGGGCGACGGGATTCCGTTGCCGTCTTCGCTCAGGGAAGCGGGACTGCCTGGAGCAAATTCGTCCGCGCTCCCACGCCACCCACCAGCCAGTAAATCTCCCCACCGACCGCAGGCAGGGGCGGCGGCGCCAGACGCAACCAGCCTGCCAGCACCTCGGAGCCGCCGCCGAACGACGCGTAAAACGGGCAGTCGCCGTAATCAGTCGGAGCGAGCGAAGTCGAAAGGCTGTAATTCCTTCTCATCTGCAACACGCCGCTCAACTTCACCGTGCCGCCGGGCGCGATCTTCGCCGCGCCTGTCGCGACTTCGACAGGCGAGCCATCCGCCAGTAGCAAGGCGAATCTCCTCGTCCCTGTCTGTGGCGCAGAATTGGTCTTTGCGTGGAAAGTATTGCGATAGGCGGTGACACCGGCCAGCCAGATTCCGTCGGTGGCCGTGCCGGTGATCGTCCCGGCGCCGCTGGCCAGGTCGTTGGTCAGTCGAAGCACGACCGGCGTCCATCCGGCCCGGAGCAGCGTCACCCGCGTTTCGCCCGCTGGATTGAACTGGCCACTTAACGAATGTCGCGCGCCACCCAGCGCAAGTTTGCCGCTGAAGGCGCCGGAATCTCTCAGCTTCAACGAGAGCAGTCCGGAACTTGCTGGCGCAGGGGCATTCGTATCGAGCACCAGACCCGCGTAATTGCCGGCGACGGCGGGGAATGGATTCCGGACGAAAGTCACCACGTTGGTCAACTGCTCCCGCATGAGGAAACTCAACACCGGCCCTTGTCCGTATGAGCCGTTCCAATCCGAATACAGCCAGCCGCGCGCGGGTCTGGCAGTGAGCGAGTACACCTTGCCGATCTCCAGGGGCATATTGTTCAAGTCCGGCGTCACGCTCCCCAAGCCGCGGACCTCCACCGTCAACGGCGTGTTGACGACGTAGGTGAAGTATCGGATTGCCGGCGGCGAAACGTTGTTCGCCTGATCCACACTGCGCACGCGCACGGTGTTGGGGCCGGGAACGAGCCGGAAGCTTTCTGCGAGCCAGCGATCCGTTCCACTCACGGCCACGTACGGACCCTCATTGATCTGCACCTCGACCCGGAGCACGAACTGGTTGTCGCCTGCGGTGCCGGCCAGTCTGACCCATGGCGAGTTCGTCCGGGCGAAATTCGGCGGCGAACTCGTGATGGCGATCGTCGGCAAGACATTCTCCGGCTCGTAAATCCGTACGCGGACAGGTGCGGAAATCCCGCTCTGACCTAGATCATCGGTTGCCTCCGCGCCCAACGTGTTGCTGCCGGTGGCGACGGGCAGCCAGGCCGCTTCGAACGGCTTTGCGGTGTCGTCGCCCACCGGCAGGCCGTTTGCGAAAAAGCTCACGTTCGTCACGGTCGTGCCGGTGCCGGCGGCGGATGCCGTCAAAAGTATCGCCGCGCCTGCCGGTAACTCGACGCCAGGCGCGGGTTGCGTCAGTTGCACGACTGGCGGGTCGTGGACGGAAACCCTGACCGATTCTGAGGTGCTCCTGCCACCGCGGTCGTTGATCGCGCGCGCCGCAATCTCGTACCTTCCAGCGGACAGATTGCTTAGGATGATACTGAAGGGCGGATTCGTCACGATCTCTGCGATGATGCTGTTCGTAAGGAACTCCACGCGCACGCTCAAGCCGCCGGCATTGGTTGCGTCAGCGGTCACCGTCACCGAGGCGCCGAGAGGAAATCTCGCGCCCTCGGCCGGGCTGGTGAGGACCACAACCGGCAGGGGCGTGACGGACAGCGACGCCGGACGGCTCGTTGCTGTCGCGGCGCGATTGCTGACCACGACGAGGTATTCCCCTTCATTGGCCGCTGTCACCGGGCTGATTGTAAGCGCACTGTTCGTCGCGCCAGTAATGTTGCCCCCATTGAACTGCCACTGGTAGTTGAGTTCCGCGCCTGATGCGATCACGCTGAAGGTCGCCGATTCACCTTCGTTGCGCACGAGGTCGCCGGGTTGAACGTCAATTCGCGGCGGTTCGATGGCGGTGACGCGGACGACGGCAGAAGTGGTCGCGCCGCCGCGGTTGTCCACCGCCATGGCGGTGAGCGTGAGGTCACCGGGGGCCACATTCGTCAGCGTGGCAGCAAACGGCGCGGTACTGTCGGAACCGATGAATCCGCCGTTGGCGAGGAAGTCCACGCGCGACACCGTGCCGTCGCTGTCCGTTGCGTCCGCTTGGAGCAGTAGCGGCAGGCCCGCCGCAACGACGCCGCCGTCCGGAGGGTTGGTGATCGCGACGCTCGGCAGGATATTCGCCGGCAGCACCGTGATGCTCCCGACCATGCCAACGAACACATGCGGCGTGCAGTAGTAGCCGTAGCCGCCCGGCGGCACGTTCGTGAAAGTGAACGAAAATCGGCCACCACGCCCGAACAACGGGCTGGCCCAGACACCGCTCGGCAGGCCGTTGGTGCCGCTCACGGTGTCGTGGAACGTGAAGTCTCGATTCGTCCAGGTCACCGTGTCGCCGACGCTGATGGTCAGATTCGCCGGCACGAACCGGGTGTTGGCCATCTGAACGATGAACGTGGCACCGTGCGCGGCGATCGTCGCGAGCATCAGCAACACGAGGACTTGAGGGGCGAAGCTGTGCCTGAGACTCCGGCCATTTCCGAGTCCGCGGGCGCGTTCGGGATGTGACGCGTGAGGGTCAGCGCTTCGGATCATCGCGTTCATTTTCATTGCCACTTGTAAGTCATCGTCGCGAACACACCGTGGGCGGTGTAATCGTTCGCGCCACCGGACGTGGGTTCGTCGTAAGCGTAGAAGGCATAGCGGAGATTGGCCGTGACCCGCTCGTTGAACTGGCGCGACACACCGAGCATCAATCCGTGGCGCGTGTAGTCCAGGCCGAGCGGGAGTCCGTCGTCGTAGTTGGCCTGTCCGAAGCCGGCGCGCGAGAAAACATAGGCGGCCTGGAGGTCTGTCGCGGCGTTCACGATGTAGCTGGCGCTGGCCATCAGCGTGTTGATGTCCCCGCGGTACGTCGCAATCGAGGCGTTGTCGCGATGCGCCGTCGCGGTGCGCGTCTCGGTGTAGCTGAACGTACCGGAAAAATAGAGCCGCTGAAACGGCGTGAGCGTGAGGTTGGCGCTGTAGATGTTCGCGTCGTAATTCCCGGCGAAGACGCGGCCCCCCGGCGACGAGTTCGTGTCGGACAGCGGCGCGGTTTCCGTGAAGTAATCCGAGGCCGCGAGTTGATAGGTCAGCGTCGTCTTGAACCAGCGCAGCGGGCGCAAAACCAGTTTGGCCAGGACCTCGTCGCTTTGAATCCGGCGGGCAGAGATGAACGCCGAATAGCCTTCGTTGGGCAGCGTGGGCTCGGTCGGGTCCGGCGACTCATCGCGGTGATGATTGAACTCACTGTCGCTCTCTCGCCATCGGTAGTGGGCGGTGAACGACAGCCAGGGCCAGGGCGAGGTGTTGAAGCCGGCGCGGAGGTCCGTCCGGTCATTGGCCGCGTCCGTGTCGCGGAGGAAACTGTCATGTGCCTCGGCGGCGTCCTGACGCTCGTACTGGCCGAGGCGTTCCTGTTCCAGCCGCGCCTCGCCGAACACGATGCTGCGGGGAATCCTTGTGAAGCGCAGGCCGGCGCTTTCCTGTGTCTTGGTTTTGTCGAGATCGGCTGAGATCGTGGCTGGATGTAGAAACGCGGGGCTGGGCATGTTCGGGTCGCCCGCGTCGAGGTGGGTGTCCCCGAAACCTTCCTGGTGGGTCCACTCGCTTTGGAACCCGGCCGTTGCGCTCAGGCCATCGAACGGCAACAGCAGATTCGCCAGGCTGAAGACGTGCGAGTCGCGCCGCAGGGTGATGGCTTCGGTGCTCCAGAATTGGCCGGGCGCCGGGAGGAAGTTGGCGTCGAGTGTGAATTGGTTCAGGCGCGAATCGCCTTCGAGTTTTGAAAACAGGTAGCCGCCGGACCACAGCCACCAGGCATAAAGCTGTTTCTCCACGCGAATTGAATTGGCCCCCTGGACGTGGCTGTAGCGTTCCTGGGCGCGCTCGGTCGTGTCTGGACGCAGGCCAAGCGTGAAGGTCCTCGGATTGTCGCGCCGGGTCTGGAGATCGTACCACTCGACACGCGCGTTGTCCTCGATGAGCCAGCCGCGCCACTCGTGCGTGAGATCGAATTTGAGGAGGTGCGTGTGCTCATCAATGTTCTTGGCCGCCGGATATACGTTGTTGGTCAGGCCGAGGTAACCGGCTTCCACCGCGCCCCACTGGAGCGTGGACTTCGCGCCCTCCTTGAACTGGTATTCGTAGCCGAAGACCATTTGCGGCCATCCCGGTCGCGTCAGGCCGAAGTCAATCCAGGCTCGGCCGAGGTCGAGATGGAAATCGCGGTTCAGGTGATACGGCGCGTCAGGCAACCGCGGGCTGAAGCCGCCCGTGTCGCCGTAATAACGCCGCCATTGCTCGAGGCCGGCGCGAACGAATCCCACGTCCCGCTGCGTCAACGCGAGCCGCAGTTGCGCGTCGTGTTCGTCGAACAGCACGCGGCCTTCGGCGGTGAATTTCCGATCCGCGCCGAGCTTGTCCTCCATCGAGAAATGCTCCAGGCCGCCGGCCCAGCCTGCCTTCACGCCTTCGAGTTCGCGGAACTTTTGCTCGTCACCGCTGACGCCGATCCAGCGCAATCCGGGCGTGAGGGAAAAGGTGGTTTGCGCAACGGCTTGAGTCGCGCCCCAAGCGGCGCCCTGGTCAATCCACGCGCGCAGCAGGCTGATCTGGCCGGGCGTGAGCGGATCACCCTTGGCCGCCGGCGGCATCTCCATGTCCTCGACGAGCCGCGTGACGTAATGGATGAGTTTGCTCCGCGCGCTGTCGCCGGGGACGATGTCGTCCGGGTTGTTGTTGCCGCCTTTGAGCGCGGCGTTGCGTTCGTCGAGGCGGAAGCCACTCTTGGGTTTTTCCGGACCGTGACAGCGGAGGCAGGATTGCTGGAGCATCGGGCGCACGTCACGGTCGAACTCAACTTGAGCCGCCGCGGCAGGGGGAAGTTTGCTCAAATCAATTTCAGCGGTGTTGGCGAGTAACGTGGACACGAAGAGCCAGGCGCCAGTGAAGACGTGTTGCGTGTTGCGGGTTGCGTCAAGCAGGAGTTGACGCCGCCGCCGTCGCTCGCTCGTCTCGGTTGTCAGGAATTTCACTTTGGTCGCTTGACGGAACACGGAAAACGGAACACGCCACACGTCAAAACCTCATCCGCGGATCCACATTCGATCCGTGAACCGCGGCGTGGCAGCCCGCCGACCAGCAACCGCCTTGTTTCAGCCAGTCAGTGTGGTCCACCTTGCCGATAAGCAGCCGCCCAGCCGCGACCGCCAGGCCCTGAACCTGTGCGTGACACTTGAGGCAGAGGTTCGCATCGTTCTCGACGAGGAGCTTCCGGTTGATCGAGCCGTGGGGGTTGTGACAGATGGTGCAACCTTCGCGCAAAGCCTCGTGCTCGAAAACGAAGGGCCGCGTCTGCTCGCGATGGCACGCCGCGCAGTTTTCGTTAAGCCGCGCCATGGCCGGGCCGCCGGCGGTTTTGAAGATGTCGCTCCCGTGGGGATCGTGGCAATGGACGCAGTTCACGCGGCCTTCAGCCACCGGATGGTGCTGCGGCAATTTGAATTCGGCGTGCGTCGCAAGATGGCATTGAAAGCACGCGGTGGCGTCCTTGCCGGGATTCACAATGAACTTGCCGCGGCCGCCACCCGCGGCGATGTGCAGGCTTCCGGGGCCGTGACAGGATTCACAGCCACCCAGACCGATCATCGCGTCGTCGTGAGGAATCCTCGCGTGCGCGCTGGCCGCGAAGGCGCGCACGTAGTTGGTGTGGCAATCGAAGCAGGCGGCGTTTCCCGCGTAGGTGGCGCCGGGAATGGCCGGAGGCGCGACGACCGTCCGCGGGAGCGTGGAGCAGGAATTGACGACGGCGAGGAGCCACAACGCGGCCGCGGGAATAGGAGCGAACGCGAGCCAGCGTTTCAAGTCCCGGCTCCTCGCCGGTACCGGCGGACGGATCTCAACGGGGGGGCGGTGTCGCGTCACGCCGGCATAGTATGCGCGCCCGGACAGGATTCAAGCGGCGCGCTCGGCCGCTCAGGGGGCCGAAGTCGGTGCGGAGAACAGGCTGCGCCCAGCACAAGTTCAGCCAAACCCGGACTTGGATTTGCCGAACGATGCCGCCGCCGGAAGGCGCCTCCCGCCAGGGGTACTCCGCAACGTCCATGATCCGTGGATTGCTGTCGGCTGCGCGCGCCTCACAACCCGAAGGCACGCGCACGACCGACAAGCTGGTTCCACGGATCTTCATTGCAAACGTAAGACGCGCAGCGGCCGGGTTTGTTCCTCGGCGGCTCATTTTTCTCTGGAGCGACCGGTGGGGCGTCGGGCAGACTCCCCGGGTGATGACGGGAACAAGACACGGTCGCGGCCACTCTCAGAAGTGACCAGGTGCCATGGCCTCGGGTCCGGAGTTTGAAAGCGTGGTGGCTCGGTATTACGAACCGCTCTACCAATTCGCGTTCAGCCTTACGCGCACCGAGGCTGACGCCGGTGATTTGACGCAGCAGACGTTTTATGTGTGGGCGACCAAAGGTCACCAGTTGCGCGACACGTCGAAAATCAAGACGTGGCTGTTCACCACCCTTCACCGGCAGTTTTTGGAAACCCGCCGCCGCGCTGTTCGGTTCCCCCATCACGAACTGGAGAGCGTGGATCGCGACCTCCCTTCCGTCGCACCGGAGGCCGACCGCGCGCTGGACTCCGCCCAGGTGCTCGAGGCGCTGGCGCGGGTGGACGAGGTGTTCCGCGCGCCCGTCGCGCTCTTTTACCTTGAGGATTGCTCCTATCAGGAGATCGCCGACATCCTCGGTGTACCCATGGGCACGGTGAAATCACGCATCTCCCGCGGCATCGCCCGGTTGCAAAAACTCCTGGGCCGGGACATCGCCCTCAACTCGCCAAAAACGAACCCAACCCCGTGACGATCCACGAAGCCAGGGAAATCCTGATGCTCTTCCGTCCCTGGACGGCGGACGCGGACAATCCCGCGTTTGCCGAGGCGCTGGCGCTCGCCCGCGAGGACGCGGGGCTGCGGATCTGGTTCGAGCGGCATTGCGCGACGCAGCAGGAAATCCGCGAACAGTTCCAGCGCGTCGCCGCGCCCGCGGACTTGAGGCGGCGAATTCTCTCAGAGCACGCGCCACGGCAAAAGGTGATCTGGTGGCTGCAACCGGTTCCGCTGGCGGCCGCCGCGGCGGTGCTGTTGCTCGGGGTGCTCACCGCCGTTTGGTTCAACCGCCCGGGGCCGCCGCCGACGGAAACCAGCCTGGCCGCCTATCGAAGCCGGGTGGTGCGCACGGTGCTGCGAACCTACACGATGGATTTGGAGGCAAACGACCTAGCTCAGATCCGCTCCTTCCTCGCCGCGCATTCAGCCCATGCGGATTACTCCATGCCCGATGGCCTTCGGCACGCGCCCACCACGGGCTGCGGCGTGCTGACGTGGCAGGGGAAGAAGGTGGCGATGATCTGTTTCCGCTCCGGCAAACCGCTGCCGCCGCCGGAAATGAGCGATCTGTTCCTGTTCGTGATAGACCGCGACGCGGTGGCGGACGCCCCGGGCGGTGCGTCGCGGCAGTTTCAGCAAGTCAGCCGCCTGGCCACAGCGAGTTGGTCTGCCGGCAGCAAGGTTTATGTGCTGGCCGTCGAAGGGGACGAGGCTTTGCTCCGAAAGTTCCTGTAGCCGCTGACGCGCGGCGAGCCGCGAACGGCGCCGGCTCAATCGCGCGCAACACTCATCCGGTAAACGATCCAGTAGAAGTCTGCGCCATCGCCGCGTTGGAGAGTCAGTGGCAGTTGGGCGGCGTCCGGCTGCGGCGGCGGTTTGGTGCTGCGATTGCGCCAGCGGTGCGTTTCGCTGTGGCCGTCGGCGAAGGAGAACGCACCCGAGCCGGCGTGGTAGGAGGCGGGCAGGTCCACCCACGCCCGGGAATAAGGTCTGTTGAGGAAATAGCCGTCGTTGATGCTGTCCGGGTGTTCGTCGAGGAACACAAAGATGTCAGCCGGTTGGGGAATGGCGGTGAGTTTGAAGAACTGCACGTAGTCCGGATTGTTCGAGTTGAAGCCCGTGATGGACAAGGCTCCTGCGTCGCCGACCATGGCGTTCATCGAGTAACTGCGCACACGCGCCGTCCAACCCGCCGCCCGCTGGATGGAACTCAAGACGTGGTCGGATGGGCAGCGGTACACGTTGACGTTCCGGCTCACGTAGCTGCCCAGACTCGCCCCGGTGAGTGTCAGCGTGTTCGTGTTATCGGAATTATCAGTCTCCCAGTCCAGAACGTTGTTGACCCAGTTGAGCGTGCTCCGGATGGCGAGTTTTCTGCGGGTGGCGTCGCCGCCGAGGTTGTAAGGCAGCCGGTCGTTGTGGTCGTCGGCGTAAAGCAGCCAGGCCAGAGCCAGTTGGCGCGTGTTGTTGAGGCAACTCATGCCCTGCGCGCGCATTCGTGCCCGGCCGAGTGCAGGCAGCAGCAACGCAGCGAGGATGGCAATGATGGCGATCACCACCAACAACTCGACAAGGGTGAAGCCTGTCGCCTTTCCCGCGCTCCGGAAGGCTGGCTTCAGCGTTTCATGTCTGCTTGGCTTCATGCTGGGCAGCCGGTCCAATTGGGACCGCCGATTCTGGATTACACCGGGAGTTAACGGCAAGTCCCGGGAGTTGTCAAAGGGGATGTGCAAGTTTTTTGGAACAAGATCGGAGGTCCGACACTCTCAGGGGAAGTCAGCAAACCCGTCGTTCGACAACGCAAAGTTTTCTTGATGTTCACTGGCAACGGGAATCGTCTGTGGCGGAACGAGAAACAATAATCGTCTATGAAAAAACCAGACGCCCGATTCTTGCGCGTGTCACTCCCTCCACGCTTCCGCTTGCAGCGAAGGCGGACGCGCGGGATTGCCGCGTGCCTTGGCTCCTGGCTCGGTCTGGATTTCCGATGGGTAGGGACTTCGCGGTACTTTACCCCAGCCGCGGGTGCGGCGTTGCTGCTGTGCGGCTTGGGTCATCCGACTTGGAGCGCAGCCACCGTGGTGACGCTCGCGCCCTCAGCCGACGCGGAAATGCGCCAACAAGACTCGTTGTCGAACTTTGGCACCAACGCCACTGCCGTCAGCGGTGCGCTTGGCGACACCGCTTTGAACGTGCTGCGCCGGGCGCTCTTCCGCTTTGATGTCGCCGCTGTTGTGCCTACCAATGCCACCGTGGAGGCCGTCACGGTTCAGTTCAACGTCGTGAAGATCCCCAGCACTCCAGCAAGTTCGACTTTCGGCCTGCATCGCCTGTTGCAATCGTGGAGTGAAACCGAGGTCTGTTGGAGCTCGCGGATCGGTTTTGTGGCGTGGAACTCACCGGGCGCCAGCGGTGCCAACGACGCCGTCGCCACGCCAAGTTCCACCGTTTTCGTCAGCGGCATCAACACCTACGCCTTCACTTCAACCACGGACCTCGTCGCCGACGTGCAGGCCTGGGTCAACACTCCCTCAGCCAACCACGGCTGGCTCTTGAAGTCCGCTTCGGAGGACACGGGCTACACAGCCCGCCACTTCGCCACGCGAGAGAACGGGACGGATGCCCCAGTGCTTACGATTCAATATTCCGCGCCGACGCCCCCCGCGCCGGCCGCGCCACCGAACCTCTTCGGCCTCGCGCTCGTGGGCGACCAGATTCGCTTCTCCTTCAACGCCCAATCCAACCGCACCTACACGGTGGAATTCCGCGACTCGTTGACGGCGACCGACTGGGGGACGCTGACCAACATTCCCGCATTGCCTGCCGATACCACGCTGCACGTCACCAACCCGATCTCCTCGACCGAACGGTATTTCCGCGCCCGCACACCTTGACCGGGCCATCCGCGTCGGCTGCACCGCAAGACTTGCCCCGCGCAACTCTGACGTTGCCCGGGCGTTTTGCTTTCCTCAGAATCCGCGCCCTATGGCAAGCGGTCGCAGGCAATATCCGTTTCACCTGATCGAGCCGAAGTGGCAAAAGGCCTGGGACGAGCAGCAGGCTTTCCGCGCGTTCAATCCAGGCGACGACATCCCCGCGTCGCATCCGTTCGCCCAACGCCACCAGCTTTCCGGCAAAGTGGCCGCAACGCAATTGCCGCCGAAGTTTTACATCCTCGACATGTTCCCGTATCCCAGCGGCGCGGGCTTGCACGTCGGGCATCCGGAGGGTTACACGGCCACGGACATCCTCGCCCGCTACAAACGCGCCTGCGGCCTGCACGTGTTGCATCCGATGGGCTGGGACGCGTTCGGCCTGCCCGCCGAGCAATATGCCGTCCGGACGGGCCAGCATCCGCGCCAGACCACCGAGCAAAACATCGCCACCTTCAAGCGCCAGATCAAAAGCCTCGGCTTCAGCTACGACTGGTCGCGCGAACTGGCCACGACCGACCCGGATTATTTCAAGTGGACGCAATGGATTTTTCTCAAGCTTTACAACTCGTGGTTCAATCCGGAGACGAACCGCGCGGAGCCGATTGAGACGCTGAAGTATCCCGAAGACCTTCAACTACCCGAAGATAAGGTAGGGCGCGTCACTCCGTGCGCGCCTGGGTCGGATACAACAGAACGGCGCGCACGGAGTGACGCGCCCTACCACGCTGAACTGGAATCTGCCCGCCGCGCGTATCGTGATTCCAAACGCCTCGCTTACGTGACCGACGCGCCGGTGTGGTGGTGTCCCGCGCTCGGCACAGTGCTGGCCAACGAGGAAGTTCAAGACGGCGTGAGCGAAGTCGGCGGCCATCCGGTCGTCCGCAAGCCGATGCGCCAATGGATGCTCCGCATCACCGCCTACGCCGAGCGGTTGCTGAAAGACCTCGACACCATCGAGTGGAGCGACTCACTCAAGGAAATGCAGCGGAACTGGATTGGCCGCAGCGACGGGGCGGAGGTGGGTTTTGAAGTTGTAGCGGCGGTCTGTGACCGCCGGATCGGCGCTGACACAGCGCCGCTACAGCCAGAAACAATTCGCGTGTTCACCACGCGACCGGACACTCTGTTTGGCGCGACGTACATGGTGCTCTCACCGGAGCACAAACTCGTTGATCAAATCACGACGCCGGAACAACGCGAGGCGATTTCCAAATACAAAACGGAGGTCGCCAAGAAGTCTGACCTCGAACGCACGGAACTCGCGAAGGAAAAAACCGGCGTGTTCACGGGCGCTTACGCCGTCAATCCGGTCAACTGTGAGAAGATTCCTATCTGGATTGCCGACTACGTCCTCGCCAGCTACGGCACGGGCGCGATCATGGCTGTGCCCGCGCACGATGAACGAGACTTTGAGTTCGCGAAGAAGTTTAAGCTGCCGATCAAAGTCGTTGTCTTGCCTAACCAAAACAGTTGGTTTGCAGAAAACGCTCCGGCGGACATGAAGAAGGAGCAGAGCGTCTCAAATTTTGAAACCCGTTACTACAATCGCCCGGAGGATTTTCTGACTGCTTTTACGGGCGAAGGTGAAGCGGGGTTTTCAAAGAACAAGGAAATTTCTTTGAATGGACTCAAGACCTCCGAAGCCAAAAAGGAAATCACCGACTGGCTCGAAGAAAAAGGTCTCGGCAAAAAAACGGTCAACTTCAAGTTGCGCGACTGGCTCTTCAGCCGGCAGCGTTACTGGGGCGAGCCGTTTCCGATTGTCTGGAAGCGCGACGCGGGCGGGAATCTTTATCACGAGGCGCTGCCGGAATCCGCGTTGCCCGTGCTGCCGCCGTCGCTCACGGATTACAAGCCCACCGCCACCGGCGAGCCGCCGCTCGCCCGCGCGAAGGATTGGGTCAACCTGCCCGACGGCTCGACGCGCGAGACGAACACCATGCCCCAATGGGCCGGCTCGTGCTGGTATTATCTCCGCTACCTCGACGCGCAGAACGCGCAATCGTTCGTGGGCAAGGAGGCGGAGAATTATTGGATGGGCGCGAGTGGTTGCAAGTTGAAGGTTGAAGGTTGCAAGTTGGACGCCACCGGAACTCAACCTGGAACTTTCAACCTGCAACCTGTAACTCCCGGCGTTGACCTCTACGTCGGTGGCACGGAGCACGCCGTGTTGCATCTGCTCTACGCGCGCTTCTGGCACAAGGTGCTTTACGACCTCGGCTACGTCTCGACGCCTGAGCCGTTCTTCAAGCTCGTCAATCAGGGATTAATCCTCGGTGAGTTGGAGTATTATGCTTTCCGCAAAAGCCCAATAACACATGGGCCTTGGGTCAGTGCAGATGAATTGGAGGACATCAAAGAAGCACCGGGGGGTGGCCTTGTGGGAAAACACAAAGCAACGGGAGAATTCATTGTCGGGTCGCGACTGAAGGATCCGGACAACGAAGCTATCAAAGCTGGTAACAGTTTTGTTCTTAAGGATTTTCCGAACATAAGAGTTGAAGCGCGTTGCTTCAAGATGGCCAAGTCGCGCGGCAACGTCGTGAATCCGGACGACATGGTAGCCGAATTCGGCGCGGACGCGTTCCGGCTTTACGAGATGTTCATGGGCCCGCTGCAAGACACCAAACCGTGGAACACGCAGGGCGTGGCCGGCGTTTACAAGTTTCTTGGCCGCGTCTGGCGCTTGTTCGTGGACGAACAGAGCGAAACCGAATTCGAGCAGGCAGAAACAACCGCGGAGACGCAGAGACGCGGAGAACTGCTAAATCTCATCAAACTCGACTCACGAATCAAAGACACGCAGCCCACGCCTGCGCAACTCAAGACACTCCACGCCTGCATCAAAAAAGTCACAGAAGACCTCGACGGGATGCGCTTCAACACCGCCATCTCAGCGATGATGGAATTTGTGACTGACGTGCTGCATTGGGAAACGAAACCGACAACCGTTTTGAGTAATTTTCTCCAATTGCTAGCGCCGTTCGCGCCGCACCTCGCGGAAGAACTGTGGAAGAAGTTGCACTCCACATTCCGCACTCCGCACTCCGCACTCCCTTACGCCCCGTGGCCGGAGTTCGATCCTGCCTTGCTCGTCGAAGACGCGCTGGAAATCCCGGTGCAAGTGAACGGCAAGCTGCGCGACGTGATCAAAGTTTCAGCGACCGCAGACAACGCCATGCTTGAAGCAGCGGCGAAGGCCTCCGAGAAGGTGAAACCATTCGTGGACGGCAAGACGATCAAGAAAGTCATCGTCGTTCCGAAGAAGCTGGTGAACATTGTGGTGGGATAGCGCGGTTATTTCGTTGGAATCGGACGCGCGTTCTTGCCGTCGAGATTAGTCTCATGCACTGTTTCGCTGTGCGCAACCAGACAAACCGGCGCTTCCCGGCGGAGTTTCTCCTCGCGGTTGTCATGTCGGCGTTCGTTCATTGCTCAGTCGCCGCCAATCAACCGCAGTGGGGACAGCGTTGGTCGCGCAACATGGTTTCGACCGAGCGCGGACTACCTGCCTCGTGCGATCCCAAGAGCGGTCAGAACATCAAGTGGGTTGCGCGACTCGGCTCGGATACCCATTCCACACCGGTGGTCGCCGGCGGCCGGGTGTTCATCGGCACGAACAACGGCGAGCCGCGCGATCCTCGTCACCAAGGCGACCGTGGCGTGGTGATGTGTTTCGAGGAACTGACCGGGCAATTCCTCTGGCAGCTCGTCGTTCCGAAAATCACCAACAGTTTCTATTGGGATTGGCCCCGGATGGGCACCTGCTCGCCGGCCACGGTCGAAGGCGACCGGGTTTACATCGTCAGCAACCGCGGCGAAGTGATGTGCCTGGACGCAATGGGCATGGCCAACGGCAACGGCGGTCCGTTCCGCGATGAAGCGACCCATTGCGTTCCGCCGGGGGAACGGCCCATCGAACCCGGGCCGCGGGACGCCGACATCTTCTGGCTCTTCGACCTGATCAAAGAGCTTGGCGTCCGGCAACACGATTCGGCCCACGCTTCGATTCTGGTCCACGGACGGTTCCTCTACGTGAACACCTCGAACGGCGTGGACGACACGCACAAGCAAATCCACTCGCCCGAGGCGCCCAGCCTGGTGGTGCTGGACAAAGCGACTGGCCGGCTGGTGGCGCGCGATGATGAACGCATCGGCCCGCGGGTGTTCCATGCAACGTGGTCGTCGCCTTCTCTCGGTGAAGTGGAAGGCAAGCCGCGCATTTTCTTTTGCGGCGGCGACTGCGTGGTGTATGGATTCGAGCCAGTCAGGCGGATGCCGCCCCAAGGTGAGGCGCTGAAGCTCAAAAAAACCTGGCAATTCGACCCTGACCCAACCGGACCAAAGGAAAACGTGCATCGCTTCAACAGCAACCGTCAGGTCGGCCCCTGCGTCATCCACGGTTTGCCGGTGTTTCACCACGGTCGGATTTACGTCACCGGCGGCGGCGACTTGTGGTGGGGCAAAAACGAGGCGTGGCTGAAATGCATCAACGCCACCGGCAGCGGCGACGTCACGAAAAGCGCGACGGTCTGGTCTTATCCGCTCTCCAAGCACGTGATGTCGTCGCCTGCGGTCTGGAACGGGTTGGTGTTCGCCGCAGACTGCGGCCATGAAATTCATTGCGTGGATGCGAAAACCGGCGAGCGCTGCTGGATGCATGAATCCGGCGCCGAGGCTTGGGCCACACCGCTGGTGGCCGATGGGAAAGTCTATGTCGCCACGCGCCGCGGCGAGTTGTTCATCTTCGAAGCTTCCCGGGGGAAAAAGCTGCTGGCCCAGGTGAACTTCGGTTCGCCCATCAGCGCCACGCCGGTTGCGGCCAACGGCACGCTCTATATCGCGACGATGAAGGACCTCTACGCGGTAAAGGCCCGGACGCAATAGGCTGCCTCAGCTTTTCTCCGCGCCGGCGAGCACGGTCTGAAAATGCGGCGGCTGTTCCTCGCGCGCCACGACGCTGATCTCGATTTTCTTGAGACCCGCATCTTCGAGCCAGCGATGCAGGTCGCTCTCGGCGAACCCCAGCCAGCGGTCGCCGTAGAGTTCGCGCGCCTTTTCAAATTTGTGCGCGAGGAGATCGAGAATCAAAATCTGCCCGTGCGGCCTCAACAGTCTCGCCGCGCTCGCGAGCGCCGCCGCCGGTTCTTCGGCGTGATGCAACGCCTGGCTCAACACCACCAAGTCAACGCTTGCGGCTTCGACGGGCGGGTTTTGCAAATCACCAAGCCGGAATTCCAGATTCTTCAACCCGGCCTTCTTCGCCTTCGCCGCGCCGAACTCGACGATCTTCTCGGAGTTGTCCACAGCGATGACTTTCTTGCAACGACGCGCAAGCAGTTCGCTCAAGAGTCCCTCGCCGGCTCCCAGGTCCGCCACCGTGAGCGGCGGCAGAATCCGCAGCAGCAAATGCCCAAACGCCTGCCATGACCGGCCCGGCCCGTACACGCGATCAAACCGTCCCGCGACTTGATTGAAAAAAACCTGCGCCTGCTCGCGCCGACGCGTCAGAATTCGCTTTAGGTTGATCAGGTCATGTGAGTGTTCGGAAAGCTCGTGCGCGCCGCGAATGGCGAGCTGAATGAATTCAGCAACCGTGCCGTCCGCGTCCGGGTTCAGTTTGTAAAACGTCCGCTTGCCCTCGCGCCGCGACTTCACTAGTTCGCAGTCCGCCAACAGACCGAGATGCGTCGAGATGCGCGACTGGCCGAGGCGCGTGATTTCCTGAAGTTCATTCACGGACAACTCGTCCTTCTCCAGCAGCGCCACGATACGCAGCCGCGTGGCGTCGGATAACGCCCGGAGGGATTTCAGTGTTGAAGACATGCGGCTGTTTTTGTTTTGCGTGGCGGGCTAGGTTGGTTCACCCCCGTGACAAGTATGCCCGGTAGGCCGTGGGCGATTGCCCCGCGATGCGGCGGAACACACGGTTGAAGTGGCTCAACGATTGAAAACCGGAGGCGAACGCGACGTCAGTGACGCGCAGATTGGGATTCAGCAAAAGGTTCTTCGCCTTCTCCACGCGCACGCGGGACAGGTAGTCGGTGAAATTCAAACCCGTGGCCCTCTTGAACAATTTGCAAAAATAAAAAGTGCTCGTATTGACCGCGCGGGCGACGTCAGCGAGCGAAATTTCGTCGGCCTGATGTTCCTGAATGAATTGTTTGGCGCGGGTGATGGCGGGCGGCTCGGCGTTGTCGCGGCGGATGAGCAATTGGTTGCTCACCAGCGAGAGATGCTGGGCAAAAATCGTGAGCAATCGCACGACGGATTCGTATTGCCTGGGCGTGATGACGCGCGTCTGAAAGTAGGCCCCCTCCACCCGGCGCAGGTCCACCCTCCAACCCCAGTCCGCGAGTTGCGCAGCGGCACCGGCGAACTGGGCGCGGCTGGGCTTCTTGAGAAACACCTGGCCGGTTTGCAGAAAGCCGAGGAGTTCGTCGCCCACGGAAACCGGCACGCCCGTGTCGCACAAACCGGCGGAGCATTTCACGGTGCGCGGGCCGTGCCCTTCGGCGGCGGCGATTTTTTGCTGCACCTCCAGACGGGCGGCGCAGGCGCGGTTGTGTTCGGCCATTAACGCGCAGAACGGGTTCTCGGCTTTTTTCCGGTGGTGCGCCAGTTGCCGCGATTCCACGGGGCGCAGGCTCAACGGCAGCCCGGTGGTCTTGGTGAACGCGCGCTCGTAGTCCTGGTAAATCTGCGAGCGTGAGAGGGCTTCGATGAACCGTTTGTTGCCGTCGCGTTCCACGCGGGCAACCTAACAATGCGTCCGGTCAGCGACAAGGAGCAAAGGATGATGACCATTCGGCAAAAACGGAGCAACTGTGGGCGACCCCTCCTTGTGTTGACCGTATCCCGCGGAATCAGCTTCCACGCCCCGTGGACTATGCTCTGGCGGGCAAAGCGTCGGGAGAAAGCACCGCCATAGTCTCCGTCTTGACCGAGGGCCGTTTCAATTCGGGGACCTCACCAAGTGCCGCAAAGTCACGTCGCTCGGTCCTACTGAGGACGTAGTGCCAAGTCGCAACGTAGGTGGCGACCATGGTGAAAACACCAGCGACTATCAGGTATGGGCCTATCATAGTTCTCCTTTCGGTTCAGTCGCGACGGTCACGTCCCTCCGCTTGCGTGCGGGTGAGGCTTCGTGCCGGACTAGTCGGACATTTCATGCGACGATCGTCGCGTGACTCGCGGAAATATGCTCCCCACTTCTTGTTGAAGACTTGCCGTTTTTTGTCCTGATCGCGGAACAACGGGGCGCGCGGCGTTTACGCTGTTTTGACGAGCCTTTGCGGTGCGGCGCCGCCGGAACCGATGAAAACCGGCATCCCGCTCCGCAAACGGCTCAGTGCTTGCTCCGCGGTCGTCCAATTCAGCGGCATTCTATTCCCTTGGGAAGGCGCCGGTGTGGCAGTTGTTGCACGAGAAGTCCTCGTTGATCGCATCAATGTGGAAGAAGCTGTGGCCTTTCGGATCCAACTGCGTGAGTTGCTCACCGCTGCCTTGAGCCAGAATCGTGTGGCAGGAGTTGCAATCGCTTCCAGAGATTTTCGTCCTGCCGTCTGCGGCTTTGTGCAAGCCGTCGTGGCAGCGGAAACAGCCGGCAAAATCCTTGTGGCTGAGATTGTCCGGATAGGCGCGCCAGTCGGCCTTCATTTCGGGAAAGAAATTCGCGCGGAAAATCCCCTGCACCTCGCGGACGAGCGACGCGAGTTGCGGCGCGCTGGAATATCGCGCGCGAAGCGTGGCCGATATTTTTTCCATCGCCTCGGCTTCGGTGGAATAATTCTGGATCAGCGCGGCGACGGCGTTCGACTTCACCCACGGGAGCGCGGGATCAATGCGGCCCGCCGCCATCGCGCGGTCCACGGCGTCGTTCGGTGAGCGATACCGGTGGGCCGGACGATTGTGGCAATCCAGGCAGTCCATTGTGCGGATGACGTGCTTCGCCGGATCGTCCTTGAAATCGGCGGCGCGATACTCGGTCACTTTGCCCTTCGGATCAGTGAAGCGCACCCACGGAATCACCTGCCGCTGCTCGTCGGTCGCGATGTATTCGACTTTGTTCTCCGGACTCACGTGCCAATGAATGCCCTCGACCAGGCCGCTGCGCGCGTCGCCGCCGCCCACTTTCAAAACAAGCCGGACGGAGAACGGCGTGTTGGTTTCGTCGGCGAGAAAATGCGCGTAGGTGCGGTCGAGGTTGCCGCTGAATTTTTCCGGCCAATGGCATTGCTCGCAGGTTTCGCGGGCGGGACGGAGGTTTTTGACCGGCGTTTTGATCGGACGATGGTAGTTGCCGGTAAACACGCACACGAGTTGGTGGACTCCGTTGATCTTTGCTTTCACGTAAGCCGAAGCGCCGGAGCCGACATGGCAGTCCACACATTCCACGCGAGCGTGCGGCGAATTCAAATAGGCGGTGTATTCCGGCTTCATCGGCACGTGGCAGGCCTGGCCGCAGAATTGAACCGATTCGGTGTAATGATACGTGTGATTGCTGCCGATGGCCGTCAGCAACAGGAAAACCACCGTGCCGACGATGAATGCGGCGAGGACTTTTTTGTCGCGCGGCCGGGAGAGGTCAATGTGCAGAACGTGCGGGACAGCCGCAGGCGACGTTTTGCGGAGATGCCGGCGGTTGATCCATGCACCCAGCCCGATGAAGAACGCGCCGAGAAACGAAAAGCCGGGCGCGACGACGTAGGTGAGGATGCCGAGATACGGATTGCTGTGCGAAGCGAAAAGGTCAATGGCGAAGAGCAGCAGGAAGGCAAAGAGGCTGCCGAGGGCGACGATGAATCCGGCGAGGCTCAGCCAATTGCGAAAGTAGCCGAGACGCTTCGGAGCTTTTGGAGACTTAACACTCATGCGCAGGACGCCCGCAGCGGAGTGGCCCAAGGAGCGCGGCATTTATGCCGGTTCATTTTCCGCATCTGCAACAGGCATCGAACACCAACAGGCAAATTGCACTGGGGCGGCATGAATGCCGCGCTCCCATCCGCCTTGATGTGCGAAAGTGCCACGCGCTATTTCTTGAAACCGCGAATGTAAGCGACCAACGCCTTGATTTCGTCATCAGTCAGCTTCTCACCGTAAGGGTCCATTTTCTTTTTGCCCTTTTCGACGAGGCCTTCCTTGATGACTTTGATGGCGTTCTCGTCCTTCAACTCGGCTTGGACTTTGGAGTCGGTGTAATCTTTGGCACCGCCCTGCCGGCCCATTTTGGTTTCGCCCTTGCCGTCTGCGCCATGGCACTTGGCGCAATGTTTGGTCCAGTTTTCCTTGACCTCGGCCGCGGAGACAGACATCGCTGCGGCGACAAACAAGACCAGGGTCAGTATGTTTTTTTTCATAGCTACGCTTTCGTTCGATTCAGCCTTGATCCCGATTCAATCGTGGCGCCTGACAGAAACCGAGCTCTCTGCCATCCAAAGCTGGCTCGGTTCGCCCAGTTTCCATACGACTGCCACGCTGCTGAATAGCCTAACCATTTCTTCAGAACCGTCACTACCCAAATGAGCCAAATGCGTTCGTAATTTGCCAGCGCGTTTTTCAAATTGTGAGTGAAGGCATCGTTAATTGCCGCGGCCATCCTACGAGACGGCGCAGTTTAGGATAAAGAGCGAGCATCACCAATCCGATAAGCGACCAAACCGCGTTGTCGGATTCGGCACTCCGCCTTCGCTTCTTCCACCAGCCTGGAAATACTCTGAACCGCTTTCTCCCCGGGCGCGGCAACGCGCTCGAAGCCGTTTTTATTGAAGGAATGGACGTGGGAACGAGCCTGTTTCAGGCTGTCGCCCAATTCGTTCAACTTGTCGTGAATCGGGTCCACGTCCAAGCCTTCCATGGCTAATTGTTCGGCGGTGACGCCAGGTCGCGTGTGCTCCGATGCGATAAACTCACCCGCGAAATTCGCAAGCGCGCCGAACACGGCTACTTCACAATCGCATCGAATTCTGCGTCGCTGAACGCCTGCATCGTTTCAGTCCTGACGTTACCGGCGGCCGCAAGTTCGGTGAGCAAATGCAGCGCCTTCTTTTCATTGTCGGCGCTCAGAATCACAACACCGTCGCACGCGCCCAGGGTCCAATACTGCTCTTCGATTTTTACGCCCGCTTTTGCGGCACCCTCTGCGAATGCGCGCGCGCGGTTCGCTGACTGCTTGATAGCTTTGGCGCCTTGTTGAGTAAACCGAATCAGGCTGATGTACCGTGGCATGGCATTCCTTTCGTTTTTAACACTTCATTGTTTCTTCACTCGTCGGATTTGTCAAAGCTGGCGATTTTTTGCCGTGTGTCAACGCGCCCTTCATTGAGAGAGTTTCACCCGGTAGAATTGTTGAAGCGCATTGGTCGCGTCCGGATCAACGACGGTGGTGCTGCTGCCATTGCCGAGGATGCCATTGCTGAGAATGTTCCAAGCGCCGGATGAAAGATCGTCATTCCGTTCGACGGCGTAGAATCGGTTCGACGTGGTGGTGAACGTCAGGCTCACGTTTGAGCCGTGCCATTTAATGGAAGTGAAGACGGGCGGAGGCAAGACTTGGAACTGCCGCATCATTTCGTGGTCTTCATGTTCGAGGATATGGCAGTGGTAGGGATACCGGCCCGCAAACCCATCGAAGCGAGCGATGACGCGCGTGATCTCATTCGGTGTGGCGCGCACGGTGTCTTTCCAGCCGGCTTCGTTCGCCGCCGGCGACACGCGGGGGCCCGCGGGCACGACCATGCTGTTCGTGAAAATGAACGGCTGGCGGTCGAGGATTTGCATCAGCACCAGGTGCAAATGCATCGGGTGCGCTACGCCGGAGCGGTTGATGAAGCTCCACACCTCGGTCGTGCCGAGTATGGGGAATTCCGTGATGTCGTCCCAGCCGAGGTCGTTGATCAGCCACTTCGCGCCGGTGCACGGGTCGGTGCCCTTTTTCAAAATGAAGTCGCGGTGCATGACGGCGTTGGTTTCGTAGAGTTGTTCCATGGGACGCAACGTCGTCGGCAGCGCAGCGGTGTGGCCGACAAGGTTCGTGACGATGAACTTCATCACGTTGGGAATGACGCCCGCGCCGGCTGGGCCGGGAAACGGCGCGGGAGCGCTATTCGTCAGGAGAATTTGCGCGCCGTTGGTGTAGCCGGCAAAGTCCACGATCACATCGGCCCGTTCGCCCGGCATGAAGGTCAGTTCCGCGAGCGGCATGGGTGCTGGCAGCATCGCGCCATCGGTGCCGATCTGATGAAACGTGGCGCCCGAAGACAACGCCAGCGTGTAAGTGCGCGAGGTCGAACCATTGACCATGCGGAAGCGATACTTGCCCTGCTTCACGACGAGGTAGGGCCAGACCTTGCCGTTGACGATGACCGTGTCGCCGAAGAAATGCTCGTCCCACATGGCCGGATAGAACAGCGAGCCATCCGCGTTGAACTTCCGATCCTGGATGACGAGCGGGATTTCGTTCGCGCCGGAAGGCAGGCCAAGTGCGTTCTCGACGGCGTCGCGGATGATGTAAAGGCCGGCCAGGCCCATGTACACGTTCAGCCGCGTGATGCCGAGCGCGTGGTCGTGGAACCAAATCGTAGCGGCCGGCTGGTCGTTGCCGTAATAATTCGTGCGCGACTGGCCGGGGAGGAAAGTATCTTCCGGGTAGCCGTCGTCCTTCTGCTCGATCTTGCCGCCATGCAGGTGCACGACGGTGCGTGGCACGGCGCCGGCCATGTCTGGACCGTGCAAGCACGTATCCACGGCGAGGTAATGGTTCGTCCGTAACTGTCCGCTGCCATCTCGCAGGTCGTTGATCCATTTTACGGTGACCGGCTGGCCGACGCCGGCTTCGATGACCGGTCCTGGGAACGCTGTGCCGTAGGCCCAAACAGTGGTCAACGGCAAGTCGCGATGCAGTTTCTGCTGCACTTGCTGCATCGTCACCTCGTAATAAGCGCTCCCACCGATGGTGCCCGTGACCGGCTGCAACGGCGCCGGCACCGGCAGCGCGTCCACGAATGGCGCAAGTATCAGTGGGCAGAGGTTCGATGTGCATGCCACGCCGTCACCCTGATATGTGCCGCCCAACGCGGCGCATTGCGTGGCAGTCACGTTGGTACAATTGCCGTTGGTCAAGCAGCACGCGCCAGTCGGCGGCGGGCAATTGCTGCCGACGCCTAGGAACGTGCCGCCGACAGCGAAGCAGTCATTCGAAGTCATTTGCGAGCAATTGCCATTAGTCAAAACGCACGCGCCGAATTGAGCGGGGGGAATGAAATCCACCACCAGCGCCGGACGCTGGCTCACCGTCGCGACTTCGCGGCTGTCGAATCGCTTCGAGGTTTTGGTCGTGGTTTCGTCGCCTTTGATCAACCATCCGAAGTTCGTTCCCGGATTGTTCAGCCAAAGTTGCACGTCCGCCGCCAGCCCGGCGGAAGTCCAGGAATAAAAGCCTTCGCGATTGACGGACGTGGTCGCGCTCGCTGCCGGAACGAAATCGCCGCCCACTGAGGCCCAGAAGCTGGTAGGATAGAAGCGATGATACCACGTGGCGTCTCCCGGCAGGGCTTGCGTCCCGCGCCCCTCTTCCTGCGCTGCGTTCGAGGCAGCTTCGCCCCAATTGGCCAGCAGGCGATGCAGCGGCACGTTGTCCGCCATGTCACGCGTGCGCGACATGTAGAGCGTGAGCGTGACACCGGTGATTATGGAGCCTGGCGGGATTGCATTCGTGAGATTGAAAGCCATCACTCCGCGACGGATGTAGCCATCGTCAGTGCGGCCGGCAAAGCAGTGTTCGCCCGCGCCGTTGCTGTTGGTGGTGCCGCCGCTGGCCGGCTGATAGAGCGTGTTGTCTTTGCTGGCGCTGAGAGTAACGACGCTTGCTGACGCGTTGGCGACGATAACCACGGAGACGAGAACGCAGAGATCACGGAGATTAATTTTCATAGCACGTAAAGTTGGCTAAGAGTCACGTCCGTTCGCGCCGGTCTTCGTGAACTCGAACGAACAATCAAATCGCTCACCGAAGCGTGGGAACTCCAATCACGCTGCGAAGGAGACGAGTTTCATTCCATGCTTTTGAAGTTACCTAGGCGCTGAACAACAGGCTTTACCGCTCTTGGCAAAAGCTGACCATTTTTTGCCGTGCGGCGATGGGCGGCTGGCAGCGCAGCCGTTAAAAGTTAAACAACACCTGCACGTAAACAAAATCCGCGTCCGCCGAGCCGCCGGCGCCGAGGGATTGCTTGACGTAATTGCCGCGAAAGAAATGGCCGTAGCCCAGTTGCGCGTTCGCATACGGCTTGATCGCCCACGTCGCCACCGCGTCCAGTTCCGTTCCCACGAAGCTGTCGTTGCCCGGTTTGATTCCGTAACCGCCGGTCGTGCGCGGCGCGCCGTTGACCTGATAAAAAGAATCGCTCGTGTCGGCGAGCCAGAACAGATGGCAGTCCGCCGTCAGGGTGAGTTGCTTGTGAGGCTTCGCCGACGCGGTGAAGCGCACGTTGTGAATGTTCTGCCACGACACAAAATCCATGAAGCCGTAGAACTTGTGGTTCGTGGGAAAAAGATTTTCAAACGTCCCGTGCCGGTTGTCGGTCGGGTCGCTGTCACCGCTGGCAAAGTTGTATTCGAGGCCGACGCGGGGCGTGGCGCATGACTGCTTCCACGAGTAACCGCCCGCGATGTGCGCCGCGAAGGCCCGATGTTCCAGTTGCGGCCCGTTCGCCGTCGCCGCGAAATCGCCGAACTGACCGGCAAACTCTCCGTCGCAATCCCACCCCCCGAACGCATCCGGCAAAGACTTGAAGCGCAGACCGCCGGTGTAAATGTCGCGCGCCGTCGCGCCTTGTTGGAACGCGGGCAAACCCGAGCCGATCGCGTTGGGCGACTGCCGGCCCGTGCTGCGGCCGAGAAAATAAGAATCCGTCGCGAGCTTCGGACACAACGCCTTTGTCGAAGCATACACGCCACAGAACCAGTCGTAGTCGTTGGCGACGTTGAACTCGTGGTCGCGCGGAATCACCACGCGGCCCGCGAAGCCGTCCACCCAGACCCGGTCGTTCTGCCAGCGCAGCTTCGCGGCGTCGAACACACGCCCGAGGTTGTTCCAATCGAACGCGCCGACGAGCCGTTCTTCGCCGTAGGCAAGCTCCTGCCGCCCGACTTTCGCCGTGAGCGGAAATTGTTTGGGATCGCCGAGGGTCACGAACGCCTGGTGCAAATCGAAGCGGTCGGCTTCGGGACTCGGTGAGCGGTCGTCGTTCACCGTGAAGCTATCGCGCCCCTCGGCGAAAAGGCTGAACCACGCGCACGGTTTCCAGCCGAGATGAACTTTGTCGCGGAAGAGCCAGAACATATTCTTCGTGTCCGCCGCGCCATCGCCGAAATCCACCGAGCCGGGCACACCCGGAATGGCGAAGTGCTCGCGGAACTCGAAGCGCGCGCGGAATTGCCCGCCAAGGTCCCAGTTGGTGAAAGCCGGGGATTGCCCGCGCAGCCAGTCGTTGGCCAATCCGCCGCCGGACGGGGAAGCGTTCTGGCCATGAAGCGAGCCGCAGAAAGCGAGTATTAGAAGCGCGGCAATAACTTCTCGGTTTGAGCGAATACAGCGGTTGGACGAAAGGCTCTCTCTCATCTCTTAACGCCACCGGTGTGACAGTTGCCCCAGGAGAAATCTTCGTTGCGGCTACTTCACAATCGCTTCGAACTCAGTCTCGCTGAATGCCTGCATCGTCTCGGTCTTGACGTTGCCGGCGGCAGCAAGTTCGGTGAGCAGATGCAGGGCCTTCGTCTCATTGTCGGCGCTGAGAATCAGAACGCCGTCGCAAGCCCCAACGGTCCAATACTGGCTCTCGATCTTGACGCCTGCTTCGGCAGCCGCCTCAGCGAAGGCGTGCGCGCGAGCCGTGGATTTCTTGATCGCTTTGGCACCTTGTTCGGTGAACCGAATCAGACTGATATAATGTGGCATGATGGTCCTTTCGTTTTTGAGTGGCCCGTCGCTTGCCCGCTGTGCGCGGATGACGCGTTTGGCGTCGGACCGTTCGGACATTTCATGAGGGCATCATCCTATGGCCGGTTAAAGCGCGCTTCTCATTCTTTGGTGAAGGCTGGCCTTTTTTTGCACTGGGAATCGGACGTACCAAAACGGAAGAGACATGCAGGTTTCCTAGGGTTTCCGCCTCCTAACAATGGGGGGCCGGAGTTTTCAACCGAGTGTCAAGCCGCGTCAACGTCCGCGAGGTTAAAGCGAATATGGTGAATGCCCGCTTGTAACTCAGCCTCCAGTTTGCCGGCCACGTTCTGGAACACATGGACGAAGCTGTCGCCGAGTGTGCGCGGCATGTTGGGGTTCGCCTACGCCTGCTTGATGCATCCGAGCACGGTGGGCAAGCTCATCATTGAATAGAATTGCCAGGCCACAGCAGACAGTGAGAATTTGATGCTGTGGGAACGCCCGACAACCAATCCGGCTACTCTTCTCCGCAAGGAGAGCCAACGCGTGAACCCTCGACCCTTGGGGAAAAAACTGAAGCGAGTTGGCGCACCTCCAGACTGACCCCCAGCCTGGAGGAAGTGCATCGGACGATTCCCGTGCCGAA
>Ga0247727_10000843_pt1 | contig 74639 bp, 44 predicted proteins | sample WisWelCaveWW1625_FD_202498 | JGI IMG/M metagenome (GOLD analysis project Ga0247727, IMG submission 202498) | Biofilm microbial communities from Wishing Well Cave, Virginia, United States - WW16-25 | ecosystem: Environmental > Aquatic > Deep subsurface > Groundwater > Cave microbial mat | place...
CATTGGCGTGGCAGCGGGTGGCCCAGCCGATGGCAATCGGAGCCGGGTGAGCCGTGGAAAGAGTCGGAGGACGGCCACAGTTTCGAATCGCCCATCGGCTTGAGCGAACCGAGCGATTGGGCGCGGTTGGCCTATCATCACCTGGTCAAAAATTGGGAGCTGAACGAGCTGGCCGATAAGTCGAAGAAAGAACGGTTGCGCGAGCAATTGATCACGGATTTCTATTCCTACAACGCCGGCATCTCCGACGGCCGATTCCGCGACGGCGAGCAGCAGCCGCACTGGGTCGGCGATTTGGCACTGAGGTTACGCGCGGAAGTGACCGCGGCCAAGGGGAAACTGCGGTTGGAACTCGTCGAGGCGGGCGACCGATTCGTGTGCGAGTTCGACATGACGGCCGGTACGTGCCGGCTGCTCAAAATCGTCGCGTCCGAAACGGGCGAACAGGTCCTGGGCACTGCGTCCGACGGGATTTCGAAACCCGGCCGGTACTCCATTTGTTTCGGAAACACCGATGACCGGCTGACTGTCTGGCTCGATGACCGGCTGCTTTTCGAAGATGGCCACGATTACAGTGGACCCGGCCTGGAGACGAATCAACGTCCGACGCGTGCGGATCTTCGACCTGCCGCCGTGGCCGTTCAGGGCACGCACGTGCGAGTGAGTGACCTTGTTCTGTACCGCGATATTTACTATACCCACGCGGCCGGCGGGTCGAGTGGATACGAGTACGATTCGTTCCCCGCGGCGAGTTGGGATGATGTCCTGAGCGACTCGATTCAATGGGACGTGTTCGCCGCCGCACGAACCAGTTCGTTTGGTACCCTGGGTCCCGACGAGTTCATGATGATGGGCGATAACAGCCCGCGAAGTAACGACGGGCGATTGTGGCATCAGGGTGCCAGCAAATGGGCGAACGAAATCGCCGACAAACAGGGCTTGCCACGCGATGAAATCGCCACGCGACCGGGCGGCCAACTTGTGCTGTCGCCCGAGCACGTGGTGCATCGCCAGCTCCTGATCGGCCGTGCGTTCTATGTCTACTGGCCGCATGGCGTGCCATTCGGCCCGGAGTCTGTGCAGTTCGACATCAACCTGAGACGGTTCGGAACGATTCGCGTCCCGTTTTATCCCAATGTGTCACGGATGAAAATGATTGAGTAGCGGATGGGCAAGGGCGAAGTGCTGAGTGCCAGAGACAAAAAGAGCAATGCCTTTTTTCTGGCCCTCCGCCCTGCGCTCTCTGCTCACCGCCCTTTCGGCAAGGATTGCCAATGGCACTTCTCGAAGCACACGGTTTGGTCAAGCAGTACGGCCGTCGCCGCGTGGTGGGCGGTGTCGATTTCACGGTCAACGCCGGCGAGGTTGTCGGGCTGCTCGGCTCCAACGGGGCGGGCAAGACGACGAGCTTCCGCATGGTCACCGGCATGATTACTCCGAACGCCGGAGCGGTTTATCTGGCCGGCACGGACGTGACTTATTGGCCCATGTATCGCCGCGCCCGGCTCGGAATGGGCTACCTGTCGCAGGAAACCAGCGTCTTTCGCAAGCTGACGGTGGAACAAAATCTACTGGCGATTTTGGAAACGCAGCCGGTCCCGCCGGGCGAGAGCGCGGGAAACTACCGGCAATCCGTCGCCATGGACCTGCTCGGAAAGTTTGGGCTCGAACACCTCAAGAAAAATATCGCCATGTCCCTTTCGGGCGGCGAACGACGGCGCCTGGAGATCGCTCGTTGCCTGGTAACCGATCCAGCCCTGATCCTGCTCGACGAGCCGTTCACCGGTATCGACCCCAAAACGATCGCCGACATTCAAGACATAGTTTGTGGCTTGCGCAATGACGGAATCGGCATCCTGCTCACCGACCACAACGTGGCCGAAACGCTGCGCATCACCGACCGCACGTACGTGATCTTGCAAGGCAAGGTCATCGCCGAAGGGCCGCCCGAACAAATCCTGAAGAACGAGCAAGTCATCCAGGTCTACCTCGGCCGCAACTTCAAGGCGGCGTGATCTTGACTTAGAGCAATTGGATTGCCCACAGAATCGCCAGCGTCACCGCCATAAAGACCAGAATGAAAACCCCCAGCCGAATTGCGCGCCGCCATATCAACGACCATTCTTCATGCCGGGTGGCGCTGTAGACCAAACTCACCACCGCGACCAACGGCAACATGTACCAGTAGGGCGACGCGAGATTGACTACTTGGGCAATGAGGAAGGCGATCATGCGGGAACTGGCTCCTCCTCGGGCAGTCGGCTGTAGTTGTAGGCCAGTTCGGCAGGCCCTCCCTGGGCGTCGAGGATTACCAGCACGTTGAGCAGGCTGGCGATCACTGTGAAAATCTGGGCGATGGTCCAGGTGCGACTTAGTCGCGCGTTAAGTTCGTCGAGTTCGGCCTTGGACGGTGTCGCTTGCAATCGTCCGATCACCGGCAACTCGCTGCCGTCGTCGCGAAAGGAATGCACAATGGCCGGCATAGAAGGAATGCCCATGCCGAGCCGGCAAAGACCCTCCACGATAGGCTTGCGCTCCGGATCCCACGACCAATAGACCGTTTTCCACTCGCCGAGATACATGCCCCAGACAAACGTCCCCATGAGGCAAAAAAAGAAGAGCAATCCTTTGGCAAATCGGCCCTGATAAAAGTGACCAAGTCCCGGCAACAGCCACGCCAGCACGGCCGCGATGACAGGGTCCTTCGTTGGGATCGGGCGATGGTCAGTTTGCACGAGTGAAATCCAATTGAAAACCACGAATGACGTGGATTGTAGCAACCGGCTGAAATTCTGCCAACTTGAGCATTGAACAGCCCGTAATTGAATTTGATTGGATGGCAGAGATGGGATTAGAGCCGGTTCGCCAAATCAAGTGCGATGTAGGCGAGCGTGGCAAGGGTCAGCAGGCCGCCCACGACGGCCAGCATGGTCAGAGATTGTGATTCACGGACAACGGCTGTGGGGCGTTGCTGCTGGTGGCTGGGAGAACTTGCCTGAACGGCCGCCATACGGCGTGGCTGCCGGGGAGACCGGAATCCGGCGGTGGACTGATCTCCAGTCGGACCGGCGGTTAAGGCAACCACTCGATCTCCAGCGACGGTCCCTCGCGCCGAAGGGCACGCCTGACGGGATTCGTCAACAAGGAGAATATGAAGGCCAGGTGAGTTAAACGCCTGTGAGTACTCTGGGCTAATTCCGGGTCCGTGCTGTGTGTTAGGAACGGGATCAGCTTTCTCCGATGGTGTGTCTTGCGCGGCAAGATTTGGAATCACTTTATCGGGTTCAGCGAGCGGGTTTGTCGGCTTCACGCGTTGACTTGTCGGTGCCGCATAGTCTTGAACGAGTCCGAGCATCGGCTGAATTGGATTCGTCGATTGACGTGGTGCGACGAAAGGCTTCAAAGAGGATCGTTCTGTTCCAGGAGTTCTGCAAGCCATCGTTTCCATCGCTGGGAAATTTGCGTTGGCTGCATTGTTGTCTGGTCGATCTGAGGTTGGTTTCAGAGCCAGTTCGGCGATGTTTTTTACAGCTCCAGAACTGAGTATTACCTCGCAAGCCCCGCCGCATCGTGATGGTTGCTGCGATGTTTGCGCAAGCGACGAAATTGGCCCGGATTCAGCGATCGGATTGGATGGCTTGACCAGACTCGATGCTTTTGTGGCATCCGTGTTCGTGTCAGGTATTGCCGCAACATGTGTGGCTGAAGCGGTCTGAGCATTTGAGTCATCTCGCGGACGGTCTGGGTTCGCGGTTGCGGTGCGTTCGTTCGTGGCCTCGGGCGTTGGCAAAGAAGCGTCAGATGTAAGGAAATCGGAGGTGGCCGCCTCGCGTGCGAAGTCAAGCGATTCGACGTGATCCAGCAGATCCGCCAGGCGCTGCATCTGCTCGTCCAAATCGCGTCGCACGCGGTCTGAGATGCACTGCTCGGCGGCCATGCCGACCGATACGGAACGATCGCGAACGGAGGCTGGGCCAGATTGCGGAAAGGCAAGGGTTTTCCATCGCCCCCCCTCCTCGGCGTTCTTCTTATTCAGAAGCGAAGAGAACTGAAACATGCTTTTCGTCAGTCCCGGCGAAATAGTTCAGGCCTGCGTCCGTTACACGGCGATAGAGAGCGGCGCGGTGGCAGCCTCTGGGCTTAATTCTTTGTATACGGTTTCAACCACGGCCTCAGTTACCTGGGGCAGTTCCTCGGTGGCGGCTGCCAACAAGGCCAGGTTGCACGCCCGGTTAATCTGGCGCGGCAGGCCGCCCGTCAGTTCGTGAATCTTCTGCAACGCAGCATCGTCAAACGCCGACTCGGTTCGACCCGCCCAAGTCAACAAATGTGCGACATACGCAGAGGTCTGACCCGCCGAGAATGGCTCAACCGACACGCCAAGGTCCACCCACTCGATCACCTCCGGCCGGGCGTTTCGCATCAGTTCGGAACGGGCCGCAAGCACAATCGTCAGCCGAGCCGATGGATGCGAGTCCAGATGATAGAGCATGTGCAGCGCACGAAGTTGCGAAGCGTTTTCGGAGAGCAAGTGAGCCTGATCCACGACGATCACAGTCTGTGTGTTTTGCAATCGGTTGGCAGCGACGTGATCGCGAAGCCGCCGCCACAAGTCGGCCTCTCCGGCGGATCGATCCGGAGCCAGTCCAAATTCCTGGGCCAGATCGAAGAACAATTCCCGCCCTCCCATCGCCGGGCAACGAGCAATCGCCACCTCTCGCTCTGGCCGCCGAATGCGACGAGCGACTATCTCCACGAGCAATGATTTGCCCACCCCCGCTTGGCCCAGAATCAAGGCCCCTTGCCGGCATTCGTCCACAACATACATCAGCCTGGCAATGGCCTCTTCATGCCCCGGCCCTTCGTAATACCTGTCCGGATCGATGTTTCCGGAAAACGGCGACCGCTTGAAACCCCAATATTCGTTGTACATGTTCGTGTTGACCTCGGCGCATGCGATGGACTGTCTACCGTATTGTTAGAATCGGTTCTCGGTGTGGCGTAACTTTGGTCGTTTTTTCCGAAAGTAACGGCTATGGCAGAGCGGTTCTTTGTGCCGGAAATCGGTCGAGGCCCGACAGTCGAGCTAACGGGCGAGGAAGCTCATCATCTGACCCGCGTGCGTCGCGTGAGGGTGGGTGAGCCGGTGCAGGTCTTCGACGGCAGCGGAATCGAGTGCGAGGCAGTCGTTAGCGAAATTGGAAAGCGGTCGGTCAGGTTGGCCGTGTTGAAGCGCGAACGCGTGGATCGCGAGTTACCCATCGCCGTGACGCTCGCCTGTTCGCCGCCGCGGGGCGATCGACTACGCTGGCTCGTGGAGAAGGCGACCGAACTGGGCGTAACTCGTTTTGTCCCACTCCTCACGAACCGGGCCGCCGAACACGCCCGCGGTGTCGATGCCTCCAAACTGCGCCGCTGGGTCATCGAGGCATCGAAGCAATGCGGGCGCAACGTGCTCATGGAAATCACTGAGTCCGTCGCCTGGCCCGCGCTTCTCGAATCGTGCCCACCAAACACCCTGTGCATCTTGGCCGATCCCCGAGGCGAGCCGCTAGTATTGCCCGAATCTGCTCGTGCAGCGCGAGAAGTCGTCATCGCCATTGGCCCCGAGGGTGGGTTTACCGAGAGCGAGCTGAATGCAGCCCGAATGAGAGGCTGGCTCAGCGCACAGCTTGGCCCGCGCACCCTACGAATCGAGACCGCTGCAATCGTCATGATCACTCGAGTTATTGCCGCCCGGGGTTTGGACCGTGACTTCCTCCGCGACCCGCCGGTACCAACACTCGATCCACCTTGACTGAGACGTCGAACCAGCCGAACAACTCCCCGTCGCTTGCGATGAGACGTAGTTTATACATTCCCACCTTTCTGAACCTGGCAGCGGTTTGCAGCGACGCATTGTCGGAAAAGATCACTTGTCCCGGACCGGTGAGCACGATCCAGGAATATCGTGGATTTGATTGTGGAATCGCACTATCGTCAGTGACTGTGGCCGACAGATTGACCGAGTCGCCTAGTTGAACTCGCAGGCTGTTGTCGCTTCTCACGGCAGGAGCTAGATTCTGGGGCGAGACTACGACACTCACGGTGTCGTTCGCGTTGAGTTGTCCGTCGCTGGCCTGGAGCCGCAACAAGTACGTCCCGACCGCACTGAAGCGTGCGGTCGTATCTACGGTGGCCGCATTGGCAAAGGTGACATCGCCTGGTCCGCTTACTTTGGTCCAAGTGGAGCGAATGGTCGCCAACGGGTTCGGCTGGCCGTCGTCGGTTACCGTGGCGTTCAAACTCACTGGAGTGTTCAATCGTGATCTACGATCTGGACCGGCATCGACTACCGGTGCTCGATTCGGACCGCGAACGATGACGAATACGTTGTCGCCGCTCACCAGTGATCCGTCGCTTGCCACAAGTCTTAGCATGTAGGTGCCAGGCGCGCTGAACCGGGCGGTTGTGTCTACGGCCGCGGGATTTTCAAAAGTGACTGTACCCGGACCTGACAGCAAGGTCCAAGTCGTTGTGCAAGTGCCCGGTGACAACGGATGGCCATCGTCCGAGACGGTGCCATCCAAAGCGGCCACCGCCGAGACCAGAATGGTCTGCTCGTTCCCGGCATCAACTCGCGGAGCCCTATTGGCAAGCGTTATCGTGATCGTGATGGTGTCGTTGGTCGTAAGCTGTCCGTCGCTCGCGAGCAACTGCAATTCATAAACGCCCGGGGCAATGAACCATGCCTTGGTCTCGGAAGCGGCGGCGTTGTCAAAGGTGACCTCGCCCGGCCCACTCAACTTCGTCCAAGTCGTCGTCACTGCGCCGGGGGAAATCGGTTGCCCATCGTCTATGGCGGTTCCATGCAGCGACACTTCGGCAAGTTCAACACCTCCTACGCTCGCGGACCGAGCGAAGTGCCCGGCATGCTCAAGGTCATCATCAAAATCGTCGTCCAGTTCCACATTGCCGTCGTCGAAGTCGTCGTCAAAATCATCGTCGATGTCCAAGTCGTCGTCATCCGTATCTTGATCCTCCTCTTCATCGGTCACAAGCCCCACGATTTGGTCGTCGCCCGCATCCACAAAAGGTGGTTGGTTTTGGCCGGGTGTGCCAAGTGTGATCGCGACCGTGTCAGTGCTCGCGAGTTCTCCGTCGTAGGCACGAAGCTGCAACACGTAAGTGCCCGACGCGCTGAAGCTCGCCGCTGTGTCGGCCGATGCGGCATCGACGAACGCCACGGTGCCCGGCCCGCTAAGCTGCTTCCAACTGATCGCGACGATTCCCGGCGACTTGGGGAGCCCATCGTCCGTAACCGTTCCATCGAGATTGGCATCGGTGGATGTGAGAATGACTTGATCGGGTCCCGCAGAAACCGACGGTGCCGCGTTGGGCTGCAGAACCGAAATCGTTACCGTGTCAGCGGTCGTGAGTGCCCCGTCGGTCGCTTGCAGTTGAAGCTCATAGTTGCCGGCGACACTGAATTGAGCAACTGTGTCCACAATGAGGGCATTGGCAAACGTGACCGTACCCGGTCCGCTCAACACGCGCCAGGTCGTGCTCACCTTGGCTGGTGGGTTCGGCAAACCGTCGTCGGCAACGATGGCGTCGTCCAGGTTGGCCGATTTCGATAGCAGAATTGTCTGATCCGCGCCGGCATAGACTGTCGGAGCCAGATTCAATCGATTCACGGTAATCGATACCACATCGGACCCGCTGAGCGCTCCATCGTTCGCCAGCAGTTGAAGCACGTAGGTCCCCGCCGAGCTGAATCGTGCCGTGGTATCCGTGGCCCCAGCATTGCCAAATGTAACGGTGCCTGGTCCGCTTAGCTTGAGCCATGTGGTGTTAAGGGCCTGCGGACTGGGCAGACCATCGTCCACCACCGTGGCATCCAGATTGGCCGATTGGGTGACCAGAATACTCTGTGTTGGCCCGGCATTGACTATGGGGGCCAGATTCTGGCCGGGAGTTGTGGGGAACTGGTGAGTCCATGCAGTCCACCCCATGATCTTGCCGGGATCTGCCGACGGATTCGTGGCGAACTGAGTTCCATAACGAGAGTCAATCAACCACGGAATCCATTGATCGTCGCCGCCTGGTTTCCAGCCGAGGCCGTTAAGAAACTGAACCGCCCGCAGCAACGCTCGATCTTGCCATTGCCAGGCATTGAACCCTGAACGGAAAAGTATCTCCGCTTGCGTAACCGCCCCTTGCAGTGCGCCCCAGGGATAATTGGTTTGGACTGGCGGCCAAGTGAACGAACCGCCACGCCGCATGTCGTCCGGCAGTGCCCCATCTATGCTGTGACCCTCCTTGATTGCTCCAATCGGGTTGACTCCGACAGGTTTGGCCGGATCCGCCTGCCACGATAAGTCGCTGCCGAACGAAAAACCGGCGTAGGATGCGCGGTCTCCGAGCCAGCCCTTGAAGACCTTGGCCACTCGTTCCATTTCTTGCTGATCGCCGAGGTAAGCTGCCACGGCGGCCCGACTGGCACCGGCCATCGTGCCCCAATTGTTCGCCCGGATTTCGTGCGTGCTCTGCAGCGTCTTTCCATCGAGTTCCTCGGTCAAAGTCTGCCTAAGCCATGCACGAAACTGAGTATCTTGTCCCGAGTCAAGGCCGACCAGATCGGCAGCGATCACGTAGCTGGCAAGGTTTCGGCCCAGCGCCAGCGTTCGGCCGCCGACTTCCGTGCCGATCGCATTCATGACATTGGCTCGAACTTGCGAAATGTACTCAGCGTTCCCAAGACGAACACCTACCAATGCCTTGGCCAACGTAAGCACGTCCGCCCGTTCGTCTTGGTTGCTTATCAACGGAGAACCGGTGGACCCGGCAGCGGACGAAACGAGTGTATTCCAAGCCGGACCACTGGTCGGAAGCTGCATCAGCTCGCTGTTTGAGATCCAAATTTCGGAAAGAAGTGTTCGCTGCTCAAGCAGGTCAATGCCAGTTTGAAGTGATTTAACTCGCTTGTTCGCCCGGTTCTTGTTTTGGCTGGTGTCACCGCAAAAATGGCGAATGAGACCACACGTTTCTTCGATCAGAGTTTTGAACAAGTTACCCCCAATTCCTTAGGTCCCTCGACTGATGCCACGATATTACCCATATTATCAGGAAAGGCAATACTTCTAGCATAACCTGAATTAACACCCTCGTGCAGTAACAGGGAACGTGCTCGGCTCCCTGGCTGGCAGTGGGGTATGCACATCTGCCGGCTCGTTGAATGTCGCGCATGTTGCGGATATGGTACGATGATTCACACTCCGCCTGAGGTCCTGCTGCGTCGGGAAGCCCACGAACTCATTGACGGGATCAACGATGGGTTTGCGCGACGACGGTTCAATCTTGCTGATTTCTTGTTACGAGCTGGGCCACCAGCCCATGGGAGTGGCCCTGCCGCTGGGGTTCATTCAGCGTGCAGGCTTCGCACCCGCAGCGTTGGACATAGCAGTCGAGAAATTTGATCTCCAGAAAGTGGCTCAGGCCCAATTCGTCGGCATTTCAGTTCCGATGCACACCGCGCTGCGGCTAGGCGTGCGAGTCATCGAACGGATCCGCGAGTTCAATCCCGGCTGCCACGTGTGTTGTTATGGTTTGTATGCGGCGCTCAATGCCGAACACCTGCTGACCCACGGGGCTGACTCGTGCATCGGCGGCGAATACGAAACACCGCTGGTGAACTTGATCGAATCTCTCCACCGTGGAACCAATGGGGCGATTCCTGGCGTGATTCTTCGCGACGGGGTCGCACAGCCATTTCTCCAGCGGCTCTCGTTTGCCGTGCCGGCACGCGGCAAGTTGCCTCCGTTAGAGAAATACGCTCACTTGGAACACAACGGCAATCGTCGCACGGCGGGATACGTCGAGGCCAGTCGAGGCTGTTTGCATTTGTGTACTCATTGCCCGATTCCACCTGTGTACGGCGGCCGATTTTTCATCCTGCCTGAAGAAGTGGTTTTGGAAGACATCCGCCGCCAGGTAAAGGCCGGAGCGACGCACATCACGTTTGGTGATCCCGATTTTTTGAACGGCCCGAAACATTCGCTGCGCGTCGTGCGAGCGATGCACGACGAGTTTCCCTCGCTGACTTTTGACTTCACCGCCAAGGTGGAACATCTGTTGAACCGAGGCGAGGATCTGCGCGAATTCGCGGCGGCCGGCTGCCTGTTCATTATCACGGCAGTTGAGTCGCTGAGCGACCGCGTGCTGACGATTCTCGACAAGCACCACACACGCGACGACGTCGTGGCTGCGCTCGGCGTCGTGCGCGACGCGGGCATTGCGTTGCGGCCGACCTGGGTCGCGTTTACCCCGTGGACCTCGCGAGATGATTATTGCGAGGTGCTCGAGTTCATCGAGGCCAACGGTTTGATCGACCATGTGGATCCGGTGCAGTATGCGATTCGGCTGTTGATTCCGCCCGGCTCGTGGCTGGCCGAGCATGCCGAGACATTGCCATACCGGGGCCCGCTTGACGAGGCGGCATTCAGCTACCGCTGGACGCACCCCGATCCCGGAATGGACCAATTGCACAAGGATGTCTCGCGGCTCGTTGCGAAGGATGCCCAGGCCGGCGAAGATCCGGCAACAACGTTTTTCCGTGTGATGGAATTGGCCCATGGCCGTCACCCTGAGACCGCGGTGTGCCTGCTGCCCGGCGATCGTCACCGAGCCCCGCGGCTGTCCGAATCGTGGTTCTGCTGAGCGGAGCCTACCGAGGGTCAGTTGGACCCTCTGAGCAAAATCGCCAGCGGCGCGGCCACGGGATCCGCATTCTAATATGATTGTGCATACCCGTACCACGAAACGAGGTTTGAAATGAGTTCAGCCGAACAATTCTCCAAACTGTTGGAACTCGATAAGTTCCCCGTCGCGGTCAAATTCCAGAACGCGCCGCCCGCTGGTGTGCCGCGCATTGATAAGGCCGCGCCGTCCGGTTGCACGTACTGGAAATACGCAGCCGACGGCCACACGTTTTACACGGAGGCGTCGGACCACTATGGCTGCCCGATCGGCTCCTACACGCACGGAGTCGACTTGCCTCCCGAAGAGGCAAAGGAGCTTGAGGGGCTCGTCGGCACGATGGTTCAATTGCAGTATCTTGACCCCAAGGAGGTGGCGGGAATTCCTCGCCGCACCGAGCCGTTCGGCGTTGCGGTTTACGCCCCACTCGCCGATGCCAACTTCGAGCCGGACGCAGTTCTGATTGCCGGAAACGCGCGACAAATGATGCTGCTCGCTGAAGCCGTCCACGCCGCGGGCATCGCCACTGAATCGTCGATGGTGGGCCGGCCGACCTGTGCGGCAATTCCCGCCGTCATGCAATCGCACCGCACGGCCACGAACCTGGGCTGCATCGGCAACCGTGTCTACACGGGCCTCGGTGACGACGAGTTGTACTTTGCCATCGCCGGTTCGCAACTTGACGCCGTGGCCACAAAACTTGCGACCATTGTGAACGCAAACCGCGAGCTGGAACGGTTCCATCTCGCGCGTGTGTCCTAGTCGAATCGCCTGCAACGGAGACTACTCATGCACACAAAATCGTTTGCCCTTGTGTTCGGCATTTCGTTATTGGCCGTTTCATCCGCACACGGGCAGGTCGTTCGTGGGGTGATGACCGTCACGGGTGCGGAAATGCACTGATGAGCGGGGGTGGCGCGGGACGCCACTGCACGTCTGTATGACGTGGACGAAAAATCGGTCGTGCTGACGAAGCTCACCCAGACCGGCAAATACGATGCGGGCACGATCGCGATGCGGGCCAAGAAGGGCAAGCTGATCGAACTCGACAAGTTACACGAAAGCGTCTGGGCTACGCGGCTCTCCGGTGGCACGCGCAGCGGCCTGGTGAGTCTGGAAGTGACGGCGGCCGGGACCGTTTTTGTCGGCGAATCGGAGACGATCTTGAAGGTGACGGGTTCGGATGCCCACTTCGTGTTGCAAAAAAACCCGGAGGGCGAAAACAAGGCCGCATTCGATGAGTTGCGGTCTGCCTTGGACCGCGGCGAACAAATCGTAAGCGTCACGGGGCGGGTCGACGGCTGGTCCGGTCTCTGGCCGGAAGTGCTGCGCAAGCTGCCGCCCAAACCGCGACGCATCCTCGTGACTGGTTTTGAAACGACAAAAGCCCGGTGAACCCGATGAACGAACCGGAAATAAAGACAAAGAATCGTGCGGTCAGCGCGCTTGCGGCCATGTTCGGCGTGGCGGCAGCGCTGCCCAACTGAACGGCCGCCGCGTTCCTGTCCCTGCTCGGGTTAGCAGGGGGCACAGCCGCAACAGTCGCGGGTTGGTTATTGCCGATCGTGCTCGGCCTTTCCGCGGTGCTTTTGGGTCGGGCGCATTACGTCCTGTACGTCCTGAAACGTGGCAATTGGGCCTCGACCATGATCACGTGGTCGGTAACGCTCTTGGTTCTCGCCTTCTGGACTTGGAAGTGGGTGCATTAAGCAAGGGCCGGCAATGAACGATCAATTGAGAATCGGTCCGCCAGCGGACGTAACCACGGCCCAATCGCTTTTGGAGATTACCCGTCGCTTCGGCACACCTACCTATGCATTCGACCTGAGCAAGTTGCAGGCACAAGTCGAGAAACTGAGGACCCATTTGCCGGCCGCAATCGAGATCCTCTATTCGCTAAAGGCGAATGCGTCGCTCGGAATCTGTGACGCGTTCGCTCAGCTTGGCTTGGGGGCGGACGTGGCGTCTGCCGGCGAGTTGGCAACGGCGGTTGAGGCAGGCTTTGAGCCGGACCGGATTTTTGTCGCAGGGCCGTTCAAGTCTCCTGAGACGATTGCTCGCTTGCGCGAAATCCCAAAGGCGATCGTGTCGGTGGACTCGCCGAGCGAATTGGAGGCTTTGGTTAATCAGAACCTACGCAACCGATTCGTACTTCGGCTGCGGCCCGATTTTGGTTCATCGGCAGTGGTCGCCGCGGGACGCGAATCGCGGTTCGGCTTCACAGCCGAAGACTTGTTGATCTGTCGTGGCTTCGCCGCTCGATTGGGCGCCGACATTATTGGATTCCACGTCTTCGCCGGATCGCAGGTGTTGAATCCGGCCGGTGTGATCGAACACCTTCGTGGCGCGTTCACCCTGTGCCAGCGTTCGGCCGACGTGCTTGGAGTCACCCCCACACTCTTGAACCTCGGCGGCGGATTTGGAATTCCCTACGGACCCGGCGACGGTGAGCTGGATCTCACGCTAATTGGAATCGAACTGGCCAGTTTGGCGGATCGAGCCATGGCCACTCGCTTGGTTCTTGAACTTGGCCGTTATCTCGTCGCTCAGTCGGGCTGGTACTTGACCTCGGTGCTCGGCCGTCAAACACATCAGGGCCGTCCCGCAGTTGTGGTCGATGGCGGAACGCACCAGCGAGCGGACCTGTGCGGTCTATGTCTCAAGTCGAAGGCTCGCCCGCCAATTGTCCTGAACGCGCCACCGCTCGATTCCACACGAACGCAGGGCGAGTCCGACGGGCAACTCACGCCGACAGACGTATTAGGCTGTCTCAGCTTGCCCGCCGACGTGCTTGCCGAGTCGAGCCTCTTGCCAAGAGTTGAGCCGGGAAATGTGTTGGCCTTCCCCAACGCAGGTGCCTACGGACTCTGGTCGTCGCCGGCGCTGTTCCACGGTTGTTCGCTGCCGGCCGAAGTGGCGTTCCACGGATCAACCGTCCAGGTGATGCGCGAGCGACAAGCGGCGCCGAGCATTCTGGGCGGGCAACATCACGTTTCATTGGCTGGTACGGGTCGCAAGCCGGCCGCGACGGCAAATGATGCCACGGCGATTGCCCCAAGATTTCCCCGCAGTGGAATCCCCGTCTCTCCTTGAAACTCGCAGGGGTCAAACCGATGCAGATTCACGTAACGATGATCGCGACGATTTTACTGGCAACTCCAATCATTACCTCGCTGGGAAACGTGCCGCCGGAGATCTCGGCGGGGCCTGAGTCCGAAACCAAGGTAGAGATCATCACCAACTCGATCGGGATGAAACTGGCGTTGATCCCGACCGGCAAGTTCCGAATGGGCTCGCCGCGCAGCGAGGCCGAGCGCGAATCCGAGGAGTCTCAACACGAAGTCACGATCACGAAGCCGTTTTACATGGGCGTCTACGAAGTCACCCAGGCGGAATACATGAAATTGATGGACCCGAAAAACCAAGCGCATTTCAACAGTGATCGCGGAGGCGGGGCGGAATACCCGATGGAAGACGTGCTCTGGACTGAGGCGGACGAATTCTGCCGCAAGCTCACCGCGCTGCCGGATGAAATCCGCGCCGGCCGCAAGTACCGGCTGCCGACCGAATCAGAATGGGAATACGCCTGCCGAGCCGGAACTACAACGGCGTTCCATTTCGGCGAATCGATCTCGTCGCGTCAGGCAAACTTCAACGGCAACTTCCCCTACGGCAACGCAGAGAAGGGACAGTATCTGCGACGCACGGTGAAAGTCGGTTCGTACCAGCCCAACAACTTCGGACTCTACGACATGCACGGAAACGTCGCGGAGTGGTGTGCCGACTGGTACGATCCGGACTATTACGACGCCAGTCACGACGAAGATCCGCGCGGCCCGCCCGTCGGCGTGCTGTCAGACGACTATGAGAATTATTATCTCGTGGTCCGTGGCGGCTGCTGGATCGACGACGCAAGAGCCTGCCGTTCCGCCTACCGCCACCGCGCGATGCACCGCAACAAATACCGCTTGATCGGATTTCGCGTAGTCTGCGAAGTACGTGCCGGCACGTAGGCCGATCGACATGACTCAGTATTGGTCACCGGGGTTCTGAATGCTCAAACCAACACAGTTGATTGGCATCGTTGCTCTCGCATCCATTTGGCACATTGGCTGCGAGAAGCCGGCGACGCCCGGGCGTACGGTCTCCAATCAGACTGAGGAGGTGACGATTGCCCTCCAAGGCATGGGCGAGCGGCTAAACTTGTTGTGAGACGACTGACCCAATCGGGTCGAAAAAGCCCTGGCAGGGCTTGAAGGAGTCGCGACGGTTGAGGAAGTGTGGGACAAGGACCTGTTGCACGTAACGTACGACGCCGGAAAGATAACAGTAGATCAAATCGTGCAGGCCATTCAGAACGAGGGATTTGAGAAAGAGGCCATTCGAATTGAAGCCAAGCCGTAACGTGGGCTGCAAAGGAGCAAAAGATGTCTGTGAGCTTGGAACCGACCGCAATTGACAAAAACTGCTGAGCGTCGAAGGCCCAGAAGTTGCCGGGTGCAACTTCAATCACATCGACCAGTGGTCCGCGCGACGGCGGAACCGCGAGTCGCGGCGAGCTGATCGCCAAAATCGGTACCGTCGTTTCCGCCATCATGGCGTCGAGTTGCTGCTGGTTGCCGGTGCTGCTGTTGGCCGTAGGAGTGTCCGGAGCCGGAATCGCCTCGGCGCTGGAAGCCTACCGTCCGATCTTCATGGTCGTCACCTTTGGATTCCTTGCGATGGCCTTCTACTTCACATATCGCCCGCGCCACGTGCCCGTCGGCATCGCCGACCAGAGCACCGCCGTTGCGCAAGCTGACTGCTGCGCACCGCCTTCGATCATCGGTAAGCGGCGGTTCAACATGATGACTCTGAACAAGGTCATGCTCTGGGGCGTCACGGGGCTGGCCGTTTTGTTTCTCTTTTTTCCACAATACGTCACCGGGCTGCTCGGCTCCGGCAACGATGAGATCACCACGGAAATGACTCGCTCGATGGTCAAGATCGAGGGCATGACCTGCGAAGGGTGACGCGGCAAGGCCTCTGGGGCCATCCGCCAAGCACCGGGCGTGCTTGCAGTCAATGTCGATTACAAGAAGGGCATCGCGATAATCGGCACCGAACCCAATCGTGACGTGCCCCACGAGAAAATTCTGAACTCGCTGAAGGCGATCGGGTATCACGGTAAATTCGTGGATTAATTGCTGGCCTCATTGGACAGGTCTTCTTGCTATTCCGTAACACGAAATTGCGCTCGCGCCGTTTCAACCGGCAAGGTCTTTGAGATCGGGTGGAACTCGTCTACTTCAAACGGACGGGCAATGCTGTTGCCGGCCAGGTCTTCGAGTTCTGTGCTCACCACAATTGAGTAGTTGCCCGGCAGCCATGCGGTTTCGGGAGTGAATTGCCAGCGAGTCTCTCCGTTCGAGATTTTGTTCTCGCCACCGAGCGACCGGTTCGTGCTATCGAAAACGGTCAGCACATGCTGCAGCATCGCGTGGTCGAGCGGATCGGGAAATGTGACGACTACCGGATCAGTGGTGTCGCGTGCCGGCGGGACGATTTTCCATTGCTTCGGGTCCGGTTGTGACTCGTCTGGTGGTCCAACCTGAAATCGTTTACGAAACGAATCGGCCAGTGGCCTGCCCCGCGCATCGTGCCAGTCGCGGTCCACGACGAACGTGAAGCCTTTCCCCTCTTCGAGCACCGGGCCGATTTCTTCACGCGGTTTCAGGCCACGCTTGATGCGGCCCGGATGGATCAGCACCGTGAGGCGGCGGCCGGTCGGGTCCCAGAGCTCTTCGTCCAGCTCCAAAAACGGATGATCCACTTTCGAGCCGGCGTCGTTCAGCAGGTGTACGCGTTCGTACGCTTCGCCACGTGCCATCGGTGCAGAAAAATGGATGTAGAACTTGAGTTGGTTTTCGGGCAATTGGCCGGCCGTTGGAAACACGTGGACCACCACCGTCGGTGCAGCTTCGGGCGGCATTGGAATTGTGAATTCGGCCAGCAAAGGCGAATGTAGCCGGGGCGATGCCGGACTTGAACCGGACGACGTGGGATCCGGCCGTGTCCCAAGTACGGAAGCGTCGAAAGAGGCGCGGTAGAGCAAGCCGGGCTCAAGAGCGAACTGCGGCACGAATCGAATGCGACCTGCCTCGATTTTGTAGACGCCGGCAACCGGTGGAACCCCCTCCGAGGATGAGTCCTTGCCCGTGGCGACCCGCACTGAAAAGAGGTCGGCCCACTGCGATGGACCCATTTCGAACGTGGCAACTTTCTTGACCAACGACGACTCGATCCCGGTGACTTCAAAGAATACCAGCACCTGCCGGTCCGGGTCTTGAACCAGACGGATCGCCGGACCTCCCTCAGCGATCGCGCTCGTTTCAGGTAACAACTGAGGCGGGCTAGTCACCGCGGCCCGATTAGCCAAGCTTGCTGTTTGCGATTGCGTATCGCTTGAGTTGCCGGAATTGCGCGACTCGCATCCGGCTAATACGATCAAGGGCAACACAAAAAGTGAGTTCCTCATTGATTGCCCTCGAACTCTCGCCAATGAAGTGAAGGAGGCTGGGCATAGCCCAAGACGATCACGACGAGTGGCTGGGGTCGAGTCTTCGAGCCCCCAGCCGAGGCAGTTCGACACGGGCGCTGGGGGCTCGAAGACTCGACCCCAGCCGCCCGGTGGATTGCAGTTTGAGTCTCAAGTTACGGTAGTGCGACGGTATCCAGATTCAGCGCACCCGCCTCCGATCGGACCAAAACGATCGCGTGTTCCTTGTCGAGACCGTCGAGCTGCATCACGCCTTTCAGTGCGGCGATCGTTTCGTAACTTTGCCCGCGCGTACCACTGACAGGTTCGGTAATGCTCTCCGCTTTGTCGATCCCTTCGGTGGTGATCTTCATGACGCCGCGGTTCGAGTTGGCCAGCAGCAGGAAGTTCTTTCCCGCCTTCTCGTAAACGATCATGTCCAATGGGTTATTGCGATTGCCGAGTTCGGCGACGGTCGTGCCTTTCAAATGCGTGCCCGGCTTCAGTTCCGCGACAGGGAACTTGACAAGCGGCGTGCAGGTGTAGGCGGCCAATAGTTGCGAATCTCCTGCGATTTTGAACGGCACAAACGTACGAACGGGCGAGCGCGTCTCGAATTTCCCGTGGGCGCCGTGGAAGATTTCCAAACTTGTGCCTGGTTCGGTTTTCGAGAACGGAAACGGAATCGCCAGCAGGCGTGACGAGAATTCTTCATTGGAGAGTCCGGCGATGAACACGCGGCCGTCCACAAATGCCAGGTCGGTGATCGACTGGCTGCGCTGACTTTGACCCTTGGTCGCGGCGCCCGGATCCGGAGCGTTGGCCAGCGGGGCTTTGGCGAACGGGATGTCGGCCAGCGAAATCGATTCGAGCTTGGCATCGCGGTTGACTCGCACCAGTGCCGGCGCCGCTTCGGGTCCCTTGCCGCGCGAAACCGACAGGTACACTTTACCTGAGGCCGGGTTCACGGCCATGTCGTTGATGAGCAAGTTCTGAGCGGTAGTGCCCAAAAGCCCGGCGACTTTTTCATCAATGGATTCAATCTTGAGCGTGCCGTTGCCGCTCGGCGACCGGTCGCCGGTATCAAACGCAAACACCGCGGCACTCGCCGTGTCACCGACGAACAGAACGCCCTGCGGGCCAAAGGCCAGGGGCCCGGCAAACTTCAGGTCCGGCGAACCCTTCTTCAGGCTGCCCAACAGGTCTGGTGCAGGCCGAGCATCCGATCGCTTCGCTTCCACTTCTCGCGTACGGGCCTGGCCGCCAAACTCCGTTTCAACCGACGCCTTGAACGAGTCACCCGAAACCTTGCCACGGTATTTCGAAACGAATTTCTGACCGTCTCGCTCACGAGTGATCGTAAACGCCACCTCTCCATTCTTGAAACTCGCGTCGCCGATCGGCGATTCTTGGCCATCGCGGCCGATAAAAACTCCGGTCAATTTTTCGCCGTCCAGCTTTAGCTTGAATGTGATATCGATTGCCTGCCCATTCTGCGTCGTGAAACTATACTTCCACGTGCCGGTCGGGTCGGCCTTATCGTCGGCCCAGACGCTAGTCACCGTTCCCGCGGCCAAACACACAGTCAACAGCACCACGCACAACCAGTTTCGTCGAACCATGAGAAATCCTCCTCGAACAGAATTTAGAAACAAAAGTTCGCGCCGGGTATCCACGGCAAACGACGTGGCGGAGTAACGGGCATGATCGCAAGCGGCATCGAGAAAATCAAACAATAAATTGATTCAACTGCATATCTTTGATCTTTCGGCTATCGCGCCCGATCGCCCGGCTGGCCAATGGCCGGTCAAACAGGTATATAAGCAATTCGTCGAGATAAGTTCCCAACAGCCGCCAGATCGTTCGATTCGATGCGGTGATGTGGCGGGGATACGCTGAGATTAAGAGGAATCACGATGAAGTCACTTTCAACAGTCTGCACGTTTGTCGGCCTTTCAATGTTCGCGTCGCAAGATGCTGAAACAAAACGATGGATCTTCGAAGCCACGACGATCGGCGCCCTGCCGAAAAATTGGACGACCGTGAAGATGGGCGAGGGAATGGGAAACGTCTGGAAGATTCTCGAAGATCCGTCGGCGCCGAAGGGTCCCAAGGTGTTAGCACAAACCTCGGTGGCAGGGCCGAGCCGAATGTTCAATCTCTGCGTGGCCGACCAGACGAAATTCACAGACGTTGATTTGAACGTTGCGATGAAGGCAGTCGAGGGCAAGATCGATCAGGGCGGTGGGCTGATGTGGCGCTACAAGGATGCCAACAACTACTACATCGCTCGCATGAACCCGCTCGAAGAAAACTTTCGCGTCTACAAAGTTGTGGACGGGACCCGCAAGCAATTGGGGACCGCGGATGTCGAGGCACCCGCCGGCAAATGGCACACGATCCGGATCGTCCACAAGGGCGATCACATCCAGTGCTATCTCAACGGCAAAGCACATCTCGACGTGAAGGATGACACGTTCAAGGAGGCCGGCAAAATTGGCCTTTGGACCAAGGCCGATGCGGTGACTTCCTTTGACGACCTGTCGGTGTCCGCGCCGGCAAAGTAGCGCGTTATCCGGTCACCGCCGGATCGGCTGCGGCGATGATGTCGATCAGTTCTTGAGGTGTCTCGGCTCGGGCAAGTCGCTCGCGTACCAGCTCGCTTAGTGCCACGCTGGCCAGTTGAGCGAGAAAGAAAACCTGCAGGTTGGGTCGCTCGGCCGGTGTGACCAGCAGAAAAATGAGCCGAATCGGTTCGGTAGATTTTTCACTGAACACGATGCCCTCGACCGGGCGGCCAAACACCAGAATCGGATTTGAGAGTCCCGGGCAACGAGCGTGCGGAATGGCGACGCCGTGACCGACGTCGGTCGGCATCTGGCGTTCGCGATTCAAAGCCAGCGCGGTCACATCGACACCCGCCGGGAGATTTCCCGCTGGGATCGTCGCGACTAGCAAGCGAATGGCCTGTTCCGGTGCCTGTGCATCGAGGTCCAAAACTACGCCACCAGCCTCCAACGCATCTTTCAAGAACAACCGCGGCAGTCGCGGATATTCATCTTCGATTCGACCGACGATTTCCTCCAGGATGTCTTCCAGCGTGATCAAGCCGACCAATCGAATGCCGTCCATGACCACGGCCATATTGGCCCCAACGGTTTGCAACTGTTGCATGGTCGATTCCAATGTGTCAGCCGGCGTCACGACGCGCAGGGGGCGAATGAACTGGGTCCAATCGGATTCGCCGGGCAGTTCGACGATCAGGTCCTTGGTAAGCAGGTATCCGGTCGGCGTGCCGGTCGCGAAATCGATCACGGGATATCGCGAAAAATGATGTTTGGAGAGCACGCGCATCACCGCTTGCCGGCTGGCGCTGCGCGGGAGTGACTGAACTCGCGACCACGGGATCATGGCGTCTTTGACCGTTTGGCGGCCCAGGTCGAAAATGTTTTCCAACATGAGCAGGCGGTTCAGCGAAAACCCGCCGGTGGTCTCGGCCGTAGACAGCAGCATGCGCAGTTCTTGTTCGGTGTGAGCGATCTCGGGCGAGCCGGCCTCAAGTCCCAAGAATCGCAGGATCAGATTCGACGCACCGTTGAGCACGATCATCGGCAGGTAGAACAACCGGTACGCCCACTGCAGTGGATACGCCACGGCCAAGGCACATTGTTCGGCCCGGTGAATCGCAAGCATCTTGGGGGCCTGCTCACCCAGCGAAATGTGCAAGAACGTGATCAACAAAAACGCAATGATCATCGAGACTGTCCGGCTTACCGCAGGAGTCAACCAGCCGGGCAATTCGACGATCGCCTCGATCAAACCCGAGAACGCGGGCTCACCCACCCAACCGAGGCCCAAGCTCGCGACCGTGATTCCCAATTGGGCGGCGGAAAGGTAGCTGTCCAAGTGAGTGACCATGTCGCGAGCCACGCCCGCGGGTCGGTTGCCCTTCCTGGCCAGCTCCTCGATGCGAGTCGCTCGCACCTTTACCAATGCGAACTCGGCCAGCACGAAGAATCCGTTGAGTAGAACGAGCACTAACGCGACAACGAGGTACAGCAGCGTCAGCCAATCCATTTCTTATCCACTCTTCGCGAGTTAATGATTCGGTGGGGAGATTGTCACCGCACGCCCCACCGGCGACAACGGCAGTCCTTACCAGCGAGGAGAACTATAAACGCCTAACAAAATGCGGACCGGCTCCGAGTCTTCGAAGTGCCTGTCACCATTTTGTTAGAGCCTCTAAGAACCGCTAAAGTCGGCATCATCGGCATGCCGATCAAATTCCGAGGAGCCGGCACTAGATTACCAGCCGGACGATGGATTGCTCCGATGCACGTCGCACTACCGAAGACGCGCGGGTCCGAAAAACTGCCGCCCAGCGAGCAGCAGCTCGGTTTCCTTGCCGCCGGAAACGATGCGATCTTGGGTTACGTGGGAGGGTTTCTAATCACGACCTCTCGCGGCAGACCGCTCGAATTCCATTACTCCACGCCCGTCAAGCCCAGCCCGACTCATCGCATCTTGTACGGACCCGAACTCGAACCGTACATCTTCGGCGAACTGATCGGAGCGAACTTGATCCGACAGACGAAGCTAGACGTCTCATTTCTGTTGACCGACCAACCGATGTTGCTGGGCCAACGTCCGAGTTCGTCGTGTCCGATCATCTGCGTCACGATCGTGCCGGTCGCTCCCGATGTGGCCGATTTGCCAAACACCGCACAGCTCGATTTCAAGTCGTGGCCCGGCTTCGAACCGGACGTGGAAACTTTGGGCCGGTGGCTTCAGGGGGTCAATGAGAATCTCGACCTGCGCGAGCCGTTCGGCCGGGTTTGGGAGGCCCTTCGAGCAGTCCTCGGCGGCGAGTCCAAACAGGCGGCGTAATCGTGAGCACCAAGAAAACAAATAGCCTGGACCTTCGGATGGGCTGCCAGTACCGAGCCGAACTTGGTGTTAAGAATCTTGTCGTCCACGCATTGCCGGACCTCTGCAGTGAGTCTCTCCGCGTTTCGACATTGCGAGCGAGAGTACGCTCCTTCCGATTCCCTGATCCCGTGGTGAGTGAGGTGGCTGCGAGTCGCGAAACGAGCACAGCATCACCGTCGGCAGTCCTGAATCGGCCGCGCCGGCAACTACCCTCGACACCGCCTGAACTCGGTCTCTCGTTGCGCGACCGCGTGTTCTTTACGCTGCAGCCCACTGTCGAAACGTGGTTGCGTGATGGCGCGATCCATTTGCCCGCCCAGCCGTTTGCGTATCAGGCGCAAGGCATCGCGTTTCTTGTCCCTCGGGAAAGTGCGCTCTTGGGCGATGAGATGGGCCTGGGCAAGACGATGCAAGCCATCGTCGCCATTCGAATGCTGCTCGGTTCGGGCCTGGTTCGTCGCGTGCTCTTGATTTGCCCGAAATCCATCGTGAGCAACTGGGTGCGCGAGTTTCGGTCCTGGTCCGGCGACGTGCCGACGCTGGTGATCGAGGGCACGACGCGGCGACGCCACGCCCTCTGGGAACTGCCGCACATGCCCGTCAAGATCGTCAACTATGAATTGCTCGCGCGCGACTCAGATTTTGTCGAACGGGCGAATATCGAATTCGATCTCGCCGTGCTCGACGAGGCCCAGCGAATCAAGAACGAGCATTCTCAAACCGCACAGGCCGCACGTTCGTTGCGGCGGGCCCGAAGCTGGGCTCTCACCGGCACGCCGCTGGAAAATCGGCCCGAGGACCTGATATCGATCTTCTCATTCATCGAGCCGGGCCTGATCCGCGGCACGCCGAGCCTGAGTCAACTCCGCGACCAAACCCAGCCGTACATTCTGCGCCGCCTCAAGGAGCAAGTGCTTGACCAACTGCCCCCGAAGGTCATTCGCGACACGCATCTCGACCTCACCCCGGCCCAGCGGGCCACCTACGAGGCGGCCGAAAACGACGGCGTTTTCAGACTCAACGAATTGGGCGACTCCATTTCCATCTCCAACGTCTTTGAGCTGGTGCTGCGGCTGAAGCAGATTTGCAATTTCGATCCGGCCACTCAGGAGAGCGCCAAGCTGGACCAACTTGCTACCGATATGGAGGAGATCGCCGCATCCGGTCGCAAGGCGTTGATCTTTTCGCAGTGGGTTGAAACTCTCAAGCGGCTGTCGAAAAATCTAGCAGACTACCATCCGCTCGAATTTCACGGCGGACTATCGACCAACGAACGAAACCGAGTGATCGAAAAATTCCGCACCGACCCCGATTGTCACGCACTGCTCCTGAGCTACGGTGCCGGCGCCGTGGGGTTGAACCTGCAGTTCGCTCAATACGTCTTTCTGTTTGACCGCTGGTGGAACCCGGCCGTCGAAGACCAGGCGATCAATCGCGTCCACCGTATCGGCCAGAAGGAACCGGTCTTCGTCACCCGTTATTTGGCCACGCAAACCATCGAAGAGCGAATCATCGAGGTGCTGGACCGCAAGCGAGCCATGATGAACGAAGTCGTCCCCGGCACCGAACCGGCCCGCAGTCTCGGTCTGGAGGAAGAAGACATCTTCAACCTCTTCAACATCCGCGTCCGCCCGCGACGCACCGCGGCAGCGTGATGCTACGGTCTCAAGTCATGGGCTAATTCATTTGCCTCTGACAGAACGAACTACCGTGAGGCGACAACCTAATCCATCCACCAGCGACTCGTCGTTTTGTTTGTGGTGCGAGCTGCCTGGCGGTGTTCGGTCAGTTTGGGGTCTTTGGTGGATTTGTCGCTTTTGCGGTTGAGTACCTTGACCGGTTCCATCACGACGCCGCCGCCGACCGGGATGGCCAGCTTAGTGCCGATCCATTTCGCGTTGGCGACGCTTTCGGCCTGTTTCGGAGTTTGGAATACTTCGGGCTCATAGCCGCCATCGACACGCAGGAAATAGGATAATTCGGGGGCGACACCGGAGATGAGCTTTCGCTGTTGGATCAGCGCGGCGAACACAACCCAATCGAAGGCGTTCTGCATCTCAGCGTAGATCGGGCTGGCGCGGGTCAACTCCTCGAAGTGCGAGCTAAACGATTGGGCAAATCGCTTGGTGGTGGCACTCACGGTTTCGCCGCGTTCCACTTCGCCGGACATTTTCAATTTTTCGTCGGCCCCGACGAGCTTGGCCCGCTGCCCGCGGAACTCGAATGCGTTACCGTCGTCCCCTTCTTCGATCGCTTCGTAGTCAGGCACGAACCACCATCGTTGCAACTTGTTCATGCCGCCATCGCCGGGTCCGAGCAACGAATAGTAACTGGATAGCCCGCGCACGCGAGGCTCTTCCAGCCCGATTCCAATCAGCTTCATGCGATAGTCTGCCTCGACCAGCACGGCGGCCAATCTCGAGTCGCCTGGCACACCCCAAATCTCAACGTCTTGTAGCCCGAGGCTGTCGCGGACCCTCTGAACCATCGATGCGTTGATCGAACGCCGATCGACCGATGAGCCCAGGCTGGCCAAATACTGATTCAGATTCCGCACGCCCTCGACAGTCTGGTTGATCGAGCAGCCCACGATGACATTCGGGTCGGCGTTGGGAGGAAAGACCCGCAAGGCGACGACCAGATCATCCAACCGCAGCACGGGCCGCTTACTGGTTGTCCCCACAACTCTCCCCGCCGCGTCCAATTCCCAACCTTCCGCCGGGCCCGCGATCACCAGGTCGTTCTCTTCCGGGTAAACGAAGAGGTACTGAATCTGTGTGATACCGGCGAGATATCGCAATTCATCGGGAATCGGTTTGCCCGCCTCCACGCACTCTTTGACCTCTTTGGTCAGCCGCGCCAGCGATACTTTGCGTAACTGTGCCTTGCCTGCCACATCGCCCGTGGCGCGAGCGACGTTTTGCCGGCGAAGTCCTTTCAGCCGATCCCCCTTTTCCGTCACGAGCACGGTTCGCAAAACACCCGTGGCATCCACGTACACACCTTGGGCAATCGCCCCGCCGCCACCGCCACCTGGCTGCGCGAGCGCCTCGCCGCAATCGCATACCAGTTGCACCAGCAGCACACCGGCGAATGAAAGCCCTATCGACTTGTGGTTACACACGGCGGTTCTCCTTCATCAGGTTGTCTTGTGTTTGGTCGTATGCCGCGGCCGTTTTGTCACGCCCCCGTTTCGGTCGACGACTCACATCCCATCGGGCGGTCATTCCAATCCTGCCCTTTCGAAATTCGGCGAGATCAAGCAACTCGCCAGGCACTGTCGGCTCACTGCCCTTGAATGTTCCTCGTCTCCATCATTGTAATGACGCGCCAACTTTTGCAGTACTGGGGAGTTAGCATGAAAACAAGTCAGCGGAAAGTGGTGATTTGCCTGCTGTTAGTGCTCGGATCGCCGCGCTGGGCCAATGCCGATTCGCTGGACCAGATTCGCCAGCGCGGCACGCTGCGTTGGGCGGGCGATAAAGAGGGTGGGGCACCGTTTGTGTATCCGGCGAAGGATGATCCAACCCAAATCGAAGGCTGCGACGTGGAGATGGCCGAGATTCTGGCAAAGAAGATCGGCGTGCGACCGGAGTTTGTGCAAGGGCAATGGGAAAAGCTGCCTGAGGTCATGGATCGGGGCGACGTCAATATTGTACTGACCGGCTACGAGTGGACCGCGAATCGGGCGCAGAGATACGGCACTTCAATTCCCTATTACATCTACGAGCTTCAGTTTTTGGGACGACGAGACGATTCGTCGTTGCACTCGATCGACGATTTGCGCGCGAAGCAGGGCAGGCCGAAACGTCGTGTCGCCGTGTTGGGTGGATCGGCCGCCCAACTTTATCTGGAAGAAAATTTCGCCGACGATGTCGAAATTGTCAGCTTCGACGGCATTACAGACGCCATGCGTGCGGTCGAGTTGGCCGTCGACGGGATCGACGCCAACTTGCAGGACTTGCCCATCGTAACGTACTACGAAAAAGGATTTCCCGCCCTGCGTCGCGTGGGGGAACCGGTCGCGCTTGGATATTACGTAGTACTGACTCGAAAGGAAGACACGCGATTGCTCAAGGCGATCAATGACGCCTTGGTGGAGATGCTTCGCGATGGCAGTTTGCGGCGGATTCATGAACGCTACAACATGTGGAATAAGACTCAAGGCCGCCGTGGACTAGAGACGCAGGAAAACGGCTGTTTCACGGGCAGTGGGCTAACGGAACGAACGGCCACGGAGGAAGAGACGGAGAGCTATGAAGCCGATCGTGGTTGGGCCGTTATGGTGAGCCGTGCGCCTTTGCTGCTGAAGGCGGCATGGATGACGATCAAATTGTCCGTCGTGGCTATGCCGCTGGCGATCATGATTGGGCTGTCCATCGCATTAGGCCGGCTGTATGGTCCGACAATTCTCCGCCGGCCGCTTGCCCTGTACGTTGAAGTGGTGCGCGGCACGCCGCTGGTGTTGCAGCTCTATGTGATTTTCTTCCTGCTGCCGGAAATCGGGGTGAACATCGCTGCATTCTGGGCCGCGATTCTAGGGTTGGCGATCAACTACTCGGCCTACGAGGCGGAGATTTACCGGGCGGGCCTGCAGGCGATTCCGCGCGGCCAGATGGAAGCCGCAGTTGCCTTGGGCATGTCGCGCGGGCTCGCGTTGCGGCGGATCATCGTGCCACAAGCCACGCGGATAGTGATCCCACCCGTTACCAACGACTTCATCGCACTCTTCAAGGACACGGCTGTGTGTTCACTCATCACCGTGGTGGAATTGAGCAAGGAGTACTACATTCACGCACGCAATACGGGGGCGATCGTTGAACTCGGTATCATCACGGCGGTGCTCTATCTGGCGATGAGTTACCCGCTGTCGCTGCTGACCAATACCCTGGAACGGCGCCTGGCGCGGGAGCGAAAAACATGATCACCATTGCGGATTTGCACAAACGGTTTGGGACGACGGAGGTTTTGAGCGGTATCTCGATGCACGTCGAGCGTGGCGAGGTGTCGGTGTTGCTCGGGCCATCGGGCGGCGGAAAGAGCACGCTCTTGCGAGCAATCAACGGATTGGAGCCGTTTGACCGCGGACGAATTCAGGTGGACGACGTCGTGCTCGGCCCCGAACCAGGTCCGGTTCGCGATGAGGCGCTGCGAGAGATTCGCCGGCGCGTCGGAATGGTCTTTCAGCAGTTCAACCTATTCCCGCACCGAACTGTGCTCGGCAATGTGATCGAAGCGCCGATCCACGTGCTCGGCAAGCCGCGCGACGAAGCCGTCGCGCTGGCCCGGTCACTGCTTGGCCGCGTCGGGCTTTCAGAAAAGCTCGATGCGATGCCCGGTAATCTCTCAGGCGGCCAGCAGCAGCGCGTGGCCATCGCTCGTGCCCTGGCGATGGAGCCCGAGATGATTCTGTTTGACGAACCCACCGCCTCGCTGGACCCGCGCATGATGGCCGAGGTCGTCAGCGTGATCACCGACCTTGCACAAAGCGGCCAGACCATGATCGTCGTCACGCACGCGATGGGATTTGCCCGCAGTATCGCTCATACAGTTCATGTCATGCACGCGGGGCGCGTGGCCGAGTCCGGGCCGCCGGACCAGATTTTCGAAAACCCGCGCGAGGAGATTACCCGAACGTTTTTGGCCGAAGCCAAGTCGAATTGATGGGCCAAGCGGCTGATTCAGCAGCCCGGATGCTTACACTCCCGTGAGCACCTTTATCACGATCGCCGTAATATCGTCGTGCAGCTTTTGGCCGCGACAGTATTCGATAATCGAGTCATACAGCGAATCGACAATCCTCTGGGCCGATTCATGCCGGTGATCGCGAACGGTTTCGAGAACCCGTCCGATCTTGAACGGCTCATCCGTGAGCGAGAGCGCCTCAAAAACGCCATCCGTCAGGATGAACACCATGTCCCCCGGGTTCAGTTTGATAATAGGTGAGGAGGCAAAAACTGCTGTCTTGTCGACGCCGAGCGGGAGCCCCGTGCTCTTCAATTCCCGCTTCACGTTGCCGGCCGCATCGAGAATATAACCTTCCGGGTGGCCGGCGCTGGAATAGGTAAATGTCCGTTTCCGGGCGTCGAGTCGGCCGAGGAAGAGTGTTACGAAGTGATCGTGAGAGACATCCTCGATGAGCAATCGGTTGGCGAGAGCCAGGATGGCGTGGACGTCCGCGTGCGTCCAGGCCAGCGATCGCAGATAGGCTCGCACTTCAGCCATGAGCAGGGCGGGTCCGAAGCCGTGGCCGGCTACGTCGCCGACCACGATGGCGTACGAACCGTCGGCCATACGGACGTAATCGAAATAGTCGCCCCCCGTGGCTTCGGCCGGAAACGAAGCGCCTCCGATATCGAATCCGTTCAAGGCAGGCGGCGCGGCAGGAAATAGTTTCCGCTGGATCTCCTGGGCCACTCGAAATTCTTCCTTGTTCGCGCGGAGCGCTCGTTCCGCTTGGCGACGGCGGTGTCGCTCCAGAGCGTAGCGAATCGATCGCACCAGAAGCGCACTGCTCACATGACCCTTGACCAGATAGTCCTGAGCTCCTTCTTGGACTGCCATCAGCGCAGCGGTTTCATTGTCGAGACCGGTCAAGACGATGATGGGAACTGTGGGGGCCGCGGCTTGGACTCGCAACAGGCTGTTGATTCCCGATGATTCCGGAGGCAGCGAAAGATCGAGGAGTACCAAGTCCACATTGCCTCGTTCCAGAATCTTTAGGCCCGACATCAGCGTTTCCGCATGCTGCAACTGAAACGTGGCGCTTGGGACTTCAGCGAGCGATGCCTGTATCAGTCCGGCGTCGCCCGGATTGTCCTCGATCAAGAGAATTCGAACCACTTTGATCGGCTTGATCGAGCGGCCTGAGCCTTGTTGCCGCGGCTCGCTTTTGGTCGGGTAGGCGTAAAGCGGAGGTGGGGTCGGAGTGTCGTCTTCGTAGAGCCTGTTTCGGTCCATGGCAGTATCTCCTGTTCCAGGCGCAGATGGTCGACCATTCATTACAGGCACACATGCCACATCTCGTTCCATTGATGGCGGCACTCGGAGAGGTGTTAGGCCGCCGAATTCAAACTTCAATGCATCTTAGCGAGCACGATATCCATTCGCAACCTATACAAAAATGTGGTAGTGGTTCAGTTCGGCGATTGGTAGCCTAGGCGGCATCAAGTGATCTGAACTCTGGAAAGGAGAAAGCCATGACTAGTCTTCGATTCTGGGTCCTAACGACTGCGTGCCTGGTTTGCGGCATTTTGTTGGGATTATTGTTTGGAAGCGGCGGTGGCGTGGCGGCCGGTTCCTCAACATCTGAGTCTGTGCCGTCGGTCCTGTCTGCAACCAGACCCCAGGTGCCGGCGGACGATGGAAAACTCCGCGTCATTTGTTTTGGTGCCCATCCGGACGACTGCGAGATTCGGGCCGGCGGAGTGGCGACGATGTGGGCAGCGGACGGGCATCACGTCAAATTTGTTTCGGTGACGAACGGCGACATCGGCCACTGGGGTCTGGCGGGTGGCCCGTTGGCCCAGCGGCGCATGGCGGAAGTGGAAAAGGCCGCGCAGATTCTCGGCATCGCGACTGAGGTGTTGGATATTCATGACGGCGAGCTGGAACCTACGCTGGAAAACCGCCGCACCGTCACGCGATTGATTCGCGAGTGGAAGGCCGACATCGTCATGAGCCACCGGCCAAACGATTACCATCCGGACCATCGGTACACAGGGGTGCTCGTGCAGGACGCCGCGTTCATGGTGGCCGTGCCGTTCTTCTGCCCCGATACGCCACCGTTGCAGGCGAACCCGGTTTTTCTGTTCTACCCCGATTCGTTCCAGAAGCCGAATCCGTTCCAGCCGGACATCGCCGTCTCAATCGACTCGGTGATCGAGAAGAAGCTGGACGCACTGGACACCTTAGAGTCTCAGTTTTATGAGGGCGGGGCACTCGGCTCGGCTCAACTCATCCCCAGCGAACCGAGCAAGCAACGCGATCGCCGTCGCCAGGTTCGCGAGAGTTTTGCGAATCGCAACCGCGGAGTCGCCGACCGCTACCGATCGACGCTCGCCGATTGGCTGGGAAAAGAACGAGCCGAGAAGGTGAAGTTTGCCGAGTCATTCGAGATTTGCGAATACGGCCGGCGGCCCGACAAAAAAGAACTCGCACGGCTGTTCCCGTTCTTCGCGGGAAATTGATTCGAGTGAACCAGAGCAGACTCGGCTTCAAGGTGCAGTGCGCGGTTCGAACCGCCGGACCCGAACCTCGATTCCTTCCGTGGCGGTCGAGGCTTCGAAACCCGTCACACCGCGCGAAGCGGGCAGTTTTACCTGCTTGATGAAACGCACGGGATAGCCGAGCTTCGGATGTGTCCGCATGCGCAGCCAAATCTGGCTGCCCTCGGGAAACACGCCCGTGGTTGGATTCTCGCAATGGTCCAAATACTCATCGAGCGTTTGGAACAGTCCGTCGATGGTGAAGTATTCCGGCGCGTTGGAGTTGGTCGGCTTGCCATCCAGGGTCAATTCAGCGACCGTGCCGCCTCGAACCTTGACGTGATACTTCCCGGGCTGAACTCCAGAGAATTCGAGCTCCAGGTCGTAGTCTGCAATCGCGGCGGACTCCCAGAGAACTCGCGCCGCGGCGAGCCGTTCGCGAGTGACCGGCTCTGTGCGGCCGGGCAGGTACGGGACGGCAACGATCACCGCCACGGTAATCCCGATCGCCGACCATTTTGTGACTCTCCACATGCGGTCGTTCATCGTGCCCCATTACAGTTTGAATCGAAGGCCGGGGCAAGGGTCCGGCTTGAATCGCTGAGTGCGGCGGGATAGTTTGTACGCCGTTCATCGTAGCCGTGCGAAGTTCCAAAGGAGCGGACCATGTTCAAAACCATCAATGCCGTTAGCAATCTGATCCGGACCGTGCTCGCCGTCGTGATTACCTGTGCGGTCGGGACTTTTGGTTGGGTCGGCTACCGATCCTACAATTCACACCAGTTGGCGTTGGAGGAAAAGGACCGCGAAATCAAGGAGAGCCACGCGAAAATCGAGAATCTCAACAGGGACCTTGCCACCAAGCAACAGGAGATCGAGCGACTCAACACTGTCGTGAAACTGCTCAAAGTAGACCATCGCGTGGCCCAAATCGCCGTGCTCGAACAGGGACCATCGGAAGACCAGAAGACCGTGCTGACGAAGTTTCGATTTGCCGAGGTCGATGAAGGCGGTCACCCGATCGGCGAACCGCAAGTGTTCACCGTGACCGGCGACGTGGTGTACGTCGATGCCTGGATCGTGAAGTTCATGGACGAGCTGGTCGAAGAGGCCGACCCGCTGCGATCGACGTCAATCTGTTTATTCCGCCGCGTTTTCGGCGAGCATCAGGAACCCAAGGACGGCTACCCGCTCGATACCGTCGGGTCGAGGCCCGCTGCGTACAGCCACGGCAGCGAAATCTCGGAACTGGAACGCGACATCTGGTCCAAATTCTGGGACTACGCGAACGACCCGGCCAAGGCCAGCAAGGCGGGCGTGCGTGCCGCACACGGTGAAGCACCATCGATCAAGCTGATGAAGGGCAAGCTATATAAGGTGGAACTGCGAGCATCGGGCGGGCTGTCGATCGTCACAGAGGAAATTCCGCCCGCGGTTCGAGGCGACGCTCTCTAACCCGCACAACCATTCCCAATGAAACGCCACTTGGAGTCACTGGCGAGCATCAAGACGAAAATCGTCGCCACCGTCGGCCCGGTCAGTGAATCGCTCGATCGACTGACAGAACTCGTCGCCGCCGGCGTCGACATCTTTCGACTGAACATGGCGCACGGAAAACCTGATTGGCGGGAGATGGTGCTGGCCCGCATCCGGCAGGTCAGTTCGCAGCTAGATTCACCAGTCGCCGTGTTAGCGGATCTCAGTGGTCCGAAGATCCGGCTCGGCCCAATTCCCACGGGCAGCCTGCAGTGCGAATCAGGACAGATTCTGCGATTTGTTTCTACCAGCGGGGCAGGGGGGGACGACCGCGATCTGACTTCGACCTATCCGTCGCTCGTCCAGGAACTGAAAGCCGGCGATTCCATATTATTGGCCGATGGCACGGTCTCGATGCGCGTCCAGGAGAAAAGTGCGGATGCCGCCGTATGCCGCGTGGAGCAGGCCGGTGAAATCCGAACTGGATGCGGCATTAACCTGCCAGGCGTTGAACTCCAAGTGGCGGCACTCACCGACAAAGATCGAGCCGACCTGGCATGGGCGATCGAGCACCAGATCGACTACATCGGCCTCAGCTTTGTGCGTAGTGCCGCGGACGTGCGCGAATTGCACGAGGAACTCTCGCGAGCCAAGTCCGATGCACGAATTGTCGCGAAGATCGAAAAGCCGCAAGCCGTCGCTGCCCTCGACGAAATCATCGATGCCAGTGACGCCGTCATGGTGGCCCGCGGCGACCTGGGCGTTGAAATTGACGTGGCTCAAATCGCCACGGTTCAAAAACAGATCATCGATCGGTGTCATCAGGCTCGTGTGCCCGTCATCACGGCCACTCAGATGCTCGAAAGCATGCGCACCAGCCGATTGCCGACCCGCGCCGAGGCTACCGACGTGGCCAATGCCATCCTTGACGGCTCCGATGCAGTCATGCTCTCGGCCGAAACCGCCATGGGCCAGTACCCGGTCGAAGCCGTTTCGATGATGAGCCGGATCGCCCGTGAGGCCGAGCAAATACTCGAACCCCACTTCGCCCGCGAAAAAGGGGACGGGAGTCTTTTTCCAGATCGGGCCGAAGGGAACTTTGCAAAAAAGACTCCCGACCCCTTTTTCGTTGCCGAGTCACTGGTTGAGGCCACCAGCCGAATCGCCCACCAAGTGCAGGCCAAACTGATCATCGTTGCCACACGCACAGGGAATACGGCCCTCTTGCTTTCTAAACAACGCAGCAAGACTCCAATTGTCGGAATTAGCGACAGCGATCGAACCGTACGGCGCATGTGTCTGTTTTGGGGCGTTTCGCCGCTAGCTGCCCCGCACTTTCCCGATTACAGCAGGCTCCTGGATCACGTCGTCCAGTGGGCGAAGGCCAAACAACTGATCGCGAGCGGCGACCGCGTCGTGCTCATCGCAAGCACGCACTGGACTCCGGCTGGCCATAACATGATCGTAGTTCATGAGGTGAGCTGAATCGCCCAATCTGCAATTGACCGGGAACTCAAGTGAACCAGCCGGCGTCGAAAGGACAACTCCGCTCAGCATGTTTCACTTCAGACTTTAAGGATGGATTCTCATGAAGCCAAGTACCTGGTTTGCGTCGATTGGTCTGCTCACCCTTTTCTCGTTCACGAATCTTGCCCAGGCTCAAGGGCTTATCATCGACCGGCGGCCACATGTGCCGATTTCGCGGTCGTACGTCGTGCGGGAAGTTACCGTAGATGCACGAATTCGCGACCAGGTGGCGGAAGTTCAGGTATCCCAAACATTTCATAACCCCGGCTCGTTCGTGCTGGAGTCCGAGTATTTCTTTCCGCTACCGGATGAAGGGGCGATTCAAAATTTTGTGCTCATGGTCGATGGTAAGGAGTTGCCGGGTCGGCTGCTGCCTAAAGACGAGGCCCGCCGCATTTACGAAGAGGTGGTACGGACCAAGCGGGACCCAGCACTGATGGAATACATGGGGCGTGGACTGTATCGCACGAGTGTGTTTCCTATCCCGCCGGGGGCCGACCGCAAAGTGACGCTGCGCTACACGCAGCTCTGTCGCCGGGACCGTGAAGTCGTGGAGTTTGTGTATCCGTTCGCGACGCAAAAATTCACCGCCAAGCCGATCCAGCGATTGGCCATGACCGTCGCGATCAACAACCGCGACGCCATCAAGTCGGTTTACAGCCCCAGCCACGACGCCGTGATCGAGCGACGCGGCGACAACGAGGCGCGAGTGAAATTGGAACTGCGCGATGTCGTGCCGACAAGCGACTTCCGATTGCTGTACACACTGGCCGAAGGGCCCATCGGGGCGACAGTTCTAAGTTATCGGCCGAGCGATTCGGACGACGGGTACTTCCTGTTGCTCGCCAGCCCTCAGGTGAAAGCGTCCGAGGCCAAGCCGCAGCCCAAATCGGTGATCTTTGTGCTCGACCGGTCTGGTTCGATGTCCGGCAAAAAAATCGATCAGGCGAAAAAATCGCTCCAGTTCGTGCTCGACAACCTGAGTGACAACGACCTGTTCAACATCGTGGTCTATGACGATCGCGTGGAGACGTTCAAGCCTGAGCTTCATCGGTACTCGAAGGAATCGCGCGCCGATGCGGCGCGATTTGTGGAGAACATCCATGCTGGGGGGAGTACGAACATCGATGCGGCACTCAAGACGGCAATGAACATGCTGCGCGACGACACGCGGCCGAGTTATGTTCTGTTTCTGACCGACGGCCTGCCCACGGCCGGCGAACAGCGGGAACTTGCGATCGCCGATAATTGCCGCAACGCGAACAAGCTACGGTCGCGATTGTTCGTTTTTGGCGTCGGTTTCGACGTCAATGCCAGGTTGCTCGATCGATTGAGCGGCGGCAACGGCGGCACGAGCGTCTATGTGCGACCGGACGAAGACATCGAGACACACGTTTCGCGATTTTACGCCAAGCTGACCAGTCCGGTTCTCACGGGACTGCAAGTTGATGTGACCAACACCGACGTCAATCGTACTTATCCGCGTGACATCCCCGATCTGTTCGAAGGCGGCCAGCTTGTCTGGGTCGGCCGTTACCGTCAACATGGTCGAACGACCGTACGGCTGACCGGCAAGGTAGGTTCGGAACGTCGCACGCTGGAGTTTCCCGTCGAACTGGCCGGTTCCGATCGCGGCACAAGCTACGACTTTGTCGAAAGGCTCTGGGTCATGCGACGCATCGGCTACATCATCGACCAGGTCGACCTGCACGGTTCGAACAAAGAGCTGACCGATGAGTTGGTCGCTCTCAGCACCAAGTACGGCATCCTCACCCCGTACACTTCATTCTTGGCCGACGAGCGTGTGCCATTACATCTCGGCGTTGAACTACACCGGCGTCGTGCACTGGAAGAACTTGAAAAACTTTCAGTCGTTAGCGGCGAAAGCGGCCAGGGGCAACGGGCGGCGAAATCTAGCCTACAAGATGCCACTAGAGCCGCCCCGTCATATTCAGCGGGGCCAGTGCGAGTTTTGGGCAGGGAGGGCCTGGACTCCGCTGCCCTTGGAGCAATCCGTCGCTTGGGCGGTGAGGGAGCGGGGATGAGCGTCATGTTCAAGGACAGCGCCGGGAAGGACGTTCTTGCTACGAACGTTCGCACGGTGGGCAGAAAGACCTTCTTCCTCAAGAGCGATCGGTGGATTGACTCGTCTGTGAAGGAGGAAGATGAGGCCAAGGCCAAGACCATCGAACAGTTCAGCGGCGACTTCTTCAAGCTCGCCGACACGCTATCCGCCGACGATAACCAATACCTCACATTTGATGAGCCCGTGACCGTGAATTTGGATGGCAAGGTCTACCGCATCGAAAAGCCTAAGAGCTGAGCTTCGTGCTGTCCGGCGTGAGTGCCAATGCCCTAACCAACGCCTCGACAAAAAAGTGGTCGCCCCACATGACCGATTCGTCCACGCCGAGCTGCTTGTGGTAGTGGTACACGGCGTGTTTCAAAATACCTTCCCAGCCTGGCGTGGACGAGGCGAGAAAAGTATCGGTACAAAGTGCATCCAAAATCGACAGAGCTGCCTCCCGATATTGAGCGAGTGACGCGCTCGATGATTCCTTGCTCGATTCAATCAACTCAGCAAGCTGCAACAGGCCGGAAGCAGCGATCGCCGCGGCCGAACTGTCCCAGATAGGGTTCGGACTTTCCGGCAGGTCGAAATCCCAATATGGAATACGGCCCAGGGGCAAGTGCGTCGTGAAGTAGTCGGCGCATCGAATCGCGGTTTCTAAGCATTGAGAGTCGCCCGTGTGCTTGTAAGCTGTGCCGAACCCGTACAACGCCCACGCCGTGCCGCGCGACCAGCACGAATCTGCCCGGAGTCCTTGTTGAGTGCTCTCTCGAAGGAATTCTCCAGTCCGAATATCAAAGATCGCCTCATGGACAGTCGATCCATCGGGACGGACCAGATACTTTTGGGAAGTGAGGCAGTGGGCCATTGCGATGCGTCGCAGCACGGAAGGCGGAGGGCGGAGGGCGGAGGGTTGAGGGCCAGAAGAAATTGCGGACGTTTCGCGATCGGCACAGGTCGCACCACTTTCCGCTTCTGGCACTCCGCACTCTGCCCTACGCGTTCCGCCCCGCTGGTCTCCGCCCTTCTCCAGCCAAGCGGCGGCGACGAACAAAAGCGGCACGTTCATCATGATGTCAACGAAGAGACTGTCTGGCCCAAGGAAGGATGCCAGGTATTGACCTTTTTCCTGAAACCGACCGGCCAGCGTCTGCCCCGCAACCGCGACGACATCCATTCGGCTTCTGTCACCGGTTAGCTCGTACCAACGAGCGAATGTGTTGAGAAAGATGAACCCCAGGTCGTGAACATGTCGATCATTCTTGCGGTATTCCAGAAGCCGTGAGTAATGTTCCGCGCGGGCCCGCCACACTGAATCGCGGGTTTGCCGGTGAAACAGCCACATCATGCCCGCCAGAAACCCGCCGCACCAATCCGTCCACGCCTCGCCGCCGTGTTTCCAACGGCCACCTACAGTGTACATTGGAAAGTAATCGGGATGGCGCTCGATAAGGCCAAGGCACTGCTGCTGCGAAAATGAAAGAACTTGGCTGTAGCGTGAAATGCGTTCGGCTGGCGTCAACTAAGTTTTCCTCATACAGCGTTTCTTTTTGGTCGGAAGGAATTCGTGCTAATCCAGCAGCTTTTGGCTGGACGACATCGCATCCGGTGCTCCTTGCGCCGTGACGCCGGCTCCCTTAACCTCGCCACCCGGATCGGCCACTTGTGGCTGTGCACTTGGATTTGGTTTTGGAGCAATGGGCAAGTCTCCGCTATTTCCGCCACATCCTAACGCAAGCGTCATGAATAGACTTGCAGCTATCAGAGACAATTGAGTGCGCACAACTTCATCCTCCACAATGAGTGAATTGCGATTCGATTCTCGGGCAATTCTTGAGTAAATTGCCGGCCTGTAGTTTCAGTTTTCGGCATGGCAGGCTGCCTGCCCCACTCTCAGTAGCTCTTATCGATGAGTTCTCCTTTCTTGACGGTGGACAAGGCCGCATAGAGTGGCCGGTTTATGTCCGAACTGAGGAACCGCACTGAGCCGTCGAGAAAAACGAAATGGGCCCCGCCGGCATGCAGGCTGCGAAAACCAAACTGGCCGAGTTCTTGTCCGCGTGTTCCGGCGGAGGTCAAAGTTGGATCGTTGACCCAGTCCTCGCAACAGGCCAAAGCGGCGCACGCCCCCAAGCAAGGCGGGAATACAGAAGTTGTCGTTGAGGGTGCATTGATTCTTGGAACGGCATACGCAAACGCATTACTCTGTTGGCCACCCACGAGCGGGAGCAGCCACGGATCCGTTGCAGAGTCGCTGAATCGTGTGAGCTGTGCCCACGTGTTGTAGACCAAATTTCGCTGATTCAAAATGCGCGATTGCTCGCCGATTGCAAATGTCTGTGCGGTCCCGTCCTTTACGTCCTTCAGGTCGGTTGGAAACTGGTCCACAAATCCAAAAACACCATTGCAAGGCAAATAATTGACGTAGCCCCAATTGGGATCCCAGCCGGGTTTGGGAGAGCCTGCCCATCGGTAATGCCGGCATGGGGCGCTGCCGAGCGATAAGGCATACGACGATTGCGGGTTCCGAACGAGCCCCAAGGGATTTGGCGTGTTCACCATGTCACTGGGGCAAATGAAAACCTCGACTAGTTGAATTAGCGACGTATTGTTGGCGGCCCTCAGTGATCCCTGGTCGAAATTGTAAGCGTTGTAAACGTTGTCGCCTTCCACGTATGGCAACAAATGGTGAAAGGCGTTTGTGTTATCCTGACATTGATTCGGTGAGTTGGGGTCCACAAATGAAGTGGCCTGAGTACCACCACAGCCGGCGCCGCTTCGCTGCACATATTGATTCGTGCCTTGCGGCAGTACGTTGTGGCTCGATGCGTAGTTGGCCATGGCGAGCCCGAATTGCTTCAGATTGTTTCGACACTGAGTACGACGGGCAGCCTCACGCGCCTGTTGCACTGCCGGAAGAAGCAGTGCAATCAGGACGGCAATGATGGCGATTACGACTAGTAACTCGATCAATGTAAACGCGCGACGAAATTGCTTGGGCATGGGCGGAACTCCTACCAGAGAAAGGAAAAATGAGCGCATGGAGCGACCCCAACACACACCGGATTCAGACTGCCTCCTCAAAGTGACCGGAGTACCTTCAGTCACCAGAACAGTCTGCAAATCAGAATATCGTCGTGGAAAAGCTTCTCTCTATCGGACGATACTGCTATCGGAATGCTTCGATCGACCTAAGCAATTAATGTCGATTCGAAGAAATGGCAGGCTAAGGACTTGCCATTCGAACTTTTCAGCAATCCTGGTTTGAACTGCGCAATCACCCGATCAGCAGGGCTCCTAACCCAAGAATTCTGATCGGGTGATTGTTAGTGATTCGGCTGCGAAGTTCCTATTAGTCCCCGAAAACTCTTTGGTTATAGGGGACCTGGCCACTTACTCATTGACCACACCCGATGACTGCGTAGCGCCCTCTCCCCCAACGTCGGAAGCTTGTGGGGCGACTGAGCCCGCCGTACCACCACTGGGAGCAACGGGCTCATACTTCGCCTTATCCGGGCTTGCGGGTTGGGCGACGGGCAACGCTCCGTCCCCGCCCGATCCACAACCGATCGCAAAAGTGATCAGCAGCCCAAATGCCAAAAATTGCGCGTGTTTTCGCATAGCTCGCCTTTCGTGAATCAGAATCCTGAAGTCTTGTCGATGTTTTCCTGACCATTGGTCGTTGACAGCGCGGCAAACAGTTTTCGATCAATGTCTGCACTGAGAAAGCGCACGGTTCCGTCAAGGAAACTGAAATGCGCACCGCCCGCGTGCAGACTATGAAAACCGTCCTGCCCGTACTCTTCACCCGTTGGGCTAAGCGGATTGTCAACCCAGTTGTCGCAGCATGTGCGCGTTGCGCTATTGCACAATGTTGTGGGTTTTGTGAGACAGGGTGCTCCGCCTACGCCGCGCATTGGCCGTGCGTTGATTTTGGGTACGGCAAAGGCATGGGCTTGCGGCTGTAGCACCCAAGGATCGCCCGCTCCTAGATTGAAATAAGCAAACTGAGCCCATGTATTGGGGAAGCCATTCAATTGGTTAATGAACCGTGAGGTCTCGCCAATTGCAAAGGTCTGGGCGGTGCCATCGGGAACTCGGGCCATGGTCGTTGGTGGCTCTTCAATCAATCGAAACACACCGTCGCACTTGATATGCATGAAGAAGCCCCAGATCGGAGCGCCACCGAATCCCCACCGGCTACACGGGGTCGTTCCCACGGAGAGCCCATAGGATGTTTGAGGATTCGCAATGATTGTTACAGGGTTAGCGGGGGTATTTATCAAGTCGCTGGGGCAAATAAACGACTCCAATGTTCGTCGCAAGGCAGTATCTGAAACATTCGGCAGTCCTCCAACAAAACCAAATCGACTGTGCCGGTCGAAATTAAAGGCGTTGTACATGGCATCTCCTTCCATGTACGGGAGGATCTGGTAAAAGGCATTGGCAAACGTATCAATTGACCCTCCCTGAACTTGAACATATTGCACCCTGCCTGGCGGTAGGGTGTTGTGGGTCGAATGATAATTTGCCAGCGCCAAACCCATCTGCTTCAGGTTATTTCTGCATTGGGTTCGGCGGGCCGCCTCGCGAGCCTGCTGCACGGCCGGCAGCAAGAGTGCAATCAGCACAGCGATGATTGCAATCACCACCAACAACTCAATCAACGTAAACCCTGTTCTACTTCTTCGACTCATGGCTAAGCCTCCTAAAAAGGATGACACGGATAAAGTCCCACCAATGCCCGGTAAAGGTCCGGGCGGGAATGACCTTTGGAGTAACCGCCTCCACCCAGGCACCCCATATTTAGCCGACTTCTGGCTGGCAATGCAAGGAAAAAAATGAAGATTTGTGCAAAAAATTTCGGCGTTGAGGATGGCTGCGATTGGCTACTTCAAGGCGCGGCGGAGAATTCCGCGGAGTGGATCGTCGCCGCTCAGGCTGTCGCGGAGCCCCAGTTGCACGAGTCGCTGGATGTTGCGGGCGAGTGCCTCTTGATTCACCTTGGGGTCTTCCAGCGTCCCCGTCACGGGCACCTCAATCCGCTGGCCGCGAAGCAGGCGGTACAAGCGTTTGTCCTTGCCCAGCATTTGCTCCGTCACAGGCAGGCTGACGCGAATGTTCATCGTTTGGTCGAGACCGACCCAGCCGTCCAGAGTGACATGGTCGTTCCCGATTGGTAGTGCCAGACCGGAATGGTGAACGCGTCCGTGCTTGAGACGGATTTCGATGTTCTGCGACGAACTTATGTTGGCTTGGCAAGAGATTCCCGCCATCGCGAAAAGCTCACGAAGAGATTCATCGGGGGCGAACTGAACGTTCTCCAGTAGCACGCGGCCTGCAAACGACCCCTCTCGAATTCCGTTGTGCACCAAGGGCATTTCGAAATGTTCTAGCTCCAGAGAAATCTGACCGTGCAGGTTGGATGAGATTGTCGAGAGCGGGTCGACATAGCGCAACAGCCAGTCGCAAAGCTTGGGGTCGATTGCAACTTGCTTGATCACGCGACCGCCCGTCAGAGAAAGTACCGGCGCCGCTTTGGTCAAGCTTACGGCCGGTTGTACGCAAATCCGCCCCTGCCGAAAATCCAGGTCGACCGGCTCAAATTGAACTTGATCGCGCGCCCAGTGAGCGGAAAGTTCGAGGGGTCCAAAATCGAGACCAAAGAGGTGCAGCGCCGCGATGTGCGTGGCTGCTTGTACTTCCAATTCCGATTCGAATTCCGAATTCTGGCTGCCTCGAAGTGGACCACGCAAGAGCCACGGGCGGCGGTCGCAGCCACGCACGTCTATCTCGTCCGGCAGTTGTTGCTGAAACGTGTTCTTCAGCACCTGCCAGTCGCACAGAGTTGACCCCGACAAATCCGCGTGGGCCTGCCCGGTCAAATCACGGACCGCGCCCGATCCGTCGATAGTGATTCCGTCCGTGCAAACGCGTGCGGCCTCAATTCTCAATTCGCTACTCGTCAGATTTGCAACCCCCGTGGCCGAAACGCTCGGACGCCGAAATTCCAGATCACGGGAAAGGCTGGTCAGAGCAAAGTCTTGCACGTGCAGGTTCGCACGAATCTCAAGCGACTTTTCCACACCCGTGCGAAACTGAGTATTGCCGATCAGTGTACCCTCGACCTGGGGCCACGAACCGTCCTCCGATGACTGGCCATTTTCGCCGATCAGGCCCGCCAAGGTACACACTTCCCGGATCACGGATAAATCGACACCAACCAGATCCAGGTGCGCGTCGATCACTGAATCAGTGATCGCGTGTGGTGGCCAACGCAATGTGCCTTGAGCCGAGCAATGCGCCGTGGCCCGCGGATCACCCGTGCGGGCGATCAGGCTGACGGAAGCCTGATCGGAGTGAGTCGGGGCCTCCAGACAAATCTGAATGTCGCGAGCGACGCAGACGGGCTTGCTGCCCGGTCTCTCTACCTTGAGATTTCCACCGTTGGCGTGGAATTCAATGGCAACCGTTCGTGGATTCTTCCGTGCCGGTGCGTCGATCACGACGGCGTTCTTCACGACCCTGCTAGGCTTTTTTTCGGAACCGCCGGCGCGGCTCTCGGGTGCGGCAACCAGCGTCACTTCAAACGAATCGCCCTGCCAACGGCCCAGGTCGGAAGGATTTCGTACCAGCTCCCAAGCGGTGCGGTTGCTGGAAATTGAGTGTGCCGTGAACTGCACCGAGCCGGAATTGAATCGAATGCCTCGTGCCGCGATGGGAGTGTTCCAACCGGCGGTGATTTGATCCACCTGCAGTTTCCCCAAGTGGGCGGGCAGAAATGATTGAATCAGCGCGTCCCGGAACGGAGCACGCGTCGCCAGCGCGGGAACAAAGTAGAGCAGTACTCCAAGGAGCAGGAGCAGCACCCAAAACGCTCGAAGCCATCGGCGCTGGCCGCGAACGGCCGTCCCTGACGCAACTGGCGGAGGTCTCCGGTCCATCGGCATTCCTCCCGGTAACTCTGGTCCGTTTCCTCACTATCGGCTATCGATCCACAAACAGCGTCATGCTGAGGTTGTCCGCAACTGGCAGATAAGGTTGATGGCGATCCTGACCGATGAAATCTTGCCGCGCGCGGGGGCCCCAGTGGCGAACCAATCCGGCGAACGCATTCCAACTGTCGCCCGAAGGTGCGTAATAGCCACCGAACGACCAGGCCCAAAAGTCATTGATCGGCACGGTGCCCGTTCCCCCCAGCGCGATGGAACCGGGATCGCTGCGCCAGCCGACCGAGCCGGTCAGGTCCCAACCGGACGCGAACAAATGGCGGTAGAATAAATTGGCCTGATCCACCGTCTCGGCCGTTTCGCCATTTTTCTCTTCATCGTCGAGCACCCCCGCCGCGCCCCAGATGCCGATCTCGTTGCGGCGATTGATCGTGACGCTGGTCTTGAGGCGGACCTGTGCCACGTCGGAGTCGAATTCGTTGTCCTGCATCCAGTCGAGGACAACTCCAGCGTTCCAAGCCGCGTCGTAGCTCATATCGCCACGGTAGAAAACCCCGCCGGAGAGAAACTGCTGCGGACCCTCCTCGGCGATTGACCCGGCCCCGCCGAGTTGCAATCCCAGTCCGAATTCGTCGTCAAAAAACGGCAATCCCCAATTCACGCCCGCACGCAGCGCGAGTCGAGTGTGCTGATCCGAAATGCGAAAGACATCGGCCAGGCCGAAGAAGTACACGTTGTTCCAGGTGTACTTGCACGGCGAATCCAGTGGCGCGGCCCCGGCGCCATCAAACGGCGGCGGCGGCCCGCATGGTCTACTCGAGTAGGGGTCCGCCGGCCCCGGTGGACTTGACCGCGGCGTCGTTCGCTCAAACGGCGCGTCACGAAAACGCGGCAACGACGGCGGCGCCGATGGCTGCTCAATCGAGCCCGGCAGTTCTTCCTCGATCGGAGCCGCGCTGCGAGGTCGCCCTTGATACCGAGGCAGTTCAGGCGGAAACGTGGACGGCGACTCGTCCTGCAGACTCCTGGCCCGGGTCGATTCGTAAAGCTGAACCGGCGGTCGCGGGGTTGAAACACCTACTCGTCGTTGCGGCACCAGGGCAATTTGCGGAACCGGTTCTGAAGGTCGGGCGGATGCACCAGGATTTCCTCGGTAACCCGGAACTGGCACCGTCGTCGCCGGCCGTGTCGGGGCATAGGTCTGCTGAGTTCGTGAGCCCGCCCGAGATTCTTCGTCAGGGCTTTGTAGAGCAACGCGACGGATTGGACGCCAGTCGTCTATCGGCCCGACATGGTGCGTGGTAGTTCGACTCGATGTGTTTACCGGCGAGTCGCCAGCGTGGCAACTTGCAAATGACACCAACAAAGCGCTAGCGGCCGCCGCGATTGCGGGGCAACAACCACTCATCGATTCGCCTCCGTTCCGACCCCATGCTCCCGGGCCCGACTGAGCCTAAACGAAATGGTGGGGCTGGATTATGCGAAATACACTAAATGGGTCAAGTGGGAAGACCCAAAGTCAAAAGTGGGCCAAGTCGCACACCTGGCCCGGCTAGGTCGCCGACTAAGGCGGGCTAAGTCGCCGACCTGGACCGGCTAAGTCGCCGACCTGGACCGGCTAAGTCGCCGACCTGGACCGGCTAAGTCGCCGACCTGGACCGGCTAAGTCGCCGACCTGGACCGGCTAAGTCGCCGACCTGGACCGGCTAAGTCACCGACCTGGAGTGGTTAGGTCGCTGATATGTTTCTCTAAACTTACCAAATATTCCAAACCACCAGCCACAGGGGGGAAGATGCTTAGCACGGCACCGTCGTGCAGAATCCTGTCGCGGTTCGTCTCATGGACGCCGTCAAGCATTACAAGCTGAGCAAGTTGTGGCGGTATCTGGAGCGTCTCGATTACGTCAGACAACTTTACGCCGTCCGGAAACTGCAATGTCCCCTTGGTGCCATCGCTTCCGGCGGGAAGGAATTGACGCAGGTTGGCGAACAGTCGGACCTCAATCTTCATCCCCGAAAACCTCCGTCGCTGACTCTACAACTTCATAGCAAAATGAATCTGTCGGGCGACCTCGACGAACCCGCAGGCGGGGTACAGGTGCTGTCCCACTGAGTTCTGGTCGAGCGTTTCGATGCGGGCCAGCTCGAGCCCAGCCTCGCGGAACATCTCGAACGCGCGATCGATCAGCGCGCGGCCGATCCCTTGCCCGCGCAGGCCGGAGCGGACCGCCATATTGGGAATGTGACCGACTCCCGCCTCGCGCTCGATCCGCGTGGTGATGTAGCCGACGATTTGCCCTTGCTCGTCTTCGGCCACGAGCACGGCCGCCCCCGGGACCTCGACGTCCTCGTCGATGTGACGGCCCTTGCGCCACTGCCAGTCGTGGCCCGCGATCGTGCCAAACCGCCGTTCGATGTTCTGGTCGATCGACACTCCGCTGAACGCCTCGACCGTAATGGCCTTCAAGGTTTCTCGGTCCGATTCGCGATACGGGCGAATGGTCATCACGCTTCCTCACTGCACCGGTTCGAGTTCCGCAGGTTTGAATTGAAGGGGAAACGGTTCGTCGAAGTAGCCGCGCTCGGTCGGCACGAGTCGGACACGCAAGCGGGCCTTTGCCGGCGGAGGCTCGTCCTTGGCGGCGGACCACGGGATGCGCACCGCGACCGTTCGGTTGTTGTCCGGCATGGTGCCGATGTCGTGATCGAGTTTCCGAATCGTGGAGCCGGTTTCGGCGTCGTCGAGCCGAATCTTTATCGTCAAGGGAATCTTTCGGACGGGCGGACCGGGAAAGAGCATGAATCCTTTGGGCCGCATCAGCTCGAACGTCGCTTCGATCTGCCCGGCTGCACGATCGCGGCGCAGGCGGATTGAATCGACCCGCGGGCCAGACGGCCAGAGTTCAAGGCCGATGTACGAGGAGTCCGGTTCGGCGGCGGGCGTGCCCTTGGCCGGCGTCGTGTCGCGAGTCAATCGCAAACTGATCTGCGTGGTGCCGGGATAAACGAGCTGCTCGGTGATCTCGCACCAGCGGTAACCATCGCGATCGAAGCCCGTGACATGTTCGACATGGACGTGGACCTCTGGTTTTTCGTCCCCATCGGCATCGGGCTTCTTTCGTGCGGCGGCCCGTTGCGAAGTGTAGATCTCGGCCTTCGCCCACGGACCGCGCAGGACCAGAAAAGTGCGATGATCGAGCCACTTGAGCGCGTCGTCGTTTGTGATTGTGATATCTCGCTCGGCCCAGACATGGGGATGGTCCTCCAGCGGTTTTCCCCTCCAGAGCCCGTCGGTGGCACGGAAGCGGCCGTCGAAAATACTGGATTCGCCGTGGTTCGCCGCACCGGGCATTGTGAGCCACCCCATCTCACTGCGGACCACCGGGGTTTCCCGTTCCAGCACCGCGGCGAATCGCCAGTGCCCCGCCAGCGTCACTCGTTCGCGAGTGCTGGTCTTCGCCGTGATCGCTTTCGTCAAGTCCCAAGCCACTCGCTCGGGCAGCGGCAGAATTTCACCTTCGGGCAGCCCTCGAACGACGAGATCGTCGTCATCAGGCGGTCCCACAGGTTTCCTCGGTTCCTGGCACAAGACAACCGCGACGGCAAGCGTGAGGATGTGGAGCATGTGGCACTCTCCGGTTGAGCGTTGACCTGTGGAACGGTTCAACCGTTCAACGGTTCAACCTCAGTAAGTTGGCATCGAGCGGTCGATCTTCCTGGCCCAATCGAGAATTCCACCGCGGACGTTCTTGATCTTGCGGAAGCCGGCTTCGCGCAGGAATGCGACCGCCTTGGCACTACGCACGCCGCTCTTGCAGTGTACGACGATCTCGCGGGCCGAGTCCAGTTCGTGAACGCGAGCGGGTAGTTCGCCGAGCGGCAACAGCTTCGCGCCGGCGATGTGGCAGATTTGCCATTCCTCCAGATTGCGCACGTCGAGAATGTCGAAATCGTCGCGCCGGTCCAGCCGGGCCTTGACATCTTCCACCGTCGTCTCCCACTGCGAGCCGAGCTGCGGGCCGGATTCCTCGTGCCCGCGAATTCCACAAAACTGCTCGTAGTCGATCAGTTGCTTGATCGTGGGTTGGTCGCCGCACAAGGGGCACTGCGGATTGCGTCGCACTTTCAATTCGCGGAATCTCATCTCCAATGCGTCGTACAGCAGCAGCCGGCCGATCAGCGTGTCGCCCTTGCCCAGGATGAGCTTGATCGCCTCGGTCGCCTGGATGCAGCCGATGACGCCGGGCAGGATACCGAGCACGCCGCCCTCCGCACAGCTCGGCACCATGCCGGGCGGCGGCGGTTCCGGATACAGGCAGCGATAACACGGCCCGGCCGGCGGCGCGAACACCGACGCTTGGCCGTCGAACCGAAAGATCGAGCCGTAAATGTTCGGCTTGCCCGCGAGCACGCAGGCGTCGTTCACCAGATAGCGGGTTGGGAAATTGTCCGTCCCGTCGATCACGATGTTGTACGGCCGGATCAACTCGAATGCGTTGGCCGAAGTGATCCGAGTCTCGTGGGTTATGATCTCAATTTCCGGGTTAATCGCCCGCAGGTGTTCCGCGGCCGACTCTAGCTTGAGCCGGCCCACGTCGTGCGTCGTGTGCAGCACTTGCCGCTGCAGATTGGAAAAATCCACCACGTCGAAATCGACGATCCCCAGGTGCCCGACACCCGCGGCCGCCAGATAAAGCCCCAGCGGCGAGCCCAGGCCGCCAGCTCCAATGAGCAGCACCTTCGCCGCCTTCAGCCGCCTCTGACCCTCCATCGCCACCTCGGGCATGATCAGGTGACGGCTGTAGCGGGCAATCTCCTGAGGGGTCAATTGCACTACTTCGGAGTCGTTTTCGAAGATCGGTATGGTCATCGCATCGTCGCCCAAGTCGCGAATCATCCGACCAGCCATCATAATGCGATAACGCAGTTGCGACAACCGGCCCGAGACCGTCAAGAGAGATCCGCGTGCGGATCATGGATGACGGCTTGCTGAAAAGGTTCGAGGACTACTTGGTGAACCTGAGCAACCCGGTCATCGAGGACAGCCGGGGTGTCGGCAAACACTCCGGCGAGGCTGATGGACGTGTTGGCCTGGTCTTCGTTGGCCGTCACGTCGGCCACCGGGTTTACGACCGTCGGGGCTACGTTGGCGACCGCGATCGTGAAACTCGTGGTCGAGGTACCGCCGGCGCCGTCGCTCGCCTGAACGGTGATGGCGTTGCTTGTTGCTATGTCGTAGTTGAGCAGTGAGCCGTTCGCCCACGCGACCACTCGCGTCGGCCGCGAGTATCGCCTACGGACTAAAGTGCAATTGCGAGCAAATCGTCTCTATCGGCAGGTGATTATTTCGGGGCGAACAAGAAGCCTGTGGCCGAGTGGGAATTGGTGAGTGGTGACGAGTAGCCCGGCTTTGTTATCCCTGTGGTAACACCAAGTCCCGTTTGCCCGAATCCGCCAATACGGGCCGATCGCGTTCTAGGTTCGCATGCACGGTGGCATCGGTGAGCAGACCGGCGGCCATGAGGCGTGCCACGCGGTCCTGGAATATCACCGTGCGGTCCGACCACTCACGAACGATCTGAGCCAATGCCGCATCCGAGGTGTCATGATCCGTGGTGCCACCAATCAGGATGTCTTGACCGTCGTCACCCAGCAGCCGATCGACGCCGCGGCCTCCGATGAGGATGTCGCGTCCGACGCTGCCAATGAGCACGTCGTTGCCATCGCCGCCCAACAGGACGCTGTCCACGAGGCCAGCTCGCAGACGGTCGTTACCTACGCCGCCATTCATCGAGACCGCGACCTTGACGCTGATGCCTGCAGACAGATCGTCATTGCCGGCGAAGCCGTTGAGGACGATTCGGCTCAATGCTCCTTGGACTATCCGCCGTTGGTTCAACAGGCCGCCCGCTTCGCGGCTGCGGATGCGGGCGACATGGGCACCCCTGGGGCCGCGCTGAACGCTGATGGTTTCCGATACACCCGTGCCGTTGACCACCAGCATGTTTTGTCCCGGATGGGCGGGATCGGGAAACACGCCGACCGGCGCGAACAGCACAAAGTCATTCCTATCGTTGCCCCGATAAGAGTAAACGACGTCTTGGCCGCCGAGCTGGAAGAACGCGCCTTCCGGCGCCCCGGTCAGCGGTGCATTCGAGATCGGCCCGGCGCTGGTATTGTCGATCAGCGTGAAGTGGCTGACCAGGAGCGGACCCGCCGTGGCGTTCAGGGCAATGCTGCCCTGCGCGGGGCTGGCCAACTGGATGACGCCGCTCACGATCAGGGTGTCGCTCACCGCACCGGCGAGATCGGCCTGGTAGACGCCTCCGTCGAAACGCAGGCCACCCAGCCGAAGCGTGCCCGCCTCGCCCGCCGCGCCGCCGCTGATCTTGGCACCGGCGTGGATCATGGCCTCACCGCCCACGGTCCCGGTGCCGCCGAGCACGCCACCCGCTTCGACCGACAACGACGTTGCTTGCGTGGTCGCGCCGTCCACCAGCAGCGTCGCGTTGCGAACGGTCAGCGTCGCCGGGGCGAAGCCCGTATCGGGCGTCAGCAGCCGCACCACGCTCGACGGGCCGCTGGAACCGATGGTGAGTGAAGTCGCCGGATTGGCAAAAAACACGTCTTCGAGCGACTGGTTCGTGAACCGCAGTTGCGAATTGCCGTCCGCCGCGGCGCCGTGATCTTCGAGGACGGCGTCGGTGATACCCGCCGCCAGGATGAACGTCAGGTTGGCCGTTCCCAGGCCCGTGGTCGTGATTGGTTCCAGACCGCCGTAACGGACATCGAGCGAACCGTCGCTATTCAAGTCGATGCTGCCGCTGCCGGGTCCGGTGAGCCGGTGCGTGACCGACCCAAACGTCCCGCCGGTGAGTCCAAGAGCGTCCGAGCCGCCGTCGCCACCGTTGAACGTCAGTCCGCCGGCGGGGAACGGTTGCCCACCGCTAAAGTCCACCCGCAGCGTGTCGTTCACACCGTCTCCACCGGTGACGACCATCGCATCGAAGTCTGCCAGTGTCACCCTATCCACGACAACCGTGCCGTTGACGAAATCATGCGGTCACCGGCCCCCTCGCGGGTCTCGTACAAAGCGGCGGAGAACTCGACGGTTGGCAGCCCGACCACGTGGATCGTGGCCAAGTCGTCCGCGGTGATGCCGAACGGCGAGATCGCGACACGAACGGTGACCGTGAGCGTCGCGTCGCCCGCCATGCTGTCGGCGGTGAATGTCGGAGTCGCGCCGGTCTCGTCGCCGCGGCTGGCATTGTCCCGCGATTCGCCGAACACGCCGTCGCCGTCCAGGTCCCATGTGAACTGGAAGTCGTCGCCGGTGGCGCCGACGAACGTGGCACTCGCCTGCAAGCTGACCGACCGGCCCGCGAACACCAAGTAGTCACCGCCTGCCTCGACGAACGGGCCTTTGTCGTTGGTCTCGATTTCCGTCGTTACTTCGTCACTCAGGCCGCCGTCGTCGTCGCGCACCCGCAGGTGGACCCGGTAGCCGTGCGTGCCCTCGTCGCGATCGGCATCGCTCGGCAACACGAACATCGGGTTCGGTCCAAGTTCGTCGCCGTGCTCGGCGTCTGGGCCGGTCTCGCCAAACACGCCGTCGTCGTCCAGGTCCCATTCGAACGTGAGCGAGTCGAGGTCGCCCGCCGGGTCGAAGGCCGTGCCTGAGAGCGTGATGTTGTTGCCGCGGTTTACCAGGTAACCCTCGCCGGGGTCCGCCGTCGGGGCCTCGTTCACGACCAGCACGGTAGCCGTGCTCACGGCGCTGAGCAGACCGTCGTCGTCGCGAACTCGCAGGGAGACGGGAACCGGGCCGTCATCGAGTCCCGCGGCCGAGAATTCCGGCGTCGCGCCCAACTCGTCACCGCGCTCGGCCGACTGGCCCGTCTCACCGAACACACCGTCGCCGTCCAGGTCCCACTCGAACGAGAGCGCGTCGCCGTCGCTGTCTTCACCGACACCGGACAGCGTGCTCGCGCCGCCTTCCCTAACGACATACAACTCGCCAGCAAACGCGATCGGCGCGGCGTTGGCCACGCGAACCAATGTCGATTGGATCGGACTGACCCCGCCATCCTCGTCCTCGACTTGCAGCCGGACCACGGACGCCGCCGGGCCGTCCGCCAGCGCGATGAACGTCGGCTGCGGGCCGGTCTCATCGCCGAACAGTCCGGCACCGCTCGTTTCGCCAAAGACGCCGTCGTTGTCCAAGTCCCAGAGGAACGTGAGCGGGTCCGCGCCTCCGGCGGGATCAGTCGCCATGCCAGCGAGCGTCAGACTGGCGCCCTCGGCCACGGTGTACTCGCCGCCGGTACTGGCGCTCGGCGAGGCGTTGCCGATGCGTACCGTGGCGGGGACTGCGTCAGTTTGACCCGTGGGGTCGCTCACCCGAAGCGTCACGAACCGAGTGCTCGGCCCGTCGAGTCCGGCGGCATCGAAGTTCGGATTCGGGCCGCTTTCGTCGCCGTGCTCAGCGGCGGTGCCGGTCTCGCCGAAGACGCCGTCGCCGTCGAGGTCCCAGGCATACGTGAGGTTTTCCACTGCGTCGTCGGGATCTGTCGTGTTCGCGGCGCTCAAGACGACAGTACTGCCTTCGAGCACCGAGTACGGCCCACCACCGTCGGCGACTGGAGCACCGGCCGGCCTTACTTGTACGGTGATCGTCACATTTTGAGTGACGCTGCCGCCGTCGTCATCCGCGACACGCAACCGCACGGTTGTGTCGCCGGCCGGGAGCCCGGTCGTGTCGAACAGCGGCGTCGCGACGGTCTCGTCGCCACGCCCCGCTGCGCCGCCCGTCTCGCCGAAACTGCTGTCGCCGTCGAGGTCCCAGGCGAACGTGAGCGGATCAGCCCCGCCTCCCGCGTCAGAGCTGGTCGCGATCAACTGCACCGCCGAGCCAGCCAGTGCCGAGTACGGGCCGCCGGAGCTGGCGGTCGGGTTGGCGTTGCTGACGTTGATCGTCGCAGTCGCCCGCGCGAAGTTCAGATTCGCGTCGATCGCACGGAGGCTGACGGTGACCGTCGTGGGACCGTCCAGCCCAGCGGCGGAGAATGTGGGCGTCGCGCCGGTTTCGTCGCCACGCTGGGCGGCGCCGCCGGTTTCGCTGAAGCGGCCGTCGCCGTCGAGGTCCCAAGTGAAAGTCGTTGGAGATGCGGACGGCACACGGAGTGTGCCTACTACATTGACCGAGCCGCCTTCGGCGACCATGTAGGGGCCGCCGGCGTCGGCGGTAAAGTCGCCGCCGATCTTGACGACGTGCAGCATCAGGTCGCCGCCCGACGTTGTGAACGTGTTGAGCACGCGGCCATCAATGGTCTCGGTCCCGATCGGGTCCCAGCCATCGCCGATCACCACCGTGTCGTCGTCGTCGCGAATGACCGTCAGCGTATTGGTGTCGGACACGCGGGCCACCGACTCGGGGTCGAGGATGAGCGTGTTCGGGCTGCGGCCGATGATGTCGATGACCTCGATGCCGCTGACGTTCGTGGCCTGGGTCAGGTCCAAGACGAGATCACGGTTATCGAGCTTGAGCGTATCGATGCCGGGGCCGCCGGACACTTCGGTGAACGAAAGGTCCGTGACGACAATCTGGTCGTCGCCGGGCCCGGCGTTGAGCACATCCGGGCCACCGCCGCCCGACAGCATGTCGTTGCCGGGGCCGGCGAAGATTGACTGTGAACCGAACGTGCCGCCGAACTCGTCGTCACCCGTGCTGCCCGTGCCGCCCGAGCCGCCAAACAGCCGCGGGTTGCCGACATACTCGCCGCCGTGAATCACATAGGTCACGCCCGACTCGTACTCGTTGTTCAGCTCGTCGTTCGGCGAACCGACAATCAGGTCGGAGCGCCCGTCGCCGTTCAGGTCGCCCGTTAGAGAAACCGCAAAGCCGAACGCGCTGTACCAGTGCCCGCTGCTAGCGACGAAGCCGTTTTGGCCGTCGAGTCCAGCCACATCCAGTGTGGCCGCCCGCGGACTGGCCGAGCCGAACACCACGACCGCCTGCGATTGCAGGGACGTCTCAGGCCCGCCGATCACGACGTCGGCCAAGCCGTCGCCGTTGAAGTCGCCACCGCTGGCCGCGTGGCCGAGTCGCACTGCCGGACCTATCGTGTTGGTGATCGTGAAGCCATTGCCCCCGTTGAGCGTCGCGACGTCGAGCCTCGCCGGGAAGGCGGTCTGGCGGCCGAATACGACATGCGCCTGGCCGCGGTCCGAATTGGCACGCAGCACGCCAATGGCGAGGTCGTCCACGCCGTCGCCGTTCGTGTCGCCGAGGCCCTCGGCCGAGAACGCGAAGTCCACGCCCGCCGTGCCGACGATCTCGAACCCGTTTGAGCCGTTGAACGACGAGAGCCGGAACGTATCTGGGAAAGGCGTTGCCGAGCCGAAGCCCACAAACGCGGCTCCCTCCTGGAAGCTGGGCCGCCGGCTGAGAATGAGGTCATCGAGGCCGTCGCCATTCACGTCCGCCGGCGTACTGGCGACCTTGCCAAGCCCGTTCTGAGGGGCGGAGTTCGTCGGGTCGTGAGTGATGATCGCGAAGCCCGCGCCGCCAGCCTGCGATGACACGACGGCCGGGAACGGCGTTGCCGCACCAGGTCCGCGGCCATAGATGACAAACACCTGATCGCACGAATCCGGCCGGCAGCCCCACACCGTCTCGCTGCCCGTCAGCACTTCGTCGGCCCCGTCGCCGTTGATGTCCGCGTGCCCCACGGAGCGGCCAATGACGCCGTTGTTGGGCGGCATGGCGCGGATCACGAAGCCGTTTTGTCCGTCGAGCGTCGCGAGGTCAAACTGGGCCGACTGGGAAAAACCGGCCGTGCGACCGAACACCACGTACACCTGGCCGCCTTGCGAGGCGGTGCCCGGCGCTCCGACAATCAAGTCGTCCACGCCGTCGCCGTTCACATCGGCCGAGTCCACGTCGTGGCCCAGCAGATCTTCGGCGGCCAGACCGTTGATCACGAACCCATTCGCCCCGTCCAGGTCGGCGCCGCTCAGACTCGACGGCACGCCGGCGCTGGAGCCGAACACGACGTACACCGAGCCGGCGATGCTTAGGCCGCCAGGTTCGGCTACCAGTGAGCCGACAATCAAATCGTCGAAGCCGTCGCCGTTCACGTCACCGGCCGCGACCGACTGGGCGGAGAACTCGCTAGCCGCCGCGCCACGGAAAGCGGTCCCCACGCCGGAGGAGCCCAGGGCGTCCACGTCAAACAGCCCGTTGCCCGGTGTGTCCACCACGGTGAACTGGAACGTCTTGTCGTGACTCAGGCCGCCGGCATCCGTCGCCCGCACGGTGACCTCGTGGATCTGACCCGGATCGAGCGGGGAACGGAGTTGGTCGAGCAGGTTGAGCCCGCGTTCGGTGAATGTGCTGTTGGTGAGTCGGAAGAAGTCGCCGCGCAGGCCACCGGACACGAACGTGCCGGGCGTGGCCACGTCGTTCAGCAACACATTGCTGGGGATGATCTGCTTGGCGATCGCGCCGGGCAGTTCGTAGCGTGCCTCGACACCCGCGCCGCCGCCCCCCTCGACGAAACCAAGCAGGATGTCGTGCTGGCCGGCCGCCAGGAAAATCCGGCCGGAGCGTTCCGTCATGCCTTGGAAGAAGTTGTTATCGACGATTCTGCGGCCATCGACGAACAGCACCGAGCCGTCGTCGCTCGTGGTGAAGAAGCTGTACACCCCGGCTTGCATGATCTCGATCTTGCCCCGCCACAGCGCTCCGAGGTTGTCTTCGCCCACGTCCAAACCGCTGAGCGTGGCGAATGGATTGCCACCGCTGTTGGGAAATTCGATCGTCGGAGTGATCACGGTAGCGTCGGGAGTTCGACGGGCCAGTGGGACCGAGGACTGGTTGACGCTGGCGAGTTTCAGCCGGCTGCCGTCGAGCGTGAACAGGCCGCTGGGATCGTCCACGAGCAAGAAGGTCGCCCCGCCGAAGACGATCTGCGGGCTGCCGGGGAACGTCGGATCGACGTCGAGGGCCGTCAAGTTGGCCACCAGGTCGCCGCTGCGCACGCCGTCGCCGAGGACCAGTGCGTCGGCGTTGATGTCGAACGGGGCACGGTTCCGGCTCCCGTCCACGAAGACGGTCACCGCCGCCAGCGACGGTGTGCCCTGCGAGTCCACCGCGGCATAGACGAAGCTGGCCGTGCCGAAGAAGCCGGCGGCCGGCGTGTAGCGGATGAAGTCGTCCGACGAATCGGCCGGCGTGCCGTTGTTCATCACCTCGGCCGTGCCGGCGGTGGGAGCCAGATGAATCGCGAGCGACGGCGGCGCTGCGCTCGGGTTGATGTCGTTCGCCAACACGTTGATCGCGACTGGCTGGCCGATCTCAGAGCCTGCCGTATCGGCGTTGGCGTCGATCGTCGGCCGGGTGGCGGCAACGAACGTCGCCCGCACGTCCACGTTATTGCTCACGTTCTCGGGTGTGACCAAAACGTACGCCGCCGGTCCGCCGAGCGTGGCGATATCGGGGCCCTGGAAGAAGTTCGTGCCCAGCGGCGTGATCTGGTCGGCGTTGAGCGCCGTGCCGTCGGCGGCGAACAGGCGATGGCCAATGTTGCCATTGCCCGTGCTGCCGCCGAGGCTTCCCGCCAAACCGACACGCCAAGCGACGACGCGCGTGCCGTCGGCCGCGATGGCCAAGGCTGGAGCCGTTTCGTCCTTGGCATACGGCGAGCTGGCGCGAATCTCGCCGCTCGTGGCGACCGGCGTGCCGCTGCCGCCCGAGAAGTTTCGCAGGAACACACCCTGGCCGACTGAACGCAAGAGCGCCAACCGCGCCGCTACGGTGTTTGGCACACCATTGTTGGCCAGCCGGAAAAACTGCCCTTTCAGCCCGCCCGCGACGAACGTGCCGGGATTGGCGACGTCGTTGAGCAGCACCGAACGAGGAATGATCTGTTTGGGCGTAGTGCCCGGCAGCTCGTAGCGCGCCTCGACTCCTGCGCCGCCACCGTGCTCGTAGAACGCCACCTGGATGTCGTGCTGGCCGGCGGTGAGCGTGATGTTGCCCGACCGCTCCCTCATTCCTTGGTGGAAATTGTCGTCCACGACGCGCCGGCCGTCGATCGACAGGACCGAGCCGTCGTCGCTCGTCGTGTAGAAGCTGTACGTGCCGGCCTGCGTGATCTCAATCTTGCCGGTCCAAAGTGCGGCCAAGTGATCGGACCCGACATCCGCGCCCGCCAGTCCTGCGAACGGATTGCCGGAGTTCGCCGGGAAATTGATCTCGGGCGTGATCGCCGTGTCTTCCGGCGTGAGTGCTTCAAGCTGGATCGGGCCTCGGTTCGTGTCACTATCCCAAGCTATCGAGAACGACCCGTCCGGCGAGAAGGCGACCTGTGGATCGAACTGACTGCCATCGGTCGCGACGTTAGCCTGGAAAACGTTGCCGTCGGCCGTGCCGTCGGCGCGGTAGCGCTGGCCGAAGACGCCGAACTCGTCGGCGTCGGCACCGGGTTCCTCGCGCGTGTCGTTATCCCAGACGACGACAAAGCCGCCGTTCGGGGCCACGGCGACGTCGACGTTTGAGAAGTGCTTCCCGGCGGGAGCCGTCAGTTCGAACGCATCCTTTGCTGAACCGTCGGCACGGAATCGCCGGAAGCGAACATTGTTGTTGGTGACGTTCGACGTCCAGACCACGACGAAATCGCCGGAGCTGGCATCCATCGCCACCTTGGGATTGAGTTGCGAGGCGAAGTTGTCCGTGTTGACTTGGAACTCGCCGCCTCGCGGGTTCCCCTGATTATCAAAGGCGCGGGCGAAGACGTCGGTGGCGTTGGAACCGGGGCCTTGCCACACGACGACGAAGTTGCCCGCCGCGTCCATCGCCACGTCGGGCTGCCGCTGGTCGCCCGCCGTGGTCGTGTTGATTGGGAATTCGCCGCCCAACGGGCTGCCGGTCGAGTCGAACCGCCGTCCGAAAATGCCCGCGCCGCCGCCGTCCTGATTGGCGCTTTGCCAGACGACGACGAATCGGTCAGCATCGGCAGGCTGCAAACCTGCACCACGGTTGGACGCCACGTCGGCTGCGGTCTGCTCGTCGGTGGTACGCGTGTTGACCGTCTTGTCGAGCGCGCTCAGCGGCGCGACAATCGCGCCACCCTGGTTGACCACGATCACGGTCGTCAGTTCAGCCAGTCCGCCTTTCATGTCCGAGACGAGCAGTCGTACCGGGTACTGGCCGGGCGCGGCCCAGCGGTGCGTCGTCTGGGTTACCTGCGATGCGGTCGTGCCGTCGGCGAAGTTCCAGAATACGCCCGTCGCGTCGCCGTTGGGATCGGCAACTGTGGCGGAGAGCATGACGTCGGCGCCGGCCAGGACGTTCAATGAGCTAGCCGTGAGCGTGACAACCGGCGGTTCGTTTAATGGAAAATCACCCTGGTTGACGACGACGTCCATGAAGTCGTTCCCAGGCTCGGTGTGCCGGGCGATCGGTGTGACAAACAGCCGGGCCTCGGGATCATGGTACGTGCGGCCGAGTGCCAACTGGCCATCGAGCCTGTCGTTATCGCTGGATGCAATTGAACCGGGCGTAGCGTCGAGCAGCATGGGGGCTTGCGTGGAGCCGCCGCCCCGCTGGAAGCCGGTCGCTTGCGGATGGCGGATGTTCAGGAACAAGACGTCGGCCGCCTTCGGGTCGGACCAGATCGTGCGGTGTTCAAGCCAGTATTCTTGCACCTCGTTGCGGACCAGTTGCAAGCCGTAAAGCCGGTCCGGCTGCAGGTTGCCTTCGTCGAGCGCATGGATGCGGTACGTGCCGTTATTCACGACGTGCTCGACATTGTCCAGACTCCACCAGTTGAGCCGTGTCTTGAAGAACGAACCCCAGTCCAACTGGGGATGCGCCACGCAGCAGCCTTCCACGTCGAACCGGTTGCCGTATTCGTTCAGCGTCGCGTCGGCGAAATCGGAGACGACGGCGGTCGGGTCGAGCGGGTCGAGGTAGTCGGCGTGGAAGCCCAGGCCCAAGCTGTGTGCGAACTCGTGGGCCCAGACGCCGACGTTGATGTTGTTGTGCATGTTCATGAGCCGGCCCATCGATACGCCGCCGTACCCGAAGCCGCTCGCGGAGAGCACCGGGTGAATGACGGTGACGAAGTCGAACTTCGCGGGGTCGTTGGCCGGGTCCAGCGCCTGGGCCAGCTTTTGGGCCTCGATGTGGAACTTGTAGGCGTCGTTGATGTCGATCAAGTTGAACGGCACGGTCATTACGCCAGGCACCAGCGCCACTTTGGAACGTGGGTAGCTGGTCTTGCCATACGAACGAAATCGAGTGTAGTCGTCCAACTCCTGCAACTTGGCCCGCACGTCGGCGTCCGGGAACGCACCGGGAGCGAACGAGACGTCCAGCGTTGTCGCACGGATGACGAGGTGCGATTTCTCGCCGAGCGATTTTAGGGGGCTGGCCAACGGGACGAACTGCCCGTTGCCTGTGAAGCTAACCAGGGTGGTGCTCACGGCACTGCGGCCGCCGTCGTCGTCGCGGACACGCAGGCCGACCGGGGCGGTAAACGTGCCCATGCCGGCGGGCACGAAGAATACCGGCTCGGCAACCGTCTCGTCGCCGCGCGTGGCGGACGCGCCGCTTTCGCCGAAGTTGCCGTCGCTGTCCAGGTCCCACTCGAACGTCAACGTGTCGCCGCCAGCATCGGTCCCAAGTCCCATTGGAACGTCAGCCCATCGTTGCCTGGATCGTTCGCCGTGCCGGCCAGCGTCACCGTCTGGTTGAGCGTGACGCCATAGAGTCCGCCGGCGTCGGCCGTGGGCGCGACGTTGAGCACGTTGATTATGGCCGTATCCGTCGTGCTCTCGCCGCCGTCTGCGTCGCGCACGCGCAGGCCGATCGTAAACTGAGTTGGATTGTCCAGGCCGACGGCGTTGAACGTGGTGCTGGCGCCGATTTCCGTGCCGCGCATGGCCGCCGTGCCAGACTCGCCGAAGTTGCCGTCGCCGTCGAGGTCCCAGAGGAACGTCAGTGCGTCGTTGGCCGGATCGGTCCCCGCCCCGGCCACGAGGACAGTGCCCCCTTCGTTGACCGTGTACGGCCCGCCGGCTTCGGCCGTCGGGGCGACATTACTGATCAGGACCGTGGCGGCGGCCACCAGGCTCGCGGCCCCGTTGTTGTCCACGGTCCGCAGCCGCACGATGTGCTGCGATGGACCGTTCAGACCGGCTGCCGAAAACGTCGGTGTCGCGCCAGTCTCGTTACCTCTTGTGGCCGCCCCGCCCGTTTCGCCGAACAGCCCGTCATCGTCCAGGTCCCATTCGAAGGCGACAATGGTGCCGTCGGAATCGGTGCCGCTGCCGCTAAGCTGCACCGCGCCCGCTTCGGCCACCGAGTACGTCGCGCCGGGCAGGGCCGTCGGCCGTGTGTTCTTCGCAATGACCACATCGTTGCCGTCTGTGCCGCCGCGGTAAGTGATCGTCAGCAGTTCGCCGTCGGCGTTGAACCGCGTCCCCTCCGGCAGCCCGGCGAACGAGCCGACGACGCGCGATGAGGGATCGACCAGCTCGATGATCGTGAATCGTTGGCCGAAGTCCGGCACGAAGCCAAAGTCGATCACCAAGTTGACGCCCGCCAGATCGACCATCCGGTTCGCGCCCAGCACACGGATTTGATCGAACTCGGTGGCGGGCGTGGCGCCGTTAATCTCCAGCATCAAGTCATACGCGCTGTTGAAGGTCGCACCGCCGTCGATCACGACCTGTCCCGGCGAGGAACCCGGCGTCACGTCACTGTTGAAGGCGATCGTGCTGCCGAGGACATCCGTCGCGTCCGTGCCGTCGGCGAATTGGCCGGTGCCGGCATTACTTGTATTGAGCGTGACGCTGCCGCCCGCCGCGTCGATCCGCGCACCGCCCGCGAGCGTAATCGAGTTGTCGCCGCCGGTCGTCAAAACGAGGTTCGTCGCACCGGTCAGACTGATCGTGTTACTGACCGTGATCGGGCCGGAGTTTGCGTTGCCGATCGAGATGGTGCTCGCGGTGATGCGGTCCAATTCGCCGTCGCGAATGCCGAGGAATGCGGCGTTGCCGTCGTCAGATCCGAGTTGAATGGGCACGCCGTTGGTTTTCTGCCGGATCGCGACTTGTCCCGAGCCGGAGTCAATGGTGCCGTTTGCCGTGCCGAAATCGACCCGTAGGCTGTTGCCGACCAGCGTGATTGGCCCGCCGCTGCTGCGAATCGCGCCGGAGTTCTCGAAGCTGGTGGCCCAGTTCGTGCCGCTGCCCGGCGCGGCGGCCGTGATCGCAAGCGGCCCGCACGCGGTAGTGATCGTCGAATTCGCGTCGGCAATCAACACGCCGTAGGAAAACGCCCCGATGCCGCCCGTCGCGTCGATCATCATCGAACCGCCGCCACCGGCCGACACACGACCGCCGTCAGTTACCTGCACGCCGCGGTTGCCGATACTGGCCCCGGAACCGCCGCCGCTCGCGTTGATCGTTACGTTGCCGCCCGACCTGATCGCCGAATTCGCACCGCTCACCAGCACACCGAATTGTTCGCTCCCCGAGCTGCTGCTCGTCCCGGTTCCGTGAACGGTGACGTTGCCCAAGCCGCCGGCCGAGATGACGCCGCCTCGTTCCACGCTCGTGCCGATGTTCAGGATGCTCGCCCCGACGCCACGGCTCTGCCCGATGACCGTAACGTCGCCGCCGACGGAGCTGATCTGTGAATTGTCGCCATCGACCAGCACTCCGTGTTGGAAGTTGCCGGAACTGACGCCGCCGAGTCCGGTGACGGCGACGGTCCCCGCGCCCCCCGCCGAAATTGTCGCTCCGTTGAGCACGCGCACGCCGATGTTGATGATGCCGCTTCCGCTGCCTCGCGCATCGCCAGTCACGGTCACGTTGCCGCCGGACGAACTGATCGCGGAATTGGCATCGGCTACCAACACGCCGTAGTTTTCATTGCCGGTGGTAGTTCCTCCGATGCCGGTCACCATGACTGAGCCGCTGCCGCCGACCATGACCTGAGCGCCCGCCGTGACGGAAACGCCCCACCCATGACTTCCAGTCGTCCCGCCCTGGCCAGTCACTTGCAGGTTGCCGCCGCTGGAAGTGATGAGCGTATTGGCGTCCGCGATGCGGATTCCGAAATTGAACCCGCCGGGACCGCTGCCTCCCATCCCGTTGATCGTGACGCCTCCGCTGCCCGACTGAACTCTGGTTCCGGAATGGATATCCAGGCCGTGCTGGGAGCCGCCTGCGTCGCCGCCGCGTCCGATGAGTGCGACCCGTCCCGCGCCGGTCGCCTGGATCGTCGACGTCTGAATCCAGAGGCCCTGGAAATCGCCCGCGGCCGATGTCGCGCCTTGGTTGGCTCGCAGCGTGATGTCGCCGTCGGCGGTCGTGATGCTTGAACCTGTGCGCAAAATGATCCGCTGGGCAGCGTTGAGCGAGATCGCCCCGCTGCCGGACGTCGCGAGATCAGCGCCAGAGTTCGTGAACAACCCATCGGACGGAACCGGATTCCCTTGGGCGAAGTTGACCTGCACCTGGTCGAGGTCCGACCCACCCTGGATCGTGAGGCTGCTGACCGATGCGTATGGCTGGTCGAAAAGAATGCTGTCCGTGATCAAGTTCTTGACCACGAGATTCGCCCCGTTCAGCGCGACCTCGAGGACATTGACCGACGCGATTGCCGACAGGTTGACCACCGCCGGCGCGCCCTGCTGGATGATCGTGACCTGATAGTCTTCGACCTCGCCATCGGCCGCCGCGCCGGTAGGCAATAGTCCGCCAGCCGTGCTCAAACGGAAGCTGGCGTAGGTTGTGCCGGTGCTCGCGCCGGCCGGAACTGTGAAATTCAGCGCCTGCACGCCGGCCGCGGTGCCGAGGCTTTGATTCGTGATGATTTGCTCGCCCACGTCGTCCCAGTCGCCGTCGCGGTTGAAGTCGATCCAGCCGTCGAGCTTGTTGGAAGTGGCGTCGGGCAGTTGGAGATCGACCGCGACGCCGGCGCTGGTGGCCGCGAATGCCGACGTGGCCAGCACGGTCGTGAACGACACGCCGTCTTCGTCGTCTGAACCTGTCGAGTCGTCGCCGCTGGCGTTCGCCGTCGGCTGGCCGACCCCCTCGGTGTCTCGGTTGGCTCCAAGCCGCGCACCGACCGGTGTGTGCCGCGCGCCGTTCTGGGCCAGCGTGGTCGGGTAGCTGGCGGCAAATCCGGACTGGGCCGCCGTTGGAGCGTCACCGAACTCGGTCTCGTCGTCGGTCACGTCAAGCGTGGCCGTGCCGGCCGAAAATCCCGTGGCCGACGCGGTGATCGTCACCGTCTGCGTGCCATCGGTCGGCGCGTCGTCCATGCCCGTGATCGTGAACGTCGCCGTAGTTTGGTTCGGCGAAATGACCACCATCGCCGGCACGGTCGCCTCGGTCGTGTCGCTGCTGGCGAGGTGTACGGTCAACGGCTGAGAGAGATTGCGTGGGTCGCGCGTCACGGTGCCGGACGCCGTGCCGCCGTTCTCGTTGATCGATCCTGGATTGATCGAGAGCGTCAGTCCCGACTCGACGATCGTATACGCTTGGCCCACGACGAAATCCGCGTTCGACACATTTCCCACGGAGTCGGTCACGCCGCCCGCGGCGTCCCTGTCGAAGTCGATGCTCAGCGTTCCGAGTCCGGCCCCGGTGTCCACTGTGACTGTGTACGTGGTTCCGCTGCCGGTCCTGCCCGTGACAGCCGCGCCAGAGATTCCACTGGCGTCGATCACGAAATCACCCACGTCCACACCGGTCACTGGCTCGTTAAAGGTCACGGTGAAGTCCACCGTGGCGGTGTTCGTCGGATTCGTTCCCGCGCGGATGATCGACGTGACCCGCGGCACCGTGGTATCGACCTCGATGCTGAAGTCGGCGGTGGCCGCGGCACCCGCCGGGTCCGCGGCCTGCACGGTGATCGTGTGCGTCGCGGGACCGCCGAGCAACGTGCCGCTGGCCATGGTGACGACGCCCGTGCTGGAGTCGATGGCAAACCGCCCGCCGGCATTGTTGGTCAGACTGTACGTCACCGTATCGCCGTCGGGGTCCGTGTCCAGTGCGGTGACGCCGACGGTCGCGCCGGTCAATGCTCCTTGAGCCACTGCATTGGTCGCCGGATCAGTGTCGGTCGGCGTACTGGGCGGCTGGTTGCCGATGAGCACCACGTCGTTGTTGTCGGTACCGCCGTTGTAGAAGATCACGTAATTCGTGCCGCCGATGTTCACCGTATCGCCGTTCGTTGCCGCGCCGGTGAACCTCGTGCCGATGACGGCATCGGTGTTGTCGTTGGCGATGATCGTGATGGTGGAACTCATTCCACCGGTGGTGCCCAGCAGATTCGCGTCGTTGATGGTCACCATTCCGTTCACGATCACTTGATCGTGCTGTGTGCCGGGCGTGTTGCCATTGATGTCTACGACCAGATTCGATCCCGCATTCAGGGTCAAATTGCCGTTGATCGTGATGGTGCCCGGCGACGTGCCGGCGCTGAGCGTGCCGCCGCCGTTGATCGCGACATTGCCGTTGAGCGTCCCCTGGCCGGCGATCTCGCCCGACGCCGCAAATCCGCCGGTCGCCGTGATGCTGTTGCCCAGTAGGTCCCAACGTCCCGATGAGACAGTCACTTGACTGAAGGTCTTATTGAACGCTGGGGCAATGATCACGTCGCCGCCGGTCTTGGCGATGTCGAGTCGCCTCAGACTTCCGGAGCCAGTCAACGATTGATCCGTGCCGCCGCGCAGGCTGACAAGGCCAGCGCCGCCGACGGAAGCGCCCACGATATCGCCCGAGAGGAGAATCGCGTTGGAGTTGATCGTACCGCTACCGGTCAGGTCGTCCGTAACAGCCAGGTCTTGCGTCAGGTTTATGGTTCCACCGTTGCCCGTCAGAAACAGATCTTCGACCGTGCCACCATAGTTGGCCGTCACATTGCCGTTGAACGGAGCGAACAAGGCGAGCCGCTCCGCACCGGTGGAACCCCTGATCGTCCCGGAACCGGTGAGCGAGCCGAAGACAAAAAAGTCATTGGCCAAAATCACGCTGCCACCGACTGCCTGGCTGACATTCAGGTTGGTGACGCCAGCGGAATCGCTACTCGACAACGTCTGCACGCCGCTGCCGCGCAGGCTCACGGTGCCGTTGCCGTCCGTGCTGGAAATGTTGACATCCCCGGAGACCCGAATCGTGCCGTTGTTGATTCTGCCGCCACCGCTGAGGTCATCGGTCACGATCAGGTCTTGTGCAACGCTGACGCTGCCGCCGTTGCCAGTCAGAAACACGTTTTGGACCGTCCCGGCATAATCCGCAGTCACAATTCCATTGAATGGGGCAAACAGCGCCAGCCTCTCCGACCCGGTCGCGGCGGTAATCATGCAGCCGGTGACAGTAAGTGATGTAGTCAGCGTCAGATCACGCGCGAGTGTGAACATGCCGGCGTATTCCGCGCTGACGTGCATCCGATTGATGCTGGAGTTAAAGCTGGCATCGACCGTCGCATTCTTCGACGAAGTGCCGCCGAAGAACACGAAGTCGTTGTCGTCCGGCACGCCGTCGGGATCGGACGTCACGACCGTCCAGTTGGCCGCCTCAGACCAGTTGTTGGTCGTCCCGCCACCGTCCCAGACGAAGGTGATGCCCGCCGGGGGCACTTCGCCGCGCAGGTCTTCCACCTCGCCGTCGGGCGCGTCGCCCGTCGGCGCGAGGCCGCCAGCGGTGCTCAGTCGGAAGCGGGCGTACTTCAAGCCGATCGCGGCGCCGGCGGGTACGGCAAACACCACGTTGTTCGAGCCGTCCGTCACCGCCAGACTGTTGGCGATTTGCTCACCCGCGTCGGCAAAATCGCCGTCGGCGTTGAAGTCGATCCAGGCATCGAGCTTCGCTCCGCCGCCGCCCGCGCCGGACACAACGACCGTGGCCGTCGCGTTCGAGCCGGACACCAACGCGCCGAGACTCACTCCGTCCTCATCGTCCGGGCTGCCGGCCAAGTCGTCGCCGTCGGCCCCGGTCGTCGGAACGCCATTGGCTTCCTCATCACGCTGCGTGCCAAGTATTGGGCCGATCGCCTTGTGCCGCGCTCCGTTCCGGGCCAGCGTCGTCCCGAAAGAATCCGGCGCGTCACCATAATCACGCAGTAGGCACGCCGGAACGCTGGTTAGGAACGGATCGGTGTCCACATTGCCGCTGTACGAATCGCCGGAACCTCCTAGATTGCTCGGTCCGCTCGCGGTACCCCAGAAGTTGTTCTCGGCGTTGATCGTGTTTGCCGGCGTGCCGTTCACGACGGCCGTCGAATTGCCGGAGAAGCGGTTGTTTGTGAGCACCACGACACTGTCGGAGATGTTGACCCCAGTACTGTTGACGCTGAACGAGGAGCAGGTAATCGACGCTGCGGCGGTGTCGAGGTCGCCGCCATCGCTGAGCTGCGCCAGCGAAATCGCCACGCCGGTGTTGGTCAGGTTGTTGTCCGTCAGCGTCACGTCGGAGCCGCCGGAGTTGCCGAAGCTGTTCAGGAATTGTATGCCGTTGACGCGGTTGCTCGCGCTGATGTTCTGGATCGTGACTCGATCCGAGAACTGCTGGGAGACGATTCCGGTTCCCGTGCGGTCCGCCGACCCAGTCCACGCGACGTTCAGACCGTCAATGACCGTGTCGTCGATGTCAGTCAAGGAGATCGGCGTGACCATTTGATTGAGCGATCCGTCATTGGGCAGGACGATCCCGGTGCCAACATGGCCGATGGTCAGACCGGACATGAACCCCAAGTTGAGCGCCTGGCTGCTGCTGGTGAAGGTGTTGCCGCTGGCCACAGCCGGAAACGTGTCGATGTCGCCGGCACCGTCGCTAAGCTGCGCCAGGGCAAGCGCCACACCCGTGTTGGTCAGGTTGTTGCCGGTCAGCGTCACGTCCGAGCCGCCGGAGTTGCCAAAGGCGTTTGCGAAATCGATGCCTACGTTGCGGTTACTCGCGTTCACGTTCTGAATGGTAATCCGGTCCGAGAACTGAAAGGAGAAGATGCCAGTGCCGGAGCGTCCGGCGCCACCCCACGACAAATCCAATCCATCGATCAGGGAGTCGTCGGCGTTTTCGAGATTCACCGCAATCCCTGGGTTGTCGTTGATCCGAAAACTCTTCAGGACGGCCGCCGCGCTGGTGACGGAGAGAATACTTGAGCCAACACCTGCGGCGCTGATGGCGATCAGCGGCGTTCCGGTGAAGCCGGGCTGAGTCGCGCCATCGATGGTGAGGTTTTGGGTGACGGGAGGCAAGGCACTGCCGAGCGTAATGGTCTGGGCGCCGTTGCCGATGTTGAACACGATCGTGTCGGGCCCGGGGTTCGCCTCGGCGTCCAGAATCGCCTGACGCAACGAGCCGCCGCCAGCGTCGTTCGTGTTGGTGACGAAGAGCCCATTGGCCAGACTGACCGGATAGTCCTCCACCTCGCCGTCGCTGGCCGTGCCCGTGGGAGCCAGATTGCCCGCGGTGCTGAGACGGAACCGAGCGTAGCTCGTGCCGGGCACGAAGTTCGTCCCCGTGTCCTGCGGGACGGCGAAGGTCAACGTCTGCGTGCCGGCGGTCGTGCCCAGGCTCTGGTTCGTGAAGATCTGCTCGTCGGCGTCGAGCCAGTCGCCGTCGCGATTCAAGTCGATCCAGGCATCCAGCCGGTTGGACGTCGCGTTCGGACTCTGAAGATTGACCGTGAGACTGGCGGTGTTGCCAGCCGTGGCGGACGCGAAGATCGTCGCCAGCAACGTAATGCCGTCTTCGTCATTTGGTGAGCCATTGAGATCGTCCCCGTCCGCTGCGAGCGTGGGCTGACCATTGCCCTCGGCATCACGATTCAAGCCGAGGCTAGGCCCGGCGACTACGTGTGCCGCACCGATATCGCCTGACGAGGTTGGGTAACTCGCCAAGAAGCCAGACTGCGCGGCGGTCGGCGCGTCTCCGTAGTCCACTGGTACGGCGGTCAGGACAACGTCGTTGTTGCTGGTGCCGCCGACGTACGAGATGGAATACAAGATCCCGCCGACCGACACGAGGTCGCCCGAGTTGGGCGCGCCGGCAAACTTGCTGCCGCCGACCGCGTCCGTGCTGTCGTTCGCGATGATCGTGATGGGGGCCGTTGGCGCTGCGCCGGTGGTGCCGCTGAGCGTTGCTCCGTTGATCGTCACCGCGCCGTTGACGATAAGCTGATCGTGCTGCGTGCCCGGCGTGTTGCCGTTGATATCCACGGCGAGGGTGGATCCCGAATTCAGCGTCAGGTTGCCGTTGATCGTCACTTGGCCCGGCGAATCGCCCGCCGCGATCGTCCCGCCACTGTTGGCTGTGACGTTGCCGCTAACCACGACCGACCCTCCCAGCGTGCCGCCTGAGTTCACTGTGACTGCACCGGTCAGTGTGCCTGTTCCGGTGATTCTTCCACCCTGCGCGGTGAACCCGCCCGTTGCCGTGACGGCATTTCCCAACACATCCCACTGCCCAGCCGAGACCGTAACTTGCGTGAAATTCCGGTTGAACGTACCAAACAGGACGTCGCCGCCGGGCTTCGCAATGTCGAGCCGGGCGAGCGATCCCGCTCCAGCAAAGCTCTGGTTGCCGCTCCCACGCAATGAGACAAAGCCGGTGCCACCTACCCCCGAACTAACTGTTGTGTCGCCGCCAACACCCAACTGTCCCGGCCCGTTGACAGTGTTCAGTGAGCCGATGGTCAGATCGTCCGTCACGTTGAGGGTCTGCGTCAGGGCGAGGGTGAGCGTCCCGAATGCACCGGACGCGGCGAGCAACTCGACGTCCTCGACCGTGCCGCTGAAGTTTGCCGTGTAATTGCTGTTGGTGGGGACGGTGATCAGCAGTTTTTCCGCGCCGCTGGCCCCGGCGATGCTGCCGCCGCCGGTCAGCGTGCCGGCGTTGCCCAGCTTGTCCTGAAAGATGTGGGACAGGTCCGAAATGACGGCAAACAACGCGAGTACGTAACCAAGCCCAGAATCCGCGGACCAGACCCCCCGTTCCCCCTGTACGAGCGATTTCGTTTGCCAGAATGAAAGCCAACTATACTCGCGGTTTGGCCCGGTGCCAAACAAAAACAACATGCTTTGCAAAGTCGCTGTAGGGAACGCCCTCCGTGGCGTTCCGGTCGGGGCACGGCATCGGAGCGCTACGGAGGGCGTTCCCTACAGAATCGTGCGCGATGATCGGAGAGTGCGTCGGGCACACGAGATACTTTTTCCGCTCACGCCGCCCGTTCAGCCAAGGTGCAAGTTGGCGCAGTTTGAGCAGCACCCCATACCTTGCATAATTGGTCACCGCTATCAAAAGAAGCCAAGTTGGGATGGCACTGAAAATCCGACCACGATCCCTCTCGCAGGGCATCCAAGGGTCACAGCGTAAGATTGGGCAAGAGACCGACGCACAATTTGGAAAACCGAGCAGCGATGGCGTCAGAAGCGACTGTGACCAGATGGATTGCCGCATTGAAGGCCGGTGATGAAGACGCCGCTACCAGGATCTGGGAGCGGTTCTTTCCCAAGCTGATGCACTTGGCCCGGGACCGACTCAGCCCGGCCACGCGCCGCGTTTACAACGAAGAGGACGCGGCCTTGAGTGCCTTTCGCAGTTTCGTGGAGCGAAAACTTGAGCGGATACGGCGGCAGTGGGAGGGAAAGGAGTGAGTTCCCACGAGAACATTCCCAACGATCAACTTGCACTGCTCGATGCCGTCTGCGACCGGTTCCAAGCGGCCTGGAATTCGGGCGAGCGGCCGGTCATCGAAACCTTCCTTAACTAGGCTGGCTAACGATCGAGCTACAGAATGCCACCGAACCGATCCGGGAGGCTGACTGGGCCGTGCGGTTCCTGCGCGGGTTTTGACCGTTGCGAGGCGATCTGACGGCCGGGAAAGCTACGTCCTACAGGTCACGTTGCTTTGCGCGTCAACCTGACTTAGAAATCGGTGTCGGAATACGTCTCGTTTGCGGCCTGGTCGGTGATCACGTCGAGGACCCCGCCGTTGTCGGCTACGCGATTGGCAAGGAACCAATCCAAGCCTTGGCTGCCGGTCAGCGTGTCCACGTTGTTGTCGTTGAAGACGGTTTGATTCGCTCCATCGTCGCCGTTCAGACGGTAGCCGCCGGTCAGGCCGGTGCCGGCCTGGATGTTGGCCACGCGAGCGGCGTAGGTGCCGGCCGAGGTCCATTCTTTCATAATCAACGAAAGTGCCACGTCGTTGATGTCGTGGGCGGTGTATCCGGCGACCAGGATGTCTTCGTCGGTGTTGCCCACGAGCCGGTCGGAGCCGTAGCCGCCGATCATCAGGTCACGGCCGCCGCCGCCGATGAGCATGTCATCACCGTCGCCACCCACGAGGATGTCGGCGCCGTCGCCGCCCTTCACATGGTCATTGCCGTTGCCCGCAAAGACGCACGCCGGAACTGAGATCGATCCGGAAATCTGAATGTAATCGTCCGCACCCTGACCAAAGATGACGATCCGCGAGAACCCGCCGGCGGGCGGACCAAACGACTGCTGGTAAACGAGCGTGTCATTCGTGCGGTTGGTGATCTGCACTTGCAGAGTACCGTTGTTGCTCATGGGGTTCACGTGGATGCGGTCGTTCACGGTGAGGCCGCCCACGACCAGCGCCGTGCCCGTGCCCGCTCCGCATGCGCCGACTTGGGTGCCAGCGTACGCGACATTCAGTGCCAGCGTCTCAAAGTCCACGCCCAAGTCGTCGTCGGTCACCGTGAACTTGACGGTGTGCGCGCCCGCCGTCGTCGGCGTGAAGTTGAGATTGAGCCCCGAGCCACTCGCAACGACGACGTTCGACCCGTCGCGCACTTCCCACGCGGTCGTGTGCGTGTCAAGCGTGCCGACGTCGGTGAAGCCGGCGACCGAGTAGGCGAGCGGCTGGCCGGGCACGGCGGCCGTCGCGCCGTTGATCGTACCGGTGATTACCGGGGCGACGTTGTACACGGTCAGAGTGCCGGAGGCTTCGGTGTCGCTGCCGGAGTCGTCATCGTTGATCGTGATAGCGACGGTGAACTGGTCGCTCGCCGTGCCGGTCGGATTGTCGTCCGGGAAGCTGCGCGAGGTGCTGAACGTACCGTCGGGGTTAATCGTGAGCACGGTGCTCGCGCCGTCGCTCCAGATCGCGGTGCCGGTGAAAGTTTCGGTCACGACGCCAAGTGCCGGGTCGCTGAAGTTGCCGGTGACGGTGACCGATTGGCCTTCGTTGATCGAACTCAGGGAAAGCTGGATCAGTTCGATTTCGGGGTCCACGTTGTTGATGGTCAGCGTCGCCGTGTCAGTGTCGCTGTTCGTACCGTCGCTGACGAGGACGGTCACGATGCGGCTATCGGGGCCATCGCTGAGGCCGAGCGCGACCATCTGGGCCGGCGGCAGCGTTGGCGACACGCCGGTGACGTTCTCGTCGTAGTCGCCGTCGCCGTCTACGTCCCAGGTATAGGTTAGCGTCGCCTGCGAATCGGTGTCGGTCGAACCGGAGCCATCAAGCGTCAGGCCGTCGCCTTCGTTGATCGTGTACGGGCCGCCCGCGTCTGCGACTGGCGTGAAGTCGTCGTTGGTGATCGTGCCTGTGCCCGACGGGTCGGCAAAGGCGACCGCCCGGCCGGAGGCTTGCAGGTTCGACAACAGCACCTGGAACGCCTCGTCCAACTCCACCGTGTCGTCGCCGTTGACCGTGACGCTGATCGTCTCGGTCGCGCCGGCTGCCGTGCTGGCGAAGTTCCGCGTCGTCGTCGGGATGCCGGTGTAGTCGTTGTCGCCGGTGGTCGCCGAGCCGTCGGCCGTCTCGTAGTCGAAGCTGACGCCCGTGTCCACTTCATGGCTCAAGGTGACCGTGAAGTTGAACGTCGTCACGCCGTCGGTCTCGCTCGCGGTCACGTCGTTGATCGAGACCGTCGCGCTGTCGTCGTTGGTGATCGTGCCGTCACCGGTGCCGTCGGCGATTGTCACCGCCCGGCCGGAGGCTTGCAGGTTCGACAACAGCACCTGGAACGCCTCGTCCAACTCCACCGTGTCGTCACCGTTGACCGTGACGCTGATCGTCTCGGTCGCCCCGGCCACCGTGCTGGAGAAGTTTCGCGTGGTGGTGGGAACGCCGGTGTAGTCGTTGTCCCCCGTCGTGGCCGAGCCGTCGGCCGTCTCGTAGTCGAAGCTCACCCCGGTGTCTACTTCGTGGCTCAGCGTGACCGTGAAGTTGAAGGTCGTAGCGCCGTCGGTTTCGCTCGCCGTCACGCCGTTGATGGAGATCGTGGCCGAGTCGTCGTTGGTGATCGTGCCGACCCCATTGCCGTCACCGATCGTGACATTGAGTCCGGCTTCGGCTGCCGTGCCTTGAATGCCGACGGTGAAGCCGTTCCAGTTTTCGTTGCTGAGGCTCCGCCAGGTAAGCGTGCTGAATGCGCCGCGGAATCGAAGAGTCCCGTGCGGCTCACCGGTTCCCAGCAACTGATACTCGAAGTTGCCGTTTCCGAGGTTGACGATGTTCTTGAATGAGGTGCCGCAGCCCCAGTATCCACAACTGTTGCCGTCGGAGGGGCTTCCAAAGCTCAGGATGTCGAAGTCTTGATCGAAACCGTAACCGTTGCCGTTAAGGCTCACGTACGCGAACACGGGATTAGCGACTGCCTGCGAAAACGCCAAGGTCTGGCTGCCGGCGCGATTCAAGGCGATGATGTCCGTTCCGGTCGGAATGTTGGGAACGGTGGCGCTCGTGTAGGGCGAAGTGGCTGGGTTCCGGCCGCCGCCGCCTGGGCCGTTCTGGTAGTAATCGGTGCCGCCGCTGGGTTGGTAGAACGAGATTCCCTGCTGGTTCGTGTACGTCACATTCACGACCGTCGACGACGCCGTGGTGATCGTACCGTTGGCCACGCCACCCGAAAAACTGCCGGTCCAGTCCGTCCAGCCGACCGGACCCGAGGTCACGACGACGCCAGTAGCCAAGACCCCAGTCACATTGACATTCAGTGTTTCGTTTAGTTCGACCTTGTTATCCGGCGTCGTCACAATGGTGATGGTGCCGCTGGTCTGGTCGGCGGGGATGGTCAGAGTCTGATTGCTTTTGGGCGTGTAATCGCTGTCGGCCGTCGTGGCCGTGCCGTTGGACGTCGAGTACGTGACCAGAGTGTCGACAGACACTGGATTGGACAACGTGACGGTGAACAGCAGATTGCCGCCTTCGGTGATCACGGCGTCGCCGATCGAGACGGTGGCGCTGTCGTCATTGTTGACGAAGCCGATGCCCTGGATGTCGGTGACCGTGACGTCATTGGTGCCGACCAGGCCGCTCAGGTTGGCCGCGAACTGTTCATTCGCTTCGACGATGTTGTCGGCGTTGACGTTGACCGTGAACTGTTGCGTTTCGCCCGCGGTGCCGTTGAAGCTGAGCGTGCCGGACGCGGTGGTGTAGTCACTGTTGGCGCCGCTGCTGACGGCCGTGCCGTCCGCGGTGTCGTAGTTGATCGTGAAATCGTCGTTGACCAGGGCGCTAAGCGTGGCCGTGAAGGTGTACGCCGTCGCGCCGCCGGTCCCCTCGGCCTGGGTGACGTCGTCGATCGTTAGGTTGGCGGACAGGTTGTTCAGGTTGACGGTGACGGTCGCGTCATCCGTCACGCCGAAGTCGTCCTCGACCTGGACCGTCAGGTAGAACACAGGCGTCGCCTCGAAATCGAGCGCCGCCTTGTTGTTGACAGTCAACTCGCCGGTGTTGAGGTCGATCGCGAACGCGCCGCCCGTGTTCCCGGCGGTGATCGTGTACTCCAGCGTGTCGGTGGGGGCGTCGGGATCATTGGCGACGACCGTGGCCACGACGGCGCCGTTGTTGCTGTTTTCGTTGATCGAGAAAGTCTGGTTGTTGATTTCCGGCGGCGAGTTGGGCGAAATGAGGGTCACGTCATTGCCGTCGCCGCCCATGTAGCTGATCGCCAGATCCAACCCGTTGATCGTCACCGTGGCGCCTTCGGCCAGACCGTTGAAGGTGCCCGTGACGGCATCGGTGCTGTCGTTGTTGATGATGACGATGTCGCCGCCGGCGCTGGTGATCGTGCCGCTGGTGGCCAGCGTGGCGTTACCGAGGCTGACGCCGCCGGTGACGTTGAGTTGATCGTGCTGCGTGCCGGGCGTCGAGCCGTTGACCTCGATGCTGAAGGTCGAACCGCTGCTGAACGATACGCTGCCGGTGTTGAGGATGCCGGTGCTGGTCCCTGGCGCGATGGTCGATCCGGCCAGGGCATTGACGGAGCCGCCGGTCACGGTGCCGGCGCCTTGGAGGACCTGTCCACTCGCGAGATCGATCCGGCTCGAATTCAATCCGGCCACATCGAGGAACGCGCCGGAGCCGACGGTGATCGGGGTCGAGCTAGCGATGTTGTTGTTGGAAGCGTTCGCCAGGGCAAGCGTCCCGCCACTGATCGTCGTGCTGCCGGAGTAGGTTTCATTGTTCGTCAGCGTCATCGTGCCGCCGCCGGTCTTTACGAGCGAGCCGCTGCCGGTGATCGAGCTGTCAAACTGCGTGCTGCCGCCGTTGCCGCCCGCGGTGAGCGTGATACCTGCGAGTTGCGCATTGGCGTCACTGACCGTATCGTCGAGCGAACCGACGGCGCTGGCGCCTTCCTGGAACTTTACGACCAGGGCCGCCTTGGTGATGACGGCGGCCTCGGTGCTGTAATTGCTCATGTCGCCGGCGTTGACGATGACCTGGCCCTGGCTGCCGGCCAGGGCCGCGGCGAGGCCGCCGTTGACGGTGTCGAAGGCATTGATGCCGAAGGCGGCGTACTGATTCCCCGCCATCACGGGGTCGGCGTCAAGAATGAAAATGCCGGTTGTGAAGCCGACCCAGTTGTCGTCAACGTAGATGTTGCCCGCCGCGCTGTCTTCCACCTCGCCGTCCACCGCTTCGCCGTCCGAGTTGAGACCGCCCAAGGTGCTGATCCTGAAGCGGGCATAATTCAGGCTGATGATGGCGCTGGCCGGCACCGCGAAGCTGATGGTGTTGCTGCCGTTGACCACGATGGCGCTGCTGGCGATCTGCTCGCCGGCGTCGTCCCAGTCGCCGTCCTGGTTGAAATCGGTCCACGCATCCAATTTGCCCGGACCGTTGGACACGACGACCGTTGCCGTGGCGCTGGCGCCGGGTGTCAGGACGCCGAAGTTCACGCCGTCCTCGTCGTCCGTGGCGGTGATATCGTCGGTGCGGCTAAGCGTCGTCGGTGTAGTGTCGGCCTCGCTGTCGCGCAGCGTGCCGAGCATCGGGCCCGTGGCGATATGGCGGGCGCCGAAGCCGACCAGCTTGGTGCTGAAGCCGAAGGCGACGGGGGCGTCGCCGTAATCGCGGAACAGCGCGGCCGGAACGGCGGCAACGTAGCCGCTCGAATCGACCTTGCCGGCCGGCGAGCTGGTGAGATTGTTGTTGCCGCCCAGGCCGGGGCCGCCGGCATCACCTGGACCCCAGTTGTTGCCGGTGGCGTTAAGGGTGATGGAATTGACTCCGCTTCCCGTCGAATACGCCAGGCCGTTGGTGTTCCCTTCGATGCGGTTGTTGTTGACGAAGCCACCGGTGTTGTACTGGACAATGTTAAGACCAGTGTCGTTGTTCAGGAAATTCGAGTCCTGGACCTTGACGAGATACCCCGCAATGGTCGTGTTGGGGTTGTAGATCAATCCGGTTTGGCGGTTGATCGCCGTCACATTTTTCACGGTGAGGTTGTTCGAAGTCTGATCGTTGATGCCAATGCCGGAGCGAGTGAGGTCGCGATAGGACAGGTCCACGCCGTCGATGGTGACGTTCGCGACGTTCGACAAACTGATGGCGGTCCCGGTGACCGAAGTCAGGCCGGAATTGCCGTTGATCACGAAATTCGCTCCGGCGGCGATCGAATTGCCGATGACCAGCGACGTCGGGGTCATGCTCGACAGGGACAGGCCATTCGTGCTGCCGGTGAAGGTGTTGCCCGAGCCGGAGAACGGGGCGGTATCGGCGTCGCCGCCGTCGATGAAGGAAGTGAGCCGCAGGCCAAGGTTGTTGTTCGACAGGTTGTTGCTGGTCAAGGTCAGGTCCTGGCCGCCGCTGTCGAACTGGAAGCCGCTGACGCGGTTGGTGGCGGTGACGTTCTGGACCTTCACATTCGTGCCGATGTTGCCGGAGTAGATGCCGATGCCGGAGCGAACGAGTCCCGAGTAAGACAGGTTCAGGCCGTCGA
>Ga0247727_10000844_pt1 | contig 74627 bp, 56 predicted proteins | sample WisWelCaveWW1625_FD_202498 | JGI IMG/M metagenome (GOLD analysis project Ga0247727, IMG submission 202498) | Biofilm microbial communities from Wishing Well Cave, Virginia, United States - WW16-25 | ecosystem: Environmental > Aquatic > Deep subsurface > Groundwater > Cave microbial mat | place...
CGGCTCGAAGCGGTACAGGTCGTTCCAGTAGTAGACCTGCCGGTGCGTCGACGCGCGGTGGAAGACGACGTCCCCGTCCGGCGTGAAGGAAGGCCTCGCCTCCGTGGACGCCCAGACGATCTGAGCCGGCTCGCCCCCCGGTTCCTCCTCCGAAGCCGAGACGCTGCGGAAGGCCGCGTGCGAGACGCCGTCGGCGACGTAGTAGACGACGCGGCGCCCGTCGCGCGTGAAGCGTGGGTACTGGACGTCCTCGCCGTGATCCGTGATGCGCCGTCCGCCGCGGATCCCTCGCGCGCGCAGCTCGCGCGCTTGCGCGCCGTAGTGATCCCGCAGCGACGCGTGCCAGTCTTCCCACAGCTCGACGTAGTCGTGCCCCGTCGCGCGGCGCATCACGCGGTTCAGGTCGTAGGCGATCAGGTTTCGCCCGTACTCGTGGCTGATCCGATCGATCGCGTCCTCGCCGAACCGGTCTGCGACGTAGCCGAAGAAGCGGGAGCCGTACAGGTACCGGATGTTCGCGTAGGGCCACCGCCGGGCGTCGTTCGTCACCTGATCGATCGGCGCAAAACGACCCTCGAGCACGTCCATCCGCAGGAGCATGTCGAAGTAGCTCGCGCGCCCGCGCCCCGCGGAGGTGCGCGCCGACTCTTCGTAGGTCGCGATTCCCTCGATGACGAACCGGGGTTGCACCTGGTTGGGCGCCATCACCTTTCCGAAGATGGCGTTGATCAGCGCCGGCAGGCCGCCGATCCGGTCGAGGTGCAGGACGTGCGCGTATTCGTGGACGACCAGCTCGACGTACCAGTCCTCGTAGTCCGAGAGCGTGGAGAGATCCGGAGGCGACGTCACGTACAGCGTGATCGCGTTGTAGGGGATCGTGAACGCGAAGCCGTTTGCCGAGTCCGTGTCGTCGAGCAGGACGATCTGCGTGACCTCGGAGGGGTCCCACCCCATTGCGGGGACCAGCCGGCGGTGCGCCCGCTCGGCGACGCGCGCGACGTGCTCCGCGACGGGCTCGAGGCCGGCCGCGAAATGGATGCGAAAATGAGCCGTTTCGAAGGTCCGCCAGCGCAGGAGCGGATCGAGACGGGCGTGTGCGGGCGTGGGCGCGAGCAGGGCCGCGAGCACGATGGCGAGTGCAGCCAGGGGGCGCAGGCTCACGTGCCGCGCATGTTAGGGCCCGCTCGGGAATAATCTACCCATCTGGCCGTCGATCCGCGGCCTGCTCCGGGCCTTCTCGGCGCCGCCTCCTCGCCGTACGTCGAGTACGCCTGCGTCGGCAGCGCCTCCGAGGGCTCCGGCTCGGCTCTCGCCTCGACGCCCGGCTGGGCAGATTGTTCCCGAGCGGGCCCTCAGCGCGGAGCCTTGACCCTCCGGGGACGCGTTCCCTACAATCATTCCCTGCACTTGCCTGGGAAAGACGCACCTTCGGTTCGGGGCACTGCTCGGGCCGCCGGGGGCGGAACGCGCTACGCGCTCCGCTTCATTGGCGGGAAGTACCAGGGCGGCGAGTTCCCCTTGCTGGAGGACCGCGAGGTCATCGTCGGGCGCGGATCGAATCTCGACATGGTCCTCGTCGAGGACATGGTCTCGCGCCGCCACGCGAAGATCACCGTCAAGGGCGACGAGGTCCACATCCAGGACCTCGGGTCGACCAACGGCACGTTCGTCAACGGGGAGCGCATCATGCAGCAGCGCCTCGCCGAGGGCGATCGGATCCTGATCGGGACGTCCATTCTCACGCTCGTCTCCGCGGACGGCGGCGCCACCGAGGTCGAAGCGAAGGACAAGCTCGCGGAGATCTCCGCGGAGCGGCGCACATCGCAGGTCCGCACGATGAGCGGCACGATCGAGGAGGTCCCCCTCCCGGACCTCCTCCAGCTCTTCTCGTCGAACAAGAAGAGCGGCGTCGTGACCATCAAGACGGAAGGACACCTCGGCAAGATCTACCTGCGCCGCGGCCAGATGTACTTCGCGACGATCGACGACGCCATGGACGTCCCGCCGCTCAAGAGCCTGTACCGGATGCTCGCCTGGGAGCAGGGACACTTCGACCTTCACCCGCCCGAGGACACGACGTTCCCGAAGGAGATCGAGGGCGGTACCGAGCCCGTCCTCATGGAGGGAATGCGTCAGCTCGACGAGCTGCGTCGCCACCGTCAGGCGATTCCCACGCCCGACGCGAGGCTTTCGCTCTCGGGCCCGCTCGTCCCGCCGCTGCGCGAACTGTCGCCGGAGGAGCTGGACGTGTTGCAGCTCGCGTTCAACTACGGCCAGGTCGACACGGTGCTCGATCGCAGTCAAGCCACCGACGCGCACACGATGGCGTTGCTCGTGAAGCTCCTGGAGAAGGACTACCTGCGCCTCGAGTAGGACTCACGTCTTCTCCAGCTGCTCCCGGATGCGCATGTACGCCTTCGTCAGCTTCTGGGCGAGATCGACGGCGACCTTGTGCTTCTCCGGATCTCCGGCGTGGCGATCCGGGTGGTAATGCCGGATGAGCTTGCGGTACTGAGCCTTCACGGTCTCGAGGTCTGCGCCGGGGCGTAGCTCGAGAGACGCGTAGGCCCTCGTCATCTCGTCGGCAGGCTCTTTCTGCGCGGGCGACGCAGCGGCCGCCGGGTCGGCAGACGTCGTCCCCGGCCTCTGCGGCCCCGACGCGCGCTCCATCTTCCGCCGCTCGAGCTCGGCGTGGAGCTCTTCATCCGAGTAGTCCGCGAGTTCCCGGCCGGCGACCTTGTCGCGCAGAGCATCGATGTTGGACTTCGCGGCGTCCGCGGCGCGCTTGAAGATCGACACGGCGGGCTAGATCTGCAGCGTCAGGAGCTTCTCGATGAGCTGCTTCGAATAGTGCGTGAGCTGCCGGAAGACGACTCCCATGCCCGGCGGGTCGTTCTCCACCCGCACGACCTCTCCGGTGCCCTCGATGGACTCGATGTCCTCCATGATCACCGTGAAGCGCAGGTTGACCTTCGTGCCGACGGGCAGCGGCTGCTTGGACCGGATGAAGACGCCGGTCCGGGAGATGTTCGTCACGTACTCGTTGATGAACGCGTCGAACGACTCGAACTCGTGGTTGATCGTGATGCGCTCTTCCTTGCGTCGCGGGTCTTCCATCATTTCCCCTGGATGTCGAACTGCTCGAGATGATATTCCGGATGGGGCCGCAGCACGATGTTGCGCACGTAGCGGCGCTGGGCCTCGGCCACCGACTCCTTGTCCTCCCGCTCGAGGTGGTCTACCACGGCCGGGTGGGCGTTGACGACGATGGTGTAGCCCTCGAGGCGGTCCTTGTCGCGCCGCATCTGCCGGAAGATCTCCTGGGCCACCGCAGCCCGGGACAGCACGTGTCCGGTCCCCTCGCAGTAGAAGCAGGGCTCGTGCAACGTACGCTCGAGGCTTTCGCGGGTCCGCTTGCGGGTCATCTCGACGAGGCCGAGCTCGCTGATGCGGACGGTCGTCGTCCGCGCCTTGTCGTTCCTGAGCGCCGCTACCAGCGCCCTGTAGACCTTCTCGCGGTTGCGGTGCTTCTCCATGTCGATGAAGTCGATGATGATGAGGCCGCCGAGGTTGCGGAAGCGCAGCTGGTACGCGACCTCGGAGACGGCCTCGATGTTCGTCTTGAGGATCGTCTCCTCGACGCTGCCCGACCCGACGTAGCGTCCGGTGTTGACGTCGATCGCGGTGAGTGCCTCCGCCTGGTCGATCACGAGGTAGCCGCCGCTCGGGAGCTGCACCTTCTTCGCGAGGGCGCGCGTGATCTCCTCTTCGATCCCGTAGGCGTCGAAGATGGGCTCGTCGCCCTGCCAATGGACGACGTCGTGCCTGCGTTCCGGCATGAACTTCGCGACGAACGTGCACAGCTTCTGGTACGCGCCGGGGTCGTCGATGACGAGCTTGTCGACCTCGGGCGTGAAGAGGTCGCGCGCCGAGCGCAGGACGAGATCGACGTCGCCGTAGACGAGAGACGGGGCCTTCGCCTTCTCGCGGCGCTTGCACACCTCGACCCACAGGCTCGTCAAGTACTCGATGTCCGCCTTGAGCTGCTCCTCGGAGAGGCCCTCGGACACGGTCCGGCTGATGAGGCCGCCGACCTCCGGCTTGAGATCCTCGAGCATCTTCTTGAGGCGGCCGCGCTCCTTGTCGTTCCCGATTTTCCGGGACACCCCGATCGATCGTGCGGTCGGCATGTAGACGACGTGCCGTCCGGGCAAGGAAACGTGGGACGTCGCGCGGGCGCCCTTCGTCCCGAGGGGCTCTTTCGAGATCTGGACCAGGATCTCCTGGCCCTCCTTGAGGACGTCCCGGATCGGCGTGGATCGATTCACGCGGGACCGTTGTGCCTTCCCGTTCTCCTCGCCGGTCGTCTCGTCTCCGGGCACGAGGGTGGCGAAGTCCTCCGGCCGGATCGCGTCCTCGACGTGGAGGAACGCGGCCCGGTCGAGGCCGACGTCCACGAACGCGGCCTGCATTCCGGGCAGGACCCGCGTCACGCGACCCAGGTAGATATTGCCGACTACGGAGCGCTGCGTCTTTCGCTCGATGTACAGCTCGGCGATGACGCCGCCCTCGATGAGCGCGACTCGAGTGTCGGTGATGTCGACGTTGACGAGGAGGTGGTTGCCTGGCATCGGATCTCCGCATGCGGCGCGCTGCTCGGCGCACCGCGGCGTGGGGCAACCGTGTCCTGCCGACGGCGCCGGCGCCACGGGGCGCTTCGCAGTCGGCTCATGGACACAGGTGCCGCAAGAGGTCGAAGGCGACAATCGGGATCGCGAGCGCGACGGTGGCACGCATCGCCACCGCCGATCCTCGATCCGACGACGTCCCGAGCACGGGCGTCGCCGCGGTCGCCAGATTCACGTACGAGAGTCCCAACCCCGCGAGGGCCCAGAGCCACCGCAGGAAGGGGACCGGGAGGACTTCCAGGATGCCTGCGGCGTGGATGGGGACGGAGCCCCAGCCGACGAGCAGGGTGGCGCTCTGTGACGAAACGTCCTTGTCCCGTCGCAGCAGTTGCCAGGCGAGCCACACCGCGAGAAGGCGGCTGGCCGCGAACATCGCCGCGTTGAGCGGCACGAATCCGAACGGTGTCCCGACGGGCGCCGAGACGAGGTACCCCAAGGCGGAGGCGATGGTTGCGACCGCGAGCAGGACGCCCGCGGTCGGACGCACCGCCCCGGACGACGCCGTGTCCGCAACGATGCGATTCCACTCGCTCTCTGGACGAGCGAGCAGCGCAAACGCGCGTCGAAGGTCGACGGCCATCGGCCATCCCCGGAAAGATCTTCCCTCGGAAAACGAGTGGCCTAGTTGGGAGCGAAGATCTTCTCGATCTCGTTCCGGACCCTGTCTTCGGTCTGCCGGCGAGCGATCGCCAGCTCCTTGACGATGAGGGACCGAGCCGTGTCGAGCATCCGGCGTTCGCCGAACGACAGTGTCTTGTCGTTCTTGAGACGGTAGAGGTCGCGGAGGACCTCTGCGACGTCGTAGATGGAACCGGTCTTGATCTTGTCCATGAAGCCGCGGTAGCGGCGGTTCCAGGTCTGGTTGTCGAAGGAGAGCGGCTCCTCGCGGAGGATCGCGAAGATCTCCTCGATTTCCTCCTCCGTCACGACCGCGCGCAGACCGACTGTGCGGGCGTTCCGGACGGGGACCATGATCGTTCGCTTCGTATCCAGAATTTGCAGCACGTAGAATCTCTGCTTCTGGCCGGCGATTTCCCGGTCCTCGACTTTGATGACCTCCGCAACTCCCTGCGCGGGGTATACCGCCTTGTCACCCACCTTGAAGGACGGCTCGACTTTCGCCTGCTCGGTCATTCCTGATCCCTTTCGCACCCGGTGGCTCGCTCTAGAGCTCCGGTTTTCCTTGCCTTTCCGGACGAACGGCCCGCTCAGGATTCATTTTCCTGGGACCGCTTACTCTCCGGGTTGGCGCGGAATCCTATAGAACGTAGTGCTGCGTGTCAAGCACTACCCTCCGGTCACACGTGAAGCTCGCCGAGAAGACCCCAGCGCAATCCGCGATCGGAGATGCGGACGGACGACGCCCCTGCGCGCTCGATCGCGGCGTCGAGGATGAGCGCGCCCGCCGGCAGCACGTCGGCGCGCGCCGGCTCGATGCCGCGCAGGCGTTTCCTGGCCTCGAGGGGGATCGACACGAGAAGGTCCACGAGCCGAGTGATCTCCTGCCGTGCCAGGACCAGCCCGTGAACGCGCCGTGGGTCGTAGGGCTCGATCTGCAGGGAGAGCGCGGCGAGCGAGGTTGCGGTGCCCGCGACCGCGACGAGCTCGCCGGGTGGGATCTGCGCCGCGCCGAGCGCGCTGGCGGCCGCCGCGCGCACCTGTTCGACCTCGGCGGCGAGCGGCGGATCGGAGCGGAAGAACCTTTCGGCGAGGCGAACGGCCCCGATCTGCAAGCTCACCTTGGAGATGACCTCGCCGCCGATCGCCGTGACGACCTCGGTGCTCCCGCCGCCGATGTCGACGACGGTACGCACGACGCCCGGATCGGCCAGCCCGACCAACGCTCCGCGATACGTGAAGAAGGCTTCCTCGTCGCCCGAGAGGAGGCGGACGTCGTTGCCCAGGGCCTCGCGGGCCGGGACGAGGAAGTCGTCGCGGTTGGCCGCGTCCCGCAAGGCGCTGGTGCCGACCGCCCTCGGCTCGGCGCCCAGCGATCGAGCGATCCGGGCGTACTCCCTCACCGCGGAGAGGGTGCGTACGACCGCCGTCGGATCGAGCCGCCCGGTCCTGTCCACACCCTGTCCCAGGCGCGTGATCGTGCAACGTTCTGCGATCGCCACGCCGCCCTGCTCGACGAGCAGAAGGACGGTGTTCGTCCCGATGTCGACGATCGCGCGCGGGTGCAGCGCGGCGCCTATTGCGCCTGGCCCTCGAGCGACGAGAGATCCGGCAGCTCGTCCAGGTTCGGCATCAGGACGATCTCGATCCGGCGATTCTGCCGGCGGCCGTCCTCGGTGTCGTTCGAGCCCGAGGGTTGCGAGTCCGCGTAGCCGGCGGCGGACAGCCTCGCCGCCGCGACACCGCTCTCCTGCAGGAACTTCGCGACGGTGACGGCGCGCGCGGTCGACAGCTCCCAGTTGGACGGGAAGCGGCGCGTCCGGATCGGGACGTTGTCGGTGTGGCCCGCGACCTGGAAGTCGCGCCCCTGGATCTGCCCGAGCACCGCGCCGACCTGTCGAAGCGCGTTCTGTCCTTCCTCCTTGAGCTCGGCCTGGCCGGAGTCGAAGAGGATGTTCTCCGCGAGCTCGACGACCATCCTGCCCCGCACGATCCGGACCCGAAGCTGCCCAGACTGGATCATTGCGCGGAACCGCTCGAGCATCTGGCGGAACGTCGCGAGGCGCGCCTCGGAAGCCTGCTGCTGGCGGCGCAGCTCCTCTTCTCGGCGTCTCGCAGCATCGAGATCCGTCGCGAGGGCGCCGCTCTGCGCGCGCAGCGACTCGACGTCCTGGCCGAGCGCGCGGAGCCTGTCCGTCATCGCCTGGTTCTCCGTCGACAGCGCGTCGATCCGGCCCTGCATCCGCGTGCGCTCCGTCTGGGAGGCATTGAGCTCGCCTCGGAGCCGCTCGATCTCGCGGGTCTTCGCCCGCATCTCCTCCTCGGAATAGCCGCAGCCGGCGCCGAGCCCGAGGACTCCGAAGACACAGAGGACGAACGTGGCACGCGTACGGATCCGCATCGGGATGACCTCCTCGTGACGAGACGGCGGCAGCCTACTTTCGGGGTCGCGGCGCCGTCAACATTGCCAGTGGGGCGCCTCGCGCCCCCTCCCCGCGGGCAGAGCCCGCGGGTCCCCACCCCCCGAGCGAGCGCGCCTCTGGTGCGCTCGGCCGCTGCCGTCCGGCACGGGACGCTCGAACCCCGCAGGTTGGTATTCGGGGTTCATCCGGCCCGATTGACAGATCCCGCCGACTCGGAACATCGTTTCGGCATCTCTCGGCTTTCGGAGGGATCCGATGGCGAAGGCGAAGAGCCCGAAGTCCGCGAAGCCCAAGAAGTCGACGAAGCGGCGCAAGTCCATGGCGAGCGCTGCGCGGAAGAGACCCGCTCCCGCACCCCGTCCCACGCGCCGCCCCTCTCGCAGCGCCAGGCGCGCGAAAGTGAGGACCGCGAAGGCGCCGGTCTTCCCGCCCGGCTATCCGTCGGGCGGCGAGGTCGTTCCGCTCTGAATCGCCGTTCACCGCTGCAACGGGCTGGCGTATGCTGGCCGCCCGATGCGCGCCTCCCTGCTCCTCGTTGCCCTCGTCTCGCTCGTGCTGGCGCTCGCTGCGCAGGGTCGCGCCGACTGGCCGCCGCCGCCGGATCTCCGGCGCGAGAGCTACTCGGATCGTCAGTACTGGCCCAACGATCCAGGCTATGGCTATCCCGAGGGAGGGGAGGGCGGCGAGTGGAACCTGTGGTCTTTCATCCCCGAGGAGACCCTCGACGAGATCCGTCCCGACGAGATCGCCCTCGGTGCAGGCTCCCACATCGACCGCGCCTGGGCCGTCACCATCGGGGATCCGCGCGTCGTGATCGCGGTGCTCGACTCGGGCATCCGCTGGAACGAGTACGACCTCGTCGAGAAGTTCTACCTGAACGTCGGCGAGCTTCCCTTCCCGCAGGACGCAGCCGGGGAGGATGCCGGGTCACACGATGCGAACGGCGACGGCGTCGCGTCCATGGCGGACTGGCAGGGCGATCCCCGGGTCGGCGACTGGAACGCGGACGGAACGAAGGATCCGCGCGACCTCATTCGCGCCTTCTCCGACGGAGTCGACGACGACGGCAACGGCTACCTGGACGACGTCTCCGGCTGGGACTTCTTCCGCAACGACAACGATCCGTGGGACGACACGGACTTCGGCCACGGCACCGGGGAAGCGCGCGACTCGACCTCCGCGACGAACAACGGCGCCGGCGGCGCCGGCGTCTGCCCGCTCTGCCGCCCGCTCATGGTCCGCGTCGCCGACTCGTTCGTCGCCGACGCCAACGACTTCGCCCGAGGCGTCGCGTTCTCCGTCGACTCCGGCGCCAGCGTCGTCCAGGAGGCGCTCGGGGCCGTCAACATGTCGTCGCTCGCGCAGCAGGCGATCGACTACGCCTACGACAACGGCGTCGTGATCGTGGCGAGCGCGGCCGACGAGAACAGCCGGCACCACAACATGCCCGGCACCGCGGACCACACGCTCTACGTCCACGCGATCGTGCACGACGGCTCCGAGGCGCAATCGTCCACGACGTTCCTCAACTTCAACAACTGCACGAACTACGGCGGTCAGCTCGTCCTGTCGACGCCCGGCGGCGGGTGCTCGTCCGAGGCGACGGGGATCACCTCGGGCATCGCGGGCTTGCTCTACGCGCAGGCGCTCGCCGTCCTTCTCGACCCGCCGCTGACCGGCGAAGAGGTCAAGCAGCTCCTCGTCTCGACGGTCGACGACGTCAACGTTCCCGAGTCCGTTCCCGGCCACCCCTTCTACGACGACTCGAAGTACCCGAGCCATCCCGGCTGGGATCAGCGTTTCGGCTACGGCCGCCCGAACACGCGGCGCGCCGTCGACTGGGTCGCCGCCGGCCGGATCCCGCCCTCCGTCCACATCGAGAGCCCCGAGTGGTTCGAGGTCCTCTACGCGGATCAAACGCCGGACGTGACGGTCGTTGCCCGCGCCACCGCCCGCGCGCCCTACGACTGGACCCTCGAGTGGGCGCCCGGCATCGAGCCGGAGTCGCGATCGTGGACGACGCTCGCCTCCGCGGCCGGCGCCGTGGGTCCGCAGGACCTCGCGCACGCCTGGAACGCCGCCGATCTGCACATCGACAACCCCGGCGAGATCGAGAATCGCTTCGCGATCACCGTCCGCCTGCGCGCGGTCGCGCACTACGGTGAAGCGACGTCCGGTCCCGACGGCGAAATCATCCCGGGTGACGTCTGGGGGGAGCACCGCAAGGTCTTCTACGTGCACCGTGACGGACGTCTGCTGGACGCCTTCCCGATCCGCGTCGGCGCTTCGCTGGAATCTTCCCCGAAGCTCGCGGACCTCGACGGCGACGGCGATCGCGACATCGTGATCGGTGATTCGTCCGGCCGCGTCCACGCGTTCGACGCTGCCGGCTCCCCGCTCCCGGGCTGGCCCGTACGCGTCGAGAACCTCGCCGGGCTCGGCATCGGCGGCGATCTCCTCGGTGCGCGCGGATACGCCACCGGCGCAGTCGACGCCGACGCCCGCGCGTCCGTGTCCGCCACCGTCGCCATCGCGGACCTCGACGGCGACGGCGCGCTGGAGGTCGTCGCCGCGACACTCGACGGCGGGATCTGGGCCTGGCACGACGACGGCTCGCGCGTCCCCGGCTGGCCGGTGATTCTGCCTCGCATCACCTCGGACCAGACGGACCCGAACCACGTCCTCGACGAGGGGATCTTCGCGAGCCCCGTCCTCGAGGACCTCGACGCCGACGGCGACCTCGAGATCCTCGTCGCCGCCTTCGACTCGTACCTCTACGTCTTCGATCACTCGTCCGAGATCCACCCCGGCTTCCCCGTGCAGATCCACGCCCCCGCCGCCGCCGGCCAGGACGAGCTCTTCAACCGCATCTTCACGACGCCCACGGTCGCCGACTTCGACGGCGACGGCGCATTCGACATCCTCGTCGGTAGCAACGAGGAGCTGCGCGGCGGCCAGGCCGGCGCCGCGTTCCTCGTCTACGCGGACGGCAACGACCACCTCGGCGGCTGGCCGTTCCACCCCAACTGGCCCGTCGTGCAGACCAGCCTCGACCTGCTCCCCATGGTCGGCGAAGGACTCGTCTCCGCCGGCGCCGCGATCGACCACGACCACGACGGCGACTGGGAAGCCGTCATGGTCGGCACCGCGAGCCCACTCATCAGCCTCATCTCAGGAACGCAGGACAACCCGCCCTACGGCGCCCCGACCTACGAGTTCGAGTTCGACTCCACCAACTACGGCTCGCTCTCGAACGCCGCGTTCGAGCCGCCGCTCTTCAACGCGTTCACGTCCGCGGCCTTCGGCGACCTCGACCAGGACGGATGGGCTGACCTGGTCCACGGCGGCTCGTCGTTCACCCTCGCGCTCAACCTCGCCGGCGGCAACGTCGCGGCCCCCTTCGAGCACCTGCTCGGCGCATGGAGCACGAAGGACGGACGCGCGCGCGGCCTCGGCGATCCGCTCCCCGGCTTCCCGCAGCAGGTCCGCGACTACCAGTTCTTCATGAACCCCGCCGTCGCGGACGTCTCCGGCGACGGCTACCCCGAGGCGATCGTCGGCACCGGCGGCTACTACCTCGAAGGCTTCGACGCCCTCGGCCGCACGCCCGCCGACTGGCCGCTCTTCACCGGCCAGTGGATCATCGCCTCGCCCGCCGTTGGCGACCTCGACGGCGACGGGTCTCTGGAGATCGTGACCGGCACGCGCAGCGGCTTCCTGCACGCCTGGCACACCGACGGCTGTGTGGGCGACTCGTGCCCCAACGGCCAGTCCGTCGTCGCTTGGGAGAGCTACCACCACGACCTGCGCAACACCGGCAACTACGACGCGCCGCTCGATCAGGGCGTCCTCTTCCGCGACGACCTCGCCCCGCTCGAAGGCCCGCACTTCGACGCCGGCGCCGGCGACGCCGGCCCCGGCGACGCCGGTGCAGCACCGGGCGGTCGCACCGTCGGCGGCGGCTGTCAGTGCGACGCCGGCGGATCCGAGCCGATGCCTTGGACGTCGTTGCCCGCCGCGATCGCCCTGGCTTGCATCTTCCTGCGCCGCCGCCGCAGCCACGCGATCCCCGCGCCGACCGACGCGAACGGGAAGGACTGCGCCCAGATCTGACGCAGGATCCGGTTCGTCCCGCGCGCCGGCCCCGTCGTCGCCGCGGCGGCATCCCCCTCGCACCCGCTGTCCCCGGCCGACTCTCCCTCGCACCCGCCGCCGCCCGCCTCGTCGGACGGCGCGGTGTCCCCCTCGCATCCGGAGCCGCCTCCACCGGAGTCGTACTCGTCGCCCGTCGTGTCGCCTTCGCAGCCGCCCCCGCCCCCGACGTCCTCCTCCGGCGCCGGATCCTCCACGTAGCAGCCGCACCCACCTTCCACGTAGACGTCCACCTCCGGATCCGACGAGTCGGTCGGCTCGTGCCAGTCGCTCGGCTCGGGGTCGTGTTGCGGCGGCGGGTCCTCGTGCGGCGTTTCCGTCGGGTCCTGCCAGTCCATCCCGGGCCGGTTCGGCGGCGGCTCGGTCACGAAATGGCCGCCGACCACGTCCCGGATCTCGGAGCCGTCCTCGATCTGCGCCGAGAAGGTCCCCGCGATCTCGCCCGTGTCGTCCATCCCCTCGATCGTCAAGTCGGCCGGCCCCAGGCCGTCGAACACCGGCTCGTCGCCGTCCCACTCCCGCCAGACGACGACCGTTTCCGGCGCGGCCAGGCTCTCGTGCGGCACGTCCATCTCGATCTCGACGAAGCGCCCGTCCTGCCGCCAGAACCACGCGTAGACGTAGACACCGCGCGGTGCGAACCCGCTCGCGTCCTCGCCGAGCATCGCGGACGCCTCGAAGGTCTCGCCGCCGTCCCCGCAGTCAGCCCCGTCGCAGACGACGTCCTCGTCGAAGACGACACCGTCGACCGTCCCGGGCAGGTCGGTCGAGCTCGTGCATCCCGCCAGGGCGAGGGCGTGGACGACGGATCCTCCTCGAAGGGGATTCGCCGATCGGATGCGCATCAGAAATGCCACGTGTGCGTGAGCTCGATCGCCGTGCGCGTCCCCTCGTCGTCGAGCGTCCACCCGGCGGCCCGGGTCGCCCGCGTCGGGTCCAGCCCGCGCCACGAGTGCGAGAGCCGCAGTCCCGCCGACGCGCGCCGGTGGTAGCGCGCCTGCAGGCCGCCCGCGATCGCCCAGAGCGGCGCCCACTGCTCGTGCACGAGCGGCCCCTCCTCGCGCACCACGAGCTCCTGGTGAAAATTCGTGCCGAGGTCGCCCTCGAACACGACACGCAGGATCCAGCCGGCGGGAACGACCATTCGCAGCCCGCCGAAGAGCTCCGTGTCCGAAACGTCGGCCGAAGCGCCCCGTCCCGTCGGCGTCTGCACGACTTCGCCCGCGAACGACGCCCACCGCGTCCCGAAGAGCACGTAGAAGCGCGGCGGAAACCCGCGCCACTTGCCTCCCACGCCGAGCGCGGCGTGCAGACCCATCCCGCTGCCCAGATCCTCCGACGCGGGCACCGCGACCCCGCCCCCGACCTCCGCCATGAAGTGCTGCCCCCGATGTCCCTGCGCGCTCGCAGGATGCGGCGCGAGCGCGAAGAGGACCGCGAACAGGACGACGAAGAATGCGAAGGCCCCGCGCAAGACGAACCGAAGGTACTTCGGGGCTCTCCCGCCGTCGCTGGGGAGACGACCCTAGTGTGGGAGCCTTACCCCTCTCCCAGCGTGAAATCCCAACCCTGGTAGCACCCCGTGAAGCTCGTCAGCGTCAGGTCGGTGATCCGCTCGACGTCGTCGACGAGCCCCGGGGTGTCGCATCCGCAAGCGTCGCCCGGCCACGCGTACGCGCAGGCGGACAGGTAGCTGCCGACGCCGACGTGGTACTCGACGTCGACGCCGTCGGGGACCTCCACCGACGACACCTCGTAGCCGTTCACGATGACGTCCGTGATGTTCGCGCCCGGTTCGGCCGTGACGATCCAGCTCACGCACTCGTACGACGACAGGACGAGGATCATCTCGGTCTCGCGCTCCACGTGCACCGTCGCCTCGGTGCACACCGCGTGATTCCCGCTCGCCTCGTAGACGCCGATGATGTGCAGCTCGGGCTCCTCCCATTCGTCCGCGACGTACGTCGACGGCAGGTAACCCCCGCACTCCGCGCTGACGTCGACGTCCGGCGGCGGCTCGTCGGCCGTGCCGGTGCCCGTGCCCGTGTCCGTGTCCGTGTCCGAATCGGAGTCCGAGTCCGCGTCGACGTCCCCATCGATGTCGACGTCCGAGTCGGCGCCAGTGTCCGTGCTCGAACCCGTGCCCGAGTCGGTGTCCGAATCCGAGTCGGCGTCCGAGTCGGCGTCGGCGTCCACGTACCCGTCCTCACCCGACTCGCGCAGCTGCCCTCCCGCGCACCCGCCCAGGCCGGTCGCCAGCACGATCAAGATCCTCATGTAGCTGAACCTCCGCCCCCGCCTCGAGCGATCGACGTGCCCCACGTCTACGAACGAGATTCTACCCATGAACTCCACCCCCGCGAACCTCCCCCGCTCGCCGAGAAAACGCTTCCGGTTTCGACTGGGCCAAGTACTTGGCCCAGTCCGGGCCAAATATTTGGCCCGATTTCCGCCCACCCCCTGGAGCCGCTAGACCAGCCCCTCCCGCCCGAACATCACATGGCACATCGGCCGTGACCCCATCCTGCGCGTCGCCGGACGGACGAAAGCCTGCCTCTGATCGCGGGGCCTCGGCAGGTGGGGCGCTTGCACACTCGTGTGTGCGACCGGCACGTCGCTGGCACAGGCGCATGTGCGAGACCGCAGCAGTCGCAGCTGCTTTGGGCGGTACGCCGGTTGCACGGTGCCCCTGCGGAGGACCCACACGATGCTCCGTCAGTTCGCCCTGCTGCTCCCGATCTCCGTCTTCGCCGTCGCGTGCGCTCAGGGAACTGGCGGAGGAGGCGAGGCGGACGCCGACTCCGATTCGGACACGGATGCCGGTACGGGCTCGGACTCGGGTAGCGACGCCGACTCGGACACGGACACGGACACGGACTCCGAGACGGACACCGGAACGGATACGGAGACCGACACGGGCTCGGATACCGACACGGGCTCGGATACCGACACGGGCTCGGAGACGGACACGGACACGGACACCGGATCGGATACGGAGACCAACACGGACACGGAAACGGATACGGACACGGGCTCCGACACCGAGACCGCTTCCGACACCGGTACCGGCAGCGACACCGGCAGCGACTGCGGCGCGCTGGATCTCTGCGGCGACGAGTGCGTCGACACGGCCTCCGATCCGCTCCACTGCGGCGCCTGTGATGACCCCTGCGGCTGGGACGAGGCCTGCATCGACGGCGCCTGCGTTCCGCCGGCCTGTGGCTGCGAGTCCGACGCCGAGTGCCCGTCGCTCGGTCGCGAGATCTGCTGGTGCGAGATCGGGGGCGGCCTGGACTGCGACCTCGACGGCAGCGCGGAGGGCGACTGCCTCTGCATCATCGACTTCTGATCGGGGGAGCAGTGGCGCAGCCCTGCTACCCCCGCAAGGTCCTCTCGTTCTCCGGCACGCGCAGGAACGACTCGCGCATCTCGACGTCCTCGATGCGGGCTGCACGTTCCCGCAGTCGTGCGCGTGCGGTCGCGAGGGCGGCCTCGGCGCCCGCCGCGTCTCCCGATGCTGCCAGCGCCTGCGCGTGGACGAGACGCACGAGCGCCTCGCCCTCGTCGAGTCGCCCGAGCGATTCCATCAGCGCGAAGGCCTGCTTCGCGACCGAGAGCGCCTCCGGAGCGCGACCCCCGGCAATCCGCACGTCCGCGAGAGTCGCCAGGGCGAAGCAGCGTGCGGGAGGCGCGGCCGCGAGCAGCTCCACCGCGAGATTCGCCTCGCGTTCGGCCTCGTCGAACGCGCCGGTCAGCGCGAGGAGGGTGGCGAGGTACGTCCTGGACGTCCCCTCGAGCCTCACATGGCTCTGCCTGCGCGCTCCTTCGACAGCGAGCCGCTCGATGCGGATTCCTTCGGCGACATCGCCCAGCCGGGCGAGTGCGAGGCCCAGGTTGTGCTGCGCGTACGTCGTGACCTGCGCCAGGCCCGATCGCTCCGCGATCTCGAGGACCGTGTGCAGCAGCCCGCTCGCCTGCTCGTACGCGCCCACCTCCAGGCCCGCGAAGCCCGCGTTGACGCGCGCCGCGCACGCGCCCCGCAGATCCCCGGCCTCCTCGTGGCAGCTCGCCGCTCGGAGCAAGAGATCCAGCATGCGCGCGGGGTCGCCGTCGAAGTGCGCACGTGTGGCCCTCGCCGTGTGTACCCGGGCTGCCACGGCCGGATCGAGCGCACGCCCGTCGGCCACGCGATCGATCCAGTCGAACAGACGTGCCGCGGTCCCGAAACGTCCCGCCAGGAGCAGATGAGCCGCCACGCGGCCAGCCGCGAGCATGCGCGCGCCGCTCGCCTCGTGCAGCGCGGGCTCGAGGATCGCAGCCGCGACGCGCTCGATCCCGTCGGCGTCTCCCCGCGCGTGACACGTCTGCCCGAATTCCTCGGCCGCGCGGTACCAGTCGTCCGAGCCGGCGGGCAAGAGCGAGAGCGCCTCCTGTGCACACTCGCCCGCGGGCGTGAACTGCGCCGCCCAGCGGTGGGCTTCCGCTTGCAGCAGGCGGACCACGCCCAGCGGCTCCCCACCGGATCCGGCTCGCTCGGCCCACTCGATCGCATGGTGCATCTCGTTGCCGAGCAGGGCCTTTCGCGCTGCCCGAAGGAAGTGCGGTGCCGCCAGCGCGGGGTGGCCCGCGCGATCGAAGTGCCCTGCGAGGACCGCCGGCTCGGCATCCGGTTTCGCCTCCAGGAACTCGCCGGCCAGCCGGTGACCGAGGGCTCGATCCTCTTCCGTCAGCATCGCGTACGCGGCCTCGCCTCCCAGGGAGTGCCGGAACCTCCACCCGTCCGAGCCGGCCTCGTCGCGCGCGACGACCTCCTGATCGGCGAGCGCGTCGAGGCGCGCACGGACCTCGCCCTCGGAGGCGCCCGTGACGGCGGCGACTCCCGCGCACGAGAAGGTACGGCCGTAGACGCTCGCCGCGCGCAGCGCACGCCGCTCGTCCGCGCCGAGTGCCTCGAGGCGCGTCTGGACCATCGCGAGGACCGTTCCCGGCGACGCACCGGCGCGCCCCTGCGCCTCCGACCGGACGAGCTCCTCGAGCGCGAGCGGGTTGCCTTCCGCCCCCTCGACGATCCGCGCGACCAGGCCCGCGTCCGCGTCCTGTCCGAGGACGCTGCGTACGATCTCCTCGCACGCGCGGCCCGGCAGCTCGCCGAGCCCGATCTCGCCCGCGACCCGGCCGAACGGCCTGGACTCCGACCCGGCCGATCCTGATCGCGAGATCGCCAGGACGCAGATCGGGCGATCCCGCAGGAAGCGCAGCGTCGCCTCGACGAACCGGAGGGAGGACCGGTCTGCCCACTGCAGATCCTCGAGGACGAGGACGAGCGGGCGATCCTTCGCAATTCGCTCGACGAGGTCCACGAAGGCCCGCTGCATCTGATCTCCCATGAGGACCGGATCGGCACGAGCGGCGCGCAGCGCGGCGTCCGGCTCCTGTGGATCGCGAACGCCGGCGAGCTCCCCGAGGAACGCGGCGACCCGATCGGCGTCGGGATCGGCGACGTCGCGGCGGACGCGCGCGCGCACCTTCCGCCAGGCGACCTCCGCCGCCTCCCCGTCGCGGATCCCGGCAGCCGCCCGGACCGCTTCCGCGAGCAGGCCGAACGCCGATCCCGCCCGCAGCGCGTCTCCCCGCGCGAACCAGATCTCGGCCGTCGGTGCTCGCTCCCGGAGCTGCGCGATCACCTCGGCGCGCAGGCGCGACTTGCCCGATCCGGCGTCGCCCGTGACGAGGACGACGCTGGCTCCTCCGCCCGCGATCCCGTCCTTGACGAGACCCAGGACGAGGTCGCGCTCCCGCTCCCGTCCCGCGAACGGAGTCGGACGTCCCAGCAGCGTCCGCGGCCCCGCGCCTTCCGGGCGCAGCCCGCGCAGACCGAGTCCCTCCGCGTCACCGACGACTTCGAACCGCGAATCGAGAAGACCCGCCGTCACCTCGTCGAGCCGGATCGGTCCCGTGACGTCGCCCCGGCCGGCGCGCAGCGCGCCGACCGCCCGGTCGATGACCTCTCCGACCGGGAGCAAGCCTCCCAGGACGCCGCGCCCGGTCGCGATCGACACCGGCAGGTCCGGCAGCATCTCGCGGATCGCCAGCGCGCAGGAGCCCGCCCGCGCGGCGAGGTCCGTGGCGGCACCTGCGCCGTGCAGGGTCACGACGAGCGAGCCGCCCGGGATCGTCTCCGCACGGGCTCCGAAGCGGGCGGCGGCGAGCTGGCGCGCCGGCTCGAGACGATCGAGGCCCTCGTCGCTCAGCGTGACCAGCGATGCGTCGGCGCCCGTCGAGAGCCCCTGCCCGGCGAGGACCACCGACAGGAGCCTTTGCTCCGCCGATCCGATTCGCTGCCGTGCCCGCGGCGTCGTCTCCAGGGCCGGCCCCACGTCGGCGCCCGTGCCCAGCGACCCGAGCGCGCGCGCCACGGCATGGCCGTCCGCCGGACGTTCGGTGGGGTCCTTGGAGAGCATACGGGCCACGAGGTCATCGAGATCGCGGTGCACGTCGCGGCGCAGTTCGCGCAGGCGTGGCGCCTCCTCGAAGACGAGCTTCGCGAGGACCGCCATCGCGTCGTCGCCGACGAACGGAGTCCGGCCCGCGAGACACCTGAAAAGGACGCAGCCGAGCGAGAACACGTCTGCCCGCCCGTCGACCGTCCGTTCCCCTCTCGCCTGCTCCGGCGACATGTACGCGGGCGTGCCCGGGTTCGCTCCCGTCAGGGTCAGGTCGAGCGCCGCGCTCGGCCGGGCGATGCCGAAGTCGAGGATCTTGGTGCGCGCCGGGTCCCCGCCGACGAGCAGGAGGTTCGACGGCTTGACGTCACGGTGGACGATCCCGCGATCGTGCGCGGCCCCGAGTCCCTCGGCGGCGCACGCGGCGAGCGCGATCGCATCGGCGACCGAGAGCGCCCTCCGGCCGAGGCGATCCGAGAGGATCTCTCCGGCCAGCCACTCCATCGCGATGTACCGCATCCCTCCCGGCGTCTGCCCCTGCGTGATCCACCGGACGATGGCCGGATGGTCGAGATCCCGCAGCATCCGCCCCTCGCGATCGAAGCGCGCCTCGAGCAGATCGCCCTCGGCCGGGAGCACCTTGAGCGCGACCTCGTTTCCCGAATTGCGGTCGAGCGCGCGGTACACGACCGCCATCCCGCCGCGCCCCGCGACCGCGCGGATCTCGAACCGGCCATCCACCACTTCCCCAGCGCGCATCGCCAGGCGCGATTAGACCATCCCTTACCGCGCGCGTGTCAGCCCGAGGGGCTGCGCCTGGCCTTGCGCGGCTGGGGGAGCCCGTACGCCGCGATCCGGTTCACGAGCTTGCGTCGCGAGATGCCCAGGATCCTGGCTGCCTTCGTCTGGTTGCCGTGCGTCCGAGCGAGGGCCTCGACGATGAGATCGCGCTCTGCGGCGGCGACCCCGACATCGAGCGTCGGCGACGGACCCGCGGAAGCGGATCGGACGGACGCGGGGTCGAGCGCCAGCTGCGTCGCGGAGATCGTTTCGCCGCCCAGCAGCACCGCACGCTCGATCACGTGTCGCAGTTCGCGGACGTTTCCGGGCCAGCTCTGGCGCTCGAGCGCCAGCGTCGCCTCGCCGGAGAGGACGGGCGTGACCCGGCCCGCGCGGCGCGCCGCATCCTCGAGGAACGCGCGCGCGAGGACCGGGACGTCGCCCGGGAACTCCCGCAACGGGGGAACGACCACCGTCACCGCGGAGAGCCGGAAGAAGAGGTCCCGGCGGAAGGCGCCGCCAAGGGCCAGCGCCTCGAGGTCGTGCTGCGTGGCTGCGACGAACCGCAGATCGAACCCGCGCGGCCGCGCGCCCGCTCGCCGTCCCGCGTCGCGGTCCTGCAGGACGCCCAGGAGCTTCGCCTGCAACGGGGCGGAGAGGTCGCCGACCTCGTCGAGGAAGATCGTCCCCCCCTCGGCGTTCTCGAGCAAGTGCTGGTCGTCGTCGAAGACTTTTTCCCCGAGGGCGGCGCATCGGAGTTCGAGCAGGGTCCTGCCCGCTCTGGCCGACAGTCGATGGATCCTCTCCGCCACGACGCCCTTGCCGACGCCGATCTCTCCCTGGAGGAGAATCGTGATCTCGGAGGCCGCGACGCGCTGGACGACCCTCGCGAGGCTTCGCAGGAGGCCCGTCTCGATGATCGAGGTCGAGGGCGGTGTCTCGCCCGCAGGGGTCCGCGCCGCGGCCGGAGTCAGGTGCCGGCGCTGGACGAAGAGGGTCGTCGATCCCAGTTCGATCGCCTCCCCGGGCGAGATCGAGACCCGCTCGCCGCGCGCGATGCGCGCCTCGCGTACGCGCGTCCCGTTCGCGCTGCCGAGGTCCTCGATCGCCAGCGGGTCGAGGTGCAGGACCGCGTGGCGCCGGGAGACGCCCGGCCGATCGATTCGAACGTCGGCGTCGGCGGATCGTCCGACGACGAGACGGCCGCTGCGCGGGAGGTCGTGCGTGGTCGAGTGGTCGTCGGCCAGGACGAGGAGCCGCAGCGCCCCGCGGTCCGCCACCGGAACCTCGAGCCACGTCCCCTCCTCGTCGCCCGGACCGGTCGCGCGCGCCACGGCGCAGAACGCTATCACGGGGTCCGAGTGCGCTCTGCTTTTGACCTTCCCCGAGGCTACTTCCCCGTCTTGCCCCGCAGACGATCCAGCTCCTCGCCGAGCCGGCCGGCGCCCTCCTTCAACGCCGCGCCCGGGTCGGCGCTCCCGACCGCTTCGCCGATGCGCGTCGTGAACCGATCCACGGCCGAACCCGGACCGGATGCGGCGATCCGCTCCCCGACTCCAGACCGGTCGACCGCCCGCCGCGAGATCCGCCAGGCGAGGCCTGCGATCTCGAGCTTGTCCTCGATGCCGGCGACGAAGTCGCCGTCGCTGTGGCGCTCGAGATGGCCGATGAGCCGGTCCACTTCCGATCGGTCCTCGGCAGAGAGATCGGGGTCCGTACGGGCGACGCGCATCGCCGCGAGCGCACGGTCCCGATCGCCTCTCTTGAACGCGATGTACGCACGGACGGCGGCGACCTTCGTCTCGGGCAGGCCGGCGAGGACGGCGTCGTCGCACAGCGCCTCGAGGTGGGGGAGGGCGGACTCGGTGTCCTTGCGACCCTGGAAGCAGTGCGCCGTCATGCCCGAGGCGAGGGCCCGCACCGCCGGCAAGATCTTCTCGGGCTCGGAGGAACCTGCTCGGGCGCCCGCATCGAAGAACGCGAGCGCGTCCCCGAGCGCGGCCACACCGTCCTCTGCCCGGAGCGCGGCCGACTCGTCGGCCGCCATCTTGCAGAGGTCGTGCTGGGCGAAGGTCACCGCGCGCGCCGCGCGTGCGACGAGGCGCAGCGGGGATCGCTCCAGCCCCGCCTTCTCGATGCGCGTGAGCTCCCACAGCGCGAACCGCTTCGTTTGTTCGTGCGCACGCAGGACGAGCCACGCCGTCCCGACGACCGCGTGGTCCTCGTCGATCCCCCATCCGGCCGGCGGCGCGGCGCCGGGGGACTGGATGCCGAGCAGCACGGGGACGAGCGGGCGGTCCGGCACGCCGCGGACCTCTGCCGCTGCCTCGAGCGCCTCCGCGAGACGTCGCAGGGCCGCCACCCGATCCGCCAGCTTCTCCGGCGTGTCGGGGGCGACGAACATCGGCACGATCGCGTCCCTGACCTTTGCTGCGGCCGGGTCGCTTCCCGCGCCCGCGAGGAGCATGCGCGCGCCCGCGTAGGCCTTCACGGGCCTGGCCTCCAGCAGATTCGCGAGACGCTCCTCCTCCGTCCCGGCGCCGCACGTGCCGCACCCGCCGGCCATCGAGAGCAGCACCCAGAGCACGAGACGGTTCAAACGAAGTGCGGAGTATACGGCACACGCCTCCAGCCTGTGCTCAGCCGCCTTGTTTTCCACCCTCGGTGGATCGCCTTGCGCACGGCCTTGCGCAAGCACGTTTTTTTCCCCGCGGTCCGACGCGTCGCCACTTGTCACCGAGCATCGCACCGGTCAAGATCGTGCGGCTTCGAATCCGCGCCGGGGACGCGGGAGCAACACCAGCGGAGGTAACGATGAGGTTCGCCCTTGCCCGCTCGCCCTTGGTTTCCGTCCTCCTGGCCGCCGGCTGCAGCTGCGGCGGTCCCGGCAGCCAGCTCCCTCCCGGGGACGACGACGTCATGGACTGTTCCGACGTCGACGGCGACGGCTACGGGGTCGGCGGGGACTGCCTGGGCAACGACTGCGACGACTCGAACCCGAAGACCTTTGACGCGGAGCAGTGCGCGGCGCTGTGCGGCGAGGATCCGCACTCCACGGGCTGCGCCTGCGACCCGGCCTCCGACGTCGAGGTGGAGGTCTGCTTCGCGGGCCCCGACGAGGTCGCCGACACCTTGCCCTGCCACGCCGGCATCCGGCGCTGCGACCCCGAGACCGCCGACTGGACCGAGTGCGACAACCAGGTCCTCCCGGAGGAGGAGGCCTGCGACGGCGCGGACAACGACTGCGACGGCGAGATCGACGAGGGTGTCCTCAACGAGTGCGGGACCTGCGCGGCCGATTGCGAGCGCAACTGCGTCGGATCCGGAGAGGGTTGCTCGGACTTCGACGTCGGAGAGAACGGATCGAACGTCGAGGCGTGCGAGGGCGACCCGGACTGCCTGACCCTCGGCGGACGGGTGATCTCGCTTCACGTCGTCTGGATCGCGAACACCGCGCAGGGCACCGTCAGCAAGATCGACACGCGCACCCAGGAGGAGGAGGCCCGATACCTCACGTCGAGCTACGGCCTGAGCGGTCAAGCCTCGCCGTCCCGCACGAGCGTGGACTACCTCGGCGACGTCATCGTCGCGAACCGCGCGTTCGGCGTGCAGGCGTCCGTCACGAGGATCGCGTCGGAGGACTGCCCGGACCAGAACGGGAACGGCCGCGCCGACACGTCCGAGGCCCCGGACGACATCCTGGATTGGGGCGACGACGAGTGCGTGCTGTGGAACGCCGACGTCGGCTGCGGACCGGACGGTGGAGGCTGGGGCGTCGGCTGCGGCATCGCGCGTGCGGTCGCGGTGCAAGATCGCGTCGGGCTCGACGGCGTCCTCGACGAGCGCGTCTGGGTGGGGCTCTTCAACGAGCAGGGGTACTACGAGCTCGATCGCTCCGACGGCAGCGAGACCGGCGAGTTCGCCGACTGCTCGCCGTGCACGCCGTACGGCGCGGCGATCGATCGGGACGGGTTCCTGTCCTCCGCGTGCCTGTCGCAGAACATCTGCCGCTTCGACACGACCGACGTCGACGACGTGGAGGTCCTGATCCAGCCGGGCTCGAACTACGGCATCACGGTGGACGAGGACGGCATCGTCTGGACCGGCGGGAGCTGCACACGCTACGACCCGGCGGAAGGAGAGTTCACGTCCATCGCGGGCTGCAGCGGCAGCGGGATCGCAGCGGACGGCAACGGCTCGGTCTGGGTCGGATCGTGTTGGGGCGGCGGGGGCGGCGGAACCTGCCGCATCGACAGCGAGACGCTCGAGGTGACCGGGATCGCGGCCGAGTCCTACGGGATCGGCGTGGACTTCGACGGATTCGTCTGGGGCGTGCCGTACTACGCCACGTACGTCGACTACATCACGCCCAACGATTTCGGTGACGAAGAGGTGGAGCGGATCGACTTCGGCCTGCAGGGTCCCTACACGTACTCCGACATGACGGGCTACCAGCTGCGCAACGCGACGGACCCGCAGGGCTACTACGGGCACGTCTTCGAGGCGTGCGCGAAGTCGGACGACGTCTACTGGGCCGCCCTCACGGTGGACGTGACCCTTCCCGTCGGGTCGAACATCTCCGCAACCGTCCGGACGTCCGACGACCTGGCGACGCTGTCCGCGCAGGCATGGATCCCGCTCGGTTCGCTCGCGGACTTCGGGGACGGGCGAGGGGACGTCGCTCTTGCACTCGGACCGGGCCCGCACGAGCGATACCTGGAAGTACGGTTCACCTTCGTCAGCGAGGATCGCGAGAGCCGGCCCATCCTGCGCATGTTCGAGGCGCAGTGGTCTTGCGACGTCCCGATCGACTGACCCTTGATCCCGGAGAGACCGATCATGCGAATCCTGGCGCCCGTGCTCCTCTTCGCGTTCCCCGGCCTGGCGGCGGCCGTCCCGACGATCTCGAGCGAGGGCGATTTCCGCTTCGACTTCGACGCGGACAACGACGGCCGCATCCTGACGGGGACGGACGACGCGTACCGCGGCTTCGGACAGCTCTACGTGAACGGCGCGTACTTCACGGCGGGCGGCGACGAGCACGAGGAAGCGTTCGGAGAGCGAGGCTGGTACAGCTCGGTCGAGACCCTCGGGTCCTTCGAGGTCCAGCGCAGCGCAATCGTCCCCGAGGCGGGCGGAAACTGGGCGCGCTACGTCGACAGCTTCACGAACACCGCGGTCTCCAACCAGAACCTCGTGGTCTCGTACTACGGGTACATGGGATCCGTGAACGTGACGAACGTCGTTCGGACGTCGAGCGGCGACACCACGCTCGCGGTCGGCGACCGGTGGCTCGTGACGGACGACGCCGACGGCCTGACCGACCCGCCGCTCTGCAACGTGTTCGCCGGCCCGGGAGGCCCGGTCGCCCCGAACGCGTTCACCCTGTCGATCGCGCCGTGGGACTGGGGATCCACCTACGTCTACTGGTCTTACCCGACGATCGTGGTCGAGCCCGGCGAGACGGTGTCGATCATGACCTTCGCGGTCCAGGAGGAGACGCGCGCGCTCGCCCAGTCCGCCTGCGAGGACGTGTCGGACATGCTCGGTCAGGCGCACGCGGATCTCGGGCCGGAGGGGGACGTCGTGCGTAACTGGGACTTCTCCGGGCTCCCGAAGGCGACGGTGGAGGGCGGGACGGTGGTGGACGAGGGCGGAGAACTGCACCTCTTCGGATTCGGATCCGATCCCGACCGTGCGCCGCTCGTCCTGGAGTGGGATCTCGACGACGACCTCGTCTACGAGCTCGAGGCCGAGGACGCGACCTGGAGCGCGGCCGGCCTCGACGGTCCGACGACGGGGGTCGCACGGCTGCGAATCTCGAACGACGTGCCGCGGATCACGACGCAGACGCATCTCATCACGGTCCAGAACGTAGCCCCGACGCTGCCCGAGATCATCTCGCCGCCCGAGGGAGCCGCGGTGCGCGGACCGGCGGTGACCGTGCGGTTCGAGGCGTCTTCGGACGTGCCGGACGACGAGATCGGATACCGCTTCGAGCTCTACGCGGACGCGGCGTACGTCGACCTCGTGCGCGCGATCCCGGTCGCGCCAGGGGCCGTGCTCGTGGACGGGATCGTTCCGTTCGATCTGGATCTCGCGGACGGCGTCGTCTACTGGCGGATCCGGGCCACGGACGACGACGGCGGAGAATCCGCGTGGGCGACGGGCTCATTCACGGTCGATCCGGAGGCGCCGCTGCCGGAAGAAGATGCCGGGGCCGACTCGGACACCGACACGGATTCGGACACGGGCACGGACACGGGCTCGGATACGGACACGGGCTCCGAGACGGAGTCGGACACGGACACCGGGTCGGACACGGGCACCGGCTCCGACACCGGTGCGGACGCGGATGCGGATGCGGACGCGGACGACACCGCCAAGGACACCGGCGGGTGCGGTTGCGGCACGACCGGCGGGTCCGGATCGCTCGGCAGTTTCGGAGTGCTTCTGCTTGCGATGCTCTTCGCGACACGGAGGAAGGCCATGAAGAGGCGAAACGTTCTCGCGATGACTCTCGCGGTGATGCTGCCGACGATGCTCGCGCTGTGGCCGAGCGCAGCCGGGGCGCACGCGCTGGCCGGCGAGTTCCACTACAACACCGCGGGCACCTGCGACTCCTGCCCCTCGGTCGGCCGCTACCACTGGGATTTCGCCTACATCACGGGCTGGGGCTGGGGGAACTCGTACTACGGCGGGATCTACCAGTCGACCGAGAACGCGGTGTACTGGTGCAATCAGGTCGTCGTCGACGGCGCGACGTTCAGCGTCGGGAACTACACGGCGCGTCCGGACGGCGCGCAGGGGTACACGTCCCCTGAGTGGCTCTGGGGAACCGTCGGCCTCACGCGCGAGGTGTGGCTGCCCGGGCCGGACGACGGGCTCGACGTCGCGCGCTTCATCGACACCTTCCGCAACACCAGCGGACGCGACGAGGAGTACTCGGTCACCTACCACTGCAGCTACCAGTACTGCGGCGGCGGCGACGGCTGCGTGACCGCGTCGTCGGACGGCGACGAGTCGATCGAACGCACGGACTTCTGGGTCGTCCGCGACCAGGGCGTGGGCGGGCAGCCGGCCTTCGGACAGGTCCTGTGGGGCGAGGGCGCGGACGTCACGCCGTCGTCCGTCACCTCCGACATCTGGGGCACGCTGCAGGTCTCGTTCGACGTCGAGGTGCCGGCGGGCGAGAGCCGCAAGCTCCTGCAGTTCGTCGTGCAGGCGGGCACCGACGAGGACGCGGCCGCGACCGCGGACTACGTGGCCGACCTGCCCGACGAGATGATCGCCGACCTCGACCCCTTGCCCAGCTTCCTGAACTTCATCACGGACGGAAGGCCGATCGTGAACGTCGGGAACTTCGCCGTGGCGGAAGGCGGAGAGGTGGTGCTCGAGCCGACGGTCTACGACCGCGAGGAGGACCCCTTGCTCGTCGCGTGGGACACGGACGCCGACGGCTTCTACGACGACGGGGACGACGTCAACCTGTGGTTCGACGCCTCGGGGCTCGACGGGGACACGACGATCGAGCTGGCGATCTACGTCGTCGAGGACGTCGCAGGAGGCAGAGACGTGTACCGCGAGGGCGAGCTCGAGGTGATGAACGTCGCCCCCCTGATCCTCTCGGAGCCGCCGACGAAGGCGCGGCGCGGGGGGCTGTACCAGTACCGACCCGAGGTGGCGGACCCCGCGGGGGATCTGGACCCCATCACCTACCAGCTCATCGAGGCGGAGTTCCCCGAGGGGATGACGGTGACGCCGGGTGGAGTCATCGAGTGGACGCCGACCGCAGAGCAGCTGGACCCGGGGACTTACGGCGTCCACCTCGTCGTGTCCGACGACGACGGGGGGACCTTCGACCAGAGCTGGACGATCGACGTGGTGGAGAACACGATTCCGCTCGCGCCGATACCGATGTACCCGGTGTCGAACGAGGTGGTCCGCGTCGCGATGCCGACGTTCCTCGTGTCGAACGGCTCGGACGAGGAGGACGACACGCTGGCGTACCACTTCCGCGTCGACTGGGATCCGCTCTTCCGCAGCAGCGACCGTCAGGAGACTGGGCCGGAGGGGATCGCGGCCGGCGACCGCGGCGTGACGGAGTGGCGTCCAGCGAACCCGCTCATCGAGGATCTCCCCGCCGTGTACTGGGAGACGTGGGTGAACGACGGGATCGACGACAGCGAACACGTCGTCAGCATCTTCCGTTACGAACCGGCGCCTGGCCCGGACGGGGACGTCGACACGGACGGTGACGCCGACGCCGACGGGGACGGCGGCCCCGACGAGGACGCGGGGGCGGGGGACGCGGGCAGCGAGGAAGCGCCCCCCGGCCAGGGGAAGGCCGGCTGCGCTTGCCGGACCACGGGCGGCCCGGCAAGCCACGATGCGCGCTGGGGGCTCGTGGGCCTCGCGGCGGCGCTCGTCGTGCGACGGCGGTCGCGATGACTCGCGCCTTCCTCACGCTTGGACTGGCGGCAGCGTGCGCGGGCGTCGCAGGTTGTGGCGAGAAGGGCGGGGGAGGGGCGGACGCCGACGTCGACGCGGATACCGACTCCGACACGGACGCGGACACGGACACCGACACGGAGACGGAGACGGAGTCCGAGACCGAAACGGAGACGGACACGGAGACGGAAACGGATTCGGGCACGGACACGGGCACGGACACGGATACTGATACGGACACGGATTCGGAAACCGAGACGGACACGGACACGGGGAGCGAGACGGACACCGACACTGGGACGGGGTCCGACACGGGCTTCGACTGCACGGACGACGCTCGCGAGGACGACGACAACGCGGCCTCGGCGACGGTTGCGATCGACGACGACGTCTTCGCGGGGCGGATCTGCCCGACGGACCGCGACGCCTTCTCGGTGCCTCTCCTCGACGGCGACTTCGTGGAGGCGACCGTGTCGTTCGTGCACGACGACGGAGACATCGACGTCGAGCTGCTGGACATCGACGGGACGACGTACCTCGATTCGTCAGAGGGCTCGGGCGACGTCGAGCGGCTCGGATGGACCGCGGGCGGAGACGGGACCTACACGTATGTGGTCTACGGGTTCGGGTTCGTCGACAGCGACTACGAAGTCGAGATCCAGGTCGTCCCGCTGTGCCGGCCGGATCCGCAGGAGGAGGACGACGTCCTGGGAGACGCGACCGCGCTCGCGGACGGCGTCCCCCTGGATGCGACTGCGTGCGACGGCGACGACGACTGGTTCACGGTCCCCCTCCTGGCGGGAGAGACGCTCGACGTGACCGTCCAGTTCGAGCACCGCGACGGGGACCTCGAGATCCACCTGTACGACACCGACGGGATCACCTGGCTGGACTCGTCGGAGTCGGCCGACGACGACGAGTCGATCGCGTTCGTGGCGCCCTCCGCGCAAGGTGGGACGTACTCCCTCCGGGTGCTCCCCACCGACGGCGAGAACTCGTACTCGATCACGGCCGCCATCGGGCCGGCGCCCGTGTGCGTGGACGACGGCGCCGAGCCCGACGACGGGTATCTCGACGCGACCGCGCTCGTCCCGCCCGTCTTGGGCCGCGCGGGGCAAACCTGCCCCGTGGACGACGACTGGTTCTCCTTCGCCGCCCCCGCCGGATACTCCATCGACGCCGCGATCGGGTTCACCCACGCCGACGGGAACCTCGAGCTCGAGCTCTACGACACCGACGGATCGACCCTTCTGGACGCCTCTCTCTCGGCCGACGACGACGAGGCCCTCTCCTACTGGGCCGGTGCCGCGGGAACCTACTTCCTGCGCGTCTTCGGCGTCGGCGGCGCCCAGAACGCCTACGCGCTGGACCTGTCGGTCACGCCGTAGTTAGTTAAGTACGTGGGAGACTAAAACCAATGACAGACCTGTATAGGGAGTGGCAGCCATTGGCACACGAGAGCGGACATTACGAATTCATTTCCTTGCAGCAGGCAGACGGACTCCTTCATGTTACGCTGAGGCGAGAGGGACGAGAAGGAGCGAGACTGTCAATCCAGTTTGAGTCGGTGGTTGGCTTTCGGTGCATCAACGAGAGCTATAGGTTGCAGACGTTGGGCGGACTCGAGATGCGAAACCGATCCGGCTTGATGACAGTGAATGACTCGACCTGGATGAAGTGGATCCGGGAGGAGGCAGGTGGCGTCCTGGACGAAGTCGTATTGCAACATTACGCGATCTTCACCGACTTGGATTGCATCGACGTAGTTACTGAGTTCGCACCGGAGGTGCGTGAGGAGCCGGAAGATCCCCGACCGGGAATTTAGTTCCGCGCAAGATCCCGACCGGGGTTCGGAAGATCCCGACCGGGGTTCGGCTGCACCGGGGCTGACGATGGGAGAAACGGGGCCTTTTTTGGCGCGGCGAAGGTGGGGCGAACGCCTGTGGGTGAGTTGGCAAGAGCCGACGATGGGTGGCCGGGTGTCGTGGCGATCGACGTCGAGGCGGACGATCGCCCTGCGGCGGGCGCCCGCGAGCAATGATGGAGGTGGTCGGACTGGTCAGCCGTCGGGCGGGGCGCACGGGACGGCTGCGGGGGAAGATCCCGACCGGGGTTCGGCTGCACCGGGGCTGACGATGGGAGAAACGGGGCCTTTTTTGGCGCGGCGAAGGTGGGGCGAACGCCTGTGGGTGAGTTGGCAAGAGCCGACGATGGGTGGCCGGGTGTCGTGGCGATCGACGTCGAGGCGGACGATCGCCCTGCGGCGAGCGCCCGCGAGCAATGATGGAGGTGGTCGGACTGGTCAGCCGTCGGGCGGGGCGCACGGGACGGCTGCGTGGAGGCGCAGGGCGTAGGTGCCGTGGGGGAAGAGGACGTCTCGGATGCCGCGTTTCCATTTCAGGAAGGCGTCCCGGTAGTCGAGGACGAACTGCTTCATCCGTGAGATGGCATCGATGCGGACCGCGGGGTCGGCGGCGGCGACGCGGGGAGAGAGCTTTCGGCGCGGTTCGCGGGTCATCGGTGTCGCGAACGGGTCCTGCTCGAGGACGGCACGTCTGCCGAGGAAGGGGCGTCCGGCGCGGGCGGCTTCGTCGCGCAGCTCGCGCTCGCGGGCATCGACGCGCCGCTCGATCTCCGCGGCGACCTGCGCCCCGGTCATCCCCTCGATGGCGGGAGGAACGATGCGCAGCACGACCGCCTCGGGCGTCGGGCCGTCCTCGCGGAAGAAGACGTCCGGTCGGCGGATGGTCGTCTCGCTGCCGGCGATGGCCCGCGGCGGGGTCCGCAGCCCCGGCCACTCCTTTCCGAACGCGACCAGGCCCGCCGCGGTCGGGTTGCACAGCGTGTAGACGATCTTGTCCAGGACGGCACCGTCGTCCTCGAGCCGGACCGCGCTCGGCGCCTCCGCGCTCCACAGATTCTCCCACCGACCGAGCGAGGCGTTGACGCACTTGGCGACGAGCTTGTGCAGGATCTCTTCGAACTCGGGCAGACGGCCCTGGATGTCCGTGAAGTCGCCGTGCCAGTGGTCGCTCATGACGCAGAATGCGTGGACGAGGACGCCTGTCCGCTCGGCTGCGAGGGCGAGGCAGTACGAGAAGATCTGGTTGGTCCGCGGGCACGGCCGCAGCAGGAACTGCCGCTGCGTGCACCGTCTCGTGACGAAGTAGCGGCTGGCGGCCAGGGTCTGTCTGGGAAGGCTCAACTTGGCAGGGAGTGTGAGAGCAGGATTCGTGCCGCACAGCGACCGCGATGCGCCAAGGGAATCCGGCGCCCGAGGGGCGATCCGGCGTGGTGCGGCGTCGCCAGGTACGCCGCTCGTTGCGGCCCCCCCGTCTTCGCCCCCCGCGCAGCTCGTCAAGGCGCGACGAACCGACAGCCGCAGCCGCCGCCCCTTGCGCCGACGATTCGGTAGCGCCCCGCGTCAGGCAGATCCGGATCGGATCCGGCGTCGTCGTCCCCGCCGGCATCGCGATCGGGATCCGTTCCGGAGTCCCCGTCCGCGTCCGTGTCGATGTCCGTGTCGACATCCACGTCGCTGCCCGCGTCGGGGCCGGTGTCCGGCCCGGCGTCGGCGGGCACGACTCCGTCGCGAGTGCTCGCGCACAGCGGCAGGTCGAGATCCTCGGGAGGATCGCCCACGGGGAAGAACTCGATCCACAGCTGGGCCTCGTCGTCCGTTCCGTCGAGGGTGACCCGGATCGTGGTGCGGCCGGGGGCCGCGGGTACCGGCACGGCGGCGTACCAGGTTCCCGGGCGCGTGTAGTCGAGCGCGAGAGCCTCGCCGTCCGCGCTCACGGTCAAGGGGACGTTCGATCCCGTCAGGTTCCCGTCGCCGAACCGGGCGCGGACGACGGCGCGAACCGTTCCCACCCCGTCCGCCTCGCGCTCCACATCGTCCAGGCAGGTCTCGACCTCGACGTCCGCGACGTCGTGCTCGACGGGGCCGAGGAGGTCGATCCACGTCGAGACGCCGACCAGCGCGCCGTCGATGGTGACGTCGAGGTCGGCGCGGCCGGGCACGAGTCCCGAGCGAAAGCGCGCCCTCAGCTCCCGGCCAACGCCCGTGATCTTGCTCTCGAGAAGCTCCATTTCGCCACACTCCCACGCGGTCACGTCCGTGACCGGGACGATGTCGTCGTCCGCGTCCTTGAGCGTCGCGACCACCCACGCCATGTCGTCGCCGTCCGCGTACGCGGTCTGGTGGAAGACTCCCGTTCGCGACCGCGCGGGATCGACGTGGGCGGCGAGCTCCGCGGGGTCGGCGTAGGTCACGACCTCCAGGTCCTTCGGCAGCGGCACGCCGTCGATCTCCAGCCGGGCGGGGCCCTCGTCGTGGAGCGTCTGTGCCGGCACGTTCATCGTGACCGACGCGCTGCGGACGATCGTGGCGTCCGGGACTATCTCGCCGCCCGCGGTCACGAGCCGGTAGTCGAAGAGCTCGAAGCCCGGCGTGATCGCGTCCTCGCTCGTCCGGGGGGAGACGACGATCGAGATCTGGTCGAACGCGAGGGTCGCCTCGTCGACGTAGCCGGGCTCGAGCCACACGCGGGTCCTGGCGGGATCGACCGCGAGGATCTCGGGCAGTCCGCGCGAGCCGAGCGCCACACCGTCTGCGGTCGCCGAGACGACCAGGGGTCCCGTCCCGTCGCCGCGCACGGTCGCCCGGTAGCTCCCGTCGCCGACGTCGACCGGAAGGGCTGTCACGCTCCCGCTGGCCACGGACAGCTCGACGATCGCCCCCGCACCCAGCGCGCCGCCCGCCACGTCCCGGGGAACGACCGTCACGGCGACGTCCGTCACGTCCGCGACGAACCCGGAAGGAGAGAGGTGGATCGTCGCGGGCTCGGTGCCGGCAAGGGCGAACCGGACGCGCGGGTGGGCGCGCATGGGCGCGTCGTCCACGCGGATCGTGAGCGCCCCGTCGGCCGGAGAATCCGGCGACGTCCACGTCGCCTCGTAGCGTCCGTCGCCGAGATCACTGACGGCGGAGACCGATCCCGCCGTCGCCGAAAGCGCCACGGACAGTCCGGCTCCGATCGGGTCCCCGGCGTCGTCGCGAGGCGTCACCACGACGTTCGCCGACGAGACGCCGTCCGCCGCCACGTACGCGGGCGAGACGATCACCCATTCAGGCTCCTGCAGATCCAGCGCCTCCGTCGCGGCGTCGACCGCGGCGCGCGTGACCGCGCCGCTGGGCCAGGCGATCTCGATCTCGCCGCCCGCCTCGCAACCGGCGAGCGGCATGCGCAGCCCCAGGCCGTGAGCCGACCCGTAGCTGCCTCCTGAGTACATCTCGCGCGCCCGGGAGACGCCCGCGCAGGTCAGCGTGGCCCACGCGCCCCACGCCTCCGGGGTCGAGACGGAGCCGCGCAGAGTCAGGCGTGTCACCGGCTCCGGGTCGCCGTCGTTGCGGTAGAGGTGGACGTCGCCGCCGAGTGCAGCGGTCAGGATGTCGTCGTCGCCGTCCGCGTCGAAATCGCCGATCGCGACGCCCTTGCTCGCGTCCACCGGGCCCACCCCGAAACCCTCGTGCTGGTCGCCGCGCGCGCGCGTCGTGCGCTCCGCCTCCTCGAGAGGATGGAAGAGGAAGTTGGCCTGGATTGGATCGTTCGCGATCTCCGACGCCGCCGGCAGGCTGCCGCTCGCCACGTACAGGTCCCACAGGCCGTCCTGCTCGACGTCCAGGAATGCCGTGCCCCAGGTCGCTCGCCACGCGCCGGAGCCGAACTGCGCCGTGACGCCCCAGGCTTCCGTGGCGTCCGCGAACGTCCCGTCGCCCGCCCCGAGGAGCAGGACGTCCCGGCCGATGCTCGTGACGAAGTAGTCGGGCGCGCCGTCGTCGTTCACGTCCGCGGTCGCGATCCCCATGCCGTAGATCCGCTGCGCGAATCCGGACGCTTCCGAGACGTCCGTGAAGGCCACGCTCCCGTCCGGTTGCAGTCCGTCGTTGCGAAAGAGCGAGTTCGCCCGCTCGAACTGGCCGAAGTCGTTCGCCGCCAGCAGGTCCACGTCACCGTCGCGGTCGTGGTCCGACGCGAGGACCGCGAGTGTGCACCCCGTGTCGACCACGCCCCAATCCTCGTGGGCGGCCTCGAAGGTGCCGTCGCGGCGGTTGTGCAGGATCATCGACGGCGAGCAGTCGTGGAACGGCCAGGCGAGGTAGAGCGTGTAGCCGGACACGTACACGTCGGTCCATCCGTCGCCGTCGAGATCCGCGAAGCTCATCGTCGCCGCGTAGTAGGGAAGGACCGGGAGCGTGGCCTCGGTCACGTCCTCGAAGACGCCGGTCCCGTCGTTCCGGAAGAGGTGCAGCCCCGTCCGCTCGGCGAAGAAGAGGTCGGGATCGCCGTCCCGGTCGTAGTCCGTCGCGGCCACCGCGACCCCGCCGGGGAAGTCGTCGGGGAGCTCCGACTCGACGGTCACGTCGTCGAACGCGAAATCGTCCGGACCGCCGTTGCGGTACAGGCGCATTCCGTTCGTTCCGTGGACGACGACCACGTCCTCGAAACCGTCCACGTCGAAGTCCACGAAGGCGACGCCCGCCCCCATCGAGTCGCCGCCGACCTCGAACACGGGCTGCAGCACGTCGTCCGCGTGGTCCGAGAACACCGCCCCCGCCGGCCGGGCGACCGCCCCGACCGCCCCGACCGCAAGGACGACGAGCATCGCGAGGCACGGCCGCAGCACCGGACGATCATACCAGCCCCCGGAGACGCGTCCGCGGCGCCGTGGCAGGGTGCATATCCATCGGGGGCGTAGAATCCGACACGGAGACACGTCGCGGCCTGACGGCCGCAACCAAACCGTAGCCCGGGTCCGGGTCCGGTTCCGGGTCCGGGTCCGGGTCCGGTTCCGGTTCCGGGTTCCGGGTCCGGTTCCGGGTCCGGGTCCGGTTCCGGTTCCGGTTCCGGTCCCGGTCCCGGTTCCGGTTCCGGGTCCGGCTGCGGACTCGATCCTCGAATCGTACGTCCGCGGCTCCTCTCGGTGTGGGGTTCCCGCTCTCATTGGCGCAACCGCCGCGCCGACGCCCCTCTTCTCGATCGAAACATTGCGTGCCGATCTCATGGCCTCGTCACGGCGCCTGCGCCGCTGGGCTCGCGTGAACCCCACCCCGAAAGGAGCCGCTCCGATGCGATTCGACGCCTTCGAGATCACCCTGCAGCTCATCCGATCCCTGCGCGATGCGCTTGCGCGCCTGGAACGGCGGGATCCGCCGCTCGCCGTCCAGATGAAGAAGGCCGCCGCGAGCATCGCGCTCAACCTGCGCGAGGGCCGACGCCGGGTCGGCAAGGACCGCACGCACCTCTGGCGAGTCGCAGCCGGCAGCGCCGACGAGGTCCAGGCCGCGCTGCTCGTTGCCGAGGCCTTCGGCTACGTCGAGGCCGCGGAGCTGACGGCGTCGCTCGCGCTCGTCGATCGCGTCCTCGCGATGCTGTGGCGCATGACCCGGTGACGCCGGGTCGCTCGCAACCCGAGCAGTCTCCGACACTTGCGAGAAAATCTTTGCGCGCCGCGAAGAAAAATCAGGTTAGTAGTACGGAGTGTTGGTGGAAGAACAACTGACACCGCGCATCATCGGTCCGGCGATCGAGGTCCACCGCACGCTCGGTCCTGGGTTGCTGGAGTCGGTGTACGAGGAATGCCTCTGCCACGAGCTACGCCTGCGGGATCTGAAGTTCGAGCGGCAGTCGAACTGCCCTTGCAGTACAGGGGCCACGCAGTGTGGGGACGAGTGTGCGCTGCTCGGCAGCGAGCTGCGCCACCGGCGCGCTAGTTCTTCTGGTACATCGCCACCACGCACGCGCCGCCCAGGCCGAGGTTGTGCTGCAGGCCGACGCGCGCGCCCTCGACCTGCCTGGCGCCCGACAGCCCGCGAAGCTGCTGATTGAGCTCGAAACACTGCGCGAGGCCCGTCGCGCCGAGCGGGTGCCCTTTCGACAGGAGCCCTCCCGACGGATTGACCACCCACTTGCCGCCGTATGTCGTCTGGTCCTCGTCGATGAGCCTGCCGGCCTCGCCCTCGCCGCACAGGCCGAGCGCCTCGTACGTGATGATCTCGTTGGGCGTGAAGCAGTCGTGCAGCTCGATCACCTGCACGTCCGCCGGCCCCATCCCGCTCTCCTCGTACACCTCCTTCGCAGCCTCCCGCGCGAGGTCCGCTCCGACCATCTTGATCATCGACTTCGGCTCGAACGTCGTCGCGAAGTCCGTCTTCAGCGAGATGCCCGCGATCGTGGTCCGGCCGGTTGCGGCGACCTTCCTCGCGAACTCCTCGCTGCACAGGATCGCCGCCGCCGCGCCGTCGGACGTCGGGCAGCACTGGAACTTCGTCAGCGGCTCGAAGATCATCGGGCTCGCCAGCACCTCCTCGAGCGTCGACGCCTGCCGGAACTGGCTCCGCTCGTTGTGCACCGCGTGGCGCCGGTTCTTCACGGCGACCTTGGCGAGCTGCGCGGCGGTCGTCCCGTACTTCGTCATGTGCTCGCGCCCGGCGCCGCCGAACATCTGCGCGGCCGGCGGGGCCGGCGCGAACCCCTGCACGTCCATCATCAAGAGCGCATGCCGGTCGATCGGGTTCGTCCGGTCGCCGTACTTCGTGGACAACGAGCCCTTCTCCATCTTCTCGAACCCGAGCGCGAGCACGCAGTCCGATACCCCCGACCCCACCGCCTGGTACCCCAGCATCAGCGCCGTCGATCCCGTCGCGCAGTTGTTGTTCACGTTGTAGATCGGGATCCCGCTCATCCCGACCGGGTAGAGCGCCCGCTGCCCGCAGGTCGAGTCGCCGTAGACGTAGCCGACGTACGCCTGCCGGATCTTCTCGTATCCGATCCCCGCGTCGGCCAGCGCCTGCTCCGTCGCGTCCTTCGCGAGGTCCGGGTAGTCCATCACCCCCGGCTTGTGGAACTTCGTCATCCCGACGCCGAGGACCACGACCTTCCTGTCGAGCTTCATGACGCAGTTATAACACGCCGCGTCATTTCATCGAGGGGCCGGCAGGTCGAGAACCAGCGGGCAGTGATCCGACAGGGATCGGTACGCCGCGGGCTCGGACCGGTAGGGCGCGCAACCGAGCGACCGGCAGAAGCCGTCGACCTCGAGAGCGCCGCGCATCGACGGAGTCGCGTATACGAGATCGAGCAGCGACCCTTCCTTCCTGTAGTACTCCGAACACGATGGCCCCTCGATCCGTTCGAGCGAGCCCTGGACGTCGTCGTCCATTCCCGCCAGCTCCTCGGCGGCGGAGATCCGTGGCGAGTCGGCTCCCATCGCGTTGAAGTCGCCGAGGACGACGACGTCCGGATCGTTCGTCCGCAGGACGAGGCCCGCGACGACGGCACCGAGAGCGAGCACGCCGTCTCTCCGATGACGGCGGTCGCGCGCCTCTCGTCCGCTGTCGAGGTGGACGTCGACGATCGACAGATCCAGGCCGCCGCGGCGCGCCCGCACGTGGGCGGACAGTCCCGGCCGCAGCCGGCCCGCGCATCCGCCGAGGGGGTTCACGCGCGGCTCGTCGTAACGGGCGACTACGTCGACCCGATCGTCGTTCCAGAGCAGCGCGAGATGCCCTCGCCCGTCGTCCGGGCAGGAGTCCATCACGTGCTTCCAGGCGCCCAGACCCGCGAGCGCACCCTCGTCCTTCACCTCCTGGACCGCGACGACGTCCGCGTCGAGCCAGGTCAGCGCGCAGGACATCCAGGCCACGTCGGTCGCGAACCGGCCGCCGGCCGTAGGCGCGCCATCGGGAAACCAGCGCAAGTTCCAGGAAACGACGCGAAGGTCGCCGTCCGCCCGCGGCCGACGCGCCCCCGAGGCAACGAGCCGCTCGCACGCGTCGCGCGAGCTCCATGGACCGGACGGAGAAGGAGCGACCCTGTGCAGCGCGGCCCCCGGAAGGACGCCGAGCTGGCGCAGCGCCACCCAGGAGGCCGCCACCGCGAGGACGAGGAGCAGCGCCGCCCGCCTGCGGCGTCTCACGGCACCGGCTGGGCCGGTGGGGCGACCGACATCGCGAAGGCGATCAGGCCCGCGTACGAGCCCCCGGCGCAGCACATGCACGCCAGCAGCGGCACGAAGTAGATCGCCGCCGCGCGCCCATTGGAGACGCCGCACTTGTGGGAGATCCCGAAGATGGCGTGGATGGCCTGCAGGACGTAGACCGCCGTTCCCGCGACGGGCACGCCTATCGCGACGTTCGTGCCGGCCGAGTACGCGAGGATGCGGAAGATCGCCACGTAGCTGCCGCGGGGGGCGCCCAAGATGCGGGACGAAAGACGCAGGATGCCGGCCCAAAGGAAGGTCCAGCCGACCGGTCCGAGCGAGAACACGATCGCGTAGAAGACCGCGACGATCGCCCAGATCCAGCCGGGAGGCGCGTCGGGCCCGCTCATGCCCGGGGCCGGCATCACCGCGAGGAAGAACACGAACATGAGTCCGACCATCGCGAGGATCGGGATCGCCCCGATCGCGCTCGCGAGCAGGGCGTAGGCGGTCGGGCCACCGAAGCCGCCCTCCGCGGGGATCTCGCGTGCGAACTCGAGCGGGTGCAGGACCGAGCGCTTGAGCGTCTGCCAGAAGGCCTTCATCGTGCCGAGGTCGTCGCGACGTTCCCAGGCGACGTGCGCCGTCGCGGCCTCGCACGCCGCGCAGGTGCTGCGCTCCCCCTCGATCCGGCCGACGCAGGACGGGCAGTAGAAGCTCCCGCAGCGATCGCACACGCCCGCCGCGAACTGCTCGGGATGAACGGCGCAGCGTGCCCCGGCGACGGCTCCGACAGTCACTGCGGCACTGTAGCGCGCTTCGCGGATTCCCCCCTTGCATCGACGCAACGCCGGGGGATCTCGCGGCACTGGACGAGGCCCTTGCCTCCACTATCCTGACGTGCATCACCCAATTGGGCGTGGGTGACCGAAAACGAGAGGGAGACATCATGACCAAGCAGGCTTTCATCTTGCTCGCGGCACTGCTCGCCGCGTGCGGCGGCAAGAGCCGCACGAACCAGATCGAGATCGACGCGGGCGGTGACTCCGACACGGACACCGACGCCGACACGGACACGGACACGGGCTCGGACACGGGAACCGGCAGCGACACCGAGGTGCCGGACCTGTGCGGGAACGGAGACCTGGACCCTGGCGAGTTCTGCGACGACAACAACCGCGAGTGGGGCGACGGCTGCAGCGGCGACTGCATGTCGGACGAGACCTGCGGCAACGGCCACGCGGACGTCGGCGTCGGAGAGCAGTGCGACGACGGCAACTTCGAAGACGGCGACGGCTGCAGCGCGGATTGCCTGTCCAACGAGACCTGCGGCAACGGCGTGACGGACGACGGCGAGCTCTGCGACGACGGCAACCGGATCGCCGGCGACGACTGCAGCCCCGACTGTCTGTCGGACGAGTCGTGCGGAAACGATGTCGTCGACTGGGGCGCCGGCGAGATCTGCGACGGAACCGCCGGCTGCGCGAAGGACTGCATGTCCGTCATCGGTTGCGGCGACGGCGACATCGACGCGGGCGAGACCTGCGACGACGGCAACGTCGTAGCGCACGACGGGTGCAGCGCGCTGTGCCTCGACGAGCAGTCCGTCGTCGTCCGGCAGCTCGCGGTCTCCCCGTCTGGCGAGGGGTGCGACCTCGACGGCGACGGCTCGGTCGACAACGCCTTCGCGGACAGCCTGGGCGGCGCGACGGACTTCTTCCAGGACGCGATCGACAGCGCGCTCGACGACGGAAGTCTGATCATGCTGTTCGACTTCCTCGGGCTCGACGACCCGACCGGCCAGGACGACGACAGCCTCTACCTCGGCGTCTACCAGGGGATCGACGGGGACGATCCGGTCGATGCGACGAACAACTTCGACGGCGGCTCGACCTTCTACGTTTCCACCGACTCGCTCGACGCGGACGGCAATCCGATGGGCGCGATGGCGGGAGCGATCGTAGGCGGCAGCCTGGACGCGGGCCCCGAGGACATCAGCTTCTCGTTCCCGTTCGGTGCGGACGAGATCGTCTTCATCCTCTCTCGCGCCATCGCCTCGGGAGACGTCGCCGCCGACGGCGGCGGCACGCGCATCGACGAGATCACGGACGGAGCGCTGTGCGGCGGCGCGCCGGCGGGACCGATGAAGCTCGTCCCGCTCGACTTCGGTGTTCCGGGCCTCCCGCCCACCATGCTCGACCTGCTCGTGGTCGGATTCGACTTCCTGATCGAGGTCACGCCGACGCAGCCGGACCTCGACATGGACTTCGACGGCCTCGAGACCTTCGAGGACACCGACGGCGATCAGATCATCGACGAGTGCTACGACGGCGACGGCACGGAGCTGGCGGGCGGCGAGGACTGCCCGCTCAATCCGGAGGTCGCCGACGCCTACTCGATGGGACTGCAGTTCGAGGCCATCTACTCCAACATCATCGGCGTCCGCGCTCCGTAGCGCATCCCGGGCATCGCTCCTGCGCTCCATCTCGACGTGGCGACGGGCCTTGCGGGGCCACGGTCGGTCGTCGTGCTGTTGAGAATCATGAAGTTCTAGTTTAGATTACTCATTCATGAAATCCATCCCGCGCGAGGTCGAGACGACCCTCGTCCGGGCGGCGAGGGGCTTTCCGGCCGTCGTGCTCACCGGACCTCGCCGCGCGGGCAAGACGTACTGCCTCCGGCGTCGATTTCCGGAGGCCTCCTACCACCTGCTCGAGGACCCGGACCTCCTCGCCCGCGTCCGCGGCGATCCGCGAGGGTTCCTCGAGGACGTTCGGACGCCGGCGATCCTCGACGAGATCCAGCACGCGCCGGAGCTGCTTGCCTACGTCAGGACGAGGATCGACCGCGCTCCCTCGCGCAAGGGTCAGTGGCTCATCACCGGATCCCAGGACTTCGCCCTCATGGAGGGCGTGACGGAGTCCCTGGCCGGGCGCGCAGCCGTCTTCCAGCTCTTGCCGTTCTCGCTGCGTGAGCTCGGGCGGTGGGATCTCCTGCGCGGCGGCTTTCCGGAGGTGTGGGCACGACCGAGGCTGGCTGCGACCTGGTTCCGGTCGTATGTCCAGACCTACCTCGAGCGAGACGTCCGTGACGTCACCGCCGTGCGCGATCTCGGCCTCTTTCGTCGCTTCCTGACGCTCGTCGCTGCGCGCAACGGTGCGATGTTGAACAAGACGGACATCGCCGCGCCCCTCGGTCTCTCCGTCCCGACGGTGACCGAGTGGATCGGCGTGCTCGAGACGACCGGGCTGGTCCTGCTCGTGCCGCCCTGGTTCGAGAACCTGGGCAAACGTGTCGTCAAGACGCCGAAGCTCTACTGGACCGACACCGGGCTCCTCTGCCATCTGCTGGGGATCGGATCACTTCCCGCGCTCGCGGCCTCTCCCGCCATCGGCTCCGTGTTCGAGGCGTTCGTCGCGTCCGAGATCGCGAAACGGCAGGCTGCCTCCGGCGCCGCCCGCTCGATCCACCATTTCCGCGACCACCAGGGGTTCGAAGTCGACTTCGTCTTGCCAGAGCGGGACGGCGGGATCCTCTTCGTCGAGGCGAAGTGGTCGCGTACCGTCGTGCCGGCGGATGCGCGCGGGATCCAGGCGCTCCTGCCCCGCGTCGGCGCGAGGAAGGCACGGGGCGTCGTCGTCCACAGGGCGGCCGCGGAGCCCGTGCGATCGACTGCCCTCGTGCCCAGCGTGAAGGCGCTATCGGTGGAGGCGTTCCTCGGCGGGGACTGAAATCGATCGAAATCGGCCCGGAAGCGCAGCGCGGCATCAAGCTCCCCAAGCCTGCCGGCGGACGGCTTCCAGAGCCTCCGCCGGCGCCCCCTCCACGTAGACGATCTCCCTTCCACGTCGCTCGACGAGGGCGGCGGTCCCGTCCGGCAGGCAATAGGCCTGGCGGGTCGGTCGCCGTGAAGAACGTGCGCCGCGGTGGCGGGCGGCGATGGACATGGCGAAGGCGGCGGCGGCTTCGCGCGCGTCGTCCTCCGAGTCCCAGGTCGAGCGCAGGACGACCGTCACGGCGCCGAGGGGAGGGGCTTCGGGGGCGCCGCGGCGCGCGAGCACGATAGCGCGGTCGCCGCCCCAGCCAGCGGCGGCGTTCACTGCGTCTGCCGGCTCCATCGTCTCCTGCAACCAGAGCCGCACCTGGAACTCGCCGAGCACGTCCCGGTAGACCTCGTCGTGGGTGCCTTCGAGCGCCGTGATCCGCGGCAGCTCGACCGGGATCGGAGGGTCGCGGCGCAGGTACCGCTCGGGGTGCAGGACCTGCTCGGTCGACGCGGGCGGATCGCGGAAGGCGTCGTCCACGGCGCGCCAGCCGCCGCGTACCTTGAGCGTCCGCACGAACGAGACGCCCGCGACGTACGGAAAGAGGAGCGTCTCCCGAAGCGCGCGCGGCGACGACGCGAGGACCGGCTGGTCGGCGTCGCCCGCGGACTGTGCGCGCAGACGCTCTGCGAGGTCGGGCATCGTCGTGAAGTCCCGGCCCGTCCCCCGGGCCAGGTAGTCGATCATCACGGCGACGCCGTCCCCCTCCGCGAGCGCCGAGAGCGCCGCCCGGGCGTCGGCGTCGTCGCGCAGCGCCCGCAAGCGTTCGCCGAGGCCGAAGTGCTGGTCCTGCAGGGCGTGCTCGATCTCGTGTGCGAGGGTCGGAGCCTGCAGGTCCGGCCCGAGCCAGCTCGCGAGGAAGAGCCGCCTGTCCCGGGTGTCGTAGTAGCCCGCGACCTGCTCCTCGAGGAGCGCGAAGACCAGATCCCCGTAGCGCGTCCCGACGGGCACGAGGCCGAGCCGCAGCCACAGCAGGCCCTCCGCGCGGACCTCGGCGGGCGTGTACTCCTCCCGGACGCGCGCCCGGATGCGCTCCCCGAGCTGGGCTCGCGAAAGCGCGCCACGCGCGACCCGCGTCTTTGCAGGCAATCCCCGCAGCTCGCCGACCTCGACCACGACCCGGTCCGCGAGGGTCAAGAGCGCGCGAACCTGCGCGGGCTGCGCGAACGCGGCGCCAAGGAACACGGCCGAGACGAGGACCAGGACCGAAAAACAACAGGAGACAGGAGACAGGAAACAGGAAACAGAAAATGAAAAGCGGCCACCGGCCCACTTCTGCATTGCCTGTTGCCTGTTGCCTGTTGCCTGTTGCCTGTCTCCTGTTGGTTCTCGACCGGACGGAGCGCTGCTGCGGCCGATCAGGGACAATCGTTGACCACTCCCGGAGTCCCGTAGTTGTTGTCGGCGCCGTACTCGGTCGTCGCGACGCACCAGTTGGCGACCGCGTCGTTGCCTGTGGCGTCGAACGGAGCATCCAGTGCGCTCGCGCTCCCTTCGATCGAGGGCCAGCTCGCGTCGTAGGCGACCACGTCGATGTCCACGCCGCCGCCGGTCAGTGTGATCGTCGCCGCGGCGCCGAGCGTCAGGCCCGCGTACTCGTAGTCGACCGGCACGGTGCCGTTCGTCAGAGAGTCGTCGTTGATGCCGAACACGAGGTACCCGCCGTCGGCGACCGCAGCCGCGCCGGCGACCTGGTGCGACCCGGCGCCGTCTTCGAGGGTCAGACCCGTCAGGAAGAGGACGTCGCCCGTGTCGTTGTAGATCTCGAACCACTCGCCGAGCGTGTCGTCGACGCCGGCGGGGTCGTCCATGATCTCCGTGACGAATATGCCGCCGACCGGGACGACGGTCACCGTCACGGTCGAATTCGCCTCGCCCTCGGGCCCCGTCGCGGTGATGTCGTAGGTCGTCGTCGAAGCGGGGGTGACGTCGATCGCCCCGTCCGCCGCGCCGTCCACGACGATCGCGCCCGGCTCGATGTCTACCGAGTCGACGTTGGTCGTCGCCCAGGTGAGGGTCGACGTCCCCCCGGCGCCGATGAGGGCAGGCGACGCGGAGAAGGTGTCGATCGCGGGCGCGCCCTCGACCTCGTGGACGACGACCGTCACTTGCGCGATGTCGAGAAGCCCGTCGCGCGCGGCGGTGAGCGTGTACTGCGTCGTCCGCGACGGCGTGACGTCTTCCGACCCGTTCACGAGGGCCGCCGGAACGCCCACGATGCCGGTGACGGTCGCTGCGTTGACGGTCTCCCAGGTCAGAGTCGACGTCTGGCCCTGGTCGATCTCGTCCGGAACCGCGGTGAAGGAGACGATCCGCGGGCGATCCGGCCGGGGCCCGAAGACCCGCAGCGTCGTTTCGCGGCTGACGGTCTCGCCCGACCCGTTTGCCGTGATGCGAAACTCGGTCGTCGCGAGGATGCTCAGCGTGAGGTCCTCGTTCCCCGAGCTTTCCACCGCGCCGTCTCCGCCGAAGGCGGGCGCCCACTCGAGCTCCGGGAAGCGCCGTTCGCGCGAGTAGACCCGCACGGCCTCCGCGTTCGCGGTACCCCAGACGAGGTGCGCCTCGCCGGCCGGCGCGATCGAGGTCGGCTCGACGAAGAAGCTCGTGATGTCGACGTCGTCGAACTCTCCCGCGTTGACGGTGACCGCTGCCTCCGCCTCGACGTCGTCGTCGCCGTGCGCGAAGAGCACGTAGCGGACGTTGCGGAAGGGAGAGTCCTGGGCGCTGCCGTCGGCCACGTTCGTCTCGTTGACGAGGACTTCCGCGGGCAGCTCGGCCCCGGCGGCGTCGGTCCGGTACGCGTACACCTCGACGGTCCGCGCGTTCTTCGTGTCCCACGAGAGCTCGACCGTCCCACCGGGGTCCACGATCCCAGGGGTCGCGACGAAGGAGACGATGGCGATGGGGCCCTCGTCGGGTCCGCCCGGGCAGCCGGCGAGAGCGAGCGCGAGGGTCGCGAGCAGCAACGGGCGCTTCTTCATTTCTTGAGCCTCCTGAAAGGGGAACGGACCATATCAAAGATGAGGGTGCAAGGGCACCGTGCCTCGATTTGACGCGACGCCCGACCCCCCGGTAGGACCAGCCCATGCCCGAGCGCCCTGCCACCACACGGCTGCGCGCCGGCGATGCGGACGGGGCGCTGCGCGCGGCGACCCCTGCCCTGGAAGCGCAGCCCGCCGACCTGGACAGCTTCCTCGTCGTCGTCGAGGGGTTGCTGGGGGCAGGCCGCCCTGCGGGCGTCGGCAGCGCGGCGGCGGTCCTCGCGCGGGCGCTGGGCTCGGACGGACGCTGGCCGCTGGCGCTGGTCGCCGCGGACGTCGCGGCGCGTGCCGGACACGACCGCGGCGAGGTGCTCGCCGACCTCGCCCGGCTCCTCGGCGCCGGCTCCGACCTGCTCGTGGACGCGGTCGGCGTTTCCCCCCCCCCCGAGGTGCCCGAGGTCCCCCCTCTCGCCGCGGACGTGCGCGGCGGAGCCCTGTACGCGCGCGCGCTGCAGGCGGCGACCGTCGCGGCTTCCGCGCTGGCTGCGGTGCGCCCTGGCTCCGCGCTCCCCCGGGCGCCGATCCTCTCGCGGCTGGACGGGGACGCGTTCGCCGCCTTCGCCGCGGCCTTCGTGCCGCGGCGCGTCCCCGCGGGCGAAGTTCTGATCGAGCAGGGGGCGAACGGCAACGAGGTCTTCTTCGTGGCCGAGGGCACGCTGCGGGTCGCCCGCAGCAAGCAGGACGAGCCGGGCGACGTGGAGCTGGCGCGCCTGGGCCCGGGCGCGCTCGTCGGCGAGATGGCGCTGGTCTCCAGGCAGCCACGCAGCGCCTCCGTCACCGCGTACGGCCCTGCGACCGTCCTGCAGGCGGACCGCGAAGCGCTCGACGCCGCCGCCCGGAACCCGACGGTCGCCGCGGAACTGGTCGCGCATTGCCGCCGCAGGATGGCCGAGACACTCCTCGTGGCCTCGCCGATGCTCTCCTCCGTCCCGTCGAACGAGCGCCCGGCGGTCCTTGCGGCGCTCGCCCCGCGCGCGCTTGCCGCCGGCGAGGTTTTGATCGCGCAGGGCGCCGACGCCGACGGACTCACGCTGATCGTCCAGGGCGAGGTCGAGGTGGTCCGCGAGGACGCGGGCGAACGGACGGTCATCGCGACGCTCGGCCCGGGCAACGTCGTCGGCGAGATCTCGGTCGTCCTGCGACGCCCCGCGACCGCGAGCGTCGTCGCCGTGACGGACGGCGTCGCCCTGCATCTGCACCGCGACTCCTTCATGGCGCTCGCGAAGGCGCACCCGACGCTGCTCGCGCGCCTCTACACACTCGCCGTGGAGCGCGAGACCGAGACCATGAGCATCGTCGCCGCCGACGCGGTGAGTGCGGACGACTTGCTCGTCTGATGAGGGCGTAGGGCGTACCAAGGCTTCTCGGGCGAGCGAAGAGCAAGGCGAGGGCGCCGAGACGGGGAGCGAGCCGGAGCCCTCGGAGGCTGGGCCGACGGAAGCGTACTTTTCGTACGCTGAGTAAGGCACGGCCGAGAAGGCCCGGCGCAGCCCCCGGATCGGCGGCCGCAGCATCAGTCGGTCGGCACGTCCGGAGCCGGAGGCGGTTGCTCGTCCGGCGGTGGGGGAGGTGCCTCGGCCTGCGAGCTTATTCTGAGCGTGACGTTCAGTTCCGCGCCGCCGAGGACGGAGACCGGCTGCATCGTCGCCGGTTCGCGCCCGTAGGGAAGGATCCGAAGGGTGTGGCGGCCGGCGGGCAGCTCCACCGAGAAGGGCGTCGTACCCAGCTGCTCTCCCCCGAGGAAGACGGTCGCGAAGCCCTCCGAAGCGCGGATGCGCAGGTGACCGACGTCGGCAGGCATGGTCGTCGCGGGCGCCGCCGTGGCCGGCGCAGGGGCGATCGCGTCCTCCTCGCGCCGGCGACGGAGGCGCTCCGCGTCCGGATCGGCCTGCTGGGCCATCTCCTCGGCGGTTGCCGGCAGCGCCGTCTCGGGCGACGGCGGAAGGGAGGGCAGCGCGGGGGCCGTCGTCGTCGCGACTTCCGGCTCGTCGGGGGGGGCCGGGACGGTCGTCTGCGGCGGCTCTTCGGCGGGGACGACTTCCTCGGGGGCAGCCCGCGCGGCGAACTCTGCGAGCCTCGAGGCGAGGGGCCAGTGGGCCGGCAGACGCCCTTGCGTCCCGAACCAGCCGTACGCGCCTGCGCCGCCCGCGAGCAGGACCCCCAGCAGGAGGAGCCCCGGACCGCGGCGCTTCGGCAGCGGCGGCAGCGTGTCGTCGACCGCAGATCGCGCTGCGGGGCGTACGGGCCTGGTCCCCGACACCTCGGTCGCGGGCTCGCCCGTCGGGGCTCGCGTTGCGGGAGCCGTCGTGTTGAGCGACACCCGCGCCGCCTCGAGCAGGCGCATCTTCTGCTCGCGCTCGCCGGGCAGCAGGGACTGCGTCCAGTCGGCGAGCTCCGCCATCTCGACGACCTCGCCGTACTGCGCGATGAACTTGCGCAGGTCGCGCCCGAGGTCGCGCGCCGTCTGGTATCGCCGCTCCGGATCGCGGGCCAGCGCGCGCATCACGATTGCTTCGAACTCCACGGGCAAGGACGGCACGAGCTGTCGGGGGGAGGGGATCGGCGCCTCGACCACCGCCATGACCGTCGCGACGTCCGTCTCCTTGCGGAAGAGCCGGCTGATCGTCACGGACTCCCACAGGCAGACGCCGAGGCTCCAGATGTCCGCGCGGCGATCGACAGGCGCGCCGCGCACCTGCTCCGGCGAGACGTACCCGACCTTTCCCTTGACCGTCCCGACGTCCGTCTGCGAGATGCGCTCGGCCGCCTTGGCCACGCCGAAATCGACGACCTTCACCGACCCGTCGTAGGTGACGAACAGGTTCTGTGGCGAGACGTCGCGGTGGACGACGCCGAGCGGTGCGCCGTCGGGGCCCTTCAGCTCGTGCGCCGCGTGCAGGCCCTCGCAGGCGTCCGCGATGATCCGCGCGGCGTAGAACGGGAGCCGCCGCAGGTCCGCGGGGTTCTTGCGCGCGTGGAGCACCTCGAGCAGTCGCAGGAGCGGCTCGCCGAGCAGGTACTCCATCGCGAGGTAGTACACGCCGTCCGCGAGGCCGAAGTCGAAGACCGTGCAGACGTTCGGGTGCCCGATCCGCGATGCGAGCCGCGCCTCGTCGAGGAACATCTCCACGAACTGGCGCTCCCGGGCGAGATGGCCGTGGATGACCTTGATCGCCACGAACTTCTCGAACCCCGCCGCGCCTTCGGCCCGCGCGAGGTAGACCGCGGCCATCCCGCCGACGGCCAGTTCGTGGCAGAGGCGGTAGCGCCCGAGCTGGGTCGGCGGCGGCGCACCGACCCCGACGGCCCCGACGCCAGAGATAATCGCCGTCGTTTCGGTGGCCATTCCGGCCGGCCGCGGGTCGTTCCGGCTCATCGAACGCAAAGAGGTTATCACGCGGACCGCGGCCCGTTGCGACCGGACGGCGGGCGGGGCACCATCTGGTCATGCGCAGACTTGCCTTTGCCGGGATCGCGGGCTCCCTTGCGGTCCTTTCACACGGTGCGGCCCTCGCTGCCGTGGAGAGCATCTCGGTGGACGGATGGCAGACCAACAACGACGCGGGCTGTTTCTTGTGCGGGACCGGATACGACTGGTGCGGATTTGGCCTCGGGGTGGGGACCTTCGCGGACCCGACGCCCGTCGGCGCGACGATCACGCAGATCACGGTGACGATCTCGGGCACTTCCTGCGGGCCAGCCGCCGAGATCGCCGTCGACCTCAACGGGACCGCGGTCGCCACCCAGATCGACGACATGCTCGAATCCTGCGGCTGCGGAGACTGCAACAGCTCGACGCCCTATGTCAGCCCGGACTACCCCGGCGGCTTTCCGGGCTACGTGAACGGTGGCGACAACACGGTGAACCTCACGCCCGTCGGCGCCTGCGACGGGTTCTACGTCTCGCACGTCGTGGTCGACATCACCTACGCGGACTCGACCTGCGGGGACGGGATCATAGAGGGCGGCGAGCAGTGCGAGGATCTCAACGCCGTCGACGGCGACCTGTGCACGAACATCTGCCGCGACGCGACCTGCGGCGACGGGTCCCTGTGGATCCTCGCCGGCGGGACCGAGGAGTGCGACGACGGCAACGCGATCGACACGGACGCGTGCCCCACGACCTGCGAGGACGCGCGCTGCGGAGACACCTTCGTTCGCGCGGGCGTCGAGGAGTGCGACGACGGGAACGTGTCGAACGACGACGACTGCGTCGGCGCGTGCCTGCTGCCCGCGTGCGGGGACTCGTATCTGCGGGACGGCGTAGAGGAGTGCGACGACGGCAACGACGTGGACACCGACGCCTGTGTGTCGGGCTGCACGGACGCCGTCTGCGGGGATCGATTCATCCAGGCGGGCGTCGAGGAATGCGACGACGGAAACGTCATCCAGCAGGATGCGTGTCTCGACGACTGCCGGGCAGCGGCGTGCGGCGACGGCTTCACGCGTTCGTGGGGTGGGGTCGAGGAGTGCGACGACGCGAACACGGACGACGGCGACGGCTGCTCCGCCGCCTGCGACGTCGAGCATGGCTACGACTGCAACGACGCCGTCTGCACGTCGACCTGCGGAGACGAGCTCGTCGCCTCCGACGAGGGCTGCGACGACGGAAACAACGTGGACCGCGACGGATGCTCGCCCGGCTGCGACGTCGAGCCAGGCTGGGCCTGCTCCGGCGAGCCCTCCGTGTGCACACCCGGGTGCGGCGACGGCGTCGTCGGTGATGTCGAAGGCTGCGACGACGCAAACACGACCGACGGCGACGGCTGCGACGGCGCCTGTCAGCCCGAGGAAGGCTTCGATTGCACCGGCGAGCCGTCGTCCTGCGCGTCGACTTGCGGCGACGGCGCCGTCGCCTCGGACGAGGAATGCGACGACGGCAACATCGTCGACGGCGACGGCTGCTCCTCGGGCTGCGCGCTCGTGGAGGGGGGCGACGCCGACGCGGACCTCGACGCGGATGCCGACGCCGACGGTGCTGTGACGGACGGCGACACGTCGTCCTCGGGCGGCTGCTGCGCGGGAGGCACGGCAAGAGGCCCGTCGCGCCGGACAGCGGCGCTCGCGTCCGCGGGCATCCTGCTGCTATTCGTCCGCCGCCGCCGCCCACGCTGTTAGTTCCGCACGTTAGTTCCATACCCACGTTAGTTCCGCACCGCACCGGGGTTCCGTCGAGAATGGTCGAGAACGGGGAGGGGCGGGCTGCGATTCGGGGGGGTGCGTGGCTACTGACGGGGGCGCGGTGGGAATCCGGTGGCGAGCGAAGGGGATCGTGGAGTGATCCAGGGGGTGCCGATCGGGCGTGGGGTGGACGACCGTCCCGCGGAGGGACCGGCGAGAGACGGGGTGGGGCAAGCGGAGGGGTCAGCCGTCCGGCGCGGCGCAAGGGACGGCGGCGTGGAGGCGCAGGGCGTAGGTGCCGTGTGGGAAGAGGACCTCACGGATTCCGCGCCTCCATTTCAGAAACGCCGCGCGGTAGTCGAGCAGGAACTGCTTGATGCGGGCGATGGCATGGATGCGGACGGAGGGGTCGGCGGCGGCGACGCGAGGGGAAAGCGTGCGGCGCGGTTCGCAGGTTTCGGGCGACCCGAGCGGGTTCTGGTCGAGGACAGCGCGGCGGCCGAGGAAAGAGCGCCCGGCGCGCGCGGCGGCGTCTCGCAGTTCGCGCTCGCGCGCCGTGACGCGCGTCTCGATCTCGGCGGCGATCTGCGCGCCCGTCATGCCGTCGATGACGGGAGGGACGATGCGTAGCACGACCGCCTCGGGCGTCGGTCCGTCCTCGCGGAAGAAGACGTCCGGACGCCGGATCACGGTCTCGAGGCCGGCGATGTCGCACGGCCTGGTCCGCGAGCCGGGCCACTCCTTGCCGAACGCGACGAGGCCTGCGGCGGTCGGGTTGCACAACGTGTAGACGATCTTGTCGAGGATCGCACCGTCGTCCTCGAGTCGCACGGCGCTTGGCGCCTCCGAGTTCCACAGGTTCTCCCGGCGGCCGAGCGAGGCGTTGACGCACTTGGCGACGAGCTTGTGCGCGATCTCCTCGAACTCCGGGAGCCGGCCCTGCACGTCCGTGAACACGCCGTGCCAGTGGTTCGACAGGACGCAGAAAGCGTGCACGAGGACGCCGGTCCGCTCCGCGGCCAGGGCGACGCAGTAGGCGAAGATCTGGTTCACCAGCGCACTTGGCCGCAGGAGAAACAGCCGCTGCGTGCACCGGCGGGTCACGAGGTATGTGCTGGAAGGCAGCGTCTGTCGCGGCGCGGACACGTCGTGGCTCCGCCGAACGATGAGCAAGCGGCGGACCAACCATCGCCCCACGTGGACGCTCGGGAATCCGGCACCCGGACGGCGATCCGGCGTACTTCACGCCGGCCGGCGACGCCGGCGGGCCGAGTTCCCGCATTCCTCCCTTGCTACCCGAAACGATCCGCAGGCGCCGCCCCTCCAGTCGTCCTGCGGTCCGCACGGCGAGCCAGCAGGAAGAACGGCACCCCGAGCACCAGGCAAACGCCCGCGCGGACCCACGCGCCGGCGATCGTCCGTTCGCGCGAGTACCACCCCCACCCCGACTGTCCGATCGTTCCTCCGATGCTTCCGTAAAACGAGTCGAGCGACAGCAGGGTCGCGCGGTGCTCCGACGGGATGTGGGCGTTGAGGTACGCCTGCTTGACGGGTGTCGACGCGCCCATGACCACGGCGTAGACGAGGTAGCACCCGACGGCGACCGCGAAGCTCCCGGCGAGGCCGCATGCGACGATCATCGCGGCCTGCAGAGAGATCATCACCGCGAGGTATCCCGTGCGCGACGGCAGGCGGACAGCGATCCGCTTGACGAGCCGGTTGCCGACGATCCCCGACAGCGCGAACGCCGCGGAAATCAGTCCCGACACCCACACGAGTTCGTGGCCGAGCAGATCCAGGAAGTACCGCTGCCAGCTGTAGTACCCGAAGATTCCGAAGGACGTGGAAACGAACGTCGTCCACACCATCCACCGCAGCACGGGGTGACGGACGCCGCGTTTCATCCCCTCGCCGAAGACGCGTCGCATCTCGGCAGGGACCCGCCGCAACTCGAGCGCACGCGGCGTGAAGCCCAGCTCGACCATGGAGCGCCACGTCACGACGAAGAGCGGGACGACGATGCCCGCGCGAACCAGGTACGGCAGGTACAGGTGCGCCTGCCCGAGTAGACCTCCCGAGACGCTTCCGATCAGCATCGCGACGCCGAAGACCGTCTGTCCTCGCGCGAAGATGGGTTCGAGCGGCCCCTCGTGGCCCGCGGCCTTCAGCGCGTCGACGAGCCACGCCTCGAGCGCTCCCGACAGGAACGTGTACCCCAGGCCGATGAGCACCGAGGCCGCGCAGAACGCCCCGAAGCCCCAGCCGCGCCACGCGATCGTGACGTACAGCAGCGTCGCGACGAAGAGCGTCCCGAACGAGAGCAGCAGCGAGATCCGGCGCCCGACCGTGTCCGCGACGACTCCCGTCGGCACCTCGAAGACGACCGCGCCGACCGTGTACGCGGCGTTGACGAGCATCACCTCGAAGATGTCGAGGCCCGCGTCCATCAGGAAAAGCGTGTTGATCCCCCAGATGAGCGACATCGCCAGGTTGAAGAGCCCCGTGATGACGAGGTACGTGCGGACGATCCGGTCGACCATCGGAGGGGCGGGGGATGGTACAGGCTGTCGAAGCGCCGCGGGCGTGCAAGCGAGGGCGCCGAGACGGGGAGCGAGCCGGAGCCCTCGGAAGGGGTGCCCACGGCCGAGCGTTGCGCGCGGAGCGCGCAAGCGAGGGGCACCGTGGGCCTGGGGACGACGGAGGCGTACTTTTTCGTACGCCGAGTAAGGCACCGCCGAGAAGGCCCGGCGCAGCCCCCGTATCATGGGCACCCAGGGCGGCGCGGCGCGAGCGGAGCGAGAGAGCGCCGGGGCCCCTGGGTATGGCCGCAGCCTAGGGACAGCTTCGCAGGACGCTCACCGAATGCAGCGTCGGGCTCGCGTCGCGGGCTTCGCTGACGAGGCGGACGTCGACCTGCAAGAACGTTTCGGGTTCGATGTCGAGGTCGGCCAGCGTCGTCGCGATGTCGAAGGGGACGGCGGCGGGCGGGACGGATCCCATCTCGACCGCGGTCGCACCGGCGAGGCCCGATTCGAGGTTCGCGGTCCGGATCGTGAAGAGCAGGGACGTCCCCTCGGGCAGGTCGGCCTCCCATCCGAGCGTCACCCACCGGACTCCTTCGCACCCTTCGAAGACCGTGGAGACCGTCCCGGTCGGCGCGGCCGCGTTGCGAAGCTGCACACCCGTCATGTCCGAGTAGGTGTACGCGCCGACGAGTCCCTCGACGGTCGTCTCGACCTCCAGCGACTCCGGGTCGATCACGTAGGCCATCGATCCCACGAAGGGGACCGCCCAGACGAAGCCGTCGAGGTCCACGGCCCAGCCGTGTCCGCCAGCGTCGGGGATGTTCGTCACCTCGAGCGTCTCGGCGTCGATGCGATACCCACCCGTGCCGCCCCACCCCTCGCCCGGATCTTCGCCCATGTACGCGTTTCCCTCCGCGTCGCAGGCGACACCGCCTACCCGCACCGCGAGGTCCGGCGACTCCCACTCGTCGGTGGCCGGGTCGTAGCGCGCCACGCTGCCGCCGACCCAGACGCGTCCGACCGAGTCGACGGTGATGCCGTACCAGGACTCGCCTGCCGGGAGAGAGTGGATCGTCGGCTCCAGGTCCTCGTCCGTCGTGGTCACCTCGAGCAGGGCCGTGCCGCCGCCGAAGCCGCCGTTGAAGGTCCACAACCTGTCGTCCGGACCCATCGCGACGCCGTACGGTTGAACGCTGCCGATCTCGCGGCCGGTCTTCTCGCCCGTCTCGCCGTCGAGCTCGTAGATCCGCATCGTGCCGTAGGCGCCCACCCACACGATCTCTTCCACCGCTGCGTCGAGCCCGGGACGCAGCTCGAACGCGGTTCCGCGCGCTCCGCTCGCGACGGGCGTCTGCCACGCCAGGCACTCGTCCTCGCCGAACTCGTACACGTCGTCCGCGCCCGTGGACGTGTCCACCCGGCCGTCCCCGTCCGCGTCCGGGCAGTCGACCGCCCAGAACTTGGTTGCCTCTCCGCCCGTTCCGCGGTTGGCGACGACGACGTCGCCGTGCAGGTTGACCGAGGTGCGGGACGGCGACGGGAGCCAGCCGGCGTCCGCGCTCGTCCTGTACCGGCCCGTTTCCTCACGGGTGCGCGTGTCGATCTTGCTGACCGTCCCCTCGCTCGAGTTCGCGATCCAGATGACGTGGGCCATCGCGGCGAGGTCGTCGTCGAGCGTGACGCCGCCGTCGTCCGTCGCGATGACGCCGCCCGCGCCATCCCCTTCGGACAGCGGCTCGGGGCAGCCCGCCCCAACGCAGACCTCGCTGCAGTCCGGAGCGCAGTCGCCGCACGCGTTCGCGACCCCGTCGTCGGCGACCCCGTCGCAATCGTCGTCGCGCTCGTTGCAGATCTCGTCGGTCGGGAGCGTCTGCCGTTCGCAGGGGCCCCACCGGCCGTCGGCGCACTGGGCGAGCCCGTGGCGACACTCGCCGGACTCGCCCGTGCCGGCCGGGCCCTGGTAGCACAGTGCGGGCTCGAGGGCGTCACAGGGACAGCCGGGCGTCCCCGGACCCTGCTCGTCGCACCAGCGGTCGCAGCCTTCGTGTACCTCGGCCGCGAGGTCGTTGCAGTCCTGCCCGAGGCAGTCGTTGCCCGTCCCGTACCCGTCGCCGTCAGCGTCTGCGCAGTCCTCTTCGGGGTCGAGCGGTTCGTCCCCCCCCGGCAGGCGCGATCGATATCCTCCGCAGCCTGCCGCCAGGGAGACGGCGGTGACCGCAGCCCACGCGGTGGGCCAGAAACTGGAGGCGCGCCCCCCCAGTGGTTCCCTGAATATCAAATGCGTTTCTGCCCGTACGCCCATGGTTCTGGTGCATCGATGCACCAGTCATGCCATGTTTGCGTAGGTCACGCGGAGCAGGCCAGAAACACGAAAGGCACGGAGAGCAGAGCCCCCGCTGCGCCTTTGTCACGAAGCGCAGGCGGAGCCGCGAAGGCTTGTCACCGTGGTGGGGGTGCGGGGTGGCGAAGCCCCCCCGCGGTTCTGGGGGGTCAGGGGGGAGGAACTCCCCCCTGGACTTAAAGACAGCCCAGGTGGATCAGCCACATCCCTTCGGGCAGCGGGCGGAGCGCATCGAGATCCGTGTTGTCCAGCGGGTCCTCGTCCTCGTACTCACCCTCGGAGAGCGCGTCTGCCGGATCCGCGCCCAGGCCGGCGTTGGGGCCGTCGTCGCCGGTGTCCACATCTACGGGCGCGTTGTGCGTGCGGTCGTCGGGACGGAAGACGCCCGGGAGGCCTCCCGAGCCGTCGGGGTCGTCGTCGTCGTCGGTCGGGTCGTACCCGCCCATCGGGACGCCGTTGTCGCAAGCGAGGACGAGGTCCGAGTTCACCAGGACCAGGTCCACAGGTCGGGTGGCCATTCCGGCCGGCACAGTCTCCGCCAGGACCGGGACGTCCGAGAAGTCCTCGGCCATCACCCAGTCGCCGTCGACGATCGCCGTCTCGACCGAATCCACCGTATCGCCCGTCATGCAGCCGGCGAGTCCCAGTGCCACTGCCAGCATCGTGCTTCGCATGGTCGACCCTTTCTCCATGGTTCTCTGCGCGCGCCCTGTCCCTACTTCGGAGAGGTATTAATAGCACATTTCATGCCGTTTCGACAAGCTCGTAACTACCCGGTTTTTCGAGCCTCCGGCGTCCGGGGCCGGGTCGCCGTCAGGGTTCGATCCGCCTGGATCCGTCAGCTTCCGCACTCGAACCGCCGCTCTATGAAGGTCTGCCGGGCCTGCTCGCGCAGGAAGAGCCTTCGCTGCCGGGTCATCTCCCGCTCGATCAGATCCTGGCGGATGTGGTCCCGGACCTCCTCGAAAGCCCGGACCCCCGTCTGCTCGCGCTCGACGAGCCTCAAGACCATCCAGCCGTCGGGGGCGCGAACCGGGCCCCGGATCTCTCCGGGCGCCATGTCGAGGAAGGCGTCGTCGAGGTGAGGCGCGAGCTCTCCCCTTTGCCTTTGCCCGAGGTCGCCCCCGGCGTCCTTCGTCCCCTCGTCCTCGCTGTGCCGCCGTGCGAGCGCCGCGAAGTCCTCTCCCTCCTGTGCGCGTCTGGCGAGGTCCGCCGCGAGGTCGCGCTGCCGGGCCGCGACGACGGCGCCCGCCCCCTCCGGCACCGACAGGAAGATCATCGCGCCACGAAACGGGTCGCGCGCGCGCAGGTCGCGCACGGTCCGGTTGTACTCGTCTCGCACCTCGGCGTCCGTCACCGAGACCCGGCCCGCCACGCGGGCGTTGACGACCTTCAGCTCGAGAAGCTGCCGGCGCAGGTCCGAGCGGTACCGCGTCACCGTGTACCCTTGGTCCGCTAGCGCCTGCGCGAACTCCGCCTCCGTCATGCGGTTCGCGTTGCGGACGTTGTCCGAGGCCCGGTCCACCTCCGCCGGGGTCACCGTCAGGTGGAGCTTCTGCGCCTGCCGTTCGAGCAGGCGCTCGTCGATCATGTCGCCGAGCACCTGGCAGCGCAGGCGCTTGCTGGCCTCTTCGCGTTCGAACTCCGAGGGCGCCGCCTCGATCTGTGGGCGCAGCGGGGCTTCGCGCTCCTCGACCTCGGAGAGGAGGAGAACCTCGTCGTCGACGACCGCGAGGATACGCTCGACGATGCGCGCTTGGGAGGCGAAGGGGAACGCCAGGATCGCCAGCAGGGCGACGAGCCGGGGTCGCACTTCAGGGTCCGCTGGGCGCTTCTCGGCCCGGCGGCATCGGCAGATCCGACTCGATCCCCGGCATGCCCGGCCGCGGTTCGGATCCCGGGACCGCGCCCTCCGGGATCGTCGTGTCCACGCGGACGTCGCCGAGGGCTGCGTCGTCGATCGTCACGCCGACCTCGCGTCGAAGGTCCTCGACGAACTGGTCGAGCGTCGATTGCCTCTTCTCCCGCCACAGCCGGTTCTGGATCGTCCGGCGGACCTCCTCGAGGTCCCGCTTGAGGGCCTTGCGCTTGCCCGTGAGCTTGAGGATGTGGAACCCCTGGGACGTCTTGACCAGCTCGCGGTGCACCTCGCCGACGTTCTGGATCGTGAACGCCGCCCGCGCCATCTCCTCGGGCACGTCCGGCTCGTTCTCGAGCCGGTCCTCCGGCAGGGAGAAGTAGCGCAGGTCCCCGCCGCGGGACTTCGACGACTCGTCGTCCGAGTGCTGGCGCGCCAGCTCGCGGAACGCGCGGGCGTCGCCCGCCTTCGCGAGAACGTCGCGCAGGATCCGATCCGCCGTCGCCCGGTCCTTCAGCAGGATGTGGCTCGCCCGGACCTGCGCCGGCTTGTTGTATTCCTTGGAGTGCTCCTCGTAGTACTTGCGGATCGCGTCCTCCGGGATGTCCGAGATCTTCACGCGCGCCTCGAACTCCTGCTTCATCAGGCGCTGGATCATCGCCTGCTTGAGCGTCCGCTGGACCTCGGTGTCGTCGCCGTAGCCCCGCCGCTCGGCTTCTCGTGCGAGCAGCTCGAATCGGATCAGGTTGTCGAGGAACTCGCGCCGGCGCTCGGGGGAGTTGTAGCGCGCCCGAAGGAACGGAGACTGCTCGTTGATGCGGCGGACGAACTCGCCGAGCGTGATGGTGGTTCCGTCGACCTTCGCGAGGACCTTCGCCGCGTCCTCCTGGGACAGCCCCCCGAGCAGGTCCTCGTCGCCCTCGTCCCCCGTCGGCTCGGCCGACCCCCGCGCCCCCGCGTCGTGCTTCTCCTCGTCGCCGCCGCATCCCGCCAGCGGGACCGACAGTGCGACGAGGGCCACCCAGAACGACGTCTTGTGCGCCATTGGAAGTCCTCGATCTCCACAGTGAATCCGGGAGTGAAACCGCCGCGGTTGGTAGCACATTCCAATCCAGGCGGGCAAGCTGCGGGGAGGCGGTCGATCTGGGGTAGGATCCCGTGCTGGAGGGCTTGCGATGCGGAACCTTTCGATCTTGTCGGCTTTCATCCTTCAAGGCTGTTCGTGCGGCGCGGACTGCGGCCCCGGCACACACGACTCGGGGGGCGAGTGCGTCCCCGACGCCGCGGACGCGGACACGGACATCGACACGGACGCGGACACCGACGGCGATACGGACACGGGTCCGGACGCGGACACCGACGCCGACACGGACACCGACACGGACACCGACACGGACACGGACACGGACACGGACACCGGGACCGGCTCCGACGAGTGCGATCCCTTCGGCCTGCCCACCGGCTGCGACGAGGGCGAGAAGTGCACGATCGTCATCTCGCTCGCGGACGAGCCGGCCCGGCTCGGCTGCTGGCCGGACGGCGACCGGGGGATCGGCGAGCCCTGCGACTTCGTGCGCGATCCGCCGGAGCGAAGCGACAACTGCGCGGCGGGCGGCTTTTGTTACGACGACCTCGGCGAGCGCACCTGCGAGAAGCTGTGCTGGGAGAAGGGCGGGTGCTCGGACGTGCAGCCCGCGTACTGCGCGTTCTTCACCGATCTCGACAGCGTCGGGCGCTGCCGCCCCGATGCCGGCTGCAGCTCCTGCTACCAGACCGGCTGCACGGACGGGGATGCCTGCTACGTGGTCGGCGACGGCACGAACTACATCCACATCTGCGCGAACTGGGTCCAGTACACGGATGAGGACGGCGTCGACTACGAGGGCACGCCGGGCGACGCCTGCCAGTACGTGAACAACTGCCTGGCCGGCTACACCTGCCGCACCGTCGCCGGCGAGGCGCTGTGCCGCGTCTTCTGCGGCGAAGAGTGCGACCCGGCCCTGCCGCCCGAGAAGGGGGCCGTCCCGCTGCACCCGATCGACTGCGACGGGGGGGAGGTCTGCAGCGAGTACGGCGAGTTCGGAGTGGGAGCCTGCACGCCGCCATAGACCGCCCTCCCTTCCTGCGATAGACCCTCGTTCCTCCTTCGTGGAAATCGTCTTCGTCACCCCCGAGCTTCACCCCTACTCCAAGGTGGGCGGGCTTGCGGACGCCGCGGCTGGCCTCGCGAAGGCGCTTCGCGGGCTCGATCACCGGGTCCTCGTCGTCACGCCGCGCTACGAGGGGATCGATCCTGGCGCGTTCTCACTCGCCCGACGCCTGTCGCCGCTTCCGGTCGCGATCGGCGAGACCTCCGAGAATGTCGTCGTCTGGGACGCGCGGACTGCGTCGGGGGTCGAGGTCGCACTCGTCGAGCATCCCGCGCTCACCCGCGCGGGCGTGTACGGCCCGGCGGGCGCGGCGGCGTACCCGGACAACGCCCTGCGGTTCGGGATCCTCGGGTTCGCGGCGCTGGAGATCGCGCGCGGGCTGGGTCGCAAGATCCAGATCGTCCATGCCCACGACTGGGCGTCGTGCGTCGCCTTGCACGCGCTGCGGCATGGCGGCGACCACGGGATGCTGGACGGCGCACAGGGCGTCTTGACCGTCCACAACGCCCAGCACCAGGGTGTTTTCGAGAAGGAGTGGGTCGGGCGCCTCGGTCTCGGGTGGGAAGGATTCCACGCGGAGGGGTTCGAGTTCTGGGACAAGCTGTCGCTGCTCAAGGCGGGGCTGGCCGCCGCCTCGCGCGTCACGACCGTCAGCCCGACCTACGCGAAGGAGATCCAGACGCCCGCGGGAGGGTGCGGGCTCGATGGGCGGTTCTCGTCCCTGGGGCATCCGCTCGTCGGGATCTTGAACGGCATCGATCCTTCCATCTGGAACCCGGCGACCGATTCCGCGCTCGCGTCCCGCTACGACGCGGAGCAGCCGAGCGGGAAGATCCTGTGCAAGAGCGCGCTGCAGGCCGAACTGGGCCTGTCGACCGGCACTGACGCCCCGCTGGTGGGCGCCGTCTCGCGCCTCGCGGAGCAGAAGGGGCTCGACCTGCTCGCCGCCGCCGCCGCCTTCGCGCTGCGGCAGGGCACGCAGATCGCCGTGCTGGGGCAAGGCGACCGCGAGCTCGCCCACACGTTCGAGGGCCTGGCGCAGCAGTTCCCGGGACGGTTGGCCTTCCGCAGCGAGTTCGACGAGGCGCTTGCGCACCGCATCTACGCCGGGAGCGACTTCTTCGTGGTGCCGTCGCGCTTCGAGCCCTGCGGCCTCGCGCAGCTCTACGCGATGCGCTACGGCGCCGTGCCCATCGTCCGGCGGACCGGCGGGTTGTCGGACACGGTCGTGGACGCGGACGTGCGGCTGACGACCGGCACGGGCTTCGTCTTCGAGGCCGCCGACGCGGACTCGCTGCAAGGGGCGATCGGGCGCGCGGTCGGCGCCTATCGCGATCCGGCGGGCCTGCGCGCGCTGCGGCGCCGCGCGATGCGAGTCGATCTCACCTGGGAGCGTGCTGCGCGGATGTACGAGCAGCTGTACCGGCAGGTGATTGCATAGCAAGAGGAGGGTGAGCGCATGAGGCGACTTCTGGGAGGGTTCGGGGGCGTGGTCGTGCTCGGAGGACTCGGGCTCGGCTACAAGCTCTTCTTCGCCACGGACCTCGGGGGCAACTGCTCGGACTCGAACGAGTGCCGGGGATTCTCGGGCGAATGCCTCGAAGACCCGACGGGCAGCTACTGCACGAAGACCTGCGCGGGCAACCAGGACTGCCCGATCGGGTGGGCCTGCACGACGGCGACCTCGGTCGGTCAGGTCACGAGCGAGACCGCCGTGTGCGGCCGTCCGTTCGCCGGCGCGCCCGCGACCATGCCTGGAGAGATGCCCGCGGCCATGCCCGGTATGCCGGCCATGCCTGGAATGCCGATGACCGGGTTCCCCGGGACGGTACCCGGGATGCCGATGATGCCCGGGATGCCGATGACCGGGTTCCCCGGGACGGTACCCGGAATGCCGATGACCGGATTCCCGGCGACCGCGCAGTAGATCCACGCAACCTTTCCCGGTTCCGCCCGATAACGTCCCACGTGGCGTTTCCGTGGGGTGGTACCCTCGAATCGGTGGAACGGTCCTGGCTTCCCAGAGGCGCGGATCAACGCGTCTTCCTGCACGACGTGACATGGGCCGGTTTCGAGAAGCTCCTCTCCATCCGAGGCGACCGCGCGGGAGTTCGCATGGCGTACCTCGAAGGGGAGGTGGAGCTGATGAGTCCGTCTGGCGGTCACGAGGTCACCAAGACCTCTCTCGCGCGCCTCCTGGAGGCGTATGCCGAGGAGCTGAACATCGAGATCCAGGGCATCGGCTCCTGGACCCTCAAGCGCAAGCGGAAGAAGCGCGCCGTCGAGCCCGACGAGTGCTACGTCGTCGGCGAGTCCCGGATGCGCACGCCCGACCTCGCCATCGAGGTCGAGTGGACCCGCGGCGGCCTCGACAAGCTCGACATTTACAGAAAGATCGGCGTCCGCGAGGTCTGGATCTGGCGCAAGGGCACGATCGAAGTCCACTGGCTTCGCGGCGGAAAGTACTTCCGGATCGAGAAGAGCCGGGTGCTACGCCGGGTCGACCTTCGCCTCGTGGAGGAATTGCTCCTCATCGAGAGCCAGACCCAGGCGGTCCGGGAGCTGCGCAAGCGACTTCGACGCCGCTGAGATCGTCTGTCACAATTGGATCGTGAAGGTCCTGGTCACGGGCGCCAACGGATTCATGGGGCAGCACCTCGTGCCCCACCTGCGCGCCGCCGGGCACCAGGTCCGAGCGATGGTGCAGCCCGGGACCGACGCGCGGCCCGTGGAGAAGCTCGCCGACGAGGTCGTCCTCGCGGATCTGCGCGACGCGGCGCGTCTGCCCGAGGTGGTGACGGGCGTGGACGTCGTCGTCCACCTCGCGGCCGTGGTCTCGGACTTCGGCCCCATCCGCAAGTACTTCGCCGTGAACGTCCGGGGCCTGCGGGGCCTGCTCGACGCGTCGATCGCGGCCGGCGCGCGCCGCTTCGTCTTCATGTCTTCGCTCGCCGTCCACGCGTACACCGGGCACCCCGACGGCGACGAGAAGACGCCGGCCGACGTGCGCTGGCTCGCCTACGGGATCACCAAGCGCCGCGGCGAGCAGATGGTGGCGGAGGCGGATGCCGCCGGGCGCATCGAGTCCGTCGTGATCCGGCCGGGCCTCTTCCCGTTCGGCCCCGGGGACCGGCAGAACTTCGGCCGGCTCGCGCGTTCGCTGCAGTCGGGCCTCTTGCCTCTGGTCGACGAGGGCAAGGCGCAGATCTGCACCGCCTACGTCGAGAACCTCGTGCAGGGAGTGCGCCTGTGCGCCGAGCACCCGCGCGCGGCCGGTCGGACCTACGTGCTGGCGGACGGAGTGCGGACGACCTGGAAGGATCTCCTGACACGAATCGCAGAGGCCACCGGTGGGCGTCCGCCGCGCCGCAGCCTGCCGTCCGGCGCCGCGCTCGCCGTCGCGACCGCGTGGGAGACCCTCGCGACGATCTTCCGCCCGGACCGCGATCCGATGCTCACGCGTTACCGCGTGGAGGTCGCCGCCCGGGACCTGTACTTCGGCATCGACCGCGCCCGCGCGGAGCTGGGCTACGACCCGAAGATCTCGCTCGACGAAGGCATCCGGCGAACGGCCGAGTGGTGGCTCGACGCCCGGACGGTCTCGCGCGCGGCGTAGTAGATTCGGCTCCAGCCATGCCGGTCCGAATCCTCTCGGGCATCCAGCCTTCCGGAAAGCCGCACCTGGGGAACTACTTCGGCGCGATGAAGCAGCACGTCGAGCTTCAGGAGATCGCCGGGGCGGAGCCGTACTACTTCATCGCGGACTACCACGCGATGACCACCGTGCAGGACGCGGCGAAGCTGAAGGAGTTCGTCCTCGACGTCGCGGTGGACTACCTCGCGCTCGGCCTCGACCCCGCGCGCTCGACGTTCTTCCGGCAGTCCGACGTCCCGGAAGTCACCGAGCTGGCCTGGATGCTCGGCTGCGTGACGGGCATGGGCCTGCTCGAGCGCGCCCACAGCTACAAGGACAAGATCGCCAAGGGCATCACACCCTCGGTGGGTCTGTTCTACTACCCGGTGCTCATGGCGGCGGACATCCTCATCTACAAGTCCGACCTGGTGCCGGTCGGGGCCGATCAGGTCCAGCACGTCGAGATGACCCAGGACATGGCGCAGCACTTCAACGCCACCTACGGCGCGGTCTTCGTCCGCCCCGAGGCGAAGCTTTCGAAGACCCCGAAGGTCCCCGGGATCGACGGACAGAAGATGAGCAAGTCGTACGGCAACGCGATCGAGATGGGCCTCGAAGGCAAGCCTCTGCGCAAGGTCGTCATGTCGATCGTAACGGACTCGAAGTCGCTCGAGGACCCAAAGGACCCCGACACCTGCAACGTCTTCGCGCTCTTCAAGCTCTTCGGGACGGACGCGGAGGTGGACGACCTCGCCCGCCGCTATCGCGCAGGGGGCCTCGGCTACGGCCACGCGAAGCAGGAGCTCTTCGAGAAGATCGAGGCGTACTTCGCCCCATACCGCGCGCGTCGCGCCGAGCTACTCGCCGATCGCCCCTACGTCGAATCGGTCCTGACGGATGGAGCACGACGCGCACGCGAGGTCGCGCGCCAGACGGTCGACGAGGCAAAACGCGCCGCGGGGCTGGTGTAGCTGGCAGACCCCTCGCGCCGTCGCGAGGGTTGCGGTTGCGGTTGCGGTTGCGGTTCCGGTTCCGGTTCCGGTTCCGGTTCCGGTTCCGGCTCCGGCTCCGGCTCCGGTCCCGGTTCCGGTCGGGGCTTCCGATGCTAGTTCCAGCAGTCGACGACGCCGGGGCAGTGCACTCCTTCAACGATCGACGTGCACCAGCCGGGCTCGTGCCAATCCGTACAGCGGCCGGTCGCCTCGACGCACGCGCACGTTTCGAGATGCGCCTGCTGAGGGGCGGTCAACGGATCGACGACGCAGCCATGATCGCAGTCGGCATCATCGATGCAGGGCTTGCCTCCGTCGCAGGTCGGCGCCCAGCAGTCGAGTTCGGGGTCGCCGCCGTACCCGCCCTGCAAGCACCAGCCACCCCAGAGCTCGCAACGGTCGCAGTCCGATGCCGTCAGCGTGGGAGCTGAGCTGCACCGGGGGCCGGCGTCCTGGACGGCTGCCGCGGGCCCGTCGTCACACGAAGCCGCGTCGTCGGCTGGACCGTCCCCACACCCAGGTGCAAGCGAGAGCAGCAGCGCGGAGGCGCTGAGCATGATACGGGCGGTCCCCAGGCTCCGCCGCTTCGGTTCCAACGCGGTCACCGCTCCCGCCGCCAGTGGCCGCGGACGAATACCCACGCGTTGCCGCGGCGCTCGACCCGGGGCGCCGTCCAGACCCAGCCGCGGCGCGGGCGCTCCCAGCGTCCTTCGACCCACGCGTAGTTGCCGCTCTGCCATTCCCAGCGGCCCTCGATCCACAGGTGCCGGCGGCTCGGAGGCGCGGTCTGGACCTCCACGCGCGGCTGTGGCGGCGGCTCGGCGACCTCGATCTCCTCCGCGGCGGTCTCCTCGGGAGGAGGCGCGGCCTCGGCGTCGCCCTGTGCCGCCGTCGCCTGCGCTTCGCTGCCGCCCGTCGCCTCGACGCTCCCTTCGTACTGGAGCTCGCCCCTGCACCCGGCGAGCAGCAGAACGGCAGCGGCGCCACGCATCGCGTCGATCGTAGCACTCTTCGAGCTACTCGAGCCCTCCGAGCGCACGGTAGGCGCGAAGGACGACGTCGCCGAAGATCAAATACTCGATCGCGCCCAGCGCCAGGTATGGGCCGAAGGGGACCTTGACCTGTCCGATCGGACCGTCGCCGGCTTGCCGGCGGGCGGCGAGGGATCCGACGACGGCGCCCTGCAAAGATCCCGCGAAGAGCGTGAAGAGGGTTCCGCGCCAGCCGAGGAAGACGCCGATCATCGCCAGGAGCTTCGCGTCGCCGGGCCACATGCCCTGCACCCCTCGGATTGCCTTGTAGAGCCGGATGAAGACGACCTCCACGAGCAGGAAGCCCGCGAGCGCCGTTGCGGCGGACTCGATCGGATCGCGGCCCGGAAGGATCGCGGAGGCCGAGAGCCCGACGACGATCCCCGGCAGCGAGATCGCGTTCGGGATGTAGCCGGTCGACAGGTCGATGAAGGCGATTGCCAGGAGGCCGCCGACGAACGCGAAGTCCACGAAGAACGCCGCGAGGTCTGCGACGTCCCCGCCCGGGTGGAGATGGCGCGCCCCGATCGCGAGCGAGAGCAGCGCCAGACACAGCTCGACGCCCGCGTAGCGCGCGCTGAACCGAGCGCCGCACTTTCGGCACTTTCCGCGCAGGAGGAGCCACGAGAGGATCGGGACGTTGTCGTAGAAGGCGATCGGCGTCTTGCACGACAGGCACTGAGAGCCGGGCCGGACGACGCTCATCCCGCGCGGCCAGCGCTCGATGACGACGTTCACGAAGCTCCCCCAGATCGCCCCCCAGGCGAAGGCGACGCCCCAGTAGAACCCCTCGGGGAGGGGTGGCAAGATCACGGCGAGGCCGGCGCGGACCGGATGCCCTCGACCCACTCGTCGATGATGCGTTCCGCGGTCGCCATGGGGACCGCGCCCGACCCGAGCAGGGCGTCGTGGAAGCCCCGTACGTCGAAGCGATCGCCGAGCGCGTCCTCGGCCTTCTTGCGGATCCGCTGGATTTCGAGCCGCCCGATCATGTAGGCGAGCGCCTGTCCCGGCCAGATGATGTAGCGGTCGATCTCGTTGACGACCTCGCGCTCGGTAAGCGCGCTGTGGGCCGTGAGCCAGTCGATCGCACGCTGCCGGCTCCAGCGCAGGTGGTGCATGCCTGTGTCGACGACGAGCCGGTTCGCGCGCCAGGCCTGGTAGTTGAGCATCCCGTATCGGGACAGGTCGTCCGTGTAGAGGCCGAGCTCGTCGGCGAGCAGCTCCGAATACAGACCCCAGCCCTCCACGTACACCGTGAAGCCTCCGTGCCGCCGGAAGTCCGGCATGCCCCGGACCTCCTGCGCGATCGCGATCTGGAGGTGGTGGCCGGGCACCGCTTCGTGGAACGTCAGGGCCTCCATGTTGTATTTCGGCCGCGCTCCCGGTTCGTAGAGGTTCGCGAAGAAGATCCCCGGGCGCGAGCCGTCCTCGGAGGGGCCGTTGTAGAACGCCGCCGGCGAGTCCTTCTCCTGGAACGCCTCCATCGGCCGAACCTCGCAGCGCGCCTGCGGGAGCTTGCCGAACGCGCGCGGCAAGGCCTGCCACGCACGGTCGTGGATGGCGCGGAAGCCCGCGAGCAACTCGTCGCGCGACCGGTGGTAGTTCTTGCGGTTCGCGCGGACGCGCTTCGAGAAAGACTGCAGATCTCCCTTGTGACCGAGCTTGCGTGCGATGGCGAGCATCGCCGTCTCGATGCGCGCCAGCTCTTGCTGGCCGATGTCGTGGATCTCCTGCGGGGTCTTGCGGGTCGACGTGTGGTCGCGGATGAGGAAGCCGTACGCCTCCTCCCCGTTGGGGATCGTCCAGATCCCGACCTCCTCGCGCGTGCGGGGGAGGTACTCCTCGGCGAGCATCTTGCGCATCCGGTCGAGTGCCGGGGAGATCTCGCGGCGGGCAACGTCGTTCAGGGCCGTCGCCAGCTCGGTCCGCTGGGCGTCCGGGAGTTTCTCGGGGAGCTTGGCCCGGTCCACAAAGAGCGATCGCTCGGCGTCGGGCTTGGCCAGCTCCTCCTCGATCTGCTGGATCACGCGCTTGGTCGCCCACCGGGAAGTGACGAAGCCCTTGGCGAGGCCGGCCTTCAGATTCGCCGTGGTGTCGTCGAGCTGCCTGGGGTGCGCGCGGTACCGCGCGATCAGGTTCTCGATGTCGCGCGCGTCGCGTCGCGGGTGCTCGGTGCGGATCATGTAGGGGAACGACAGGTGCGGGCCGAACATCTGGTCGACGTCCCACAGGTGCAGTCCCAGCCGGACGGATTCCATGGTGCGCTCGAGCGCGAGGTCGAGGACCTCCCAGGTGATCAAGTCCTGGCCGGCGAGCGCGGTTCGGTCGATCGCATGCAGCTCCTCGCGGAACGCGCGCGCGTCCGCCGCGGCGGATTGCCGTCCGGCGTCCGAGATGTCCGAGAGGCGATCGTCTCTACGATGATCGCCGATGCTCGTTCCCATCTCGGGAGACTTCTCGAGGCGCCACTGCCAGTAGCGGGCGACGAGGTCCGCGAGGCGCTCCGAGGGCGAGGCCGCTTGCTCGGGCGGGGCCACGGTGGCGGCCGGTTCGGGCTCCGCCTGCCGCGGCGCGGGGGGCGGTGTGGAACCGCAGGACGAGAAGACCAGCGCCAGCGCGATGGACTGCATGACGCGGGGCATCCTACACTGCTCGCGATGCGGTGGACGATGGCGTTCACGGTCCTGCTGCTGGCCTGCGGCGACGAGCTCACGGACGTGGATCCGCTCCCGGCCGGCAACGGATACCGGGACGCGCCGTGGACGCTGCATCCGGACAGCCCGTTCACGCGCAGGATCGGCGGACATCCGCCCGGGTCGCGCTACATCTACTACAACGACCTGCCCCTGTTCCCCTTGCCCGAGGAGCCTGGTTTCGCGCAGGACGGTGCGGTCGTTGTCAAAGAGGTCTACGACGAGGACGAAGCGCTCTCGTACATCGCGGTGATGCGCCGCCTGCCGGAGCACGCGCAAGCTGCGGAGGACGGCTGGGTCTATTCGCTGTCGCGCGACAACGGGAAGACGGAGACGGTCTACGAGCTTTGCGAGACCTGCCACATCGATCCGCTCAGCATCGGATCGCTGTGGGCGCCGCCACCTCGCTAAGTACCCTCTTCCGCAAATTCGGTGACGTATTCTTCAGCGCAAGGGCGCAAAGGCGCGAAGGCGCCAAGCCTGGAATGACCGCCATTGCGGCTTCGCGTCCTGGCGTCCTTGCGTTTGGGATTCGTAACAGTACTTGCGGTTGAGGGTACTAAGGCATGGGCGAAAGCTGATTTACCGGGCGCGCTCGGGCCGCACACGGTGCGGACGGGCGGGGCGCGGGCGCGAGACCGACGGCGCAGGGCGCGCCTGCTGGGTGCGGCTCTCGTCGGGCTTGATGCGCGGCTCGCGGGGGGGCGCGCCGCGCGGGCGGTCGAGGTTCGGCTCCGGACGCGCCGGACGCACCCGCGGCGCAGGCCGACCGGGGTTGATCGCTGGCCGTCCAGGGTGGCCCGGCCGACCGGGGTTGACCTCGGGGCGCGCGGGACGGGGAGGGCGGACACGCTCGCCGTGCGGGCGAGCGGGGTGGTCGGGGCGACCCGGGTTGAACTCGGGACGGGCCGGCCGGGGAGGGCGCGGCGACTCGGGGCGGACGTGCTCCGGGCCGTTCATCGGCGGGGGAGCCCAGCCACCGCCGCCGCCGGGGGGGCTCGCCGGCGGGGACGGCGCGACATCGCGGTCGCGCGACGCGTGCCGGTCGTGGCCGTGGCCGGCGTCGGAGTGGTGCCCGGAGCCGCCCTGGTGATGGCCGCGAGGCCGCGCCGGATGACGGTGCCCACCCCATCGCCGGTCGTGCCCGTGGTGATGATGGCCGTCGTGCCAGTGGCTGACGCCGCCGTGATCGCACCAGCCCGAGTCGATCGCGACGTCGACCTGGACGTCGTTCGTCGGCGGTGGGTAGTACGTGTCGACCAGGACGGGCTGGACCGGCTGCACCTGCCAGGGCGGCGCAGGCTCCGTATGGTAGGTGGCCGTGGCGTGCCATCGAACGGTGGCCGGCTCGTGGTGCGCGGCAGCGTAGCAGCCAGAAGCCAGCAGACCGGAGGCGAAGAGGAGTACCGGAAGGGCTCGAATCATCATGACCAAGTAGACGATCCTGCCCGCGGTCCTTCCATGGGGCGGCCACCTTGGGGTAAACGCCTGAGCATGGACGTCAGCGAAGCGCTCCGGACCCGCCGCAGCGTGCGCGCCTTCCGCCCGGACCCCGTCCCGGCGTCGGTTCTCGCGCGGATCTTCGAGGCGGCGCAGCGGGCGCCCTCGTGGTGCAACATCCAGCCGTGGCGGGTCGTCCTGACCGCCCCCCCGACGACGGATACGCTGCGGGCGGCACTCCTGTCGGCCGCGACCTCCTCGCCGCCCGCGCCGGATTTCCCGTTCCCCGCCGAGTACCCCGCGCCGTACGACGCCCACCGCAAGGAGTGCGGCGTGGCGCTGTACCGTGCGATGGGCGTCGCGAAGGACGACATGGAGGGTCGGAGGGCCGCGTGGCTTCGCAACTACGCGTGCTTCGACGCCCCGCATGCGGCAATCGTGTCCATGGATCGGCGATTCGCGGTGTACGCGGCGATCGACGTCGGGTGCTGGCTCCAGTCGGTCCTGCTCGCGATGACCGAGGAAGGGGTATCCGCCTGCCCCCAGGCGGCGCTCGCTGCCTATCCGCGCGCGGTGCGCGAGGTCCTCGAGGTGCCCGAGTCGGAGGCGATCCTCTTCGGGATTTCGCTGGGTTACGAGGACCCGGCCGCGGCTGCGAACGCGTGCAGGACGACGCGATCCGCGCTCGCCGAAAACGTACGATTCGTGGGCTTCTGAGCTAAGGTGACCGCCATGACGAGAACCGCTTTTGCAGTGGCCCTCTTCCTCCTTCCCGCCGCTGCACTCGCGCAGCGGCCCGTGTCGGTGAACGTCGACTCGACGCCGCAGGGCGCGCAGGTCTTCGTGGACTCGCCGAGCGCAACGTCGATCGGCGTGACGCCGCTGAAGGGGACGCGGATCGTTCCCGGCCCTCACACGTTGCACTTCACGCTCGCCGGTCACGAGCCCGCCCAGTTGCCGATCGAGGTCCGGCGGCGGAACGACTCTTTCCGCATGAACCTGGTCGCGCTCGGTCGGATCGACCTGTCGGGGAGCGGCGACGCGGAGGGCGCGTCCGTGCGGATCGACGGCGAGGTCGTGGGGACGATCCCGGTCTCGCGGGCTCTCAAGCAAGGCCGGCACGAGGTGCGCGTCTCGAAGGAAGGCTTCCAGGAGTGGTCGCAGTGGTTCGAGGTGCGGCCAGGCGAGACGCGGGCGCAGACGGTCGTGCTCGAGCGACAGCGTGCGCAAGCGGGATCGCTTCTCGTGGCAGGCGACGTCCCCGGCGCGCTCGTCCTCGTGGATGGGCAAGAGCGCGGGCGGTCGCCGGTGGTCGTCGATGCGCTCGAGGCTGGCGCGCACGCGGTCGAGATCCGGGCGGAGGGTCTCCCCGTCTGGTCGCAGACCGTCACGGTCGAGGCGGGCAACCGGCTGACCGTCAATCCGAGCATCCAGCCGGATCGCCCCGCGAGCGGATCGCTGCGAATCATCTCCAACGTCGACGGCGCGCAGGTCGTCCTCGACGGCGATCCGATCGGCGTCGTCCCCGCGGACGCGCCGGAAGTCGCCCCGGGCAGTCACATCGTCGAGGTCATGGCGCCGGGGCACCGTCCGGGCCGGCGCGACGTGACGGTCGAGGCGGGGCGGCGCGAGGTCGTGCGCATCGAGCTCGAAGCCCTTCCGCAGGAGGCGCCGCGGGCGTCGTTGCGCGTCGTCTCGCCCGTGCCGAACGCGCAGGTCTTCCTCGACGGACAGCTCGCCGGCAACGCGCCGCTCGCGAAGGACGATCTCTCCGTCGGCACGCACTACGTGACCGTGCAGGCGCCGGGGTACCGCGACTGGGTCCGCAACGTGACGCTGGAGGCGGGCGCGTCGGTCGAGCTGGCGGCGGAGCTCGTGCCCGTGTCCGTCCTGAAGGTGACGTCCAACGTCGACGGCGCGAACGTCTTCCTCGACGGCAACGCGATCGGACGGACGCCGTTCGAGACGTCGAGCGCGCCCGCCGGAGACCACGAGATCGAGGTCCGGATGCGCGGATACCACACGTTCCACGCGGACGTGACCCTCACGCCGGGGCAGCCGCGCGAGATGGCGGTGACGCTGCAGGAGGCGCACGAGGGGCCGACGGACGAGGAGAGAGAGGCGCGCCGCCGGGCGATCATGCCGTGGGCGGCCGCGGCGCTGCCGGTCGGAGACGTCGCCTTCGACCTCTCGAGCGGCTGGCCCTACCTGCTCGAGTTCCGGTTCGGCGTCGGAATCTTGGAGGTGGTCGATGCCGGCGTCGGAATCCACACGTACTTCGAGACGACCGAGTTCGAGGGCCACGCGCGTCTGATGTTCCATCCGTTCCAGGCGCTCGGCTTCGGCGTCCAGGGAATGGTGGGCGGCGGGCTCGGCCCCGACGACCGCAACGCGTTCCTGCTCGGCGGATCGGGGCTGGCGACGCTTTTCTTCGCCGACAAGGGAGCGTTCACCCTGCAGCTCGACCTCGAGAGCTCGACCGAAAGGCTCGTGCGCGAGCCCAAGGGCGCGGAGGCCGACACCCTGTGCGCCGACGGCACCAGCGACCGGGAGCTCGTCCGGCACGGCTGCGAGACCGACGAGAACGTGCGCGGGATCCTCGGCGGCACGATGGAGATCGTGATGGGCCGCAGCTGGAACTTCTTCGGCCAGTTCCGCGGCGCGCTCATCGGCGGCGACCGGTACGCGTACGAGAAGATCCTCTTCTTCGACAACAGCCGCGACGGCGGCCTCTACTTCCGGCTCGGTCTGACCTACAAGTTCTGACGGGGCTCCTGGGCATTCGCTCTCGACGGGGACGAGGGCGTGGTCGCCGGGCACTACGAAGGGACGGCCGTCTTCGGCTCCGAGGTCCGGACGGCGCCCGAAGGCGGCGCCGTGTTCGTGCACCGCTTCAGCGAGGAGTGAGCGCGAAGGTGCGGAGCACTCGCGAGGAGTGTGGACGGCTCGAATCCCCTCCGATCTTCGTGGCCGCGCCATGCGCCGGCGCACTTTGAGAAACTTTGATCGTCCGGGGCGTATCGACGGTCGCATCCTCGCAGTCGAAGGAGACGAGAGGGTCGACCATGCGACTTCGAGCGATCGGGCGGGTCTGGGGATTGGCGTGGGCGTCGGCGTTCGCCGCGTCTTGCGTGATGTCGGCCGGGGGCGGCGGCGACGACCACGACACCGACGCCGGGGCCGGCGGGGACGCGGACTCGGACTCCGACGCGGACGCGTGCCCCGACGAAGACGGCGACGGGTACGCGGCGCAGGCGTGCGGCGGCGGCGACTGCGACGACGCGTCCGTGGCGGCCCATCCCGGCGCGCTCGACGGCGAGGGCGTCGGGCAGTGGGTCGTGCAGACCGTCGACGAGGAGGTCGCGACCGCTTCGGCCGACCTCGTGGCCGTCGCGGTGGACGCGTCCGCCGCGCCGCACGTCGCGTACACGATGCAAGACCGCCGCGAGTTGCGGTACGCGACGAGGATCGGCGACGCGTGGACGATCGAGACCGTCGAGCCCGCGGCGGACGATCGCCTCTCCTCGCTCTCGATGGCGATGGACCCGGAGGGACGTCCGCACGTCGGGTACACGTTCGGGCGGTCCTCCTTCGAGGTCCGCCACGCCGAGCGTTCGGGCGACGCGTGGACCATCGAGCCCGTCTGGGAGCCGGGACCGTTCGGCGGCGCCTCGCTGGGCGTCGCGGACGACGGTACCGTGCACGTCGCGTTCGCTCACAAGACGAACCTCGTCTCGCAGCTCGTGCACGCCTGGCGATCGGCGGGGACGTGGTCGGTGGAGACGGTCGCCTCGAGCAGCGCCCCGTACAACACGACGGTCGGCGGCGTCCTCGCCGTCGAGGGGAGCGACGTCCACACCCTCTACTGGCACACCGTCTCGCTGCTTCCGGAGCTGAACCGTTTCTACTACCGGACCGACGGGGTCGACCTCGTGGTCGAGCACGGATCCACCACGAGCGGCAAGTCGATCGTCGTGGAGTCTGGCGGGGGGACGGTCCACATGACGTACGTGAACGACGCGGGCCTCGTGCACGCGACGCGCTCCGCTCCGGACCCGGTCGTTCGTGGGACCGCGGATTCCACGGACGTCCGCCTCGACGGCGGCACCGACGTCGCCGTCGACGCTCAGGGCGCTTTCCACGCCGTGTACATGGCGAGCCACTCCACCGACGTCTACTCGGACGGGTTCGAGCTGCGTCACGCGACGGACGCGGACGGGCCCGCCCTCCACGAGACGATCGAGATGGGCCCGTCGTTCGGCGCGCCCGCGATCGCGGCGTACGGCGGCGATCTGCACGTGTGCTGGCGCGACCGGGAGCTCGGGCGGGTGCGCTGCGGGACGAAGGCGGGGCCGGACGGCGTCGACCAGGACTGCGACGGCGAGGACGGCTGACCTTCTGGCCGCGTCCCCTCAGCCGCCGGCGGACGTGTAGCGCGCCAGGGATCGCAGCCAGACACGCCGGCCCACGAACGCGAAGACGCCCGCGCCCGCGATCGCGCCGGCGAAGGTCGCCCCCGAGAGGCGACCGAGGAGCGCCTGTGCCGGGTAGGTCGTGAGCAGCGCGAGCGGGATCACGAACGTGAAGACGAAGGAGAGCACGCCGCGGAAGATGCTCGCCGGCCAGCGAGCGGCGTCGAAGATGCTGGAGAAGAGGTACGTCAGGTTGTCGATGCGAACGACGTAGAACGCGGCGCTGACGACCATGATCCACAGCGAGTAGAGGACGACGACGGCCGACAGGAAGAGGACGAGCGCGAGCCCGACGTCGCCGACGGAAGGGGCGCGCCCGATGCGGTGAAAGCCGTATGCGAAGATCGCGAACGCGACGAGCACGCTGGTCAGCCGCCACGGCAGGAACCGCTGCGTGCTCACCAGGAACTGCGCATCGGCGGGCTTGAGCAGGACGAGATCGAGTGTGCCCTTCCGGATGTGCTCGACCACCGCCGCGAGGCTCGGGTTCACCGCGCCCTCGAGGACTCCACCCAGCATCGTGAAGAAACCTGTCACGACGAGCGCCTCGCCGAAGGACCAGCCCGCGACCGTGGCGCGCTGTCCGAACACGACGACGAGCGGCGTGAGCGCGGTCGCCGTCAGGACGAGCGAGATGCCTCCTTCCAGGAGGAAGTCCCAGCGATACTGAAGCGCCACCAGTATCGACGCGCGGATCTGGACGGCGAGGAGCTTCGCGTAGCGGCGCACCCTCAGCCCCCGTACGCCGCGAAACGGCGCAGTCCGCGACGCCAGATCGCGGCGGTCGCGATCGCGGCGACCGCGATCCAGGCGAATTGCACGCCGAGGAGCGAAAGGGTCTCGGCGCGGCCGTGCTCGCCCAGCAGGATCTCGACGGGCAGACCGATCTGGTAGCGGAATGGCAACCAGCGCATCGTCTCGCGCAGCGCGGGCGGGAAGAACGCGACGGGGACCAGGTACCCGGAGAGGACGAGGTATCCCGCGAACCAGACGTCGAGAACCTTGAGGCTCTGCTCCAGCCACAGGCTGAGCGTGCCGATCGCGACGTGCACGAGGAACGTGAGCAGCCAGGCGCCCGCGAGGGACAGGACGAACAGGGCCGCGTTCCCCCATCCGTGCGCGAAGGGTGTCGCTCCGACCGTGACGAGGGCGATCGCGGCGACCGGGATCACGACGACGAGGCGCAGGGGCATCGCGGCCAGGTTCTCGACCGCCCAGCACGCGACGGGAGACAGGGGCCGGAGCAGGCGCATCGCGAGGGACCCGGTTCGCACCTCGTAGTTGATCTCCCAGGCGGCCCAGGCGCTGGTGAACTGACGCACCACGAACGTCGCAAGGAAGTAGGCCGCCAGGTCCGCCTGCCCGAACCCCCCGATGGGGCCGTCGCGGGCGACGGCGGAAAAGAGCGCGAGCATGACGAGGGGCATCGTCGTGGAGAGCATCCACACGAGCATCTCGCCGCGGTACGCAACGGCCTCCGCCAGGCCGATGCGAACGAGCGTCGGCAGGGCGCGGCCGGTCGATCGCAGGCTCACGACCCGGTCTCCTCAATCCACCCGCGAGGCGTCCGGGTGCGGGTCGTAGGCCCGTTTGGATGCGCGCTTCCGCGCGCACCTTTCGACGGGCGGCGGAGCCCGCGGCACGGGCGATCCGGAGGCGGGCTCACGACCCGGCCCCGTCATTGCCAAGCGGAGGCGTCTCGGTTCGGGTCGTAGGCCCGTGCGGATGCGCGCTTCCGCGCGCACCGTTCGACGGGCGCCGGAGGTCGAAGCGCAGGCGATCCGGAGGCGGGCTCACGACCCGGCCCCGTCATTGCCAAGCGGAGGCGTCTCGGTTCGGGTCGTAGGCCCGTTTGGATGCGCGCTTCCGCGCGCACCTTTCGACGGGCGGCGGAGCCCGCGGCACGGGCGATCCGGAGGCGGGCTCACGACCCGGCCCCGTCATTGCCAAGCGGAGGCGTCTC
>Ga0247727_10000845_pt1 | contig 74613 bp, 61 predicted proteins | sample WisWelCaveWW1625_FD_202498 | JGI IMG/M metagenome (GOLD analysis project Ga0247727, IMG submission 202498) | Biofilm microbial communities from Wishing Well Cave, Virginia, United States - WW16-25 | ecosystem: Environmental > Aquatic > Deep subsurface > Groundwater > Cave microbial mat | place...
GGACGATCCCGTCGATGTTGTACTCAACGGGATTTTCCGCCGTGATAATGCGGATGTTGGGATTGTTGATGTGGTTCAGGCAGGCGTAAAGCGTGGTGGTCTTTCCCGAGCCCGTCGGTCCCGTCACCAGGACCATGCCGTAATTTTTCTTTCCGCCGACCCCTTTCAATTCGTTGAGAAGGCGGTCCAGGGTGTCCGGAAGGAAGCCGAGCGAATGGACGTCGACCTTCACGTTTTTCCGATCGAGCAGCCGCATGCTGGCCGATTCCCCGAAAACCGTCGGGATGGTTTCCACCCGGAACTCGATGGGCCGCCCCTTGGCCATCACTTGAATGCGGCCCGACTGTGGAATTCGCCGTTCCGTCAGGTTCATGGACTGGGTCATGATCTTGATTTTGGCCAAAACCGCGTTGCGGTAAGTCCAGGGAATTTTGAAGGGGGCGTCTTTCAAAAACCCATCCACGCGAAGGCGGACGATGACGCGCGATTTCTTGCCGGCGGGATCCTCAAAGGGCTCGATGTGGATGTCCGAGGCTCGGTTTTGAATGGCCGCCAGGATCAAGGCGTTGACGATGCGCTCGACTTCCGGCGCCGAGGCGTCGACCTCCAGAAGGTCGGTCTTCTGCTCCATCTGCTCCACATCGTCCATTTCCTTGAGGCTTTCCATGATTTCCCGCGTTTTTTCATCCGCAGCCACGTCCATTTGTTCCTCGGTCTGCGGCTGTGATTCGCCTTCATGGAGCTCGGTGCCGTACACCTTGTCCAGCGTTTTTTCGATGTCCGCGGGCATGCCCACGAACACACGGATGTCGCACCCCGTTTTGAGCCGCAGGTCCTCCAGCAGGAAGGCGGCCTGTGGATCCACCATGGCCACGAAAATGTTGCTGTCCTCCTTGATGAAGGGGATCATGCTGTGAGCCCTGGCAAAAGAGTCCGGGATGAGCTTGGCCACATCCCAGGAGATCTCCACATCGTCGAGATTGACCGGCTTGACTTTCCAGGCCTTGGCCAAAGCCTGCAACACGGCCATCTTGTCCGCGAGCCCCAGGTCGACGAGGGATTGGTGGACCATCTTCCTGCTCTTCTTCGCGTCCATCTCGGCGCGATCGATGTCCGCCTGGGCCACGACCCGCTGGGCGAGAAGGATGTCGCGAATGCTTTTTTGCTTGTCGGCCGCCATAGAGGTGGGCATGGGTTAGGTCCCTTGGGGAAACAAGATATCCGGAAATGATGTTTTCAGGAGAGGGGAGCCGCCGCCTCGCGCCCATCCAGAACAGGACCGCGGGAACATCACTTCTTCCCCTTTTGCTGGATGCGAATCAACGTGATGTCCAGCGCCAGATTCAGAAACCGGTAATCCTTCGTGAGCTCGTCCCAGGGGACGATCTGGAGGGAAATTTGGTGTTGGTCGAACAGCTCTTGAAGCCGGTTGAAGAAAATCGTCTCCTGCAAGGGACTGTCCGGCGACGGGCCGAGCACGACGGCGATCAGAACGCCGACCTCATTGCATTTCTCCGGGAACACCTCGTAATTCAAGGCGGCGTCCTGGGTGTACGCCATTTCAAGGGCCGGAACGAGGCTGAATTTCAACTTATGCTTCTTAATGATGTCCTCGAATTTCCGCTTCGCCTGGGTCAATTCCTTCTCTTTCCCTTGAGGAAAAAAGAACACGACCGAAATCTGCCCGGAGTTGGCGGGAATGATGAGGGTTTCCGATCCCCCCTCTTGCTTGACGAAATGGGAGGCCGTGACCGGCGGCAAGGCCGTCGCGGGGGCTGGGGCCGGAGGCCGGGCGGCCGGGACGGGCATCGGCGGCAGGTTCTGGGGCCGAGGCGGAGGGGTTCCGGGAACGCGCTGCGGCGGCATCGGCGGCTTTTGGGGAACGGCCTGGGGCCGGGCCGGCGGCATCGGCGCTTGTGGCCGCGCCGGGGGCGCGGGGGCCTGCGGGCGACCGGGGGGCACGGGAACCTGGGGACGAGCCGGCGGCGCCGGGGGCTGGGGTCGCGGCGGCATTACGGGCGGAGGAGGGGGCGCGGGAGCGGCGGCTTCCGCCGGTTCGGCGGGAGGAGGTTCGGCCGGAAATTCATGAGACGACTCGGGGGAGCCGAACGATCCGGCAATGTCCCGAAACGCCGTGTCCAACTCTGGACGGGCGAGCGGGGCTTCTTCGGGAAGGGCCGCTTCCGCTGTCTGGGGGATATCCATCGAGGTCTCCGCGGCTGGGGCGGACTCGGGAGCGTTTTCCAAAGGACTCTCGGGAACCGCCTCGGCGGTCCCCTCGGGCTGGACCTCCAGCGGAGCTTCCGGGGAGAAGGCCGCCTCGGCGGGCTCTTCCGTCGGGGCCGGCGGCGCCTCCACTTCCGCGGCGGGCTCGTCCACCCACTCCTCCGGCGGCAACAGCTCCTTCATGATTTCCTTCACCAGGGGCAGGGAAACCTCCTGGTTATTCAATTGGGAATAGGCCTGTATGCGCCGGAGGAATCCTTCCAGTTCGCGGATGTTGGATTTGAGACGGCTGGCGATGTAGATTCGGATGTCGTCGGCGAGGTGAACGCCTTTCAGCAGCCCCTCCTTCTTTTTAAGAATGGCGACCCGGGTTTCAAAATTGGTGAATTTGATGTCGGCGATCAACCCCCACTCAAACCGGCTGCGGAGGCGGTCCTCGAGCGTCGTCAACATTTTTGGGGGGCGGTCCGAGGTCATGATGATCTGCTTGCCCGCCGAGTGCAGGTCGTTGAACATGTGGAAAAATTCCTCCTGCGTGGCCTCGGAGGTCGCCAGGAATTGGATGTCGTCCACCAGGAGGAGGTCGAGCGCCCGGTAGCGCTCCCGGAGGACGCTTAAGTTCCCCTGCTGAAGGAGTTCAATGACTTCCGACATGAACTGTTGGGCCGTGACGTAGAGGACGCGGACTTTCGAGTCCCGCTGGGCCACACGGTGGCCGACGGATTGCATGAGGTGCGTCTTCCCGATGCCCACCGGGCCGTAAATGAAAAGCGGGTTGTAGGCCTTGCCCAGGTTTTCCGAGACGGCGAGGGCGGCCGCGTGGGGAAAGCGGTTGTGCGGCCCGATGACGAATTCCTCGAACGTGTAGGACGGGACGAGCCGGGTGTCGCCGGAACCCTGGGCGGAATCGGGGGGAGCCACGGTCACCGTGTCCCCTTCCCCTGGGAAGCCCGGACGATGTGATGATCTTGGCGTTGACTCATTCGGCGGTCGGGCGGATCGCGGCGCCTTTCCTTTTGAACAACATCAGTTCCACCATCAAATCCATGTAGAGGATCTTTGAACCGATTTCCGCTTGGGGAATCAAAAAACATCGAAGGCCGGCCTGGCGCGATTCCGCCACCACCCCTTCCATGAAATCCGGGAGCACGTCGGGCGGCAAAATGACGAAGAAACAATCCGCCCTCTGCGCCTTGGCGGTCCAAATCCATTCCACCGCGCTGTCGGCGGAGATGGTGGTGGCTTGGGAATGAACGATTTGAAAGAACATGGGTTTTTTGGATTTCTTCTGGGCCATGTCCGACAACGTTTCAAGAAACTTTTGCTTCGGCGCATGCCCCGTCAGCGGGAAAAAAACCGCCGTCTTGAACGTGGCGTCCTCCGGCGTCTTCAATTCAATCACCAGCTTCTCGGCGTTGGGCGCCCCGGCCGCGGCCGGGGAAACCGGGGTCTCCCCCGGAGTGGCCATGGGCTCAATTCCGGAAGCCGCGGGCTTTTCCATGTGCGGCGGCGTGGCCGAGATCGGGGTTGGGTTCACGGGCGACGCCGCTGCCATCGGCGCGGGGGTCAAAGGAGGCGGGGAGGCCGGTGCCGGAGCGGAGGGGGCTTCCAAAACGATTTCCCCCGGACGAATGTTGGGCGGCGGCGTAGCGGGGCGGGCCGACGGCGGCGCAGCGGGGCGGGCCGGCGGCGGCGCCGTCGAAGCAACCGGCGTTGGGGAAGGGTTCAAAGGAGGAGGCGCCGGCGGCTTTTCCGTCGGGGCCCGCGGGGAGAGCGATTTTGGAGGGACCGCTCCGGTCGGGGGCGCCGCCACGGGCTTAAGAGGAGGGACCACCCTTTGCGGCGGCGTCCCTCCGGGCGATTTGGATCCGGGAGAAACGGAACCGGGGGAGCCCCCAAGCGACAACGGACCGGCTCGTCCGGCCGGGGCCACCGGCGGAGGATTCGAGGCGGCGGACGCCGCGCGAGTTCTAACTTGGCTCATTTTGTCGTCCACGAAGGTCTGTTCTTCCGCCGTCGAAACGTTCAGGTTTTGGAGGGCGTCGCTCAAGCCCGTCAACATGTCTGTCAATTCCCCCGAAGCCTGTGCCCCGGAGGGATCAATGGTCATGGCGATCAATTGGTTTTGGATGGCCAACCTCTCGATTTGGGTCGCGTCGACGACAAAGATGACCGATTGGAAAACGGGATCCGAAATTTCCTGGGCTTCCTGGCAGACCCGGGAATGGGACTGGACGATTTTGTCCACGTCCTCCCGGGGACCGCGGATCTTGAGGATGTAGCGGTCGGCGCGGGAGGACAGAAGCATCTCCCAGCGTTCTATGACCATGCCGACCTTCTTCCGAAGGATCGACGCACTAAATATCCCCCAATCGCAGGGTGTTCATTTTGACGAGCAAATCATCGGGGTTGGTGGAGGCGTCCAGCGCTTCCTCCTTACTGATTTTGCGCTCGTTGAACAAACGGATGATGTCCTGGTCGAAGGAATGCATGCCGTAGTATTGCCCTTGTTCGATGGCCTTGTTCACTTCCGCCGCTTTGTCGTCGAGCAAGAGCTTGCGGATCAAGGACGTCACCACCAGGATTTCCGTGGCCGGGAACCGCTCCCGGCGGTCGGCGGATTCCAGCAATCGCTGAGCCACGATGCCTTTCAAAACGTTGGCAATGCGGGCTTTGGCGCCCGCCTGCTCCGCGGGATGGTAGGATTCCAGCAGGCGGCCCATGGTCTGCGAGGCGTCCATGGTGTGGATGGTGCCGAACACCAGGTGGCCGGTTTCCGCCGCGGTGATGCCGGCCTGAATGGACTCCGCATCGCGCATCTCACCCAGCACCACCACGTCCGGGTCCTGACGGAGGAGGTGCTTCACGGCCGAGGTGAAGGACGGCGTGTCGTTCCCCACCTCCCGTTGGGCGATGGAGGATTTTTCGTTGGCGTGGTAATACTCGATGGGGTCCTCGATGGTGATCATGTTGTAGGCGTAATTTTTGTTGATGTAGTCCAGCATGGAGTTGAGGGTGGTGGTTTTTCCCGCGCCGGTGATCCCCGCCACCAGAACCATGCCGCGGGTGTTGGTGCAAATCTTTTTCATCGTCTCGCCGGGAAGGTTCAATTCCTCGAAGGTCTTGGCCTGCAGGGGAACGACGCGCAGAGACAGGGCCACCGTGCCTTTCTGCCGGTAAATGTTCACCCGAAACCGCGAGAGTTCCGGCACCTGGTAGGACATGTCCATTTCGCTGTCCCGCTGGAAAATCTTGCGCTGCTCCTCGCTCATCAGGAGGTTCGCAAATTCCTCAATGTGAGCGGACTCCATTTTGTTGAAGCCCGAGGACATCAGCCGCCCGTGCATGCGGACCATGGGCGGCGTGCCCGCCTTGAAGTGTATGTCCGAAATTCCGCTTCGAATCATCGTTTGAAAGAGCTTGTTGACGTCAACGGCCACCGGAATCCTCCTGAGCGCGACTGAACAAAACCACCCCGTTCTCGCGGCCGGCGTCCCTTCGCCGGGCACTCAAGAGCGGCATCCGAACCTTGTGCACCCAAAACACGCCTGGCCCGGACATTGCACCCGGCCGGGGGGCCCCCTTGAGTATGTACGGAGTTCTCCCAGGTTTCAACCCTTAAAAATCGCGGCGGACCCGCTCCAAAGCGGTGATTTTATTGATTCGGCGGCGGTGCCGTCCGCCCTCAAAAGGCGTGGCCAGCCACACCTTCGCAAACCGGGCCAGACGCGCCGACGAGAACAGCCGTCCACTTAAACAGAGGACGTTGGCCCCGTTATGGGCGGAGGCCAGCGCGGCGGTTTTTTCACTCCACACGACCGCCGCCCGGACGCCCGGAATTTTGTTGGCCGCGATGGCCATGCCGATGCCCGTCCCGCACACCAGCACCCCCCGGTCCGCTCCGCCTTGCGCCACCGCCCGGCCGACGATCTTGGCGAAATCCGGATAATCCGCGCGGGCGTCCGAGGTGGGCCCCCGGTCGTCCACCCGATGCCCAAGGCGAACAAGGGCGCTCGCGAGGGCTTCCTTGGCCCGAAAACCCGCGTGGTCGGACCCCAGGACGATTTTCACTTCCGCGCGGCTTCCTGAGTTTGGAATTTGACAATGCGAAGGAAATCTTCCGCCTTCAAGCTGGCTCCCCCCGCCAGTCCGCCGTCAATGTCGGGCTCCGCCATCAAGGAATCGATGTTGTCCGGCTTGACGGAACCTCCGTAAAGGATTCGGACCGCGTCCGCGGCCTCCGGGCCGAAAAGGGCGGCCAACCGTCGGCGGAGGAAGGCGTGCGCCTCCTGGGCCAGGGCGGGCGTGGCGGTTTTTCCGGTGCCGATCGCCCACACGGGCTCATAGGCAATGACTATTTTCACAGCGGATTCCAAGGTCAAATCCTTTAAACTCCCCGCCATTTGGGTTTCAAGGACGGTGAAAGTTTTCTCCCCTTCCCGTTCGACGAGCGTTTCCCCGACGCAGACAATGGGTGTAAGGCCTTGATCCAGGGCAAGGCGGGTTTTTTTGCTGACAAGGGCGTCGGTTTCCCCGAAAATCTGACGCCGCTCGGAATGGCCCAAAATGACGAAAACAGCCCCGGCGTCTTTCAACATCACCGCCGAAATTTCTCCGGTGAACGCGCCCTGGAGGTTGTCACTCATGTTCTGGGCGCCGACGGCGATTCCCGAGCCGGCCAGCAACCCGGCCACCGCCCCCAATGCGGTGAACGGGGGGCAGACCAGCACGTCCCGATCAGTCAGCCCCGCGACCTCGGCCTTCAGGTGATGGGCCAACTCCAAGGACTCCGCGATGGTCTTGTGCATTTTCCAGTTACCGGCCATCAAGGGACGACGGGACATACGAACTCCTCTAAATGTTGGGGGCTGTAAGGGGAAAGACCGCAGCGAACAAACGGATCATAGAACAAAGGTTCCGTCGAGGCAAGCCCGGTGAGGGCAAAAAATGACCCCAGGAAAAGACGCCGACTCCCTCCCTATTTTAACGCCCGCCGGTCCACGAACCACTCGAGAGTTCCGTTCGCGGGCCTGATCCGCGCCGCCGGGGGTTTCCGCCGGCGGGAGAAAAAAACCCGCTTAAGGGCGGGTCCTTTACCCTTTCCGCCGACCAAGAAGAGGACATGGCGGGCCCGGTTGAAAAAAGGCGGGGTCAGGGTGATCCGGCGGGAAGGCGGTTTTGGGGCGTTTCGCACCCCCCGGACCCATCTCCGCTTTTCCCGCAAGGCCGGCGTCCCCGGAAAAAGCGAAGCCAGGTGGCCGTCTTCCCCCAAGCCCAAAAGGACGACGTCGGGTCGGCCTTGTTTCCCAAAAAGCAGCCGCAAACGCCGTTCAAAGACCCGGGCATCCGATTCCAGATTTGTGGGCCTCGTAAAAAAGGGGAAAATATTTTCTTCCGGAAGGGGTACGCGGCGCAGGAAAAGCGCCCGGGCCGAACCGCAATTGCTTTCCGGATGGTTCAACGGCACGAAACGTTCGTCCCCCCACAACACCCGCACCCGCCGCCAGGGGATTCGTTTCGCCCAGGGCGGGCGGCCCAACCGGCGGTAAAGCCCCGACGGAGCGCTCCCCCCGGACAACACCAAAGTGGCCCCGGAAGCGACACGCAGGCGCTGGCGGAGGAGGTCCGCCACCCGCTCCGCCGCGGCTTTCGCCAACGCGGCCGGAGACGGGAACGCTCTCCACCGGACTTTTGTCAATTCTCAATCTCCGTTGAACCAGCGATGGCCCGAGGATTCCAGGAGGCCATCGGGGGCCCCCAGCCCCCGGAGGCGTAACAGGGCCGGCGCCAGGCGCTCGATGTCCCGCACCGCGCCGCCCACCATGAGGCAATACCCGTTTTGGAGGCCCCAGACGCCCCCCGATGTCCCGGCGTCGACAAAGGAAAACCCGCGAACGCGCAGGGCTTCGGCGCGGCGAAGGGAATCGGAATACCGGGAATTGCCCCCGTCCACGATCAGGTCCCCGGGGGAGAGGACCCGGGAAAGCTCCTCCACCATTTTTTCCGTCGCGTCCCCCGAGGGGACCATCACCCAAACCACGCGCGGCGCCTTCAATGCGTCCGCCAACTCTTGAAGGGAAAAAGCGCCCGCCGCGCCCTTGGCGACGATGTCCCTGGTCTTTTCGGGCGTCCGATTGAAAGCGACGACGCGGTGGCCGCCCTTCAACACCCGCTCCACCAGGTTGGCCCCATGCGCCTAGGAGCCGACAAATCCCAGTTCCATTATGTGCCCGCGACGGCCGGAAATTTAAGTTTCGCGGAGAGGGAAGCCAAATCCCTCGCCACGTTTTTGGAGAGGTGCAGGCGGAGGACCCGGCGGCCGTGTTCCCGCAAGGCCTGAAAGTCCCCGAGGGCCTGGGCCCGCTTGAGGATGGAAAAACCGTAGGCGGCCCCGGGGATGTCGGCGTCCTCGCCGTCTTCCGAGGTGAACTGGAGGAAGAGACCGTTGGCCGCCCCACCCTTGTGCAACTGACCCGTGGAATGCAGAAACCGCGGACCGTATCCCAGGGTGGTGGCCCGGCCGGCGATTTCCCCAAGTATCCGGCGAAAACGCTGGAGCGCCTCGTGGTTGGCCTTTGTGGGAGTCACGTAGGCCATCAGGGCGACGTAGTCGCCCGGGCGCGCCGCTTGGAAAAACTCCTCCAGGGCCTGGGGGATCTCCACAGCGGCGGAGGAGACCCCCGCGCGCCACAATTTTAATCCCCCGGCGCTCAAGGCCGGAGGTTCCTCCGGCAGGGTCCTGGCCGCTTCGTACTGGGCCAGAATCCGCGTGGTGTTGGCTTTGCTTTCCGCAACGTTGGGCTCGTCAAAGGGGTTGATGCCGAGGAGCTGGCCGGACACCGCAGTGGCCGCCTCCCAGCGGAAGAATTCCGCCGCCAGGTCGTAGCGGTCCGCCAATTCCAGGCGCACCACGGGATGGCCGGCGGCCTCGAGCCGGCGGAGGGCCTTTTCAAGCGCCGAGGCCCCCTTGGCCCCGCGCAAACCGAGATGAATGAACAGGCGGTCACGCCCGTCCACTTCCGAGGGGTCAAAGGGCTCGCTTTCGGCGGGGACGAGACCCGTTCCCTCCTTGCCCGTGCTTTCGGCCACGAGCTGCTCGGCCCAGAGGCCGAAGGCGCGGAGTTCCGGCGACGTCAGGAGGGTCAGCTTGTCCCTTCCGGCCTCGACCGCGGCGCCGAAAACCGCGCCCAGCCACACCGCCGGGTTGGCCGGCGGAGGGACGTCGGGACCGGAAGCGCGGGCCATCCGGTCCGCCCGTTCGAGAAATTTGTCGAGATCCAGCCCCAAGAGGGCGGCCGGCAAAAGGCCGAAGAAGGTGAGCGCCGAGTAGCGGCCCCCCACATCCGGAGGCGCCCGGAAAACGGCGCGGAATCCCCTCTCCCGGGCGAGCGTCTCCAAGGCCGTCCCCGGATCGGTGATCGCGATGAAGCGCCGCCCCGCCCCGGCCCTCATCCCCTTCTCAATCCGGGCCCAAAAGTGGCTGAACAGGGAGGCGACCTCGATGGTGCCTCCGGATTTGCTGGAAACGACGAAGAGCGTCCTTCGAAGGTTGAGGCCGCGGGAGGCCGCGCGAAGGGCGCCCGGATCGGTCGTGTCCAAAACCGTGAGACGCAAAAACCCCGGGGCCGTCCCGAAAACCTGGCGGAGCACTTCGGGGCAAAGGCTGGAACCGCCCATGCCCAGAAGGACCGCGTCCCGAAACCCGGACTTTCGAAACTCCCGGACCAGCGCCCGGAGCTCGTCCAGGCGGGCGCCCATGGTCGAAGGAAGGTCGAGCCAGCCCAGGCGGTTGCGGATGGCGTTTTGGACTGCGGGGTCCGATTTCCAGAGCGACGGGTCCCTGGCCCAGAGACGGCGGGCGACGTCTTCCTCGCGCAATTCCTCGAGCGCCGCCGGGAGGTCCAGCCCCGGAAGAGCGGGGGGCAGGGCCGACGCCGCTCTCTCCTTCCTCACGGAATCATCCTTTGACGCCCGCCAACTCGAACGCCTGTTTTTTGGCGCGAAGGCTGGCGAGCAATTTGTCGTGAGATTCGGCGAAGAGGCGAACCCCGTCGTTTTCCAGGGCTTCGGTGATCCTCCGGAAATCAATCTTGACGCTCTTGAGACGGTCCAAGGTCTCCTGCGCCTCGGTGGCGCCCGCGTCAAGAGTGTCGGCGACGGCGCCGTGGTCCTGGAAAGCGGCCAGGGTGGCGGGAGGCAGCGTGTTCACCGTGTGCGCCCCGATCAGTTGATCGACGTACAGCACGTCGGAGTAATGCGGATTTTTGGTCCCCGTGCTGGCCCAGAGCGGCCGTTGGACGCGGGCGCCGCGCCGGCGAAGGGCCTCGAACCTCTCGTCGAAAAAGTTCGCCCGGAAGAGCCGGTAGGCCGCCTTGGCGTTGGCCACCGCGACTTTGCCGAGGATTTCCAGGAGAGCGTCTTTCTCCTTGGCGCTTTGGGAAGCGTGGATTTTTTCCTGCAGCAACTGGTCCACGGCCGTGTCAATGCGGCTCACGAAAAAACTGGCCACGCTGGCCACCGCCGGACTCCGTCCGGCCTCGACCCTCGCCTCCACGGCGGCGCGATAGGCGTCTACCACCTCGCGGTAACGCTCAAGGGAAAAGATCAGGGTCACGTTGATGTTGATCCCTTCGGTCAGGCAGAACCGAATGGCGGGCAGGCCCTCCCGTGTGGCGGGAATTTTGACCATGGCGTTCGGGCGGTTGACAGCGCTCCACAACCGGCGCGCCTCCGCGACCGTGGCGTCGGTGTTCCGGGCGTGGAGGGGCGACACCTCGATGGAGACGTAGCCGTCCTCCCCCCCGGTGCGGTCGTACACGGGGCGGAAAAGATCCGCCGCCGCCTGGATGTCTTCCACCATCAGGTGGTCGACGATCGCTTCCACGGACGTCTTTTTTTTGATCAACCGTCGGAGGGGATCGTCGTATTCGGCGCCGGTGGAGATGGCTTTTTCAAAAATCGTGGGGTTGGACGTCAATCCCCGCACGCCCTGGGCCACGAGCGCTTTCAAGGCTCCGGAGGCCAGCAGGCCTCGCGTGATGTTGTCGAGCCACACGCTCTGTCCGTGTGCCGCCAGCGTTTCCAATCGGTTCATCTTCTCCCCCATAGGTTACTTCCTTCCCCGCGCCAAAGCCGCCAGAGAGGCGCGGAGCACATTGTCCACCGAAAAGCCGAATTGGGCCAGGGCGGCGTCCCCCGGCGCGGAGGCTCCGAAACGGTCCAACGTCACCAGGGACCCGGCCGGGCCGGCGTATTTGTGCCACCCCTGGGAGGACCCGGCCTCCACCACCACCCGGGCCGTCACCGCGGGGGGCAGAATGTCCCATCGGTAGGCCTCGGGCTGGTCTTCAAAAAGCTCCCAGCTGGGGAAGCTGACGACGGCGGCCCGGATCCCTTCTTTCCCCAAGCGCTCCGCGGCCTCCAGCGCCAGAGACACCTCCGAACCCGAGGCCAGCAACAAGAGCCGGGAAACGCCGTCGGCCGGGGTCAGGCGATAGGCGCCGCGCAACAGGCCGACGGCGGGCGCCAACCGGGCGCGATCGAGCACGGGAATTTTTTGCCGCGTCAGGACGAGCGCGGTGGGGCCGTCCCGCCGCTCCAGAGCGGCCCGCCAAGCCCAAACGGTTTCGTTGGCGTCAGCCGGGCGGATCACCCTCAACCCGGGGATGGACCGCAGGGCCGCCAAATGCTCGACGGGCTGGTGGGTGGGGCCGTCCTCTCCCAACCCGACGCTGTCGTGGGTGAACACGTAGACCACGCCGAGCTTCATGAGGGCCGCCAGGCGGATCGCGGGGCGCATATAGTCGGAAAACACGAGGAAAGTCCCGCCGAAGGGAAGGAACCGGCCGTCGACGCCCAACCCGTTCAGCACCGCCCCCATAGCGTGCTCGCGGACGCCGAAGTGAAAATTCCGCCCGCCGGGGTTCTCCGCGTTCTGGTCGCCGGCGCCGTCCAAATACGTGTTGTTGGAGGGCGAAAGGTCCGCCGACCCCCCGACAAGGGAGGGGAGGGCCCCGGAAACGGCGTTCAACACCTTTCCCGAGGCCTGGCGGGTGGCCACGCTTTCGCCCGCGCGAAAGGTCGGGAGGCGGTCCGCCCAACCCGGGACCAGGGGCGACCGCTGGAGCGCGTCCCACTGGGCCGCCAAATCCGGGAAATGATCCCGGTAAGTCTCGAACAGGGCGTTCCATTCGTCTTCCAGGGCGGCGCCGCGCTTGACCTGCGCCGCTGAGAGTTCGCGCACCACGTCGGGAATGTGAAAAGCCGGTTCCGACGGCCAGCCCAAATTCTTTTTCGTCGCCGCCGCTTCCGGCGCGCCGAGGGGGGACCCGTGGGCCTCGGCGGTGTCCTGCTTGTGGGGGCTGCCGAAGCCGATGTGGGTGCGGGCGATGATCAGGCTCGGCCGTTCGGTTTGGGACCGCGCCGCCCGAAACGTCTTCTCCACGGCGGAAAGATCGTTGACGTCGGGAAGGTGCAGCACCTCCCATCCCACCGCCTGGAAACGCCGGGCCACGTCCTCGGAAAACGCCAGGTCCGTCGGGCCTTCGATGGTGATGCGGTTGTCCAAATAGAGGTATTTGAGTTTGCCGAGGCGGAGATGGCCGGCCAGCGAAGCGGCCTCGCCAGAGACGCCCTCCATGAGGTCCCCGTCGCTCACGAAGGCATGGACGAAGTGATCCACGATGGGGAACCCAGGGCGGTTGAACCGCGCGGCCAGCATCCTCTCCGCGAGGGCCAGGCCGACGCCGTTGGCGAACCCCTGCCCCAGGGGACCCGTCGTGGTCTCCACTCCGGGGGTGTGGCCGAATTCGGGGTGGCCGGGCGTCCGGCTCCCCCATTGGCGGAAATTCTTTAGGTCATCGAGCGAAAGATCATAGCCGGTCAGGTGGAGAAGGCCGTAGAGCAACATGGAGGCGTGGCCCGCGGAAAGGATGAATCGGTCACGGTTGGCCCAGCGGGGATTTTTCGGGTTGTGGCGGAGGAGCCGGGTCCAAAGCACATGCCCCAGCGGCGCCGCCTCCATGGGCGTCCCCGGGTGGCCGGAGTTGGCTTTCTCCACGGCGTCCACGGCGAGGAAACGGAGCGTGTTGACGCAAAGGGTATCGACGTCGACGGAGGAAAGGGAAGCCATAGTCGAAATGAAATTATACAAATTCCCGAAAGGTCTTTCCCGGCTGAGAGCTCGCGGGGGGCGGCGATCAGGAAATGAGCGCCTCATAGCCCTCTGAACGATAACGAGATGCGGAAATTTATGAGTGTTGGACGGCGAGGAGGCGTTCCGCCGCGTCCGGGGCGGCCGGGGCCACCGGGGCGGCCAACGGCAATGTGAAGTAAAATTCGCTCCCGCAGCCGGGGACGGCGTCGACCCCGATTTTCCCGCCGTGGGCCTCCACCGCCAACTTACAAAAGGCCAGGCCCAGCCCGCTCCCCACGCGTTGGTTGGTTTTCTTGCCCTCGGCCTGGCTGTACTTTTCGAAAATTTTCTTTTGGAAATCGAGGGGGACGCCCTCCCCGTTGTCTTTGACGCTCATCACCAGCGATGTGTTGTCATCGGAAAGCCGGACGTGGATGGAGATTTCCGTGTCCCGCGGGGTGTGCTTCAACGCGTTGCTCAACAAATTGGCCAGCACCCGGTGCACCAAATCCCTGTCCGCCCAGGCCTTGGGAAGGTTTTGGTCCACCTCCACGGAGATGACCTTTTTTTCCTTCAATATTGAGGCTTCCAAGTCGTCCACGCATTGTCCGGCCAATTCCAGGAGGGAAAACCGCTCTCGGCGGAGTTCCAACCGGCCCTCCTCCATTTTAGCGAGGTCCAACAGGTTCTGGATCATCCGGAGGAGTTCCCGTCCCGATTTGGCCCCCAGGCTCAAAAGTTTGACCTGGTCCGGGGTCAGGTTGCCCTTGGCCACCAGGGTCACGTAATCAAGGCTTCCCAGCACGCTCGTCAGCGGATTTTTGAGGTCGTGCACAATCATGTGGGTGAGGTCCCGCTTGGTTTTTTCCAATTCTTCCAATGAGACCGCCATCGCGTTCAGCGCCTCCGCCACCTTTTGCAGTTCATCCCCCGTGCGGATGTCTAGACGATGCGCCAAGTCTCCCTGGCCGATGCGTTCCAAGCCCTCCTCCAATTTCTTGAGCGGATGAAGAATGCGGCCCACCAGCGACAGGCCCAAAAGCCAAAAGAAGACGCCCAAAACACCGACGACCGCGAACAGCCGAAATCTCAATTTCCGCGCCGGCGCCAGCACCCCGTCCAGGGACGCTTCGGTGATCACCGTCCACCGAAGGTCGGGGACCCGGTGAAAAACCGCCTCCCGGCGGTCGCGACGCTCCCCCCAGGTCACCGCAGTCCCGTCCCGCAGAGCGCCCCGCTTTAAAAATTCGGCCAGCCCCGGCCGGAGCGCCCAGCTTTCGTGGGAAACCACACGTGAGCGGTCCGGATGGGCAAGGAGTTGCCCCTCCCGGTCAACCACAGAGGCGTGGACCGAAGGCCCCGCCGCTTCCGCCACCAGGTCCCACATGCGGTCCAGCGACAACCGGGCCACGAGAACGCCCCCCCCCGCTCCCGAGGGGACCGACAAAAACATTTGGGGAAGGCGTTCCCGGTTCGCGAAAAAAACGGGCCCCACGTAGGGGCGCCCTTCGGCGGCCCGCCGGAACTCCTCCCGGCGGGAACGGTTCACGGAGTCCGGTCCCCAGACCACGCGACCGTTGACCCGGGCCGCACGCGCCATCCCCCGCCCCTGAGAGTTGCAGAGCGCCGCTTCCATGAAATCCGGGTAATTTCGTATGAACCCCCGGAGCGCCGACAATTGCTCCCGGGGCTTCGCGCGCGCGATCCGTCCCTGGGCGGCCAAGGTCAAAAGGCCGCGCTTGGCGCTTTCCACATGCCCGGCCACCCGCTCGGCCAGGCGCCGCGCCAGTTCCCTCTGCTCCCGCAAACTCGAGGCCTGCAAGGACGCGCGCACGGTGAAAAAGACCAACGCGCCCGTGGCCAGAGACGGGACCAAGAGACTCAACGTGAAGAAAGCGAGGAGGCGGGACCGGAGACCCGGCCGGGGGAAACCCCGGCGGGGAGGAATGAAAGCGGCGGGAAGCGGCGGGAGAAAGATCACACGCCCCAAAAAGCAAAAAACGGCCGTTGGGACATTCCCCGATCCGGCCGTTCCAATTTATTCCGCTTCATTTTGTCAGCTTCAATTTTCACACGAAGGCGCCCGTCCTGTCAAGATTTATTCCCCAATTCTTTCAGCCGGCGCTCGATGTCCGCGTCCTGGGGGCGTTCCCGGCGCAAAGCCTCCAGCCCGCGACGGGCCTCCTCCCTCCGGCCGGAGCTCTGGAGGACGTGCGACAAATTGAGCCGGGCCTCCCAATGGTCCGGTTCCCAGGCGAGGAATTGACGGTAACCGGACTCGGCCGACGGCCAATCCCCCGCCTCGGCCGCCATGTCGGCCGCCATGAGCCGCGCCAAACCGTTTTCCGGCGCCAAACGCGCGAGGGACTCCGCCGCGCGGCGGGCGCCGGCCCAATTCTTCCGCCGGGCCTCCGCGCGGACGCTCTCCATCAGCCGGGGCGCCTCCCAAAGGGCCTCCGCTCCTCCCGTGGACAGCCGCCGGAGGGCCGCCCAGCTCTCCGCCGAGGTCAGATCCAGGCGGAGGGCGCGCCGGACGGCTTCGCCGGCCCCCGGAAGATCTTCCGCAGCTTCGCGGGCGGACCCCAGGTCGCGCCAAAAATCCCTTTCCCGCGGGAAGAAGAAAGCGGCCCGTTCAAAGAGATCGACGGCGCGCGCGTCCGCGGGACGGGCCGACAGGTACGCGCTTCCCAAGGACCGGTAAGCGTCCCGGTTCAGCGGATTGATCAACAAGGACAGTCGCCAATCCAGGACCGCCTCCGCGGACCGCCCCTCGGTCGCGGAGAGATTGGCTCGGTTGAAGTGGATTTCATCGTATCCCGCGTTGGCCTTCAACGCCCCCTCATAAGCGGCGCGGGCTTTTCCCTCTTCCGCGGCGGATTCCAGCGTCAACCCTTGTTCCCGGGCCCAACGGGCTTGGCGGGCGTGGAGGTTCCCCAGTTCGTAAAGCGTGGCGACGTCGGCCCCGTTCCAATTCCAGGAACGCTCCAAGGCGGCCGACGCTCCGCGGAGGTCTCCGGCCTGGGATTTTTTCGCCCCCTCCAATTGCCCCAGCGCGGCCGCCCAAACGCGCGCTTCGCGGACAAGGCCGAGTCCACACACCACCGCGACCGCGACACCGAGGGTCCCCCGCGTAATTCGGGTCGGGGTCCAGGTCCGCTTCCCACCCGCGACAAGTCCGGCCCACTGTCCCCAGATCCAAAAGAAGAGAAACCCGGGAACCGCGAAAAACAGCGAGACGTTCCCGAACATGTTGTCGGCGACGGCCCCCGCCAGCCCGCCCAGGAAGGCCGCCGACAAGGTTCGGCTTTCCGGGGAAAGAAACCGTGCTTCCCTTTGCCCTCTCCAGGTCAGCGCCGCGAGCCATACCGCCAGCCCCACCCCCACCAGACCCGTTTGGGAGCCGATCTCAAGCAGCAATTGATGGGCGTTGTTGGCGTGGGTGCGGAACTGGCGAAAAATATCGTCGGAAAGGTACCGCCCTTGATAGAAGGGGAAAAAAAGTTCAAAGAGCCCCCACCCCTTTCCCCACAGGGGGCGCTCCCGCCACATGTCACCGGCGGACGACCAAATTAACAACCGTTGGTGCCAGGACCCGTAAACGCCGCCGCCCGTGACGCCCCGCCAAAGATCCACGACGCGGGCCGCCGGGCTCGGCGCGTCGGGGGACAAACGGCTCCCCGGCCAAAGAACGACGAGGGCGATCACCGCCACGAGCCAAAAGACTCCCCGAGCGGGACGGGCCTTGACCGCGGGCCAAGCCGCGAGGGCAAAAACCGAAAGGGCCGCCAGGGCCCCAACGTAAGAGGATCGGGTCATGGTGCACAACAGCGCTGAAACAAAAAGCCACGAGACCGCGCCGGCCAACGCCGCGCCCGCACGGGTTCTTGCGGAGACATATTCCCCCAACCCGAGGGGAAGGAAAAGGACCATCGCCGTGGAAAGGAAATTCGGATTTCCGTAAGTGGAAACCGGACGTCCGTTGTAGGGGTTGACCGCTTGGGGCCAAACGGGATCCCTTCCCGCGTATTGCAAAAGAGCGTACCCCGCCGCCACGGCGCCGACCGACAACATCAGGCGCCGCAAAGCGGACGAACCGGCGTTGCGTGACAGGTGGGCCGACCACCCGAAAACCCCGGCGTTGACCAGGAGGAAAACGGCCCCTTTGAGACCTTCGTTCCAAAGGGACCACCGAAGGGAGGGGTGGCGCAGGGCCGACAAACCCCAGCTCACGAGGGCCGCGGAGACGAAAAGGGCCAACGGGCCGTCCAACGCGGTCGCGGTTCCCTCCCACCGCCCGCGCGCCAAGACGAATGCGCCGGCCGCGAGAACGGCCAGGAGCACGCCGGCGTGCAGGAGGACGATCTGAATGAGGTAGGGGTTTTGAGTCCGGTTGGTGAAAAACACCTGGGGACAGAGGAGATGGAGGAGAACCGCCGACGCCCAAAGGAAACGGCAAAGCGATCGATCCCCCGGAGGGACCGCCGGGCTCATGGGATTACTGGGAAGCGGGCGGCGGCGAAAACACCCGCCGCACGTCAGGGTCCTCGGGATTCCAGGCGCGCAAACGCAACCAGAGTTCCTGGGCTTGGGCGGTTCGGTTCGCGCGGCTGTAAAGGACGGCGAGGGCCTTGGTCGGCTCGAACCCCAAGTCATCCTCCCGCCCGCTCGCGCGAGCCGCATCGATGGCTTTCAGGTAATAACCCTCCGCCTTCTTGAACTCGGGGGCGGAGGCCGGCAGGATCGCCGAGCCCGGGTTCCGGTTGACCAGAAGGATATAAAACAAACGCCCCAGGTTCGAGTACGTCTCGGCGTTTCGGTCGTTGTAGATCCGGCCGACAACGTTTGCGGAATTGTAGGGAAGCGCGTTCAGGTAGGCGGCCTCGGCTTTCTCGAAGTTTCCCCTCACGAAATGGACGTAGGACTCCCGGTAATAATTGGGCGGGAAAACCGGGTCAAGTTGATGATACAAAGCGAAGTTTGTCAGCGCGGTTTCCCAATACTCCTCGGCTTTTTCCTTCGCGCCCCAGAGGTTTTCCAATTCGGCCTTCTTGAGATACACCAGCCCCACTTGGTGGTGGGTTTGGACGTAATTCGGCGCGAAGGCCTTGACGCTCGCGTAGGCCTCCAGGGATTTGGCCCAATGGTCCAACGCCTGATCGCGCAGGGCCTCGGCCGCCGCCGCGTTCCCGCCGGCGCGGACCTCCTTCATTTTTTCAAAAATAGACGATCCCCAATCATTGTGCACATTTCCGATGAAATACTCCGCCATGGGGAAATCAGGGTTCAGCTTGCACACCCGGTAATAATGCTCCAGAGCGCCGCCGATCTCTTCATACTCCCGCCGCATTTCCGGAGGATAATCGGGGGCCTGGACCCGCGCGTCGAATTCGGAAGACCGGCTCCAGAGACCCTGTTTCGAGAAGAAGATGCCGATGTTGTGGTTCACATCGGCGACGAAGTAGCGCCGGAACGTCGCGTAGCCGAACGCCCAACAGCCGACCGCCGCCGCCGCGGCCGCCCACTGCCAGACGCAGGGACGAATTCCCCGGCGGCCAGGCGGGAATTTCCCTTCGGCCTCGGGGACCAAACGCCATTCCAATATTTCGCCCAGAAGGGCCGCCGCGGCGAAAAAGAGAACGATCCCCAGAACGTGTCCGGCCGGCCGGGCCCGAATGCTGGGAACGGCGAAAACCCAATGCGCCATCGCCAGGGACCAAAAAACCGCGACCGAAAGGCGCACAGGCCGGTCGATCGCCGAAATCGGGTCTTGACGAAGGAGGATTTCATCTTTCCGCGTCAGGGACACCACCACCGCAGGCAAGAGAAAAGAAAAAATCCCCGATGATACGAACCGGATGGAAACATCCATGAACCAGTGGACCAACGCGGCCCACCAGGCCCCCAAAAATGCGATCAATTTGTAGACGCGCTCCCCAAACGCCGGTCCGGGAGGGCCGCGGGGCCCGCCGACGGTCAGTCCCATGAGGGCACGAAACCCCAGCACGCTCACGGTGACGACCAGCCACAGGAACACCCCGAAACCGATCCCCCCTTCGTCGAAGAGAATCTCCAGATATTCGTCCTCGGCGTGGTCGGTTTCGGTGTTGGACCGCCCCTCCAAGAGGATAATTTCCGGGCGGCGGTAGGCGGGGTAGGCCCATTTGAAAGACCCGATGCCGGTGCCGAACCAGGGTTGCTTCCGGATCATGTCCCAGGTGGCGATCCATGTGAACACGCGAAAATCCACCGACTGGCGCCGCTGGATGGCGTACCGCCGCACCACCAGACCGCCCAACAGAATGACCGTGAGCGCGGCGGCCAGCAATCCATAGGTGACCCGACGGGCCTTGGGGCCGACCAGAAAAAGCCCGACCAACACGGCCGACGCCGTCACCGCGCCGAGGAACCCCACCCAGGCGCCTTTGGTTTCCGTCGCGTAAAGATTGATGAAGGTCGCCCCGAAGAAAATCAACATCCCCGACGCGGAGGCGGAGGCGCTCCGCCACCAAATCAAGAAGGCCGCCAGGGAGATCCCGGCGATGAGGCCGAGCGTCACCCACAATCGGCTGGCGGCGGTCGTGCCTCCGAATTGGTTCAACAACAGCTTGTCCGTGAGGACCACCACAGGGACCAGCACCGTCAGCAGGACAAAGGGCCGAAACGGGCGGCCGCCGTTTTTGAAGTAAAAAGCGATGATCATCGGGGTGATGATCACGAGGAAATTCCCGTAAAAATTGGGGTTCCCGAAACTGGAAAACACGCGCCAACCGAAGGCCTGCCGCCATATGAAGGGGTCCAGGCCCACGGCCCCGGCCCCGGGCGGGAAAAGACGTCCATCGAAGTACTGCACGAACCCGTAAAAGACGGTCAACGCGAAAGACGCCAGCAACCACCGGAACAGCCGGCGCTGACGGTCCAATCCCCTGAACTCGGCGATGATCACCAGGGCCATCAGCACGTAAAACAGGCGCCGGAGAAATTCGTCCTGACTGCCCTCTCGAAATGAGGACTGCAGATAGGACACGATCCCCGAGGCCAAAACCGCCAGGAACGGCGCCACCAGCGGGAGATCTTTGCGCTGAAAGGGCCATCGTTTCTCGAAAATGAGTTGGAGGACCCAAAAAAGACCCACCAGAGCGCACCCGATCTGGGCGAAGGTGATCTTAATTTGGGCGGAATCGTAGGTGCGGAGGTAAAAGGAGACGGTCGCCAGGAAATAAGTGACCGGCAGGGAATAGGCGACAAGCCGGGAAAAAATACCCCCCAGGCCCTCGCGGGTCCAGAAAGAGTTTTCGGGTGGTGTGCCGACCGTGGTGAGAATTTGGGAATTCATTGTCAAAAAATCAAAGGGTCGATGGCTTCAAGTCCCATCGTTGATAAATCAGCCGAGGATGGGACTTCCTCCTCCCCCGCGCCTTCGGCGCTCCGCCGGAGTCCGGCCGCCCTCGCTGCCGGGCCCTGCGGGCCCTTTTCTGCCGTCCTGGCAGCACTCGGGTCGGCTTCAAGTCCCATCGTTGATAAATCAGCCGAGGATGGGACTTCCTCCTCCCCCGCGCCTTCGGCGCTCCGCCGGAGTCCGGCCGCCCTCGCTGCCGGGCCCTGCGGGCCCTTTTCTGCCGTCCGTGGCAGCGCTCGGGTCGGCTTCAAGTCCCATCGTTGATAAATCAGCCGAGGATGGGACTTGAACCCACAACCTATCGCTTACGAAGCGATTGCTCTACCGTTGAGCTACCTCGGCGGGGAATTGCCTCTGATCTTTTCCTGAATTCGGGGGCTCGGAAATATGCGCCATGTTATCTTTTCCATTCAACGACAACAACGCCGCGCGCCGTCGTTCCCATCGTCGTATTTCCTTCAAAGCTTTTTTAATTCCCTATGCACCCGCTCCTCCCATCCGTCCCCTTCAGAATCCAAAAAGGCCCTGACCCGTCCTTCGGCGTCCACCAAAACAAATTTCGTGCTGTGAGTGATACGCGTCTCAAGTGGGAAGGCCGGGTCCTTGTTCAAGGCAAGCCGGAATCCTTCCCTCATCAACTTATTAAGGTCGGATTCCTCTGGCCGGACAAAAAACCATCGCTTCGCGTCGGCCCCGTACCGGGAGGCATAATCCTGCAACGCCCGCAGGGTGTCCCGATCGGGGTCGACGGTGAACGTCACCAACCGCACTTCCGGGGGGAGGGATTTTTGCAGGGCCGCCATTTTTTTCGTCATGAGCGGGCAAGGGCCGCCGCAGTCGGCAAATATGAAATCCGCCAACCAGGGACGCCCTGTTAACGAGGATTTGGATACGGTCGTGGGCCCGGCTGACGTGGTGGCGGAGTAGGAGAAATCCGGCAATTCCCAGAGTGGCGGATTGGAAATCGGCGGGCGGGCCCGGCCGCGAAGGAACACCCCCGCGAGAATCAGGATCGGGACCGCCGCCGATAAGGAAATTTTTAAAAATTTTCGCGCGGGCGGCATCAGGGGTGATGACCGAGGGAGGGAAGGGACCCGGTGTTAAAGCCGGAAGGAAAGGGAGAAGCGGTGCGTCAGGCCCAGATCGCCCAGGGGAACCAGGGCGTAATCCACGGACAGTTTCCTAAGGCCGAATCCCAGGCCGGCCGAGAATCCGGTGAAACCTTCCACATCGCCGGCTGAGCGAGTGTTATACCCGAAGCGGGGCGTCAGGCGCCAATGTCCCGCCAGGGCCAGACCGAATTCGGTCCCCACGGCCACGATGGGCTTGTTGTCCCGGGGGAGGATCACGTCCGAACTGATCACCCACCCCTCTGTCAGGGACGCGGACGCCCCGACGCGGTACGTGACGGGCAGATCGTTGGACGCTTTGTCGTACTTCAATTTCCCCCCAATGTTGGCGGCGGTGGCCCCGAGCCGGAACCGGTCGCCCAGGAGAGGCCCCGTCTGGATCCCGGCGTCCACGGCCATGCCGGTGGCGGAATCGGCCAGCTTGGAGTCAATATATTTGGCCGAAAGGCCCACGCACAAAACGCCGAGGTTATGCGCGTAGCCAAGGGTGTAGGCCCCGTCTTTGGGCGAGAAACTCCCGGTTTGCAGTCCCGTGTTGTCCCGCTGCGTCACGTCCCCCACGCTTTGGTGCTGCACCGAGGCGCCCACGGCTCCTAAAATCGACAATTTCAGGGCCGCCGCCGCGTATTCATAATTGACGGATTCCAAGTAAGCGGTGTGCGCCAGCACAACGGAGATGTGGGGAACCCGCGCCAAACCGGCGGGGTTCCAATTCAAGGCGAGGGCGTCGTCGGCCAGGGCCGTGTAGGCCTCGCCCAACGCCAACGCCCGCGCCCCCTGGCCGATCTTCAGGAATTCTCCCGATGACGTCCCCTTGCCCGAGGACGAAAATCCGGCCGCGGCGGTGGACGCGAGAAACGCACAACAGGCCATGGCGAAAAGCGCGGATCGCGTTTTCATTCCTGCACCACCAGTTTTAAACCCTCTTTGCCGCCGGCGCCCTTCATCACTCCAATGAAGGTGCCGCTGGCTACGGCTTGTCCGGATTCGTTCGTCAGGTCCCAGACGGCGTTTCCGCCGCTGTCCGTGCGCAATTCCTTGACTTTTTCAGCGCTCAACGTGTAAACCCGAATTTCTGCGTCCACCGGCAGGTCTGTGAAATTTATCCGGGTGTCGCCCCGCGAACGGCGGGCCGGGTTCGGGTAAATCTTTGCGGTGGAGACCGTCGCCGACGGCACCGTCATCACGAGTTGGACCAGCGACGGGCAGAAGTCCTCCGTGGTCACGGCTTCCAAAAGGGTGTCAACAACGGAGGGCAGGGGGATCCAAAGGTCTCGGGCCTCGTCAAAACGGGCGATGAAGAGGCGCGACGCGTCCGCCCCCTGAAGGTCCGCCGCCTGGTAGTGCACCTTGAGTCGGAGGCCGCAGATGGGGTTGTTGGACTCAATGTCGGAGCTGACGCCCAATCCATTGAGCGTCCCCAGCGGCGACAACGGCGCCGGCAGAGTGCCCGGGAGGTTGATGGTCAATTGAGTTCCGCACGGCGCGACGTTGGGGGGCACCGTCACTTCCACACCGCCGAAGATGAATACCCCCCCCGCGTCGCAAAGAATAAAAATGTTCGGGAAAACCACGTCCGTGCCGACGACCGTGTCATACAAGGTTGTCTCCCCGTCGCCGTTTTCAGCCCGGACCCGGAATTCATAGGTCCCGGTCGAAAGGCTCACGGCGATGGCGGAAAGGTTCGTCCCCGAAAAAAACTCCACAAAGGACCCGCCAAGAGGAGCAATTTCGGCCCGATAAATCGTTCCCGCCGGATTGCCGTTGGACGTCCAGGACATTTGAACGGAGGCGGAGGACGGAAGAACGGCGGAACCCGTGGGAGGGTTGGCCAGGGTGTACGTGAGGGCGGTGTTTGCGGAATTGGCGCTGGCGGCCGCATTGAAAGCCTGGGAAAAAACCTGCTGGGGTGAATTTGGGGTCAACCCGGTCTGAGTGTAAAAGGTCGTGTTCGCCGCGAGGTTCGGCGACATCGCCGAGCTGTTTGAACTCCAGCGGACCACATAATTGGCCTCGTTGTATGCGTTGTCGGTCCAATTCCAGCGAATCGAAGCGGAACTCAAGACCAAGGGGACCCCGATGGTGGGCGCGGCGATGGGCGGGATCGCCTTCGCCCATTGGATTCCCCAGGCGTCCTGCAAGGTGTCCTCGTTGACGAATTGGTCGTTGGCGAATTCCTGGCTGGTCCAAAAACTCAACCCATCGGCGGGGTCCAGGGAGGTCCCGCTGATGGCGCCCCAGGGATTGTTCGAAGCTCCCACGGGGCTGAAGGCGTGGGTTCCGGGTTTATACATCTCGGGAGATTGGAGAGTGCCGGCGGGGTCCGTGGCGGCCCGGAAAGCGTAGCCCGCGCTGGGGAAGGTTCCGGGGGAAAACCGTGTGAAACCCACCATCATGTCCCCAGAGGTGTTGACCGTCAGAGAGGGATAGTCGTACCAGAAAACCCCGGTGGGGTCCTCCAAATGCCCCTGGTCCAGAATCCCCGCGGTAAGGTTCCATTTCATCCATCGAACGGCGATCCGCCCGGGCGCGTTGTTGGGCAAAACCGCTTGCGCGGACCCAAGCGACGTCCCGTCAAAGGCCAGGGACTGAATTTCCGATTTGGAGACGTTGAGGGTGCCGCCCCCCCCCGATTGGGGGTGAGCGGAGATGGTGGAAGCGAGAAAAATATACCCCCGCGTGTTCACCGAGCCGACGGGGCGGTAGTTCACGATGTCGCTGTTGAACACGCGGGACATCCTGTAGGAAATTCCGGGATCGCCGTTCCGGGCCTCCAGCAGGTACAGTTCATCCTGGGTCGTGGCCACGGAGGGAACCATGGGGGAAAGGGGATTGTCGGCTTGCCTGCCGAACCGGGTGACCGTCGCCGTGGTAATGGCGCCGGACATCAAATGCGCCTTTTCGTAAACGTAGAGGTGGCATCCGTCGGCGACGCCGAGGTTGGTGGCCACCAAGGTCATGGCGATCCACCGGTCGCTAAAACCGGTCTGGGTGGGGTTCAACCCCGTGGGCCGAATCGGCGCCCCGCTGACCGTGTTCAGGTTGAAGGCGTACTTCTTCCAGGTTCCCCTGGGGTCGCTGGTGTCGCTGATGGCGATCATGTGGTAGTAGGTAGTGGGGAAGGAGGCGAGGGTGAGGAGAGGCGTGGTGAAACCGATGGCGGTGGCGATGTAGCGACCGGTAGAGGGGTCGAAATACACCCGCGGGCTGGAGACGGACCGGCTGTTGGCCCCTCCGGGCGGGAAACCGGTGGCCGCGGACCAGAAACTGAGGAGGCCCGTGGAACTCACGGCGCTTCCCGCCTTGGTTTGGATGATAAAATTCGCGTCGTCGACGAAAACCAGGTGGCTGGGACCCGCGGCCCCCTGGCCGTTGGGCCGCTGAAAAAAACCACCGTTCCCGTAAGAGTCGGCGAGGAACTGGACCGCGGGCGGCGGGGACGCTCCGGCAATGCGGGAAAACCCAAAAAGGGCCAGCCCCAGCGCGGGCGCATTACGGACCAGGCGGCGAAGCGTCATTCCCTTCAATGATTGTCCTTGGCGTGAGTGAGGTTCTCGGCAGCGGTAGAGCGTGATGAGACGGAGGGATTATACCCCGGAGGAATCAATCTTGTCAATTTACTTTTTGTTTTACTTTTTGTTTACCAAACGCTTATGTCATTGATGTTTCTTGGCCATGGACGCCCCGCATTTCGGGCAGGCCAGGGACGAAAACCGGAACCCGGGTTTGCGCGGGACATCGGCGCCGCAGGCGGGGCAGCGGCCAACCCCTGGAGCGGATGGACCCGAGCCTTTCGCCCCCTCGCTTGAGAGAGCCCCCCCCTGGGTGAAGGTTTTTCCGGCCTTGATCGGATTTTGCGAATTTCTCATGGGCATAGATCTCGTCCTCCGAATTCCTCAGTGTCTTTTGACCCGATTTTCTCAGCGGGAGATGGACTTCCACAGCCTTCCCAGGGCTTGGCCGATGGGCTGGGCAATGTCGTCGTCCGTCCAATACTCCGTATGGCTGGCGGGGCTCCAACCGCTTAGGATTCCCCCCGCATTCACCGCCCGGTCCGCCGCCACGGCCTTGTCGTAGGCGTCGTTGATGGATTTCAATGGGTATCCGATGACGTCGTCCCGGTCGTAGTAATTCACCCATTCTCCCGCGAGCCCGGGGTAATGCCGGTTGAGCTTTAAGGAAGGGACCTGGACCGGCTTCCCGAAATCGCGGTAGCGAAGACTCCAGAGGGCCAGGGGGCTCCCCAGGGTGTAGAGCAATGCCAGGGTTTCGCCCTTTTCCAAAGGCGTCTTCCCCATTTCGGCGCGAACCGATTTGGCGATGACCTTCTTCCGTGGGTCCGCCTGAAGGTCATAGATGTAGTTGGAGGCGATCACTGTGCCCAGACTGTGGGCGATAACGCAGAGCGGGGCCCGGGGACCGGCCTCCTCCGCCAGGGCGCGGAGCGTTTTGGCGAAAACTTGATGGACGGCCTCGTAGAGGTCCCGCTCGCGGGGGGCCGGCTGGTAGGCGATGGCGTCGGCGGCGAAATCCACCATCAAGCGGCGGAGCTTCACGAAATCCATGGAGCCGCCGGTCTGCAATCGACGCCAAAGCTCGTCCTCTTCCTTCTGGATCACCGGCGCCCAGAAAACGGGCCGAACCACCAGGAAGTTCGCGGAAGCGCCGGTGTCCTTCGCGAAGCGGCGTCGAACCGACTTCACCAAGCCGTCCGCAAAGCCGGGGTCGGGCCGCCCGATGCCGTGAACGACCGCGACGGCGATCTTGGAACTCACGAGGAACCGCCCGCTCCGGCCCTCTCGGTCAATTTAAGGCGCGCTGAAGCCGGTGGGCCTCGGAAGCCGGGCCCAGGACCACGAGGACGTCCGAACCCGCCAGGGACGTTTCGGGTTTTGGATTGTAGCGGAAATCTTCCGTCCCGGAAAGACGGACCGCCAGCACCGTGAGGTCGAACTCTTTGTTCAAGTTCATCTCGGCCAAGGTTTTCCCGCCCGCGTCGGGACCCACCGTAACTTCCTCGATCCGGTGCGAGCCGTCGGGGTCGCGCAGCATGGTGTCCAAAAAGGACACCACCGCGGGACGCACCAGCTCCGACGCGATGCGAAGGCCCCCGATGAATTGCGGGGACACCACGGCGTCGGCGCCGCTCCGGTGGAATTTTTCCGCCACGCCCTTTTCCACCGCCTTGGAAATAATCCGCAGTTTCGGGTTCATGCCCCGGGCGGTGATCACGACGTAAAGGTTGTCCTTGTCCTCGGGGAGGCAGGCGGCCAGCCCCCGGGCCCGACCGACCCCGGCGGACGTGAGGATCGCATCCTCGTCCGCGTCGCCCACCAGGACCAGGTGTCCCTCCTCGACGAACCTCTCCGCGCGGGCGGCGTCCTGGTCGATGACGACGAAGGCGCGGCCCGTCTTTCCCAATTCGTCCATGACGCTGCGGCCGGTGGACCCCCCGCCGCAGATGATGAAATGATTCGAGAGCGCTTCGATTTTTTTTTGCATACGCCTCCGCCTCAGGGCTTCCTGGAGTTCGCCTTCCACGAGGAAGGCGGTGAAGGTGGACACGGCGTAGGTCAACACGCCGATGCCCCCCAGAATGAGAAAAATGGTGAAGAGCCGCCCCCCGTGGGACAGGGGATGGGTTTCGCTGTAGCCCACAGACCCCAGGGTGATGACCGTCATATAGAGAGCGTCGAAGGCGGGCCACCCCTCGATCACGCGGTAACCCGCCACCCCCGCCAGCACGACGGCCACCATGGCGAGCGAGACCCACAACAGCCGATTTCTTAAATTCATCCTCGAACCGTTCCTCCCGTCATCAAACGCCGCCCCCCTTGCCCAGTCCCGAAACCGGTGATTCAATTTACCACATCCGCCGTTCGTGAAAAATAGTTTAATGGCGTGAACCAATCGCTTTTTTGAGGAGGCTCGGCAATGGAAAATATCGGTGACAAGGTAAAAAGCGGCGTGGCCCTGGGTCTGGGGGTGGCGGTGTCTTTGTTCTTTCTGGCGTTTGCCGGGAAACTCTTTGAAAACGTGGACGCCGACAAGATCGTGTGCATTCAAAGCCCCGTGGCGGGAAAATTGAATTGGCACACGACGGCGGGGGTCAAGTGGCAGGGGTTCGGAAAAATCACCGAATACTACAAGCTGGACACGTACGAATTTCAGGTCGCCGTTCGGTTCAACGACGGAGGGCATGGGACGATGATCGGCTCCCTCAACTACGAAATGCCGTTGGATATGGATCAGTTAACGCAGATCCACATCAAATACGGAAATCAGGGGTCGGTCCAGAAACAACTCGTCGAAACGATCACGAACAAGTGCGTGTATATGACGGGACCCCTCATGTCCTCAAAGGAATCCTACGCGGAGAAGCGGACCAGTCTCATCCTCTACATTGAGGACCAAATCCAAGGCGGCGTTTACAAGACGACGCAGAAGGAAACGAAGACCCGGGACCCCATCACCAACGCGGAAAAAACGGTGACGGTCGTGGAGATCGTGAAAGACGCAAGCGGGAACCCGGCCCGACAGGAGGACGCAGTCCTGCGCAGCTACGGGATTAAAACCTCCAACTTCGCGGTGACCAGCCTCCCGTACGACGACGTGGTGGAACAACAGATCAAGCAACAGCAGGAACTGACGATGAAGGTCCAAACCGCCGTGGCCTCCGCCAAGGAGGCGGAACAGCGGGCCATCACCGTGGCGAAGGAAGGCGAGGCGAACGCGGCCGCGGCGAAGTGGGCGCAGGAAGTCATTAAAGCCCAGGCCGTCACGCTGGCGCAACAACAATATGAAGTGTCCACCTTGGAGGCGAAATCAGCGGAGCAGAAGAAACGCGCCGAAATCCTCCTCGGCGAAGGCGAAGCCACCCGGAAGCGGCTGGTGATGCAGGCCGACGGCGCCCTGGAAAAGAAACTGGTGGCGTACGTGGAGACGCAGAAAGTGTGGGCGGAAGCCATGGCGAGGATGTCCCAGCCCGTCGTGCCCGGCATCATGCTCGGCGGGGGTGAAGGGAAATCCGGGAACGCGGTCACCCAGATGATGGAGATTATTGGGGTGAAAGCCGCGCGGGACCTTCAAATGGAAATCAAAGCGCAGAAATAACCGCCCGCCCCCGGGAGTCCGCGAACCCTTATGGCACAGGCGGAGGATTTCATCAACGAGTTTTTCTTTGTCGTCCTCCATAAGTGTGTACCGGTCGTCCATGGTGAAACGGTAGGAAGAAATGGAGCCGAGTACAAGTAAATCTTGTGATTACGAATTAAGTTGGCGGGGCGGCGGCGAGCCGGGGCGCCGGGGGTAAGGGGGCGACGACCGGTTTCAGGAGAGACCGGCCCGTCTGCCGGTCGAAGAGGTGCATCCGCTCAAGGTTGAAAACGAGTTCCATCTGTTTTCCCGCCTCGGCTTTGACATAGGCGGGCACGCGGACGACGAAGTCCACCGATCCGGCCTTGAGATAAAGATAAATTTCGGAACCCATGGGTTCCACCACGTCGACGACGGCTTTGACGCTGGAGCCCTCGGGAACGGGGTAATTGTAAAAGAGCCGGTCGTAAAGATCCTCAGGGCGTATGCCGAAGTCCAACTCGGACCCGACGAACGGTTTCACTTGGTCGGCCAGGAGTTTCGGAACGGGAAGGGTGAAAGAGGGGTGGCGCAGGAGGAGGCCCACCTTTCCCTCCTCCACGGCAACGGGAAAGAAGTTCATGGGCGGGTTCCCAATGAAACCGGCCACGAATTTGTTGACCGGGTGCTGATAAACTTCGAGCGGGGGCGCGACCTGCTGAACGATGCCGTCCTTCATCACGCAAATCCGGTCCCCCATGGTCATGGCTTCCACCTGGTCATGGGTGACATAGATGATGGTGGTTTGAAGGCGTTCGTGGAGCTTTGAAATCTCGAGTCGCATCTGCACGCGGAGTTTCGCGTCCAGATTGGACAGGGGCTCGTCGAACAGAAACACCTGGGGTTTGCGCACGATGGCCCGACCGACCGCCACGCGCTGGCGCTGGCCGCCCGACAGGGCGCGGGGTTTCCGGTCCAAGTAGGAGCCGAGCGTTAGAATTTCCGCCGCTTCCCGGACGCGCTGGTCGATTTCCGCGCGTGGGAAACGCCGCAATTTCAATCCGAAAGCCATGTTATCGTAAACCGACATGTGCGGATAAAGGGCGTAATTTTGGAACACCATGGCAATGTCCCGGTCTTTGGGGCGGATGTGGTTGACCAGGCGGCCGTTGATGTGGATTTCCCCGGAAGTGATTTCTTCGAGGCCTGCGATCATGCGCAAGGTCGTTGACTTTCCGCAACCGGAAGGGCCTACCAGGATGAAAAATTCCTTGTCGGGGATTTCCAAGGAAACATTTTTGACGATTTGGTGGTCGCCAAAGCTTTTTGAAAGGTTGTTCAGAACAACGCGCGCCATGCCTTCGGGACTCCTCGAAAACGTTGAACCGTTATTCTATCAACTTTCCAGACCGGACGAGAACCCGTGATGGGATCGTGATGGGATCGACACGCCCTGTTGACATTGACATGGCCCGTACGGGATTCGAACCCGTGATCGTTTTGACACACTCTGTTAACATTGACATGGCCCGTACGGGATTCGAACCCGTGATCGTTTTGACACACTCTGTTAACATTGACATGGCCCGTACGGGATTCGAACCCGTGATCGTTTTGACACACTCTGTTAACATTGACATGGCCCGTACGGGATTCGAACCCGTGATCTCCGCCTTGAGAGGGCGGCGTCCTGGGCCGCTAGACGAACGGGCCCCGTCAATGCGAACAATTGATGTGTCAAAACCCTGCCCCTATTCGGGGCGCGCAAAACGGGTGCCACTGGCACCCTGCGCCCTTGAGAGGGCGGCGTCCTGGGCCGCTAGACGAACGGGCCCTGTCAATGCCAACAAAGGCGGTGTCGGAAGAACACGATGAAAAGAGACGCCGAAAAGCAAAAGGAGCGCCGGGCGGCGCCCCGCAGCGGACTTGATTATAACGGTCCCCGAGGGGCTGTGTCAAACACGGGGGGTGACAAAGGCCTTCTTTTCAAGATTTAGAGACGCCGGGAAAGGAAGCGCAGGCGGAGGGCCACCAGGACGGCGCCGAAAACGAAAACACCGTAAGCGGTTCTCCCCATAGTCTTCCCGAGCAGGGGAAGGAGCGGGGGAAGGAGCATGACGAAAAGAGTCAGGAACAACACAGCGAACACCAATGTCTGAAGTAGCGTTTTGACGTTAGGGTGTATTTCCACGGAGCGCCTCCTTTAAAAAATGAATGGCCTTCATGGCCCGTTGGGCGAAATCGTCGCCCGACTCGCCAGGGTGAACGGCGAGCGGGCGGCCGAAGACGACCGCCAATCGGGGAAGGCGCCAGGCCCGGTGGGTGTCGTGCAGGTAAACCGGGATCACCGTCGCCCGGGATTTGGCCGCCAGAACGCCGACGCCCCTTTTGGGAGGGCCCAGGACCCCCTGGCGTTGTCGTTTTCCCTCGGGGAAAACGATCAACGCCCCGCCTGCGGCTAGGATTTTTTGCGCGAGGCGGAAGGCCCCCACGTCCCCCTCTTTTCGCCGGATGGGAAAGGCGTTCACTTGCCGGAGCAGCCAGCCGAAGCACGGCGCGCGAAACAGCTCTTCTTTCCCCATGAAATAAATCGGCCGGCGAAGACTCGATCCGACCAGGGAAGGGTCCACGAAAGAAGCGTGGTTGGCCGCCAAAAGGAGAGGTCCCGTTGGCGGAACGTTTTCCAGCCCGAAGACGCGCGCCCGCCAAAGGACACGAAACAGAATTCGGAAAAAGCATTTTCCCATTCCGTAGAGAGTCCGACGCAGGACCCCCCGCCATCCTTCGGGATCCAGGACGAAGTCTTGCGCCGGCCCCGGAGGGGATTCCATCACTCCGCTGGTCCCGCCCCCGGGCGGCGCGCGCGGGCGCGGGCCCGATCGGCGGTTTGACGAAGAGAACGGAGCATCCGCCGGCGCGTTTCGGCCACGGAACAGCCCGTGGTGTCGAGCACGATGGCGTCGGCGGCGGCGCGGAGGGGAGACATCGTCCGGCCGCGGTCCCGCCTGTCCCGTTCCCGGATGGCCCGCGCGATCGCGGCGCGGTCGGCGCGTTCCCCCTTTTTCCGGATTTCTCTCCAACGCCGGTTCGCGCGCTCCTCCGGAGACGCGTCTAGAAAAAACTTGAGGTCGGCGCGGGGGAAGACGACCGTGCCGATGTCCCGCCCCTCCATGACGACCCCGCCGCCGCGTCCCATTTGCCGCTGACGGCGCACGAGCAGCCGGCGGACGGCGGGCCGCGCAGCGATGGCGCTGGCGGCGCCGGTGACCTCGGGCGTGCGGATGTGCGCCGCGACGTCCACCCCGTTCACCCGGACCCCGCCCTTGGAAAAATCAAACGTGGTCCGGGCCAACAGGCCGGAGAGCGCCCGGGAGGACGACGCGTCAACGCCGGCCCGGAGGGTCGCCCAGGCGGCCGCGCGATACATCGCGCCGGTGTCGACGTGGCGGTAGCCGAGGGCCTTGGCCAGCCCCTGCGCGGCTGTGGATTTCCCGGCCCCGGCGGGACCGTCCACCGTCAAGACCCAACGTCGGGGGAAGGGGAATCGCGGCATGTCAGGACTGGACGCGGAGCTTTTCGAATTCCCGCCAAAACGTCGGGAAGGAGATGTCGACGCAATCGGCGTCCTGAATTTGGGTTTCGCCCCGCGCGATGAGGCCCGCCACCGCGAAGGTCATGGCCAGGCGGTGGTCGCCGGCGGACTCCACGGTCGCGCCGACCAGCGGCGTCGGCCCGGTGATGCGGAGGCCGTCGGGCAATTCCTCAACGCGGGCGCCGAGGGCGTTGAGGCCCCGGGCGACCTGGGCGAGGCGGTCGGATTCTTTGATCCGCAATTCGGCGGCGCCGCAGATTTCCGTCGTGCCGGCGGCTTGCGTGGCCGCGAGGGCCAAAATGGGGACTTCGTCGATCAGGCGGGAAAGAATTTCATCGCCGAAGTGGACGGCTTTCAAGGCCGCCGGCCGCACCAGGATATCGGCCAGCGGCTCGCCCGCCATCGTGCGGACGTCCTCCATTTTGAGGGAAGCGCCCATCTTTCCCAGGATTTCCAAAATACCGTCGCGGGTGGGATTGACGTTGACGTTGCGGAGCATCAATTCGGACCCCGGCGCGAGGAGGGCGGCGACGATGAAAAAAGCCGCGCTCGAAATATCGGAGGGGATCACCCATTCCTGGGGCTTCAGGGACTGGCCGCCCTGGACCGCCACGCGCCGGGCGTCCACGGTAAGCTTGACGCCCGCCGCGGCCATCATGCGCTCCATGTGATCGCGGGAACGCTGCGGTTCTTCGTAGGAGGTGACCCCTTCCGCGTAGAGGCCGGCCAGGAGCAGGCAGGATTTGACCTGGGCGCTGGCCACCGGGCTCTTCCAATCAATGCCGCGGAGGGGCCGGCGGCCGTGAATGCGGAGCGGCGCGAAGCGGCCGTCCCGGGCGGTGATGTCGGCGCCCATGCCCCGCAGGGGTTCCACCACCCGCTCCATGGGGCGGGACGAGAGGCTTTTGTCCCCCATCAGCTTGGTCGCGAAGGGTTGTCCCGCCAGAACGCCCAAGATCAGCCGGATGGTCGTGCCCGAGTTGCCGCAATACAGGTGGTCCGCCGACGGCTCCGTGAGGCCGTAGAGGCCGCGGCCGACGACGATCCACTCCCCCCGCTTGTCGATCTCGATGCTGATCCCCAAGGACCGGAAGGCTTCGGCCGTTCGCTCGCAATCGTCGGCTTCCAGGGGGTGGACGATGCGGGAAGTCCCCTGGGCCAGCGCGGACAGGATCACCGCCCGGTGGGTGATGGATTTGTCCGGCGGCGGCCGGCTTTCGCCCCGCAGGGCGCCCCCGGGGACGACGACGCGGCTGGAGGTGGAAATGGTCATGGGCGGGGCCCTCGAAAAGCGGCGTTGAGCTTTTGCGCCTCGCGGAGCGCCGCCAGGGGCCATCGACGGGCGGCGAGGCCGGAAAAAACACGTTGAAAAAGCGCCGCAGCCTCGCGCAGGGGAGCGGCGTTCAATGAGAAAATTCCGCGCCAAAGCTTGGGATCGGCCCCGGCAACGCGCGTGGCGTCCCGAAAACTTCCCGCGGCGAGGGCGTACAGGATCTCTTGGCTGGACGCGCCGGAACATCGCCGCCCGGCGGCCAAGACGAGGGCGTCGGCGATCAAGTGGGGCAGATGGCTGATGAGCGCCACGGCCCGGTCGTGCGCGTCGGGATCGAGCGAAAGGACCCGGGCCCCCAAGCCCCGCCAGAAATGCTCCGCGCGCCGCCGCGCCGCGGCCGGGGTGTGTCCCGTGGGCGTCAGGGCGCAGACGGCCCCGCGATAGAGGTCGGCCCGGGCGTTCTCCACGCCCGTTTTTTCAGAGCCGGCCATGGGGTGGGCGCCGATGAACGCGGGTCCGGTGGCGCCGGAAAAAAGTTTTTCCATGCCCCTCACCACCGGACCCTTCACGCTTCCCACGTCCATGACGAGCGCGGACGGGGGGATCCAGCGCCGACACCGCCGCGCGAGGGGGACGATTTGATCGACGGGAGCGCAGAAAACGACGACATCGGCATGGCTCAACGCCCGGGCGGGGTCCGTCGTTCCTTCGTGGATGGCGCCGCGCCGCCGGGCGCGGTTCACGGCCGATCGCCGGCGGGACAACCCGACGACACGCCAACCGCCGCGACGTCGGAGGGCGAGGCCCAGGGAGCCGCCCATGAGCCCGACGCCCACGATGACAATTTTTGATTTTTGATTTTTGCTTTTGAGTTTCATGTGAACGCTGGAGCGGCTTAAATCAAAAAATTCACAATGTCCGTCCAACAGCTTCGGCGATCAGCCGCAAATCCTTGACGATTTGGTGCATCTGGTGGGGCAGGAGGGCCTGGTGACCGTCGGACAGGGCCGCCGAGGGGTTCGGATGGCATTCAATGATGACGCCGTCGGCGCCCGCCGCCACGGCGGCCCGCGCCATGGGCACGATGTAGTCCCGCACGCCGACGCCGTGGGACGGATCAACGATGACGGGCAAGTGCGTGTGGTGTTTAAGGACGGGGATGGCGTTCAGGTCCAGGGTGAAGCGGGTGGCCGTTTCGTAGGTCCGGATGCCGCGCTCGCAAAGCATGATCTGGGTGTTGCCCTTGGCGGCGATGTATTCCGCCGCCATCAGCCATTCCTCGATGGTCGTGGCCATGCCGCGCTTCAGCATCACGGGTTTCCGCGTGCGCCCCACCTCGCGAAGCAGGTCGAAGTTCTGCGCGTTGCGCGCCCCGATCTGTAAAATATCGGCGTACTGCTCCACCAGGTCCACCTGGCGGGTGTCCATGACTTCCGTGATGACGGGAAGGCCCGTGGATTTTCGGACGTCGGCCAGCATTTTAAGGGCCGCTTCACCCAGGCCTTGAAAGGCGTAGGGGGAGGACCGGGGTTTGAAGGCGCCCCCGCGCAGAATCTGGACGCCGGCGCGCTTCAACTCCCGGCCGGTGGCCGCGAGGTTTTCCCTCGTGTCGACGGAGCAGGGGCCGGCCATGACCACGACGGTCTTGCCGCCGATCTTCACGCCTCCCACGTCGATGACCGTGTCCGATTTCTTGAATTCGCGGCTCACCAACTTGTAGGGGCGGGAGATGGGGGTGACCATCTCCACCTGGGGCATGGACTCGAAGGTGTCCCGGTGGGTGATGGCTTTGTTGCCCTCGCCGATCACGCCGATGACGATGCGCTCCGCCCCATGGGAGAGTTGGGCGGTGAAGCCGAGTTTCTTGATGCGGGCGACGACTTCCTGGACTTCCTTTTTCCTCGCGCCGCTCTTCAGGGTGACGATCATAGGAGTTTCCTCGCTTGGGAAAAGGCCTTCAGGAAGACGCGGTTCTCCTCGGGACGGCCGATGGTGACCCGGATGTGCTCGGGCAGGCCGTATTCGTCCATGGCGCGGACGATCACGCCCTGGCGGAGAAGCGCCTCGAAGACTTCGTCGCCTCGGTGAGGGGCGACGTGGAGCAGTAAAAAATTGGCGGCGGAAGGGACCGTGGCGACGCCCAGCGCTTTGAGGGCCCGCTCCAGGTTCCGCTTCTCGCGGGCGATGAGCGCGGTGGAGCGCCGAAGATGCGCGAGGTCCCCCAACGCGGCCGCGCCGGCGGCCTGGGCGGGGAGGGAAATGTTGAAAGGCGGGCGGACGCGCTCCAAAGTTTCAACGACGGGCTCCGAGGCGACGCCATAGCCCAGGCGAAGTCCGGCCAGCCCGTGGGCCTTGGAGAAGGTGCGCAGAACGACCAGGTTCCTCCCGGCTTTAAAAAATTTCAGCGCGTCCGGGTAATCACGCCGGGCGGCGCGGGCGAACTCAAAATAGGCCTCGTCGATGACCGGGACCACGCGCGCGGGGAGGGTGATCAGGAGTTCCTCCAATTGGTCGCGCGTGTTGTAGGTCCCGGTGGGGTTGTTGGGGTTCGCGATGAAAAGAAATTTCGTGCGGGGCGTCACCGCCGCGGCCATGGCCTCCAGGTCGTGGGTGAGGCCCCGCATGGGAACGCTCACCACCCGCGCTCCCATGAGTTCCCCCGCCATGCGGTAGCGGATGAACGCGTGCTCGGAGACCACGATCTCGTCTCCGCGGTTCAAGTAGGCCTTGGCCAAAAGTTCGATCAACTCGTCCGACCCCGCGCCGACGGTGACCTGCCGGATGGGGACCCCCAATTTTCGGGCGAGGGCCTGGCGAAGCTCTACGTTGAATCCGTCGGGGTAGCGGTGCAACTGGCTCCCGACGCGCGCCAACGCCGCGCGCGCGCGGGGCGACGGCCCCAGGGGATTTTCATTCGAAGCGAGTTTCACCACGCGCCGCAAGCGGTAGAGCCGTTTGACGGCCTCCATGTCCCGGCCCGGCACATAGGGCTCGAACGCCTCCACCTCCCGGCGGGGCGGGAAGGGGGCGGCGGCTTGAAGCGGGGGCGCTTCCACCCTCAGTCTCCCCGGGGGTAGCTGCCGAGCATCTTGAGGAACACGGTTCGGTCCTTGAGCTCTTTCATCACCTTTTGGACGCGCGGTTCCGCGAGGTGGCCGAGGAAGTCGATAAAGAAGACGTACTCCCAGGCCTTCCTTTTGGACGGGCGGGATTCGATCTTGGTGAGGTTCAGACCCGCCTCCTTGAAGGTGCCCAGGAGGTCGTGGAGCGCCCCGACCCGGTCCTTGAGGGACAGGAGGAGGGAGGTCTTGTCCCGCCCCGAGCCCGAGGGGCTGGCGATTTTCTTGCCCAGGACCAAAAAACGGGTGCGGTTGTTCCGGGCGTCCTGGATCGACGGGGCGAGGACCTTGAGGCCGTAGATTTCCGCCGCCAGCGGGCTGGCCACTGCGGCCACGCCCTCATGGAGCGCCGCCTGGGCGGCGGCGTCGGCCGTGGACGCCGCCTCGACCACTGGCACCCCGGTCATGCGGCTTTCCAGCCATCGACGGCACTGGGCCAGGGCCTGCGGGTGGGAATAGATGCTCTTGACCTTCTTGGTGGAGGGGCCGGCCATCAGGCAGTTGTTGATGGGGTCCTGGCGTTCGGCGGCGATCACAAGGTCGGATTCCATGAACATGTCCAGGGTGTGGTTCACCATGCCTTCGGTTGAGTTTTCGATGGGGACGACGCCGTAATCGGCCCGCCCCTTCTCCACGTCGTCAAAAACATCGGCGATGGACTTGGCGGGGGCGTAACGGGCCCTGCGGCCGAAGTGCTTCATGGCCGCCTGGTGGGTGAAGGTGGCCTCGGGGCCGAAATAGGCGATGGACAGGGGTTTTTGCAGCAGGCGGCAGTTGTTCATGACGGCCCCGAAGATTTCCTCCACCCCTTCCGCCGGCAAGGGGCCGGGGTTGGCTTCGGCCAGGCGGTCGAGCACCTGGCGCTCGCGGTTGGCGGCCACGACTTCCTCCCCGCGTTCGGCCTTGACCCGCCCGATCTTTTGGACGATCTTGGCCCTTTCGTTGAGGGCGCGGAGGAGCTGATCGTCGATCTTGTCGACGTCGGTGCGCAGTTTTTCGAGCCGTTTGTCCAAAATCAACTCCTATCGCGCGCCGAGAGCCAGAAGCGCGGCCTGTCTTTCGTCCGTCCTGTCCCGACGGTAAGAATAAAACCGGGGATCGCAGGCGGTGCACCACGGCGCCGCAGAAAAGCGCGTCACCCCCGCCCGGCGGGCCTCCGCCCGGAGCGCGGCGGCCAGATCCAGCCGGAATTTCCCGGGTTTCCCGATCGAAGGCCGGAGGACGCGGCCGCCGGGTTTGAAAAACCGGGAGACGTCGGCCCCCACTTCGTAGCAACACTCCCGGATGCGCGGCCCCAAAGTCACCCAAATCCGGGCCGGCCGGCCCCGGCGCCGGGAAAAGAGCCCCAGCGCGCGCGTCAGAATTTTGGCCCGGACGCCGCGCCATCCCGCGTGCAGGAGGGCGATGACCCCGCTGTCGGGATCATGCAGGAACACCGGAACGCAATCCGCGGCGAACACCCGGAGGGCGAGGCCCGGACGGTCCGTGAGCAGTCCGTCCGTGGCCGGAAATTCCCGCGGGGCCGACGGCCGGAGGACCGCCCGGATCCGCGCCCCGTGCACCTGCCGTCCGCCCGCCCAGAGATCTTCGGAAAGTCCCAGGCGGCGAAGCGCCGCGGCAAAACGCCGCGGGTCTTTCATGTCGCCCTGGGCGCGCCCCGAGACGACGACGCAGAGATCAAAGCGCTTTTCCCATGCGGTTTGCCGGGCCCACCCCGCGCGCCAGAGCCAACCCGGCGCGGCGAATGTCCTACGGCTGGAGATGGGAATCGCCCGCCCCGGCCTCGATACCGCGCAAGGCCAACATGAATTCCTCGGGGTTCGACGCCGCGGCCAGGGCATCCTCAAGTTTCACTTGGCTGTAGATGTTGACGCGGAAGCGCCCCCCCTTGCTCATGGAAAAAGCAAGATCGATTTCGCTGCGTTCCTCAAAAAGGGAACGCCGGTTTTCCCCCATGATGAAGTGGGCCAACTCCCGGGTCTGATCAGCGGTCATGGGCTGGCCCATTTCCGCGGGTTCCAGTTCCCCGTTGATGCGCGGCATGGGGACGAAATTCGGCCCGATGTGGACGTCCGACGCCTTTCGGGTGGAGACCTCCGTCATCAAGGACTGCAACAGTTGGCGCACGTCCTGCGGGGTGTCCTCCATCAGGTTAATTTCCGGAGCTTGCGGCGCAGGTAGGCCGGCCGGCGAAGGTCGTCGGCGGCCACGGGGAGCTCCAGAGGCGCCGGGGCGCGGGAGGCCGGCCGGCGCGCGTCCGCGCCGTCCCGGCCGACGCGCCGGACCACGGTCGTGCGGCGGGCCGGCGGGAACCCCGTGGCGATGACGGTGACGAGGAAGCGGTCTTCCAGCCCGTCGTCGAACACCTGCCCGTAAAAGACGTGGGCGTTGGGCGAGGCGGCGTTTTTGATGTAGTCCATGGCGCTTTTCACTTCGTGGAGCGTGATGGATTTGTTGCCGCCGATATTGACCAGAAGGCCCTTCGCTCCGTCGATGGAGAGGTTCTCCAGCAACGGGGAATGGATGGCTTTCTTCGCGGCTTCGACCGCGCGGTTGAGCCCACGGGCCTCGCCCATGCCCATAAGGGCTTCCCCCGCGCCGGACATGATGCTGCGCACGTCGGCGAAGTCCACGTTGATGAGTCCGTGCCGGGTGATCACGTCGGTGATGGCCTGCACCGCCTGACGGAGCACGTTGTCGGCCACCCGGAAGGCCTCCAGCGACGTGGTCGTTTCATCGATGATCTCAAAGAGACGGTCGTTGGGGATGGCCAGGAGCGTGTCCACGTGGGGGCGCATTTCCTCGATGCCGGCGTCCGCCTGATTTTTTCTCACCAGCCCCTCGAAGTCGAAGGGGCGCGTCACCACCCCAACAACGAGCGGTTTCGGATCCAGGCTCTTGGCGATCTGCGCCACCAAAGGCGCGGAGCCGGTGCCGGTCCCTCCGCCCATGCCCGCGGTCAGGAAAACCATGTCGGATCCGGTCAGGATTTCCACCAGGCGGTCCCGGCTCTCCTCGGTAGCCTGGCGTCCGAGGGCCGGATTCCCCCCCACGCCGAGCCCCTTGGTGATTGTTTCGCCCAACTGCAGGCGCACGGGGGCCGAATTCCGCCGGAGCGCTTGGGAATCGGTGTTGGCGGCGATGAATTCGACATGGGAGAGGCCGGCTTCGATCATGCGGTTCACCGCGTTGCCGCCGGCGCCGCCCAAGCCGACCACTTTGATGGTGGCCGGCTGTTCGTTGAATTCCTGGGTGAAACGGATTTGCACCATGAAGGGTTAAAAGAAATCTTCGACGAAGGATTTGAGCCGCTGGCTCAATCCCGCTTTGCGCGCGGCCCGGCGGCTGCGGGACCAGTCTCCGCCGTGGCGGTAGGTGACGAGGCCGAGAGCGGTGGCGTAGCCGGGGTGGCCGAGGATGTCCGGGGGGCCCTGGATGCCCTGGGGAAGGCCGATGCGCACCGGCAAATCCAAAATTTGTTCCGCGGCCCCGGCCAGCCCCTGGAGCTGCGCGCCGCCGCCCGTCAAGATGACGCCGCCGCCCGCCACGTGGTCGGCGTAATTGGACCGCTGCAGTTCTTCGAGGATCAACGTGAAGATCTCCTCGACGCGGGGGGCAATGTATTCGAAGAGGGCCTGCCGCTTGACGCGCCGCGCCGTGCGCCCGTCGACGCTCGTGTATTCGATTTCCTCCTCGAGGTTGCCGTCGGCCAATTGGCGGCTGGCCGCGCCGAACCGTTCCTTCACCTTGTGGGCCTGGGAAAGCGTGGTGCGGAGCGCGTGCGACAGGTCGTGGCTGATGGCGTCGGCGCCGAGGGCCAGTTCCTTGGTGAACCGTACGCTGTTCTCAGCGTAGACGGCCAGGCCGGTCGTCTGCCCCCCCAGGTCGATCAGCAGGCAGCCGAGCCCTTTTTCCTCGGCGGTGACCACGGTGTCGCCCACGGCCAAGAGGCCGTAGATCGGCTCCTCCACCTCGAAGCCCGCCCGGGCGATGGCTTTCCACACGTTGTTCAAATGGCTTTGACCGGCGGTGACGATGTGCACGTCGACTTCCAGAAGACTCGCCTCCATACCGACGGGGTTCGGCACGCCGCTTTGGCGGTCGAGGATGAAGTCCTGGGGGATGACGTGGACGATTTCCCGGTCGGGCGAAATGGGGACCGCCTTGGTGTTTTCCACCACCTGGTCGCGGTCGGCGGCGGTGATTTCCTTGTCCGTGCGGGCGATGTTCATGGCGCCGTGGTGGTTGAAGGTTTGGATGTGCGCGCCGCGGACGCCGATGAGGACGCGCCGGGTGGCGCCGGCCAGGCCCGCCATCTCCTCCGCGGCCTCGACGGCGCGGGTGACGGAGCGGGCGGTCTCATCAATGTTGATCACGACGCCGCCCTTCAGGCCCAGACAGGGTTGGCGCGCCGCGCCCAGGGCCTCGGGCGTCTCGGCGTCAGGGTCCTGTTGGGCGACGACGGCGACCACCTGGCCGCTGCCGATATCAAGGCCGGTGATGAGGTCGGGCTTTGGCACGTTTCTCCTTCCCGCGAGGGGCGGGGACCGGGGGCGTCTCCATGGGTTTGGCCACCACCCAGCGGTCGTCTACAAAGCGGATGTACGCGTAACCGGCCGCGCCTTCGGGAGCGTTCAAGACCCGCGCGAGGCGCCGGGCCTTGGCGGCGGTGACCGCATTCTCCGCGTCCGGCGGTCCCCAATAGACGGGGGCGCCCCCGGCCAGCGTCAGGACCATCTCCCCGTCGGAAGACATTTTAATTTTGTTGAGGCCGTCCGTCCAGCGTTCTTTGGCGGCCGTGAGCGCCGCCAGGAACCGGAGGGCGCGGGCGGCGGCCTCCGGTTCCGCCGGTCCGTCGAAGAGGGGCAGCCCCTCGCCGGCGTCGGACAGCGGAAAAAAACAGCCGTCGGCGTCGACGCCCCGCCAGGTTCCCCCGCCGGCCTCGGCCAGAGGCCTCGACGCCTGGGGCGGCAGAGCCGCTGATGCGGGAATCCGGGCCAGGGCTCGACGGGGGGTAGCGGTCACGCGCACCGTCCGGTCCCATCCGCGCCGGACGCGCACCTGGGCCAGGGACGGAAACTCCGACAGGAGCCGCCGTTCCCAGCGACGGGTGGAGAACCGGAGCAGAGGGTCCCCCGGCCGCAAGAGAAAGGCCTCCCGAAACGTCTTCGGCACCGGCGATTCAAAGACCACCTCCCGAATCAGCGGGCCCGACATCCGCGTCCAGGCCCAATGGGCTCCGCCGGCCAGAGCCGCCGCCGAGCCGACGAAGACGGCAAGCCGGGTCCCGGCGCGGAAGGCGTCGGTCAGGGTCCGCCAACGGTAGACGGCGTGGCTTTGGCGGAAGGCGACCCTTATTTTTTTTCGACGACGGGGGTTCAATCGTCCTGGAGGGCCAGGCCAAGGATCCGCAAAACCAAGGCGTCGAAACCCATCCCCGCGGCACGGGCGGCGTCGGGCAAGAGCGAAGCGGCGGTCATCCCCGGAATTGTGTTGAGTTCAAGCACGACGGGCCGGCCGCGCGGGCCGACGATCAAGTCCACCCGGCTGACGTGGCGGCAGCCGAGCGCGCGGTGGGCGGCCAGCGCCAAACGCTGGGCCTCCCGTCGGACGCGGTCCGGGATCCGGGCCGGCGCCACGTGGCGGGAACCGCCGGGCGCGTACTTGGAGTGAAAATCGTAAAAGGCGTGCTGGGGAATGATTTCGACCACGGGGAGGGCGCGGTCGTTCAAGACGCCGACCGTGATCTCGGCGCCGGGAACGAAAGCTTCCACGAGGGCTTCGGGTTCGAAGGCCCAGGCCCCCTTGAGCGCTGCGGACAGGTCGGCGCGCCGGCGGACCACCGTCACCCCGACGGCCGAGCCCTGGCTCGCGGGTTTCACGACCCAGGGAGCGGGGAACGGCACGCGTCGCGCGTCGCGGGGGCGAAGGACCGCTCCGCGCGGCGTGGGAATGTTGGCCGATTCAAAAATTCGTTTCGCGGAGGGCTTGTGCATGGCCATCGCGCTCGCGAGGACCCCCGATCCGGTGTAGGGAATTTTCAGGACGTCGAGAAGCCCCTGGAGGCGTCCGTCTTCGCCGAAGGGCCCGTGGGTGGCGAGGAACGCCAAATCGACACGGTGCCGGCGAAGGGCCCGGGCGATGTCCGGCGTGACGTCCAACGCGCGGTGGGAAAGGCCGAGCCGCCGCAGGGCGACCGACACGGCCCGGCCGCTCTGGAGCGAGATCTCACGCTCGGCGGACCAGCCCCCCATCAGGACGGCGATGCGACGCCGGCGCAAAGCGGCTGGGATCATCCCCGTGCCCAAGACATCCTCGGACAGGGCAGTCTATTCACCGACGGGCCAAACTTCCAACTCGAGAGAAACGCCGAACTTCTCCCGCACGGACTTTTGGATGGAGGCGATGAGCGCATGGACGTCGGCGGCGGTGGCGTGGTCGATGTTTTCGATGAAATTGGCATGTTTGCTGGACACCTGGGCGCCGCCGGCGCGGAGCCCTTTGAGTCCCGCCGCTTCGATGAGCCGCGCCGCGTGGTCGCCCGGCGGGTTCTTGAAAACGGAGCCGCAATTCTTGGTGCCGAGGGGCTGGCGTTCCGCGCGCCGTTTCAGCTGTTTGTCGACGGAAGCGAGGATATCATTTCTGTTCCCGGGCCGCAATTTGAGAGTGGCCGAAAGCACCAGGGACCCGGCGAGATTGGAGCGGCGATAGCGGAAATCCAAATCCCGGCGGGCCACCGTTCGACGGCGGCCGTCCGCGTCCAGGACGTCCACCCGCTCGACCCACCGGCCGATGTCCCCCTCCGGCGTGCCGGCGTTGGTCATGAGCCCTCCCCCGACGGTGCCGGGGATTCCCGCGAAGGGCTCCGCTCCGGTCAAACCCTGTTCGGCGGCGGCCCGGGCCAGTTGGGGCAGGAGCGCGCCGGCTCCCGCCGTGACCGTATCCCCGTTGAAGGAGATCGCTTCGAATACCCCCCGCAAACGGGCGACGACGCCGCGAAGGCCTTTGTCGCCGACCAGCAGGTTGGACCCCTGGCCGATGAGGGTAAGCGGCAATTGGTGGTCCCTCGCCCAGTCGGAAAGGGTTTGAAGTTCCCCGGCGTTTTTCACTTCGACGTAGTAGTCGGCCGGCCCGCCGATCCCCCAGGTGGTGTGGCGGGAGAGGGGTTCGCCGGCCTTGGCGGCGGGGATCCGGCGATGAAGGTCGGTGAAGAGGGGGTCGGGGGGGGCCGAAGTCACGCGGGACGAGCGACCCCCTGCAGGAGCCGCTCCCCCCACTTCCAGACGTCGCCCGCGCCGAGGGTCAGCACCACGTCGCCGGGTTTGACCAGGTTGCGCAGGCGGGTTTCGCCGTCGGCCGCGGGAAGGCGTTGGACGGAGAGCCCGGCGCGGGTTATTTTTGCGGCCAACCAATCGCTCGTCACTCCGTCGATGGGTTTTTCGCCGGCGGGATAAATGTCCAGAAGGCCGAGGACGTCGGCGCGCGCGAAACAGGCCGTGAAGGCCTCGGCCAACAGTTTCGTTCGGCTGTAACGGTGCGGTTGGAAAAGCACGACGACGCGGCGCTCCGGGAAGCGTTGGCGAAGGGCCTCCAGCGTGGCCTTGATTTCCGTGGGGTGATGGCCGTAGTCGTCGATGACGGTGACGCCTTCGGCCTCCCCTTTCAGTTCCATGCGCCGGGTGACGCCCTGAAAGCCCGCCAGGGCTTCGGCGATGACGGGGAAGGGGACGCCCAATTCCAGTCCCACCGCCACGGCGGCCAAGGCGTTCATGACGTTGTGCCGTCCGGTGACGGGCCAACGGAAGGGGCCCAGTTTCTCCGTGCCCCGCCGGACGGTGAACGCGGTGCCCGTCGGGGCGGCGCGGACGTCTTCGGCGCGCAGGCGGGCGTCCGGCGTGAGTCCATAGGTGATGACCGGCCGGCGGATCAAAGGCAGGAGGCGCCGCGCGCCGGCGTCGTCCAACCCGAGGAGGACCGCGCCGTAGAAGGGGACTTTGTTGGCGAATTGCTCGAACCCTTCCCGCAAGCGGTCCAACGTGCCCCAATAATCCAGATGGTCGTCATCGATGTTGGTGACGACGGCGAAGGTGGGCGACAATTTCAAAAAAGACCCGTCGGATTCATCCGCTTCGGCCACGAGGTAATCTCCCCGGCCGACGCGGGCGCCGGTCCCAATGTTGTGCATCCGTCCGCCGACGATCACCGTGGGGTCGAGCCCGCCGGCCTGGAGGACAAGCGAAATCAGGGAGGTGGTGGTGGTTTTTCCATGAGTGCCGGCCACGACAACGGTGTATTTCAGCCGGCCCAGTTCCGCCAGCATTTCCACGCGGGGAATCACGGGGACGTTCCGCTTCCGGGCCTCGAGCACTTCGGGGTTGTCCGCCGCGACCGCGGTGGAGGTCACGACCACATGCGCGCCTTCGACCTGGGAGGCTTGGTGCCCCAGGCACACCCGGGCGCCCAACATTTTTAAGCGCCGGAGAACGTCGGAATCTTTTTGGTCGCTGCCGGAGACAACGTGGCCCAGCGTCAAGAGGACTTCCGCGATGCCGCTCATGCCGGCCCCGCCGATTCCGACAAAATGGATGTGTTGTATGCGTTCAAACATTTTTTTAGTGTCTCAGGATCAGACGATAATCAGGATGGTACCACATTTTTTCAGTAACCTATAAATGGGAAAATCTTCTCCGGAAATTCCCCCGCCGGGGATTCCCAGTTCGTCATTCCTCCATGTTTTTAGCGGGAATGGCGATTCAGGTTGGAAATTTCTGGGGTTGGGGAAGGCCGGTCAGGAGGCGACGTGCAGGATCGCGAACTTTAAATATTCCGTTTCCGGCATGGCGGGGCGGACGGGGTGGTCGGGGCCCGCGCCGCCCGTGTGAACCACGACGGCGTGCCGGCCGGACTCGTGGATGGCCCGGGACAGGATTTGGCGGAATTCCTCCCGGTCGACGTGCTGGGAACAGCTGGAAGTGGCCAGGAACCCGCCCCCCGTCACCCGCCGCAACCCCAGGGCGTTCATGCGAACGTAGGCCCGGAGGGCCTCCGGGAGGTTTTTTTTGGACGAAGCGAAGCGCGGCGGATCAAGAACGACGAGGCCGAAGGTCTCTTTTGTCCGAGCCAGGAAATCAAGTGCCTCGGCTTTTTGAAAGGTCAGGCGTTGCGCGAAGCCGTTTCGCTCCGCGATGGAGGTCGCCAGTTCAAGCGCTGGGGTGGATTCGTCGATCCCGGTGACCCGCGTTGCGCCGGCCTTGGCGCACCAGAGGCCGAAACCGCCGGTGTGGCAAAACACGTCCAACACGGTTTTCCCCGGGGAAAGCGCGGCCACGGCGGCTCGGTTGGCCCGCTGATCGAAGAAAAATCCCGTCTTTTGCCCCTCCAGAAGATCCGCGGCCATGTCAAGCCCGTCCGTCTTGAACCAATGGGGCTTATCAACCGCTCCCTGGAGGACCTTGACTTCCTCCGGCAGCCGCTCTAATTTTCGTGTCGCGGCGTCGTTCTTGAGGACGATGGCTTTCCAGGGGCCGAAGGACGCGACGGCCTCGGCGATTTTCGGAATCAAGCGGTCCATCCCCGCGCAATAGGATTCCAGAACGCAGGCGTCTCCGAAGCGGTCGATGACGAGCCCGGGGAGGTCGTCGGACTCGCCGAACACCCAGCGGTAGGCCCCGTCGGGGAACAGCCCGTCGCGAAGTTCCTTCGCTCGGCGGAGGCGGTTTTGAAAAAAAGCGAGGTCAATGTCCATCGGCCGGCGGTCCAAGAGGCGTCCCGAAATGAGCGAACTCGGGTTGTAGAAGCCGACGCCGAGGAACTCGTGCCGGCCGGTCAAAAAATGAACGAGGGCGCCGGGTTCGATCGCTTCCGGGAAACTTTCGACTTCGTTTGAGAACACCCACGAATGCCCCCGTCGGACGCGCCGGTCCTCGTGCGCCTTTAGAATGACTTGGGGCAACCCGGTGGCGGGGGGAGGGGTCTTGGGTTTGGAAACGGGGACCACGCTCACGGGAGCCCCCAGACGGGGTGCATTTGGGGGATAAGCTTCACCACGGGCAACTTTTGCCGGGCCCAATCCCACCAGGCGGCGATGCGCGCCGGAGGCGGCGGAGCGATTTGAGCCGGCGACGCGGACGGGGCGTCCTGGAGCCGGCATTCCAAATCCAGAATCGGCGTGACGGGCTGGAGCACCAAGGGCGGCGTGGGCGTAAGGCGCTGGAGCAGGTTGACGGTTTCCTCCATCTCCTCGTCGGTGGTTTGGGCGGTCAAAACCAGTTTGGCGAAGGCCTTTTCCCCCGCCAGCCGGAGGAATTCCTCGTGTTCGGCCCAGAAGGAGCGGCCGATGGCCGACGGCAGCTTGATGTCGGCCGCCACCACGTCGATGTCCCCCGCAACGCGGCGGAACAAATGGGGCTGCGTGGCGCTCGTTTCCAGATAGGTCCGGAGGCCCAGGGCTTTGAGACCCGGCAGGAGCGCCTCGAGGAAATCCGTTTGGGCCAGAGGTTCCCCCCCCGTGAGACTCGCCGCCTTGTGCGGCCGCTGGCCCAGGCATTCCCCGACCTTTTTCAGCGTTTCCTGAACCGTCAGACGCGGCGCGCCCTCATCCGTCAGGCTGTCCGCCGTGTCGCAATAGCGGCAACGCCAGGGGCATCCCGCCAGCCGGAGGAAGACGTGCCGTTCGCCCAGGTAAAGTCCTTCGCCCTGGAGCGAGGAAAAAATTTCCGACACGGCGCCGCGGATCTCAACGTGTCCGTTCAAAGGGTTCGGGGAAGGCGTGGCCGCTCGCAGATCTCGCGGCACCTGGCCAGTCGCGGAGCCCCTGACACCTGGTGCGCCAGAGGCGCTGATGCGGGGCGGCAGTGCCGCTGATTCGGGAGAGGGGTCCATGGGTTGATTTCCGTCGGTTAACTCGCGCAGAATACCACATTCGATGAGCGGCGGGGACCTCTCGTTCTAAAAATCGAGCCGAAGGGCCTTGCGTTTGAGGTCACCGTCCGTTTTCAAATGAGATCAGACCCAGTCCCCTTTGAAAAAAAGCCCGATTCAAGAAACCGATTGTCATAACTTTCTATACTTCTTGAAGGGCACAAATCCCGCCTCTCTAAATTTTACGGCTTTCATTGCCGCGAGCGATCACGTGAAAAAGGCCACCGGGAACGACAAGGCGAGGACGGCGAGGCACGGATCAAGGGTGGAAATTTGAGAGACCAAAGTCAACTTAATTGATTAATTGAAAACGTCCCCTATACCCTCGGCCGTTTATTCGACCGCCCGAATTCGATATGATCGGCACGCCGAGCCCCCCATGACGCCTCTCCCCTGGCCCCTCCGCTGCCAACGAAAACTCGCCGACGCCCTGCTGGCCGTCGTGAACGGCTATTTGGATCGCTACACCGGCGGGGAACGCCGCCCCGTCGTGTTCGACGCGGCGGCCGCCGCGCCCGCCCTGGACGGGGTCACCGCCGCCTTCGACGCCATTCGCGCGGAGTTTGAGCGGGTGTACGCCCGACGGGAGGACCTGCCGCGCTACCACGACCTGGACCCCCACCTGTCGCGCATCTCCGAGGGCGAAGACCCGAACAAAAAGTGGCGGGTCTATCTTTTAAACGCCATGGGGGAAATCCCGGCCGCCGCCCGCCGGGAATGCCCCGCGACCCTAGGCGCCCTGGAAAAAGTGCCGGGGGTGTCCCAGGCTTTCTTCTCGATTCTCGATCCGGGAAAATCCGTTCCGCCCCACGCGGGCCCCTTCCGGGGCTATTTGCGTTACCACCTGGGCCTGCGGGTCCCTCGGGAGAATCCCCCCGTCCTCCGCGTGCTCGACCGGAGCCTCCCATGGGAAGAGGGCCGGGCCTTCGTCTTCGACGACTCCTGGGAACACGAAGTGATCAACAGCGCCAGGGAACCCCGGGGGATCCTGATCGTCGACGTTCTCCGGCCGCTGCCGCTGCGCCCGGCCCGGTTCAACGCCTGGTTTGTGCGATCGGTGGTCCGCCGGCTCTACGGCCGCCGTCTGATCAAAAATCTTCGCTGAGCCGCCGCCGGACCCGCGCCCAAACCCCGCCCCGGAGCCGCAGACATGTAAGGCGTGTAAGGGGACGTTTTCAGGAGTAAAGGGGACGGTGGTAAAGCGGGATGACGGGACGGTTTTGAAGGAGAAGCGCCTGGACGATGGAGGTCAAAACGCCGTGGGCGTCTGCGCCGGCATCGGTTCTGTTCTGAAACGATCGGTTGCGTAGGATAACGTGGGGTCGAATGGCGCGCTCCGCGCGATTGTTGTCCAGGGGGAGCGCCCGGAACGTCCAGGAAGGTGAAGATCTGGTCTTTGTGCCTGAGCAGACGCTTGGACAAACGCCGCCACGCTTTGTGGGGATAAACGTCCGTGGCGAAGTCAAAGAGACGGGTTTTAAGGCGCCGGACACGCCGGGCGAAGTGGATTCTGGAAAAGCGGCAGTCGACGCTCGGCCAAACGATCGGCGTCGCCCAGAAGGCACTGGAGCTTTTTTTCGGGTCCTGAAAAATCCGGAGGCGGGTGGTCCCATATACCTCATACACCTATAAAGAACTACCTAAGTTTACCCACCCGCTGATTGTCAAGGGACAGGATTGAACGTATTTTCCGGGGAAGCGCCTTTTTCGGCGCGGTAGCGCCATCCCACGCAGGCCTTGGCCGCCAGGGTGAACAGGGCCAGGAGGGCCAAAAGCGACGCCACGGCGAAGGCGGCGGCGAAGTTGTATTCGTTGTAGAGGATTTCCACGTGCAGGGGAACGGTGTTGGTTTTCCCCCGGATGTGGCCGCTCACCACTGAAACCGCGCCGAATTCCCCCATGGCCCGGGCGTTGCAGAGGATGACGCCGTACAACAACCCCCATTTGATCTTCGGTAAAGTCACCCGCCAAAACATCTGCCAGCCGTTCGCGCCCAGGACCAGCGCCGCCTCCTCCTCTTCCGTTCCCTGGATTTGCATGAGAGGGATCAATTCCCGGGCCACGAAGGGGAAGGTGACGAAGACCGTGGCCAGCACGATGCCGGGAACGGCGAAGAGGATGCGGACCCCGTGGGCCGCCAGCCAGGGGCCCAGCCACCCCTGGGCGCCGAAGAGCAACACGAACACCATCCCGGAAATGACCGGAGACACCGAGAAGGGGATGTCGATCAGCGTGATGAGGAGGTCCTTCCCGCGGAACCGGAACCGGGTCACGGCCCATGCCGCCGCCACCCCGAAAATGAGATTCAGCGGAACGGAAATGGCGGCGGTGAGGAGCGTGAGCCGGACGGCCGCGAGGGCGACGGGCTCCCGAAGCGCCGCGAGATAAATTCCCCATCCCTTGGCGAAGGCGTTGGCGAACACAGCGATCGTGGGGACAAGAAGGAAGAGCGCGAGGAAACCCAGGGCGAGCCCGGTCAACAGCCAGCGGACCAGGGGCGGCTCCGTCATGGACCGCGGGGGCTCAGCCCGGCGGAGAGAGGCAAAACGCGAGGGGGCGTCGGCCATATTATTCCGCCCCCTGGCGCCGCCGGCTCCAGGCCTGCAGAGCGTTGATGCCCAGCACCAGTCCGAAGGAGGCAACAAGCATGACCACGGCCAGGGCCGAAGCGCCCGCGTAATCGTATTGTTCCAATTTCGTCATGATGAGCAGGGGGACGATCTCGGTCTTCAAGGGCATGTTGCCGGAAATGAACACGACGGAACCGTACTCGCCCAAGGCCCGGGCGAAGGCCAGCCCAAACCCCGTCAGGAGGGCCGGAACGAGCGGCGGCAGAAGCACCCGCTTGATGATGTGGAAGCGGGAGGCGCCCAGAGTGACCGCGGCTTCCTCCATGTCCCGTTCCATTTCTTCAATGACCGGCTGGACCGTACGCACTACGAAGGGCAGGCCGATGAAGGTCAAGGCGATCACGATCCCAAAGGGGTTGTAGGCCGCTTTAATGCCAATTTTTTCCAGTGGCGCGCCCAGCCATCCGTGGGGCGCGTAGAGCGCTGTCAGGGCGATGCCCGCCACCGCCGTCGGCAGGGCGAAGGGAAGGTCCACGAGGCCGTCCACCAATCTTTGCCCCGGAAAGCGATAGCGCACGAGGACCCAGGCCACCAAAAAGCCGAACACACCGTTTAAGCCCGCGGCCGCCAGGGCGGCGCCGAAGGTCAACCGAAAAGAGGCGAGGACGCGGGGGGAGGTAACCGTGGCCCACCAATCCGCAGGGGAGAGGCCGGCCGCCTTGGCGAAGAGGGCGGACAAGGGGACCAGTACGATCAGTCCCAGGTAGAAAACGGTGTATCCCAGGGACAGGCCGAAGCCGGGCAGGAGGTGTTTCGATGGTTTTTTCGGAAAGATGGGAGGCCCCTTTCGGCGCTAACGGCCCGGTTCGTAAATCTGGTCGAAAACGCCGCCGTCGCTGAAGTGGGTCTTCTGGGCCCGGGCCCATCCGCCGAAGACTTTGTCAACGGCGATGAGCTTGAGGACGGGAAAGGTTTTCGCGTGGCGGTCCGCCGCGGATTTCAGGGACGGGCGGAAGTGGTGGCGGGCGGCGATCTCCTGGCCCTCCTCGGAATAGAGGAACTTGAGGTATTCCTCCGCTAGGAAGCGCGTGCCGCGCCGGTCGGCGACCTTGTCCACCACCGCCACCGGCGGTTCCGCCAGGATGCTCAGGTCGGGCACGACGATCTCAAACCTGTCCTTGCCCAGTTCATTCACCGCCAAGAACGCTTCGTTCTCCCAGGACAAAAGAACGTCCCCGAGGCCCCGCTCCACGAAGGTCACCGTGGCGCCGCGGGCCCCGGAGTCCAGCACGGGAACGTTCTTCAATAGCTTCGCCACGAACTCCCGGGCCTTGGCGTCCTCATTGCTCCATTTCTTAAGGGCGAAGGCCCAGGCCGCCAGGTAATTCCACCGGGCGCCGCCGGAAGTTTTGGGGTTCGGAGTGATGACGGACACGCCAGGTTTCGTCAGGTCCTCCCAGTCTTTGATGCCCTTGGGATTTCCCTTCCGCACCAGGAACACGATGGTGGAGGTAAAGGGGCAACTGTTGTTCGGAAGGCGTCTTTGCCAATCCGGGGGAACCAAACGGGCCCTTTCGAAAAGGGCGTCCACATCGTAGGCCAAGGCGAGGGTGACGACGTCGGCCTCCAACCCGTCGATCACGGCGCGCGCCTGCTTGCCCGATCCGCCGTGGGACTGGTTGATGGCGACCGTGTCCCCGGTTTTTTGTTTCCAGCGGGCGGCGAAGGCCCGGTTGATGTCCTGGTAAAGTTCCCGGGTGGGGTCGTAGGAGACGTTCAGGAGAACGGCGTCCTCGGCGAGGACGACGGTGGAAAAAAACAACGCCGCCAGCCCCGCTGTCGACCTTTTGAAATGTGGGGTCATCAAAATCCCTTCCGCAAACGCTTGTGACGATACTATAATGACATTCTTGTCAGCGGGGGTGAAACGATGAAAACGAGAACAGCTCTTCTGTCGCTCTTTTTCTTGGCGGGAAACTTTCACGGCGCCTTCGCCGGGCCGTTTGACGCCGGGGCAGATGACGCGTCCGGCCTTGTCTGGAAAGGCCTCTTGGACTTCCGCGGCGTCCGGACGTCCAAGGACCGGAGCGCCCTTTACGACGTGGGCGGTCTTTCGAACCCCGGGCGGAACAAACTTCGCTACGGCGGGAAGGACATCGACGCCAACAACACGGGCGACCGGGCGGCCACTCAATTCGCCGTCCCGCAGGCCGCCTTGGTGCTGGAAGCGCCGGCCGTTCCGGCGACCCGCCTCCATCTGCAGGCGAACTTCGACGCCGATTTTGAAGCCGGCAACGGCTCCGTTGGCTTGATTGAGATTTACACGGAGTCCGAGTGGCGAAAGGGCCCCCAGGCGTTCAAGCTAAAACTCGGGGGCTTCATCCCCCCCGTGTCCTGGGAACATCCGGAAACCGGCTGGAGCACCCGCTACACGCTGACGCCTTCGGCCATCGGCACCTGGGTCGGGGAGGACCTCCGGGCCTTCGGCGCCGAGGGCGCCTGGCAAACCCCCCTCGGACGGGACGGGAGCGCGCGGCTCACGGGCGCAGTTTTTTCCGGCGGAGACCAAAGCGGGTGGGTCCTCCTGGAGCGCGGGTGGGGCCTTCACGATTTCCTTCCCGATTTGAACCTCACCGCCACGCTCCCCAACAACGATGTCTATCGCCCTTTCAAGGAACTCGACGGCCGGCTGGGTTACTACGGCCGCGTTGATTTCTCATTTTCCAAGGACTCCCTGCGGATCGGCGGCGGCCATTGGGACAACAACGGGGATAAAAAAGTGCGGACCCTCGGCTCCCACTTGGACGTCTACCATCCCCAGTTCCAGGACATCGGCGCGAGGGTCCAGGCCGGCCGGCTGACGGTGCTGGCCCAGGGGCTCGTGGGCAGCGTCGAGTCCCTGAGTTTCGCCGAGCGGGACATCCAGGCCTTTTTCGTCCTCGCCGCCTACGATTTCGGACGGCTTTTGGCCGCCGCCCGCGTGGACAAATACAAAGTGGACGACCTCGAGGACGGCACGGCCCTGACGGCCGACCTCACCTGGAATCTGGGGCTGCGCCAGGCCGTCACGGCCGAATACGTGGGCGCCGACACGGACCCGGAGGGGACATCGTCCCTCAAAAGCGAAAAAGACACGTTGATTTCATTGAATTACCGCGTCCGGTTTTAACGCGCGACGTCCCGCTCTGATGATGTCCGCTCCCCCGGCGACCGCTGTCCTTCTCCTCCTGGCCCTCGCGGCGGGGAGCGCGGCCGGCGCTGCGGTGCCCGTCCGCGTTTTGGATACCGACGGGAAACCCGTGCCCGAGGCCGTGGTCTTCGTGTACGACGTCCCCGGTAAGAAGTTCCCCCCGCCCGCCGCCCCCTATATCGTCGACCAAGTCGACAAGGAATTCGTTCCCCATCTCCGGCCCATCCTCGCGGGCGGCCGCGTGCGTTTTCCCAACAAGGACAACATCCACCACCACCTCTACTCCTTCTCCTCCGCCAAGACTTTTGAACTGCCCCTGTATAAAGGGGAGCTCACCAACCCCGTCACCTTCGCGAAAACGGGCGTGGTGAAGCTGGGGTGCAACATCCACGATTGGATGTCGGGGGTGATCCTCGTCCTTCAAAACCCCTATTTCGCCGTCACGGACGCGCAAGGCGCCGCCCGCCTAGACCAGCCCCCGGGCGGCCCGGTGGAGGTGGCGGTGTTCCACGAGCGGCTGAAAGGCCCCGTGGACGCCACGCGACGGGCCCTCCGCGCCGGCGCCAAACCGCCGGCCCCCTGGACCCTCGCCCTCAAACCCCTCATTAAAAAGGCCCGGCCCGCCGTCGAATATTAGCGCCATGTTCATCCCCATCCGCTGGAAGATCCTCGGGGCCTTCCTTCCCCTCCTGGTGGGCCTCCTGGCCGCCAGTCTCTTCCTGGTCCACCGCCACGACAGCCGCCAGTTGGAGGAATCCCTCCAGCGGGAATTGGAAATCACCCGGGACACTTTCTTCTCGTTGCTGGAGAGCCGGGAGAAACAGATCGCCTCGGCCCTGGCGTTGGTCGGCGGGGACTTCGCCTTCAAGAAGGCCGTGTTCACCCACGATCCCGAAACCATCGCCTCAGCCGCCATGAATTTTCAACAGCGCCTGAAGGCCGACGTCTTTTTCGTCACCGACGAAACCGGCCTCCTCCTGGCCGCCACCGATCCTGCGGCGAAACCCGGCGCGGACCTGTCCCCCCTGCCGGTGGTGGCCCGGGCCTTGGAGGGCGAGTCCCAGGCCACGGTGCTCATGCTCGAAGGCCGCACCTTCCAGTTGGCGGCGGCGCCGCTCCTGGCGCCGGACCCCATCGGGGTCCTGGTGGCCGGTTTCCGCATCGACGACGCCGTGGCCCGGGACCTGAAGCGGCTCACCCGGTCCGACGTGTCCTTCGCTTCCTCCGCCGCCCTCGTGGCCTCCACCCTGGGCGAGGCCGATCGCGCGGAACTCCAGGCCGAAAGCCCCCGGCTGGCGCCGGGGAAAACCCGCTTGTTGGGGCCCCGCGGGCGCCGCCAGATCGTGTTGCCGGCGGAACCCTCGCCCCATGTCCGCGTTTATATCCAGAGGCCCTGGGACGACGCGCTGGAACCCCTGCGCCGCCTCCAGCAGGTTCTATTGCTGATCGGCCTCTCGGGCACGGCCCTGGCGCTGGCCGCTGGGGTCCTCCTCTCCTCGCAAATGACCGCCTCCACGCGGCGCCTGGCCAAAGCCACCGGACGGCTGGCCGAAGGCGATTTCTCCGTCAGGGTGGAATTGTCCTCAAAGGACGAAATGGGGCAATTGGGCAAGACCTTCAATCAAATGGTGGAAGGCCTCCAGGAAAAGGAAAAAATCCGGTCGGTTTTGAACAAAACGGTGTCGAAGGAAATCGCGGAAGAACTCCTCCGCCGGGGACAGATCAATCTGGGCGGGGAGGAGCGGGAGGTCACCGTTCTCTTTTCGGACGTGCGCGGGTTCACATCGATCTCCGAAAAATTAACGCCCCAGGAGCTGGTGGGGCGCTTGAACGGTTATTTCTCCCAAATGGCCGATGCCATTGAGCGGCACGGCGGGGTGATCGACAAATTCATCGGGGACGCCATCATGGCTCTCTTCGGCGCGCCGCTCCAGTCCCCCGGGGACGCCCCCAACGCCCTCCGGGCGGCGCTGGCCATGGCGGAGGCCCTGGAGCGGTTGAACGCCGGGGACCGGTTGAAGGACTTGACCCCCTGGCGGAACGGCATCGGGTTGAACACCGGACCAGCGGTGGCTGGGACCATGGGGTCGGAAAGCCGGTGGTCCTACACGGTCATCGGCGACGCGGTGAATTTGGCCAGCCGCCTGGAAGGGCTGACCAAGCACTTCGGCGCGCAAATCCTGGTGAGTGGAAGGACGCGGGAGGCCGGCGGAGCGGGTTTTCTCTATCGCAGCGTGGATCTGGTGGCGGTCAAAGGGAAAGAGACGGCGGTACCCGTCTTCGAACTGCTGGCGGAAAACACGTCCGGGCCCGCTTGGTTGACCTGGCATGAAGAGGCCGTCTCGCTCTACCGGGAGGGCGCGTGGGACCCGTCCCGAAATCTCTTCCGCCAGGTGCTGAAGGAAAAACCGGAGGACGTTTTGAGCGGGGATTATTTGTCCCGGATGGAGGGCCGGGGCGCCCAGCCCCCCGCGGGGTGGAGCCCCGCCCGAACGATGTCGGAGAAGTAAATCAGCAAAAAAGGTTCTGCCACAATCCGGGAGATGCTCAACGAGATGAAAAAATGGATGAGGATTGCGGATAAAATCCCGGGATGGACAGCCCCCGCATTGGCTTGTCTGATCGTGATCTTTGGCATGCCCCAAGGGTACGTCGGCCAGGAGCACGATGATGCTATTTACCTTTTGGCATCTCAATCACTCGCGGAGGGAAAATATCACGCGATTTATTCCCCCGGGTCCCCGCGCATCACCCAAACGACACCTGGATTTCCCGCCCTGCTGACCCCGATCGCAGCGCTTTTCCCTTTTCATCTCCTTGCTTTTCAACTCTGGTGCGGAATTTTCCTTATCCTCACCATTTGGCTCTATGGGTGGTGGCTGAAGACTCGTTGCACGCCTTCCACCGCGACCGGGCTGGTGCTTGCTTTTTCTCTCAGCCCTCTCGTGATTGCGCGGGGAGGAGTCTTAATGCCGGAAATTCCATTTTTGCTCCTGTCTCTTTTGCTTCTTATGGCTTGGGACAGGAAGGTTCACCCGTTGTGGCTGGGCGTCCTTATGGCCATCTCCTATCTGGTCCGGCCCGCGGCCCTGGCGGTCTGGGTCGCTGTTGAACTCACTTTCTTTCTCCAAAAACGCTGGAAAGCCATGGGATCCTCCATGGTTTTCCCGGCCCTCACGCTGGCCCTTTGGTCTCTCTGGTGTCGCGGAGAGGGCGGGGTTCAGGAATTCACTGAACTTAAAACAATGTTTGTCATAAACTTTGACAATATTCTGGCGATCTTTGGCCACAATTTTCTTCGGCTGGTCACGCTTTGGGGTGAGACCACCCTTCCCCTTAAGTGGGCCTCCAGCGTTGGGGCTGTGGGAATGGGAACAGCGCTTTGGGTGGGGGCGGGGATCGGGTTTGCCCGTTCCTGGCGTCAAAAGCCAATCGAACTGTGGCCGATCATGCTGGGAACGCAAATCGTTATGCATTTGTTTTGGCCATGGTGGTACGATCGATATTTTATTCTCCTTCTTCCCTTCTTGTTGGTTTGCTTAACTCAAATATTTTCCTCTCGTTCCGGGGTCGCATTCCTGATCGGCATTTTCGTCACGATTCTCCCTTTCTCCCAGACATGGCTTTTTTTGACCCTGGGGGGGAAAGTCACTCCTCCTCTCACCGCAACCTACCAGTGGATTCAGCAGAAAACACCCCCGGAAACCGCTTTCACCAGCCTTTTTCATGCGCGGGATCTCTTGTATGCAAAACGCGTCTTCTTCCCGCCACCCTCCTCCCTCGGCCTTGATGGGCCATTGGCCCGTTGGAATGTGCGCTATGTGTTGTGGGAGGAGAGGGCGGATTTGGGTTTTTCTAATCCTGAAAACCAGGCCAGCTCCTGGAAAAACAAAAATGCCCGACAGTTAAAGAATCCTCGCTTGTTCGCCCCCGTTTTTTGGGACCCAACGGGCAAAGCCATTCTCTACAAACGTCTTGGCGTTGAACACTCCCGGGCGACATCCCCCCTCCCGTTAGAGAAACCCGGCAACAAGTGAGGGAAGACTTTCTGCGCCCTTCGTCTCCCCCCGGGCGGGGAAACCGTTGGCTTCAGCATTTTCTTGTTCTTGGTTTTTATTTAATTTTTGTGACTACTCAGGTCTTTCGCCTGTCAAAATTCCTCCTCGTAAAAAGCGCCGCAATGTTCTTGAATGCGTACTACAATTGTTGCGAGGTTAATCTTGGGCCGCATCGAGGGGTGGCGGAGGGCTTGGCGCGTGCGTTAGGCCAATCTCGCCTGGAGGGCGCGGGCGCCGATGTCGGTGCGGTATTGAGCTCCATCAAAGCGGACGCGGCGCACCGCGCCGTAGGCGCGCTCGCGGGCGGCGGCCAAATCGGTCCCCAGGGCCGTGATGGACAAGACGCGCCCGCCGGCCGTCACCAGGCGGCTTTCGGCGTCCCGGGCGGTGCCGGCGTGAAAGACGTTGATGTTCTTTTCCCCCTCTAAAAGGTCAAGACCGTCGACGGGCATGCCTTTGGCAAATTCCCCCGGGTATCCGCCCGAGGCCAGGACCACGGTCACCGCCGCGCCGGAGCGCGCTTTGAACGCGTTCCCCGCCAGCGACCCCTCGGCCGTGCTCAACAGAAGGGAGAGCCAGTCGCCTTTCCCCATGGGCATCATGACCTGGGTTTCCGGATCGCCGAAGCGGACGTTGAACTCCAACACTTTGGGGCCGTCGGTGGTCAACATGAGGCCGAAATATATGATGCCCCGGTAGTCCAGTTTATCGGCGGCGAGGCCCGCCATGAACCGTTCGAAAACGTCCTTCTCGATCCGTTTCCAGACGGCCGGCGAGACCTGGGGAACGGGACCGTAGGCGCCCATGCCGCCCGTGTTGGGGCCCCGGTCGCCGTCGAAAACGCGCTTGTGGTCCTGCGTGGGGAGGAGCGGCGCCAGCGTTTTCCCATCGGTCAACGCCATGACGCTCAATTCCTCCCCCTCCAGGGTTTCCTCGATCACCACCTGGTCGCCGGCGGCGCCGAACGCTTTCTTGACCATGAGGGTTTCGACGGCCGCCGCCGTCTCGTCGCGATCTTGGCCGAGGATCACCCCTTTGCCGGCCGCCAAGCCGTCGGCTTTCACGACCCGGAAACGGGACGGCCAGTTCCGGGAGCGGACGAATTTGAGGGCGTTTTCGCCCGAGGAAAAATAGCGGAATTCGGCCGTGGGAATCTTGTGCGCCTTCATGAACCGTTTGGCGAAAACCTTGCTGCCCTCCAACCGCGCCGCCGCCGCGCCCGGCCCAAACACGGTTTGGCCTCCGACGCGCAGAACGTCCGCGAGACCGTCCACCAGGGGCGCCTCGGGGCCGATCACGACGAGCCCGATGTCTTTCTCCATGGTGAAGCGGAGGACTTCTTTCGGTTTCAACGGGTCCAGGGCGGCAGGACTCGCCAGCGATTCGATGCCGGCGTTGCCGGGGGCGCAAAAAACTTCGGAGACGCTCGCGCTCTTTCGAAGCGCCCAAACGAGGGCGTGTTCCCGGCCGCCCGAGCCGAGCACGAGGACCTTCATGCGCGCCGGGCCGCGTCGGTGATGGGGATCGGATAGCGCGCGTTGAAGCAGGCGGCGCAAAATTCGCGCGCCGGGCGCCGCGTGGCCTTCAGCATGCCGTCCAGGCTCAAGTATTTCAAGCTGTCCGTTTGGAGGTATTGGCGGATTTTCTCAACGGACATCCGCACGGCGATGAGCTCCCGGGCATGGGGCGTGTCGATGCCGTAGAAGCACGGCCCCATGATGGGCGGTGAACTGATGCGGAGGTGGATTTTCCTGGCGCCCGCGTGGCGCAACATCCGGATGAGCTTCCGGCTCGTCGTGCCGCGGACGATGGAATCGTCGATGACGACGATCCGCTTCCCCTTCACCGCCTCAGCCACCACGGCGTACTTCATCTTGGCGCCGAAATCACGGATGGATTGCTTGGGCTCGATGAAGGTGCGGCCCCGGTAGTGGCTTCGGATGAGGCCGATCTCCAGCGGGATCCCCGACTCGTCGGCGTAGCCCACGGCGGCGACGCTGGCCGAATCCGGAACGGCCACCACGATGTCGGCCTTGGCCGGCGCCTCGCGCGCCAGTTGGCGGCCCAACTCCCGGCGGACGTCGTAGACGCTCTTGCCGAAGATGTGGCTGTCGGGACGGGCAAAGTAGACGAATTCAAAAACGCAATGGGCCTTGGCCGTGCTGGCCATTTGCGCCACCGTGCGCGCGCCGCGGTGGTCGACGGCCACGATCTCCCCGGGTTTGACCTCCCGGATGAGCCGGGCGCCGATGATGTCGAAGGCGCAAGTCTCGCTGGCGACCACGATCGAGCCGTTCAAACGGCCCAGGTGCAGGGGGCGCACCCCGTGGGGGTCCCGGATGGCGAAAAGGGTCTTGGGGGTTTGCAGGACGAGCGAATAGGCGCCCGTCACCTGGCGGAGGGAATCCTTGAGGGCGCCCACCTGGTCCCGGCAGGGGGATTTGGCCATGAGGTGCAGAATCACCTCGGTGTCCGATGACGTCTGGAAGATCGAGCCCAGCCCCTCCAGTTTTTTCCGGAGGGCTAGGGCGTTGGTCAGGTTGCCGTTGTGCCCGATAGCGATGGGCCCCCGGGCCGTGGTCACCACGATGGGCTGGGCGTTGGCCAGGATGGAGGACCCAGCCGTGGCGTACCGCACGTGGCCCACGGCCATGCGGCCCTTGAGGCGGTCGAACACCTCGGGCTTGAACACGTCCGCGACCAGGCCCATGGCCACGTGTGAATAAAAGCGGTTCCCGTCCGATGTCACAATGCCCGCTGATTCCTGTCCGCGATGCTGGAGTTGTTGGAGACCCAGATAGGTCAGCCGCGCGGCCTCCCGGTGATTGTAAATGCCGAAGACGCCGCACTCCTCGCGCATCACGTCAAGAGGATCCCGGGAAATCGAAACCATGTCGTTCATTCAGTTGACCTCGGCGGCGTAGCGCACAGCGTTTTTGAAAATTGGGCGGCGTTTCCGACTCTTCATGTCTCACGCCTCAGAAACCATTCCGTGATTGCCTGCCGGGAGCCCGCGTGATAATCCTGGCCGTAAAACCGTTGGAACAATTCCGCCTTTTGTCCCGCGGAAGACAAGGATTTCCCCTCAGCCTGAAACCAGGCCAAGGCCAAAGATTTGGCGCTGTCAAACATGGAGGCTCCCATTTTCAAGCGTTCCTCGCCTGATTTTTTCATGAGAAGGGAACGAAAGCGCTGTTCAACCGGCGCCGAGGTGTCGCTCATGGCCGCGCCTTTTTCAAGAGGTCGTCCACTCCCAGGGTCCGGGCCCATTGGTCCAGGTACGATCCGTCCAGCGAAGCTGTGGCGACCAAGTTCGAAACGTCCTTCATCTGAACTTCAGACCCACCCTCTTTCGCCCACAGGAGTTTCGAAAGGACCAGGTCTTCGGGGGCCACGATCCAAATGGATTGCCCCTCAACGGCAATAACCCGTCTCCGATCAAACTCCGTCCGTCGGTATTCGACATTCTTGCGAGGGATAAAATCCACCTTAACGATCGAACCCTGGTGGATGAGGTTGAACATCGTCCCCTTGGCAATAGCTTCCCGAACCCTATTCGCGTCGCAGTAATAATCGCCTTGGAACGCCTCGACAACTTTGTCGACGTCTTCCCGACGGAGCGCGACCACGACGTCAATGTCCCGTGTCATGCGAGGGACGGTGTAAAAGTTGGCGGCGAAGGACCCTGTGATCATATAGGGAATGGCGATTCCTTCCAGCCGGCGGGCGACATCCTTCAAAACCTCAATTTCCCCCGGCATTCAGTCGACCTCGGCGGCGTAGCGCACGGCATTTTTGAAAATCTGGAGGCCGACGCCGGATTTGGGCAGGGGCTTCAGGCGCGTCCAATGGGAGTGCTGATGGGGGAAGGCGTTCCGCTCCGGGTGGGGCATGAGGCCCAGGATGTTGCCCGCCGCGTTCGTCACCCCGGCGATGCCCTGCGCGGACCCGTTGGGGTTGGCGGGGTAGGCGGCGGGGCGGCCCTGGGCGTCCACATAGCGGAACACCACCTGGCCGCCTTTGACCCACCCTTTGAGGAGTTTGTCCGACGACGGAATGAATTTCCCCTCGCCGTGGGCCACCGGAAGCGGAAAGACCTCGGGAAGGCCCTTGGTCCAGAAGCTCTTCCGGGCGTCCGTCCGGAGGAAGATCCAGCGGCACTCGAACCGGCCGGAGTCGTTGTCCGTCAATGTGGCCGTCGGCGTTTCCTTCCAATCGCCGTCCTCGCCGGGGAGGAGGCCGGCCTTCACCAACACTTGAAAACCGTTGCAAATGCCAATGACCGGCCGTCCGAGGTGGAGAAAATCCTCCATTTGCTCGCGGAGACGGTACACCAACCGGTTGGCCAGCACCTTTCCGGAGGCGATGTCGTCCCCGAAGGAGAACCCGCCGGGGAAAACCAAAATGCCGAAATCCCGAAGCTTGACGTCCCCCCGCAACAAGGCGTTCACGTGGACGCGTTCCGGCACCGCCCCTGCCGCCGCCAGGGCCCAGGCCGTTTCCTCATCGCAATTCGTTCCGGGCGCCCGGAGGACCAGGGCTCTGACGGTCACGACAGCCTTCCTTGTATCGGAGATTTCCCCCCCTGAGCCCCCCCCCTCCGCCCCCCTTTTGTAAAGGGGGGAACGGGGGGATTTACCGCCCGTAATGTCATTTCCATAACCGCATCTATCTCCTTTAAAACTTGCAGGTTGCTGAACCTCAAGACACGCAAACCCTGACGGGACGGATATTCGTCACGTTCAACGCTCCAATGCTGACCACCGTCCACTTCCACGACCAATTGAGCCTGGGCTGAAAAGAAGTCAACAATGCACTTCCCCAAGGGTTTCTGCCTGTTGAATATCACGCCGAACACTTGTTTTCGTCTTAATCGCGACCACAAAAACCTTTCAGCGTCCGTCGAATTTTTTCGGAGGGCGCGGGACTTTGACTTCAAACCTGAATCGCAGGTCAACACCAAATCCCCCCTCACCCCCCTTTTTCAAAGGGGGGAGATTACGGCCGGAGACCTCCGCGCCAGTGGGATTCCAGGTCCTTCAGTGACCATGAGAGGGTTTTTCCATCGAGTCCGTGGATTTCGAGCCGCAGGGATTCCCTGACTTGGCCCACCGCGGCTGCGGGCGCGCCCTTGAGGAGCCCCAGAAAGGCCCGGCGGGACTTGGGCGGCACTTCAACCACGAACCGCCCGTTGGATTCCGAAAAAAGCGCCTTGTCGGTGCGCCCTTCGGCGGAGAGGTCCGCCGAGAGGGGGGCTTTGCGCAGGTTCACCTGGGCGCCCAGCCCGCCGCCGAAGGCCATTTCGGCCAGAGCCGCGGCGAGTCCTCCGTCGGAACAATCGTGGCAGGCGGCCACGAGCCCTTCCCGGATCGCCTCATGAAGCTTTTCATAAACGGGCCACGTTTCCGAGGGGTCCAACCGAGGAGCATGACCGGTTAGGCGGCGCACAGGTACGGCCCCCCCACCCTTGCCCTCCCCCTCGGGGGGGGAGGGGTAAAAGGAATTTAACAATAAACCATACCGCGACCCGCCCAGTTCGTCCCGGGTCTCGCCCACGACGTAGATCCAATTGCCGGGCTTTTTAAAATCCATGGTCACGAGCTTCGAGACATCGTCCACCAGCGACAGGGCCGAGATGAGGAGGGTGGTGGGAATGCTCCGGCGTTTCCCCGCCGCGTCGACGAACTCGTTGAAGAGACTGTCCTTGCCGGAGATGAAGGGCGTGCCGTAGGCCCGGGCCACGTCGTGGCAGGCCTGGGCGGTGCGGACCAGTTCCCCCAGAATTTCCGGCCGAGTGGGATTTCCGCCGCAAAAGTTGTCCAAAATGGCGATGCGGTCCGGCCGGGCGCCCACGGCGACGATGTTGCGCACGGCTTCGTCCACGGCCGCAGCCGCCATCCAGTAGGGGTCCCAGCGGCTCAAATGGGGGTTCATCCCGCAGGACAGGGCCACGCCGCGGGGATCGCCGGGATGGAACTGGAGCACGGCGGCGTCGCTGGGGCCGACCGAGGCCTGCCCCACGAAGGGCTTGAGGACCGTGCGCCCCTGGACTTCGTGGTCGTACTGGCGGACGATCCATTCCTTGCTGGCCACCGTGGGCTGGGCCAGGATCTCCAGGAGGGCTTTTTTCAAATCGACGCTCTTAGATTTTTTTACCTTATTCACCCTCCCCCCTCGAGGGGGAGGGAGGGGGTGGGGGGACCGTTCCACCCCCGGAAATTCAACGGTCTCTGGCGCTTCCCAGGTGGATTCCAGCCGGCGCTTCGGCACCCCGTCGTGCAGGAATCCCATGTCGAGGTCCACGAGAGGGCGGCCCTCGTGCATCACCCGAAGGCGCCCGTTTCCCCCGAACACGCCGATATCGGCGCACTCCGCGTCCTCGTCGATGAAGAGTTTCTGGAGTTCCCTCCACTTCTCCGGCGGGACGGCCAGCACCATGCGTTCCTGGGACTCGGAGAGCCAGATTTCCCAGGGCTCCAGGCCCTGGTACTTGAGCGGCACCTTTTCCAAATGGACTTCCGCGCCGGTCTTTTCGCCCATTTCCCCCACGGCGGAGGAAAGCCCGCCGGCCCCGCAGTCGGTCACGCCCCGGTAGAGCCCCCGGTCCCGGGCCTGGAGCAGGACGTCCATCATTTTCTTCTGCACGATGGGGTTGCCGATCTGGACGACGCTGGGCGGGATGCCCGCGGACAAGTTGTCGGAGGAGAAGGTCGCCCCGTGGATGCCGTCGCGACCCACCCGGCCGCCCGTCATGACGATGCGGTCCCCCGGGCGGACGTCCTTGGGGATGGCGGTCCGGGGCATGAGACCGAGGGTGCCGCAGAACACCAGCGGGTTCTCCCGGAATCCCTCGTCAAAAAATACGGCGCCGTTCACCGTGGGGATGCCCATGCGGTTGCCGTAATCCCGCACCCCGGACACCACGCCGTGGAAGATGCGCCGGGGTGAAATGCCGGAGCCGGTTTTGACGTCGGCGTTCCCGTCGAGAGGACCGAAGCAAAAGACGTCCGTGTTGGCGATGGGCTTGGCGCCGAGACCGGCCCCCAGGATGTCCCGGATGACGCCGCCCAGTCCCGTCCCCGCCCCGCCGTAGGGCTCCAGGGCGGAGGGGTGGTTGTGGGTCTCCACCTTGAAGGCCACCGCTTCGCCCCCGCCGACGTCCACGATCCCCGCGTTGTCTTTGAACACCGACAGGCACCAGGGGCGCTTCAAGTCCTCGGTGACCTTAACGATTGTTTCCTTGAGCAGGTCCTGGTACCGGCGCTCCCGCTTCATCCCCAATTCGTCTTTTTCCACGTGGCGGACGGCGGCGCGGAAGGTCTTGTGCTTGCAGTGTTCGGACCAGGTTTGGGCCAGGGTTTCCAGTTCCGCGTCCGTGGGCGGACGGCCCCGGCCGCGGAAGTGACTTTGGATGGCGGCCATCTCCTCGGCGTTCAAGGACAGGCCGCGGTCCCGGCTCAATTTCACAAGCCCCTCGGCGGAAAGGCTCAGGAAATCGACCGACGGCGTCAAAACGCTCACATCACTTCCACGGATTGCACGAGCGGGTTCATCAGATGCTCTTCACAAAAAATTTTCACATCTGCCGACGAGCTCTTCCCGAAAAAGTCGTAGACCCGGCCCGACCGCGCCGACAGGAGTCCCTTCACTCCCAGGTCCTTCGCCGCCAACAACACCGTGTCCGCCACGGGATCGGTCACGCCTTTCCGGGGCCAGACTTCCGCGAGTCGGCCGCCGCTGGGGGCCGTCCCGGTTCGTCGGATGGGACGGACCCCTTTGGGCGCCTTCCCGAGGTCCTCCGGAAACACCGCCGCTTCCTGGGTCACCGGGTCGGAAAGGAGACGTTCGGCCAGCCGCCACACGTCGGATTGGGCCAATTCGCCCGAAAGCTCATAGGCCTGGCCGGCGCGGACTTTTTTGACACCCTTCACCTTGGCCCGCTTGATTTCCTTCTGGACGGCCTCGCCGTGGTGGTCCACGAGGTCAGGCTTCAAATGCACAAACACCCGCCAGTTCATTCGAATTTGTTGCCCGTGAGCCGCTCGTAGGCGGCGATGTATTTTTCCCGGGTTTTCTGGATCACGTCGGCCGGTAGGGCGGGCGCGGGGGGTTTCCGGTTCCACTTGATTTGGTTCAAATAATCCCGAACGAACTGCTTGTCGAAGGAGTCCTGGGACCGGCCCGCTTGATAGGTCGCTCTGTCCCAGAAGCGCGAGGAGTCGGGCGTCAACGTTTCATCAATCAGGATGATTTTCCCGTCGCGCTCGCCGAACTCGAATTTGGTGTCCGCAAGGAGGAACCCCCGGGACTCCGCGCGGCGGGAGGCCTCGGAGAAGATGCGAAGGCTCAAGTCCCGGAGCTTTTCGGACATTTCCCGTCCGGCCACTCCGACCATTCGCTCAAAGGAAATGTTCTCGTCGTGTTCCCCGTCCGGCGCCTTGGTGGCCGGGGTGAAAATGGGCTCGGGTAGCTTGGAGGACTCCAGCAGGCCCTCGGGAAGCTTCACCCCGCAGACGCTCCGGCTCTCCTGGTATTCCTTCCAGCCGGACCCGGCCAAATAGCCCCGCACCACGCATTCGATGTCCACCCGATTGGCCTTTTTAACAAGCACAGTCCGCCCCTCCAGGCCGGCGCACTCCTTCCGGATTTCCGGCGGAAAATCCGCCACCCGCGTGGCGACCAGGTGGTTGGGGCAGATGCCCTTCAGTTTCTCAAACCAGAAATTGGAGGTCTGGCAGAGGACTTTCCCCTTCTCCGGAATGGCCGTCGGCAGGACGAAATCGTAGGCCGAAACCCGGTCCGTGGCGACGATGAGAAGCTGATCGCCCAAATCGTAGACATCGCGCACTTTGCCCTTCGTCCATATCTTGAAGGGCAAATCCTTTTTCAGCGTTGTCTCCGTAGGTCCCGCATCCCGTCCGTCGTTTGTTATTCCCATTCAATGGTCGCCGGGGGCTTGGAGGAAATGTCCAGCACGACCCGGTTGATCCCCCGCACCTCGTTGGTGATGCGGGAGGAAATTTTGGCCAGCGCCTCGTGAGGGAGGCGGGCCCAGTCCGCCGTCATGGCGTCCACGGAATTCACCGCCCGGATCGCGATGGCGTTTTGGTAGGTGCGCTCGTCCCCCATGACACCCACGCTGTTGACGGGCAGGAACACCGCAAAGGCCTGCCAAAGCTTGTGGTAGAGGCCCGCGGTGCGGACCTCCTCCTCCACGATCAAATCGGCCTCGCGCGCCATCCGGAGTTTTTCCTCCGTGATGTCCCCCAGGACCCGCACGGCCAGGCCCGGGCCGGGAAACGGCTGGCGAAACAGTATTTCGTCGGAGAGCCCCAATTCCTTCCCCAGGGCGCGGACCTCGTCCTTGAAAAGGAACCGGAGGGGCTCCACCAGGGCCATCTTCATCTTCGCGGGCAGGCCGCCCACGTTGTGGTGGGTCTTGATGACCGCCGAGGGGCCCTTGACCGACACGCTCTCGATCACGTCGGGGTAGAGCGTCCCCTGGGCCAGGAACTTCACCCCTTTAAAGTGGCGGGCATGCTCGTCGAAGACGGCGATGAATTCGTGCCCGATGATCTTTCGCTTCCGTTCCGGCTCGGTCACGCCCTTGAGTTTTTTCAGGAACCGTTTTCGCGCGTCCACGATGACGGTGTTGTAGTCAGCGGCCTTGCCGAAGGTCTTCCGGACGCGCTCCTCCTCGCCGGCGCGGAGGAGGCCGTTGTTTACGAAGATGCAAATCAGTTGTTTTCCGATGGCCTGGTGCAACAACGCCGCAGCCACGGAGGAATCCACCCCGCCGGAGAGTCCCAGGATCACCTTTTCCTTCCCCACCTGGGCGCGGATGGCCTGGGTCTGCTCCTCCGCGAAGGAGGCCATGTTCCAGTTCTTTTTCTCCCCGCAGACTTTGAAGAGGAAGTTGGCCAGGATGTCCTTGCCGTGGGGCGTGTGGTGGACTTCCGGGTGGAACTGGACGGCGTAAAACTTCCGTTCGGGGTTGAACACGGCGGCGTAGGGGGCGTTGGCGGTCTTGGCCATGGCTTTGAAACCCGGGGGGAGCCCCTCGGCGTGGTCGCCGTGGCTCATCCACACCGGCAGGCTTTCCGTCAGGCCGTCGAAAAGCCCGTCGGTCTCGGTCACGAAGATGTCCGCGGGCCCATATTCCCGCCGGGGCGCCCGGGCCACCTGGCCGCCGAAGTGGGTGACCATTATTTGTAGTCCGTAGCAGATGCCGAGGACGGGGACGTCAAGGTCGAAGATGTCCGGGTCCGGCTTCGGAGACTTTTTGTCGTAAACGCTGGAGGGCCCCCCGGAGAGGATGAGACCCGCCGCGCCCGCCTCCCGGATTTTTTCCGCCGAAAAATTAAAGGGGTGGATCTCGCAGAACACCCCGGCCTCCCGCACCCGCCGGGCGATGAGTTGGGTGTATTGCGAGCCGAAGTCAAGGATGACGATCATGGATTGTCCCGGACGGGCTGGGGGACGGGCCTTAGAAAAAGCGGCAGGGAGCCCTCCTGGCGGCCGTCCACGGCCAGGTCCACGGAATAACGGCCGTAATCCTCCAGGCGGAGCTGTTGCAGGTTCAAAATCAGGTTGGCCACGGCGGACTCGTCCGGTTCGGCGGTCCGAAGATTGAATTGCGTTTCAAAGGGGGGAATGGAGGGGCGGCCGTCGGCGTTCACCACCGCCACCTTCACCCGGTGCACCCCGGATTCGATCCGCTTGAAGCGGATGCGCAAGGCCACCGCGCAGGACGGATGAACCACCGGGACCGTGGAGGCCATGATGGAATCGAAGGCGCCCAGAAGGTTGAGTTTGCCCCCGGCCTCGGTGGCGGCGTCGCACAGAGCGAAGACTTCAATGTTCACGTGGTCCCCTCCGCGCCGCCCGCGGCCGTTCCCGCGGGCGGCGATCCATTGTTTGAGATGCGACGCCGCAGCGGCTTAAATGGTCTTCGGCGGAGGAGCCGTGTAGGCGGCGTCCCCGAAGGCCAGAAGCGGGAGGAAAACGACGGGCAACAAGATGAACCCGATGGTGAAACCCGCTCCCTTGCCGAAGCACTGAGCCAACTTCAATTGAGCAGCCAAAGCCACGACCAGGTTGACGAGCGGCACCAGGAAGAGGATCAACATCCATCCGGGCCAGCCAATGATCTGGCAGAGCACATAAAAGTTGTAGAACGGGATTATGGCCGCCCAGCCCGGCTTTCCGGCCTTGACGGAGACCTTCCAGACCGAAACCACCATCAATACGACTAGCCCTAACATGATCAACGGAACGAAGATGTTGCCGCTTGAGTGCATGATGTCCCCTTTCGGATTCCCTTGAGTGGTGGCTCTGAAACAATTGGGAGAAATAATCGGATTTTGAGCGAAAAGGCAATCATTGGCTCGAACTCATGTGAAACTGGATTATGGAAGCCAACCAAGCCGAAAATCTGTCTAAACAAGAAAATCCCTCACGGATGAGAGATTTTCTTGTTTCCATCGGCTCGAACCGCCGCCTTGCGGCGGAAATGCTTTTGGCGGAATTCAAAACCCCCTGGAATTTCTTGGCGGAAACCAATGCCGAGGGGCGAAACCCCGAGGCAACTTCTTCGGCAAATCAAATTTGGTGGAGCTGATCGGGATCGAACCGACGACCTCCTGCATGCCATGCAGGCGCTCTCCCAACTGAGCTACAGCCCCGTCCTAACAACCGGTTCACCCTAAATTGACGGGGCAGTCCCCACGCTCTTCGTGGGGGCAGCCCTGATTCGGATAAGCCGTTCTAAAAGTTCACCCTAAATTGACGGGGCAGTCCCCACGCTCTTCGTGGGGGCAGCCCTGATTCGGATAAGCCGTTCTAAAAGTTCACCCTAAATTGACGGGGCAGTCCCCACGCTCTTCGTGGGGGCAGCCCTGGTTGGGATGAACTCAACGTAAATTGGCAACTCCAGCGTTGAAAAGCGATTTCCCCTCCCCCGCTGGAGGAGAAGGGGCTGGAAACCAAATTCTACTAAATTTTCGTCGAGGGCACTACGACCAGGTCACGATCTCTTTGGGTTCGCCTTTGACCTTTTTGGTTGAAAAAACGTCGCCGACGATCTCCTCGGGCTTGAACCACAGCTTGATTTCCCGCTCGGCGTCCTTGGGGTCGGAGGAGGCGTGGATGACGTTTTCGAACACGCCCTTGGTCGTGATGCGTCCAAAGGCGCCGCGGATGGAGACCGAATCGGCTTCCTCCGGGTTCGTGGCGCCGGCAATCTCGCGGATTTTCTTGATGGCGTTGGGCCCTTTGTACACCAGCGCCATCACCCGCTCAAAATCCGGACCGTAGGGTTTGCCCTGGATGTATTCGATCAAATCATTGAAAAACGGCTTGTCCTTCAGGTGTTGGTAGTGCTCTTCCGCGAGGGCCCGGGACACGCGCAAAACCTTGGCGCCGATGATCACGAATCGCGCCTCGGCGAGCTTCGTCAGGATGTTCCCGGTCAGGGATTTTTTGAGCCCATCGGGTTTGACCACCACGAGCGTGAATTCTTCAGCAGGCATAGAGGAACCTCAGGAATGGGGGAATGGATCCGGAATTTGAGTTGATTTCTCGATCGTAACAAAGGCCCCGGGGACTGTCAACACGCCGGAGGAAACGCCCTCCTCGCCGTCTCCGGAGAGGACGGGTCACTTCCCCGCGATAACGATCAGAAGCCCCGTGTCCAAGATCATCCAGGCCAGTGAGAGGATCAGGACGATCTCGACCGCGATGAAAAAGTTGGTGGAGATGAAGTCCCGGGCGGAGTTGTAGGACCGCTCGATGCGCTCCAGCTTGGTGTCCACCGCGCGGGAGAGGTCGTCGATGTCGAATTCGTTCACGACGTTTTTATAAATGGTGCGCAAATGCCAATCGGAATCGATCCGGGGGATGTTGGCCTGAACGTTGTGCAGGGAGTCCACGATGGCCAACTTGTCCCGCACGAAATCCATGGCCTCCTTGGAGAACTTTTGGTAGCGGGACGGCATGGCCCAAAACTTGTAATAGGGCGGCAGGTCGGCCAGGAGGGCCTGGGCTTGGTCGATTTCCTTCTCCAGGAAAAAGTTGTAGGCGCGGAGACTCCAGAAGAGGGAGTAGGCCAAGCGGATCAATTCGACGATCGTCCCCGACTCCGATGACGACACCACGGCGCCGAACCGCTTGATCAGGATGAGCTCGTTTTCGTAGTAGCCGAAGTTCCGAAGTTTTTCCTGTTCCAGCACGAAACTGGACAACGCGTCGTAATTGGGCTCGCCGGAAAGAATTCCGGTGAGGGCCTTTTCGTTCTTCCGCACGAAATCTTCCGCGTCCGTCACGCCCCCTTTCTCAAAAACGAACAGGGGGAAAGGATCAATGTCCTCCAGCCGGCGCTCGTAGGTGTGGCTGGCGAAACGCCGGGCCCCGCCGATCACTTCATCCACCAGGGTCTTGGCCCAGGCCGTGACCGGCGCCCCCTGGACGGACAGGAACTCCGTGCGGCAGGAGAGGGCGGCGAAGAAATCCAGTTCGCCCTCCGCCGAAAAAGACAGCTGGAGGAGCCCAATGCCGAATTTGTATATCTGGACGGTCAGCCGGACGTCGCCGAAGCGCCGCGCTTCAAAGGAGATGTCGCTGACCGTATGGCTCGAAATTTCCTTGGCGATGGCCGTGGCGTCCGGCCCGATGAAGTCGAGCTCAAGGCCCAGGTCGAAGGGAATCAGGATATGGACGGTGGTTTTCATAGGTTGGGCGGGACCTCGGTGACGCGGATTATATTAAAATCGGCCTGTGCGACGGATTCTTTGGGGACTTCTTTGGCCGATCGTCTTCGGGAGCTCGGAGGCGGAAGAGGGGCTCCGCCTGCCGCGGTCGTCCTCGGCGACGGTCACCCTGGGGAGCGACCGGGCCGCAGTGGTCTGGCCTTTTGGAAAAGCGGAGATGGCGGCTGCGGACGTCGCCCGGGCGACGCCCGAGAAACGGACCCGCGGCCGGGTCCACGCCTGGACTCGCGGCACTTTTCACCTGTCCTATGAACTTGTCCGGGAGGGGGATCGGATTGAGGCAAAACGGGTGGTCGTGACAGTGCGGAACGCCCCGGAATTTCTATCGGCCCCAACGGACCGGCTTCGGGAGCACGAGGCGGTTCACGGGCGGATCAATGAGAACGAGGCCGGGCGGATCGAAAAGGCCTTGTCGGATTTTCACGCGGAGGGGACGACGATGGCGCGGACGGAAAAAATTCTTAAAGAGAGGTTCCGGCGGGAGGTGGACGCCGCGCGGCGGCTCCACGCGGATTGGGACGAGAACCATATTTTCGCCGCGCCGGAGGTTCCGGCCGCACCGTAACGCTATCCCAAGTAACCCCAGGTGCGGAGGAGGTCGCCGTCCCGCCGCCAGCGTTCCCCGATGTCGGTGCGGTAAAACATGTTGGGGATGATGATGTTCTTGACCCGGCCGTAGGCCTCCTTGGCCGCTTCCATCATGGTGAGCCCCGAACCGGTGACGACCAAGGCGTAGCCGGTTTGTCCCGCCAGCACCCAATCCCCATCCACCAGTTTGATGTCGCCCGGATAAACGCCGTCCGACACGGGCTTCTTGAAAATTACGACGGCCCCCTCGGAGTATTTTTTGAAAGCGCTGGCGTCTTCGAAAGGAAATGGCGGCACGGCGATCACGACGCCGATTTGAAACCCTTTCTTGGTTTTTAAGGCCGGGGCGGACCCCCCGGCGATCCCGTGCAGAAAATCCCCCCAGCGGCTCGTCACCCCCTCCATCTGGATGCTCAACGTCGGGTAGCCGAAACGCGGCGTGCATTCCAGGGGGTAAATCGCCCGGGCCGTGGCGATGCAATTGATGTCGAAATAGCCGACGAAACCCGCCGCCGCCAGGCGCCCCGCCATTTTGTCGATGGTTTCCCGGTACAGCGGGCTGTCCCCCACCCAGAACATCGCCGTGTTTCCACACCAAATTGGTTTTCCGTTTCGGCGGACATAGAGTGTGTGGTAGGGGACCGTTACACAGTAAACGGCTCCCTTGTAGTCCACCAGTTTCGTATCGCGCCGATCAAGCCACGCCGTTGTTTTTTTAATCCTTTCAATGACTTCGTAGCCGGGATGGACTGATCGAAACCGCCGTTTAAAAATTCCGCCGCCCTTGCGCAGTCGGCTCTTGATCAACCCCACACGCCCCAGTTTGAGCAGGATTTCCTGCACGTCATCGGCTAAACGCTTTGACGAGGTGTCGTAAATTCGGAACCCGTTCTTTTGCATGTTCCCGTCGACGAGACACATGTGATCGAATAGAATGGTCAATTGTCTCGGTGAAAGGGCCTTGTATTCACGCGGAATAAATTTGTCGAGGGCGTCCCCCAAAGGCCGCAAATAGGACCACAAACGTTTGTCGTAGGCGAGCCAACCGCCCCGAATTTTACGGAATCGAAAAGGCAATTGCTGAATTACCTTTTGCGCCACAGCCGCTTTGCGCTTGTTGACTTGGGCCAAACCGACGGCATAACTCCGCGCGGATGTGTGGCCCTCGGCCAACCAAAACCCCAGAAAAGCCAGCCATACGTCCATTGAAATGGGGACGGGATCGGATAACTTCGACACGACGGCTCGGCCCGAATAATGGGACAACTCCACGGACGGTAAAACGAAACAGTCGCGTTCCTCCCCCTTCCAACACCCCGACCGCGGGGCGACAAACTGGTGCGGCATGTTTTTTGCCGCCACGAAACCCCAACTCTCCCTTTTCCTGAAGCGGTTTCCTTCTTGGCCGAACATTTGATGGTCGGGAGTGATCAACAAATCCGTTGATCGATTTTTGATCTGGACCATTTTCTTGTGGTGTTGGTAACGAACAATGGCGGAAGCCCGGTGGAATTCGATCGTGTTGGTGGAGGGATGAAGGCTGGCGAATTCATCCTCCGATAAAATATCGGAAAATAACTTCCAGCCGGACCGAGTGAGAACTTCGGTTTTATCATCGTAACAACCCATTTCCCCCGTCGCGGGGCCGATGTCGTCGTTGAACATTTTCTTGTGCTCGAAATTGACGCAGGCGGGGAGGACGAATTCCTTGCCGTTGAAAAAGGCGCCGATGGCCACTTCGACGCCGGTGGCGAACTTCTGGATTTGGAAGGACCGGATCTGCCGGGCCCAGCCCTTTTTGTACCGCTCCAGGATGGCCAGCACGTCCTGGCCGTCCTCCTCCTGGCCCACGTAGGAGAGGACCTTTTCGTTTTGGGCGGAACCGGAGGGCTTGACGACGTAGCGGTCGGGGGTTTTCTTGACGAAACAGATGGCCTCCTCGAAGCTCGTGAAGGTCCAGTTGGGGAGGATGGTCATGCCGGCGGCCTTCATTTCCTGCTGGCCGAAGTCGCGGTCGTCCTCCAGCCGGTCGGTGTAAATCGTGCCGCCCACCACGCGTTTTCCCTCGCGGCGGAGGGTCTCGGCGTCCCTGCCGAAATCGGAGTCGTCGAAGACGACGAGGTCCGCCCAGGCGCGGAGGGCCTTCCAGTCCTCGGTCTTCTCAACGAAACCGTCGGAGACCTCCTTGTCCCCTTTGCTTTCGATGAAGTAGCGGACCTGGTTCCCCTCGGAGTGAAGTTGGCGGCAGAGATCGCCCACGCAGCCGACGCGGGAAACGACGAGGATCTTCCGGGCGGAAGAGTCGCCGTTCGGTGTCTTCCCGTTGTTGTCTTTTTCGGAACCCATCGCTCCTACAGGGTAACCCACGAGCGGCGGTTTCGCAATGGAAAAATACGAAACGTCCCGCCTTTCCCATTCCGGAGTACAAGGCGGCGGGCGGGGAGCGGAAAGTTAAAACTTCTAACAACCCCTTCATGAAGGCCTTTACCGTCATTTTCGGGGCCGGCAAGGCCTTGCGGTATTCCTGAACGCTCAAGCCCAGGGCACGGGCAGACCCTGTCCGCGCGCGGGGAGAAG